>Ga0111539_10003160_pt1 | contig 21800 bp, 13 predicted proteins | sample RhiMethybrSRZTD1_FD_79667 | JGI IMG/M metagenome (GOLD analysis project Ga0111539, IMG submission 79667) | Populus rhizosphere microbial communities from Tennessee, USA - Rhizosphere MetaG P. TD hybrid SRZTD1 (version 2) (version 2) | ecosystem: Host-associated > Plants > Roots > Rhizosphere >...
GAAGAGCGCGGCGCCGTCACGATCGAGCGTGTGACCGGCGGCGTGGCGCTCGAGGCGAGTCTCGAGGAGTGTTTCGCGCTCGAGCGCAGCGGCTGGAAGGGTCGTCGCGGCACCGCGGCCGCACTGAGCAGAAAGACACTCGGCTTCTATACCGGGCTGGCGCACCAGGCGTCGCGCGGCGACTATTTCTCGCTCTATTTTCTCAAGGTCGCAGGCCGGGCGATCGCCGCCCAGTATGGACTGACGCGGCGGGGCGTCTATTCGCTCATGCTGACCTGCTACGACGAGACCTTCGGTGGGCACAGTCCCGGCCATCTGCTGATGGAGGACGTGTTGCGGGACTGCGTCCGCCGCGGCCTGAGCGAGTTCGATTTCCTCGGCTGCGACATGGGCTGGAAACAGGACTGGAGCCCGATCGTCCGGGCGCACCACTGGTTCTTCATCTTTCGGGCCAGCACACTGGGCCGGACGCTCCGGAAGGCCAAGTTCCACTGGATCCCGGCGGCGAAAAAGGGTCTCAAGCGTTGGAGGCGGCGCGGCGCCACCCTCAATCAGTAGACGCATCTCCTGCAGCAGGACGTCTCCTGGATGCAGGCGCAGACCCCCTTGCCGCAGATCTTGTTGCAGTCCCTGTCCATGTTGCACTGCGTGGCGCAGCAACCCGGCGGAACTCGTTCCGCGTGATCTTCGCCAGGCGCCATCTCGGAATCGACACTGCAGATCTCCGGCTGGTGCAGCGCGAGGGCGTCGAAGCCGGGCAGGTCGGCCGGGCCGGCCCCCGGCGGAGGGATGACCGTGGGAGTCGTCAACCCTCCGGTCGTCATCAGGAATGCGACAGCGATCAGAACGAGGATTCCATGCGTCTTCATCATCCGGTTTCCTCCTCCGGTGGTCTTGCGTTGCAACAGGCGACGTGTGATCTCTGATACCGAGGTTGGGGGTTTCTGTCAAGACGCGACGCATCGTGGGGGTCAGGATTTTCGACGGGCGAAATCGGGAGGGAACCCGATACGCGGCCGGCCCTTCCTGTGGCAACGTGACAGCGCCATGATTCGAATCACGGAGCGCGTCCGCGACAGCATCGCCCGCGTCGGGCCAGCCCGGACCCTCCACGATCTGGCCCTCCGGGCGGCGAACCGGGTCGTGCTGATCAAGCTGCTCAAGTGCATGGCCATCGAACGGGTCAATGACGCGTTCGCGACCTGCCCGGAGCCCTACCGTCCGATGTTCCTGAGCGCGCCGATGCTGCGAAAGTTCGGACGGGATCCGAGGAACGAGATGCCCGAGGCCTTCCTCGACGAGGCCCTGGCGAAGGGGGACGAGTGCTTCGCCCTCCTCTCCGGCGACCGCCTCGCCGCCTACGGCTGGTACTCCAGCGGACCGACGCGCATCGATCCGCCGGACCTCGTCCTGCACCCCGGCGGACGGCACATCTACATGTACAAGGGGTTCACCCACGTCGATCATCGCGGGCGCCGCCTGCACGCGATCGGCATGACCATGGCGCTGCAGAGCTACCTGACGCGGGGCTTCAAGGGACTCGTCTCCTACGTCGAATCCAACAACTTCGCCTCGCTCAAGTCGGTCGTCCGCATGGGGTACGAGATCTTCGGGACGATCGCCGTGCTGCAGGCATTCGGAGTCCACTGCACGCACGCCAGCGCCGGATGCCGGGCGCGCGGCCTGCGGGTCGAGCCGGCGCGCTGAAGCGCGCGGCCACGCCCTGAGGAAGGCGCCGCCCCGGGTCGGAACCGGGCCGCACCTGTGGCGTAACACCGCCACGTGGCACCCCAACAGGCCCGCCGGCTCCTCCTGTGCGCGATGCTCGCGCTCGGGCTCGCCGCCTGCTCGGACGCCGGAACCGACATCCTCATCGAGGACGTGACGCTGATCTCCCCGGAGCGCGCCTCCCCCCTGCCACACGCCGACGTGCTCATCCACGATGGGCGGATCGCACGGATCGGCCCGGGCCTCGTCGCGACAGCGGGGGCCCGGCGGATCGACGGACGCGGGCGGTTCCTCGTCCCCGGATTGATCGACTCGCATGTCCACGTGGACAACCAGGGGCCGCTCGACGACGGCGCGATCGAGGCGCATCCCGGCCTCATCAAGGCCTGGCGGGCGCAGATCGGGCGCTCCTACCTGGCGTTTGGCTTCACGACGCTCGTGGACGTGGATCTGCGCGAGGGGGCGCGCGCCTGGTTCGACGCCGCGCCGATTCATCCGCGACTCTACGATTGCGGGCGGGCCGCCCGCATCGCCGGTGGCTATGGCGCGCTGCGGGTCCCGGCCGACGCGGCGGCCGCGACCGCCGCGAACCTGGTCTACGAACCGGCGCAGCGCGCCCTCTGGCCGGCCGGCGTCGCGCCGGCCGACTACACCCCCGAGCGGGCCGTCGAGCGGGTGGTCGCTGGGAGCGGCATCTGCGTCAAGACGTTCGTCGAGCCCGGCTTCGGCGGCGCCGCCCACTGGCCGACACCGCGCCGCGAGACGCTCGACGCGTTGCGCGCCGAGGCGCGCCGCCGGGGCCTCGTCTTCGTCGTCCATGCCAACGCCGTCGATGCCTGGAGGACGGCGATCGACGCCCGGGCCGACGTGATCGCGCACGGCCTGTGGCATTGGCCGGGCAACCGGATGAGCGCGTCCCCGCCGGCCGAAGCCGTCGAAGCGATCGAGGCCGCCGCGCGGGCGGGGGTCTCGGTCCAGCCGACGCTGCAGGCGGTCTACGGCGACGAATCGATCTTCGACGCGTCGATCCTCGACGACCCCCGTCTCGCGGAAGCGCTTCCCCGAGCGGTCCTCGGCCACCTGCACGGCCCGGAGGCGCAGGCGGCCCGGCGCGCCCTTGCGGACGAATACCGCGGCGCCCTCGAGCGTTGGCTCGGCCCGGCGGCCCCCGACCCCGCGCGGGTGATGGCGGTCGCCCCCGCGCGCGCGGCGCGAACGCTGCGCGCGATGTGGGACCATCACGTGCGCCTCCTGCTCGGCAGCGACACCCCGTCGAACGAAGGGATCGGCAACCCGCCGGGACTCAATGGGAGGCTGGAGATGCAGCGCTGGTCCGAGGCGGGCGTCCCGCTGGCGGCGATCCTGCGCGCCGCCACGCTCGATAACGCCGCGGCCTTCGGCCTGGCGCGCGAGATCGGCTCGATCGAGCCCGGCAAGCGCGCCGACCTGCTGCTCCTGAAGGCCGACCCGCTCCAGGACATCGGCGCCTGGGACCGGATCGCGATCGTCTTCCTGAACGGCGAGGCGCACGCGCGCGCGGCGCTCCTCCCGGCCGATTAGCCGGCACGCTGGTGGTCACCGTGCCGGGCTGATAGCATTCTCCGGCATTCACCCGAGGAAAACCGAGGAGAAGCCGATGCCCGACAAGCCGTTCCTGACCGACATCAAAACCCTGAGGCAGCGGGCGCGCCAGCACATCGAAGAGGGGGCGGTGACCCCCGGGTACAAGGCCGACCGCGAGCACGTCGTCCGCCTCCTGAACGAAGCGCTGGCCACCGAGATCGTGTGCGTCCTCCGTTACCGGCGCCACCATTTCATGGCGAACGGGATCAACGCCCAGAGCATCGCGCAGGAGTTCCTCCAGCACGCCAACGAGGAACAGGCGCACGCGGATCAGATCGCGCAGCGGATCGTGCAGCTCGGGGGCGAGCCGAACTTCTCTCCGGAGGGGCTCCAGACGCGCAGCCACGCCGAGTACGTCGAAGGCGATTCCCTCCTCGACATGATCAAGGAGGACCTGATCGCCGAACGGATCGCCATCGACAGCTACCGCGAGATGATCGCGTATCTCGGGCACGACGACCCCACCACGGTGAGAATGCTCGAGGGGATTCTCGCCATGGAGGAAGAGCACGCGGACGACCTCGTCACGCTGCTGGAGGAGCTGGGGAAGGCGACCGCCCGGTAATCGGGCTGGATCGAGCCCTCCTGCCGCGTTGGGCGTTGTCAGTCGACTGCTGAATCGTCTGTCAGGAACAACCCCATGGATTGATCCCGCCGGATCCGGTATCCATGGGGCGGCGTGATGGACAGATGGAATGCCTGGTCGTGGAGGCGGCGAAGCCTCGCCGTCGTCACCGGCGCGCTCGCACTGGCCGTCGGCCTGCTCGTCGTCTACGGCATCGCGGCGAATCTGCTGATCCGGACGCGACTGCTGCGTGCCCTCATCCACCATCGCCCGGACACGGTTTCCGTCGAGTACAGCTCGGCGTACTCCCTGCTGCCGGGTCGAGTGCGCGTCAGGAACCTCCGCATCCAGGATCGCGGTTTCGCCACGGAGTGGGTGATCTCGCTCGAGAAGGGACGGGGCTCCATCCGCCTCTTCGATCTGCTCCGGGGCCGGTTCCACACGACCCGCATCCGGGGAAGCGGCCTGGAGATCCGCGTCCGCAGCCGCTTGACGGCCGAGGAGGCGACACCGGGCCGCCTCGCCTTCCTGCCTCCGATCGCCGGGTTTCCCGGGCCGCCGATCCGCCCTCCGGGCGAGCGGCCCCAGCCCCGCACGGGTCGCGAGTGGACCACCCGGCTCGATGACGTCGTCATCGATGGGGTCAGGGAGATCTGGGTGGACGAATACCACTACACGGGGGACGCCACGCTGACCGGCGGCATGCTGCTCCACCCGAGGCTCCGGTTCGAGACCTTCCCCACCGCGCTCGTGGTGCGGAGCGGCACGCTGCGCCTGAGCGAAGAACCGGTCGCCTCCTCCGTGCAGGCGCGTCTCGATGGCGTCATCCACCCCTATGAACTGCACCCGGGTTCCGGCGATGCCGTCCTCCTGGCCATGACCGGAGCGGGGCGAGGCACGGGGAAGGTCGAGAGCATCCACTTCCTCAATGGCATGCTGAACACCCCGCCGACGCTCAGTCTGGAAGCCGGAACCGGCACCCTCGCGGCCGAGCTGTCCCTCGACCGCGGCGAGGGGGAAGGAGCGCTGGATTTTTCGGTACAGGGGGCAAGAGCCGTCATGCCCGACGCGGCCATGACGGGCGAAGCCGAGGGACGCCTCGTTCTCAGCCGGCTCGATTTCGCGAGCGGCAGGACGGATTTCGCGGGAAGCCGCCTCGAGGTGCGCCGGGTGCTCGTGAAGCGCGGGCGCGAGGCACCCTGGCCCTGGTGGGGCATCCTCGAGGTCCCCGCGGCTCATCTGGGCGCCGGGCCGCCCCGCGTCCTCCATGCGCACGCCAAGCTCCGCGCGCAGAACGCGCAGCCCCTGTACAGGCTGCTGAACGCGCAGCTTCCTCCCTGGGCGGAGTCGCTGTTGAAGATGGAGGGGGTGACGGCCACCGCCGATGTGGCGCACGCGCGATCCTTCACGGACGTGAAGCGGCTCGAGGCGCGCGGTGGGGCGTTCCACATCCTGGGGCGATACCACCACGCCCAAGGGAAACACGACGCCGCATTCCTGATCGACGCGGGCCCCCTCGTGGTCGGTATCGGTCTCGCCGGTGGAGCGTCTGAAGTCGTGCTCGCCACGCCGCGGGTCTGGTTTCGCGACCAGATGGCGCGCGCGGACGTCCCCCCGCGCGCCGCGAGCCCCTCGCCGGGGCCGCCGGAGTCGAAGGCCCGGGCCCTCGGGCCCTGATCGCCTGACGGCATCGTCGAGGGCAGCGGCTACAATGAGCCGCATTCAGGAACATCGAGAAGACGTCCCCCGCGCCGGGAGCTCGACGTGAAGGCCACAGCCGACGTCCTCGACAGCTCTCTGGCCGAAGAGCCGATCCGCGCCGAGCTCTTCGGCATCGATCGCCTGGAGCAACACGGCGAGAGCCTGGCCGTGGCCCATCGGGCCAAAGGGAAGCCGCCGCGCGCGCGGCCTCTGCTGCCCCGGGTTCGCGACAACGCGCGCGTGCTCCTCGGCGGGTATCGGAACATCGCCGCGACCGTCCTGGCGAAGCACGAGATCACTCCCGCCGCGGAGTGGCTCCTCGACAACTTCCACGTCGTGGACGAGCAGCTCCGCGAGATTCGCGACCATCTCCCCAGGGGCTACTACCGCCTGCTGCCGAAGATCGCCGCGGGCCACCTCGCGGGATACCCGCGCGTCTATGGGCTGGCCTGGGCCTACGTCGCGCACACCGACAGCCGCTTCGAGCTCGAGACGATGCAGCGCTTCGTCCAGGCCTACCAGCGCGTCCAGCCGCTGACCATCGGCGAGCTCTGGGCGGTCGCCATTCATCTCCGTGTGGCGCTGGTGGAAAACCTGCGCCGCCTGACGCAGGTGATCATCCGGTCGCGGCAGGAGCGCGCCCATGCCGACACGCTGGCCGATCGTCTCCTGGGCCTCGGCGACGAGCCGGTGGCGCGCCCGGAGGAGGAAGGGTTCGGACTCGGCGACGCCCCGCTGACCCGCGCGTTCGCCGTCCAGCTCATCCAGCGGCTGCGCGGCCAGGACCCCTCGGTCGTGCCGGCCCTGGCCTGGCTCGAAGAGCGGCTGGGCGCCCAGGGCACCTCGGCCGACGACGAGGTCTCCCGGGAGCACCAGGCCCAGGCGGCTGCGAACGTCACCGTCCGGAACATCATCACCAGCATGCGGTGGATGTCCTCCATCGACTGGTCCGAGTTCTTCGAGAACGTCAGCCTGGTGGACGAAGTCCTGCGCGCCGCACCCGGGTTCGCGGCGATGGACTTCACGACACGGAATCAGTACCGGGCCCGCATCGAGCGGCTCTCGCGTGGTTCAGGGCAGTCCGAGATCAAAGTGGCCCGGGAGGCGGTGCTCCTGGCGCAGAACGCCCTGCCGGAGCACGGTCGTGCGGGCATCCTTCCCGGGGTTCCCGATCGCGCCGAGGAGGACCCCGGGTATCACCTCCTCGCCGGTGGCCGGAGAGCGTTCGAACGGCGTCTCGGGTTTCGCGTCCCCTTGCGGGTCCGGCTGCGTCGCGCCTACCGCAGCCATGCGATCGCCGGCTACCTGGGAGCCATCGCGGTCATCACCCTCCTCGTGCTCTGGGGTCCCCTGGCGGCGACCCGGGCGGCCGGGGCCGCCCCCTGGATCCTCGGCCTGCTGGCGATCCTCGGCCTGCTGCCCGCCTCGGAGATCGCCGTGTCGCTCGTCCAGCGCCTGGTTCCCCTCCTCGTTCCGCCGCGTCTGCTCCCCAAGCTCCGGCTCGCCGCGGGGGTGCCTCAGGAGCTGCGGACGCTCGTCGTCGTCCCGACGATGCTCCGGCGCCGGGCCGACATCGAGGAACAGCTCGAGCGGCTCGAGGTGCACTTCCTCGCGAATCCCGAAGGGCATCTCCACTTCGCGCTGCTCACGGATTTCGCGGATGCGGGCACGGAGACGGCGCCCGGAGACGACGGGCTCCTGGCCGGGGCGAACGAAGGCATCGCCCGCCTCAATCGGCGCTATGGGAGCCCCCCCGACGGAGGGACGCGGTTTCTCCTGCTGCATCGCCGCCGTCTCTGGAACGACCGGCAGGGCCGGTGGATGGGCTGGGAGAGGAAGCGCGGCAAGCTCCATGAGCTGAATCGGCTGCTGCGCGGCGCCGCCGACACGTCCTTCGTCTCGATCGACGGCAGGCCCCCCACGGTGCCGCAGGGCGTTCGCTACGTCATCACCCTGGATGCCGACACGCGCCTCCCCATGGGAACCGCCCGCCGACTGGTGGGTGCGATGGCGCACCCGCTGAACCGCCCCCGCTTCGATGCGGGGACGCGACGCGTGGTCGAGGGCTTCGCGATCGTGCAGCCCCACCTGACCCCCAGCCTTCCGACGGGTCCGGCGAGCACCACCTATCAGCGGATCCTCTCGGGCCCCGGAGGCGTGGACCCCTATGCGGCCGCGATCTCCGACGTGTACCAGGACCTCTTCGGAGAAGGCTCGTACACCGGGAAGGGCATCTACGACGTCGATGCCTACGAGACGGCTCTCGCGGGGAGAGTCCCCGACAACACGCTGCTCAGCCACGACCTCTTCGAGAGCTCCTACGCGCGCGCCGGGCTCGCGACCGACGTGGACCTCTTCGAGGAGTTCCCCGGCAACTACGAAGCGGCCGCACGCCAGCGCCATCGCTGGGTCCGGGGCGACTGGCAGCTCCTGCCCTGGATCCTGGGCCGGCGCGGCCGCCTGCCCGCACTCGGCCGTCTGAAGATGCTGGACAATCTCCGCCGCAGCCTCGCCGCCCCGTCGACCTTCCTCGTCGCCGTGGCCGCCTGGGTCCTTCCCGACGTGCCGGCGCTCGTCTGGACCGGTCTGTTCGTCGGATCCATCGCGGGGCCGGCCGCGATCCCCGTGCTCGACGGGCTGCTCCCGCGGCGCGGCGGCTTCTCCAAGCGCAACCACCTGGGCGCCGTGGGCCACGACCTCCGCGTCGCCCTGGCGCAGACGATCCTGGCGATCACCATGCTGGCCCATCAGGCCTGGCTCATGGTCGACGCGATCGTCCGCACGCTCGGTCGCCTGTACGTCACGGGGCGCAACCTCCTCGAGTGGGTGCCCGCCGCGCAGGCGGGCCATGGCGCCGGAACGAGTCTCCGGGCCTTCTTCCGGCACCTGCGCTGGGGAGTCATCCTGGCCGCCGGATCCGGTCTGGGCCTCGTGGCGCTCGCGCCGGAACGCCTGTTCGTGGGGCTCCCGTTCATCCTCCTCTGGATGCTGTCACCCGTCCTCGCATGGCGCATCAGCCTGCCGCCGAAGATCGCACCGACCCGGGTCCTCGCTCCGGCGGAGACCCGCGCGTTGCGGCTCGTCGCCCGGCGGACCTGGCGCTTCTTCGAGACGTTCGTGGACCAGGGGGATCACGCCCTCCCCCTGGATAACTTCCAGGAGGACCCCGCGCCGGTCGGGGCGCATCGGACGTCGCCGACGAACCTGGGTCTCTATCTGCTCAGCACGACGGTCGCGCGCGATTTCGGCTGGATCGGGACGCTGGAGATGGTCGAACGGCTCGAGGCCACCCTGCAGACCATGACGAGCCTGCATCGCGTCGGCGGCCACTTCGTGAACTGGTACGACACGCGGAGCCTCCGGCCGCTGGATCCCGTGTACGTCTCCACCGTGGACAGCGGCAACCTGGCCGGGCACCTGATCGCGGTGGCTCAGGCGTGCCGCGACCTCCGGCATCGTCCCTCGTTCGACCCCGCGATCCTCGATGGCATCCGGGACGCGCTCCAGCTGTTCCTCGAGTCCCTCGCGACCCGGGGAAACGCGCGGCCCGCCGCGGCGTCCATGGAGGCGCGCCTGCGCGAAACCGCCGCCGCACTGGCCGCGCTCCTCGAGGTCCCCCCGGCCTCCCATCCCGAGTGGGCCCGGCGGCTCGAGGCGCTGCAGAGCGACGCCGACACGCTCGCGGAGCTGGCAGGCCGTCTCACGACCGATGCCGTGGCGGGCCCGCGACCCGGGCCGATGGCCTGGGCCGCGGCGGTCCGGAACGCCGTACGGAGCCATGCCCGTGACCTGGAGGCCCCACCGCTCGAGCCCCGGCTCGACGTCCTCGCCTCGATCGCCGAAGGGATGGTCCAGGCCATGGACTTCCAGTTCCTCTTCGATCCCTCCCGCAAGCTCTTCTCCATCGGCTACAGCGTGGCCGAAGGCAGGCTCGACCCCAGCGCCTACGACCTGCTGGCCTCCGAGGCGCGGCTGGCCAGCTTCGTGGCCATCGCCAAGGGGGACGTTCCTCCGCAGCACTGGTTCCTGCTCGGCCGGTCGCTCACGCCGGTGGGCCGCGGCGCGGCGCTGGTGTCCTGGTCGGGCTCGATGTTCGAGTACCTCATGCCGCTCCTCGTGATGCGGCAACCCTCGGGGAGCCTCCTGGACCTCACCTGCCGTCTCGTCGTCGGACGCCAGATCCGCTATGGCGACGAGCGCGGCGTCCCCTGGGGCATCTCCGAATCGGCGTACAACATCCGCGACGCGCACCTGACGTACCAGTACTCGGATTTCGGCGTGCCCGGCCTCGGCCTCAAGCGCGGCCTGTTCGAGGACGTCGTGGTGGCGCCCTATGCCACGGCGCTCGCGGCGATCGTCCATCCGCGCGCGGCCCTTCGCAATCTGGAGCGGCTCGTGGAGGCGGGAGCCCGCGGCGCGTTCGGGTTCTACGACGCGCTCGACTACACCCCCTCGCGGCTGCCGGAAGACACCTCGGTCGCGATCGTCCGCGCCTACATGGCCCATCACCAGGGGATGACCATCGTGTCCCTGGGGAACGTGGTCCACGACGCGGCGACCCCGAGGCGCTTCCACTCCCATCCCATGATCCAGGCGGCGGAGCTCCTGCTCGAGGAGCGGACGCCGCGCATGGTGGCGGTGGCGCGGCCCCGGGGCGAGGAGGTCCTGGAGGCCGCACACATCCGCGACCTCGTCCCCCCCGCCTTGCGGCGCTTCGACTCGCCGCACGACATCACCCCCCGCACCCATCTGCTCTCCAACGGCCGCTACACGGTCATGATGACGGCGGCGGGCTCGGGATTCAGCCGGTGGGGCGACCTGGCCGTGACGCGCTGGCGGGAGGATGCGACGCGCGACGGCTGGGGCACCTATCTCTTCCTGCGGGACGTGCGCACCGGCGACGTCTGGTCCGCCGGCTACCAGCCTTGCGGCATCGAAGCGGACCACTACGACGTGGTCTACTCCGAGGACCGGGTCAAGATCACCCAACAGGACGCCTCTCTGGCGATCGTCCTCGAGATCGTGGTGTCCCACGAGGACGACGCCGAGCTGCGCCGGGTGACGGTCACGAATCTCGAGAGCCGCAGCCGCGCGTTCGATTTCACCTCGTATGCCGAGGTCGTGCTGGCCCCGCAGGCCGCGGACGAGGCCCACCCCGCCTTCTCGAACCTGTTCGTGCAGACGGAGTTCGTCGACGCGCAGAAGACGCTGCTCGCCACGCGGCGCCCGCGCTCGCCGGAGGAGCCCCGCGTCTGGCTCGCCCACGTGGCCGCCTCCGAGGCGGAGCCGATCGGCGCGCTCCAGCATGAGAGCGATCGCGCGCGTTTCCTGGGCCGCGGCCGCACCATCCGGACACCGTCGGCGGTGATCGACGGCCGGCCTCTTTCGAACACCGACGGGACGGTCCTGGATCCGATCGTGAGCCTCCGGCACCGGGTGGAGATTCCCGCCCAGGGGACGGTGCGTCTCGTGTTCACGACGCTCGTGGCCCCTTCACGGGTGGAGGCCCTCGAAATCGCCGAGAAGTACCTGCATGCGGCGACCTTCGAGCGCGCCAGCGCGCTCGCGTGGACGCAGGCGCAGGTGCAGCTGCACCACCTCCGGATCACCCAGGACGAAGCCCACCTCTTCCAGCGTCTCGCCAACCGCCTCCTGTACGGCGACCGCACCTTGCGCGCCGGGGCGCGGGAGCTGGCCGCGAGCCGTGGAGGCCCGGCGGGCCTCTGGGCCCATGGCGTCTCCGGAGATCGGCCGATTGCGCTCGTGCGCATCGACCGGGAGGACGAGCTGGAGATCGTCCGGCAGCTCCTGCGCGCCCAGGAGTACTGGAGACTGAAGGGGTTCCCCACCGACCTGGTGATCCTGAACGCCAAGGGGACCTCGTACAGCCAGAACCTGCAGCAGGCGCTCGAAGCCATGGTGCGGGCGAGCTCACCCGTCCTGGGACCCGAAACGAAGGTCGGTCGCGGCGGCGTCTTCGTGCTGCGGGAGGATCTCCTGCCCGTCCACGACCTGGTGGCCCTGCGTTCGGCGGCACGCGTCCTGATCCTCGGGCACCGGGGGACCCTGGCGGAGCAGGTCGTGCGGCAACGGGCGACGCGCGCCGAGCCGGTCCCGCCGCCCCGGAGGCCGGCGCGCGAGCGCATCGAGCCTCCGCCCCCTGCCGTGCCCGAGCTCGACTTCTGGAATGGCCTGGGTGGATTCACCCGGGACGGGCGCGAATACGTCACGGTGCTCGACCGCGGCCAGTGGACGCCGGCCCCCTGGATCAACGTCGTCGCGAACCCGGCCTTCGGGTTCCAGGTGTCCGAATCGGGGTCCGGGCACACCTGGTCCCTGAACAGCCGGGAGAACAAGCTCACCCCCTGGTCGAATGACCCGGTCAGCGATGCGCCGGGCGAGGTGTTCTACGTGCGCGACGAGGAGAGCGGGGCGCTCTGGGGCCCCACCTGCCTCCCCATCCGCGAAGACTCCGGACCCTATGTCATCCGACACGGTCAGGGATACAGCCGCTTCGAGCGCACCTCCCACGGCATCGCGCTCGAACTCCTGCAGCTCGTGCCGCTGCGCGATCCGATCAAGATCTCCCGTCTCACGCTGAAGAACCTGTCCGGCCGCCGGCGGAGGCTGTCGGTCACGGCCTACACGGAGTGGGTTCTGGGGGTGTCGCGTACCGCCACCGCCCCCTTCGTGGTCACCGCGATCGACCCGGGAACCGGCGCGATCGTCGCGCGCAACGCCTGGAACGGGGAGTTCGCGGACCGGGTGGCGTTCGCGGCTCTGGGCGGGCGCCCGACCGGCGCGACGGCCGACCGCCTCGAGTTCCTCGGCAGAAACACGACCCTCGACCGTCCGGCGTCTCTGGAGCGCGGCGCGAAGCTGTCGGGAACGACCGGGGCGGGACTCGATCCCTGCGCGGCGCTTCAGACGATCGTCGAGCTCGAGCCCGGGGAGCGCCGGGAGGTCCTGTTCCTGCTCGGACAGGCAGAGCACCAGGATGCGGCCCGGCTCCTGATCGAGCGCTATCGGGAGATCGACTGCGCCGCGGTCGTCGCCGAGGTCCGGGAACACTGGGACCGGACGCTCGGGACGGTGCAGGTCAGGACTCCCGACCCCTCCCTGGATCTCCTGATCAACCGCTGGCTCCTCTACCAGACGCTTTCCTGTCGCATGTGGGCCAGGTCCGCGCTCTACCAGGCGAGCGGGGCCTACGGCTTCCGCGATCAGATTCAGGACGCCATGGCCGTGACGGTGACCAGGCCGGATCTCACCAGGGAGCACCTGCTGCGGGCCGCCTCCCGGCAATTCAAGGAGGGGGACGTGCAGCACTGGTGGCATCCCCCGACGGGCCGCGGGGTGAGGACCCGGATCTCCGACGACCGCCTCTGGCTCCCCTACGCGGTCTCCCGCTATCTCGAGACGACCGACGACCAGACGGTGCTCGACGAAGAGGTCGCGTGGCTCGAGGGGGCGCGCCTCGAGGACGACCAGCAGGAAAGCTACTTCGAGCCCACGGAATCGGACGAGCGGGCGACGTTGTACGAGCACTGCGCGCGGGCCCTCGATCGGAGTCTCGACGTGGGCCGCCACGGCCTCCCCCTGATCGGCGCCGGGGACTGGAACGACGGCATGAATCGGGTCGGCCACCAGGGCCGGGGAGAGAGCGTCTGGCTGGCCTGGTTCCTCGTCGTCAACCTCAAGGAGTTCGCGCGGCTCGCCGACCGGCGCGCGGAGACGGAGCGTGCGGCGCGCTGGCGGAGCGCGGCCGAGTCCCTCCGGGCCTCGACGGAGCAGGAGGCGTGGGACGGGGAATGGTATCGACGCGCCTTCTTCGACGACGGAACGCCGCTCGGATCCGCGGCGAGCGAGGAATGCCGGATCGACTCCATCGCGCAGTCCTGGGCGGTGCTCTCCGGCGCCGGCGCGAGCGGGCGGGCGCGCCAGGCCATGGCGTCCCTGGAACGCCGGCTCGTCCGGCCCGACGACCGGCTCCTGCTGCTCCTGGCGCCCCCGTTCGATCGGACGCCCCTCGATCCCGGGTATATCAAAGGATACCCGCCCGGGATCCGCGAGAACGGCGGGCAATACACCCATGCGGCGGCCTGGGCGGTCATGGCCTTTGCCGCCCTGGACGAAGGGGACAAGGCGGTCGCCCTGTTCGACCTCCTGAACCCCATCCGTCATTCCTCCGCGGGCCCCGACACCCGCACGTACGGAGTCGAGCCCTATGTCGTCGCGGCCGATGTCTATTCCGAGGCTCCCCACGTGGGAAGGGGTGGATGGACCTGGTACACCGGGGCGGCGGGCTGGCTCCACCGCGCGGGCCTGGAGTCGATCCTCGGCTTCCGGAAGCGCGGCGCCACGCTGTCCATGGACCCGTGCATTCCCCGGCGATGGTCCGGTTTCGAGCTGACGTACCGCCATGGTCGCTCCCTCTACCGGATCGCCGTCGAGAACCCGGAAGGGGTCTGCCGCGGCGTGGTCCGGCTCCGCCTCGACGGAGCCACGCTCCCCCCGGGAACGCCCATCCTCCTGTCCGACGACGACCGCGATCACCAGGTCCACGTCGTGCTCGGACACGCGACGGCGGCCGCCGCGCCTCGGACGGTTGCGGAGACGAGGGCAACGGATTTATAAGGGCAGCCGCTGACGCTCACATGCGAGGAGGGTTGCGATGAAGAGCCTCAAAGGTTTCCTGATCCCCCTGATGTCCGCCGCGGTCCTCGGGCTGGTCGTGCTCGCGGCCGGTTCGACCGGCCCGATGGCGCAGCCGGCGAAGCCGGCGCCCGACTGGGCCCTGAACGCGACGGTGATCGAGGCCTGCAGCTGCACGATGTTCTGCCCGTGCTACTTCAGCACCAAGCCGACGCCGGGCGACGGCGGCCACGAGCACGGCATGGCCGGCGGCCACTACTGTCGCTTCAACATCGCCTACAAGGTCAACAAGGGGAAGTACGGCACCACGGACCTCGCGGGGGTCAAGGTGTGGATCGCCGGGGATCTCGGCGACGACTTCGCCGACATGCAGACCGAATGGGCCGAGGTGACCTTCGACCCGGCGGTCACGAAGGAGCAGCGCGACGGCATGGCGGCGATCCTCGTCGGCCCGGTCTACCCGTTCAAGTGGAAGACCTTCACGGTCGGCGCCGACGCCCCGATCGAGTGGACCGGCGGCAAGGATCGCGCCGTGGCCCGGCTCGACGGCGGCAAGGCGGGAGAGATCGTCCTCGCCCACAACGCGACCGCGATGAGCGCGGAGCCGTCCGTGCTCAAGAACGTCAAGTACTTCGCCGCGCCCCGCAACGACGGCTTCGTGCTGATGCCGAACGAGGTCCAGGCCTACCGGCGCGGCAGCAACGCCTTCGAGTCCAAGGGCACCAACGGCTTCATGCTGACCCTCGACATCAACTCGAAGGACGTCAAGTAGGGCGTCCCCCCGCGCCGTCGCGCTCGACGTCTTGACGTCCTCCATCCAGGAATGGTAAACGCGCGCCTGTCAGGCTTCTGATCCGCTTGCTCGTCGAATGCCCCCGTGCATTTCCTTCACAAGGAGGATCGATGTCCAAGTGCCTCAGCCGTCTCGCGCTCTTCGCCGTCCTCGCCTGTGTCGTCTCCCCTGTCCTCGCGACTCCGCTCACGGACAAGCAGATGGAGTGGGCGTTCGACATCTCGTGGACCGACATCGACGATGTCGGCTCGACCACGAACATCGATGGGGAATGGCAGTGGATTCTCGACAAGAAGGGGTACCACGAGATCGGCGCCCTGCTCTCCTATCTCAAGGTCGACCCGGACGCCGGCAGCAGCACCGACGCGATGATCTTCGGGCCGGTCTACACCTTCAACTGGTTTCCCGACAAGCCGGTCACCGGCTATGTCACCGGCTCGTATGGATTCGTCTCGGGCGACCTCGGTGACGTCGCCGACGCGGCCTGGCACCTGGGGGTCGGCGCCAAGCTGTTCGTCGGCGACGCGGCCGCCGTCCGCTTCGAGCTCTTCCGAGAGACGCTGATGGGAGCGGATGACTTCGATGATCAGGACATCACCGGCCTGAGCATCGGTCTCAGCATCTTCACCGGATCCAAATAGAGCATCGGACTTCCGTCCGTCGAGTTGTCACGGGCCGGCCGCTCCACGGGCCGGCCCGTTGTATTCTGCGACCCGCATGCCGCTCGCCCCCGGGACCACCATCGGCCCGTACACCATCGTCGGCCCGCTCGGGGCCGGCGGGATGGGGGAGGTCTACCGGGCGCGGGACGCGCGCCTGCAGCGCGACGTCGCGATCAAGGTGCTGCCGTCGTCGTTCGCCGCGGACGCCGAGCGCCTGCGCCGCTTCGAGCAGGAGGCCCGCGCCTCCGGCCAGCTCAACCACCCGAACATCGTCGCGGTCTACGACGTCGGCACCCATGCCGGCACCCCCTACGTCGTCCAGGAGCTGCTGGAGGGGGAGACGCTGCGCGATCGCGTCGCGGGCGGGCCGCTGCCGCCGCGCAAGGCGCTCGACTTCGCGCGCCAGATCGCGCTCGGGCTCGCCGCGGCGCACCAGAAGGGGATCGTCCACCGCGATCTGAAGCCGGAGAACCTGTTCGTCACGGGCGACGGGCGGGTCAAGATCCTCGACTTCGGCCTCGCGAAGCTGACGGGCCCCGGAGGCGCCGGCGCCGTCTCTCCCGAGTCGCTCACCTCCGCCCCGACCGCCGCCGGCACCGGCGCCGGCGTCGTCCTCGGCACGGTCGGCTACATGTCCCCCGAGCAGGTGCGCGGCCTCCCCGCCGACCATCGCTCGGACCTCTTCTCGTTCGGCTGCATCCTCTACGAGATGCTCGCGGGCCGGCGGGCCTTCAGCTCCGCGTCGTCGGTCGAGACGATGAACGCGATCCTCAAGGAGGACCCGCCCGACCTCGGCCGCACGATCGCCGATCTGCCGCCCGGGCTCGAGCGCATCGTCCTGCACTGCCTCGAGAAGCATCCTGACGAGCGCTTCCAATCGGCGCGCGACCTCGGCTTCCAGCTCGAGGCGCTGTCGGCGATCTCCGCCGGTTCGATCACCGCGGGCTCGCTCGCGGGCGCCGGAAAAGAGATCGGCGCCACCGGAGCGCGGCAAGGCGGCCTTCTCGGAGCGCGCGTCCTCCTGTGGCCGGCGATCGCCCTGGCCGCGCTGGTCGCGGCCGGCAGTTACTGGGTGGGACGCTCCACGCGTCCGCCCGAGACCGGAGCGACGTACACCCAGATGACCTTCCGGCAAGGATTCATCATGTCCGGCCGCTTCGCTCCCGACGGCGAAACGGTCGTGTACTCGGCCGCCTGGGACGGCAAGGCCGCGGCGATCTTCACCACACGCTCCGGCACTCCCGAGTCCCGCGCGGTGGACCTGCCGCCTGCCGAGATCATCTCGGTTTCGCGATCGGGAGAGCTGGCGATCCTCCTGAATGCGCACTTCACCGTCGGCTGGCAGCGCCAGGGGACGCTGGCGCGCGCCTCGCTCGCGGGCGGCGCGCCGCGAGAAGTGATGCAGGACGTGCAGGACGCCGACTGGGCGCCGGACGGCGAAGGTCTCGCCGTCGTGCGCACCGTCGCCGGCCGCTATCGCCTCGAGTACCCGACCGGCAAGGTCCTCTACGAAACCGACGCGTGGATGACGAATCCGCGCTTCTCGCCCGATGGGAAACTCATCGCGTTCATCGATCACCCCTCCCCAGGGGATGACCGCGGCCGGGTCGCCGTCGTGGACCTTGCGGGCCAGAAGCGCTTCCTGACGGAGATGTTCGCCTCGTCGCGCGGCCTGGCCTGGACACCGGATGGCCGGGCCGTCTGGTTCAGCGCCGGGCTGGTCGGCATCGGCGGCGCCTTGTACGAGGCGGACCTTTCGGGCCGGCAGCGAAAAGTGGCCGGGGCACCGGCGGGGATGACGCTCGCGGACGTGTCCGGATCCGGCCGGGGGCTCATCGTCCGCGACAGCGGGCGCCGCGGCATCGCCGGCACCTCCCCGGGCGATCCGACCGAGCGGGACTTGTCATGGCTCGACTGGTCGCGTCCCGCCGCCCTGTCGCGCAACGGCCGGCAGGTCCTGCTCGAGGAGCAGGGACTGGGTGGAGGTCCCGGCTATTCGGTGTACCTGCGTCCGACCGACGGCGGGCCGGCGGTCCGTCTCGGCCGCGGTGCGGCGCTCGACCTCAGCCCGGACGGAAGCTGGGCTGTGACGACCACGCTCGGCGACGAGGCCCTGCTGACCTTCCTGCCGACGGGCGCCGGCGAGCCCCGCACGGTGCGCGTCACGGGCCTGCAGATCATCAACGCGCAGTTCCATCCCGACGGGCGGCGCCTGTTCCTGCTCGCCACGGAGAGCGGTCACGGGCAACGCTTCTATCTCTTCGATCCCGACGGCGGCGTGCCGCCGCGGCCGATCACTCCCGAAGGGATCGGCATCAGCTGCGCCCCCTCGCCTGACGGCCGGCGCATCGCCGCCGCCCTGGCCGGAGGCCCGCTGCAGATCTGGCCGATCGAAGGCGGGGATCCCATGCCGCTCGCCGGCTCGCTGCCGGGCGACTCTCCGGCCCTGTGGAGCACCGACGGGAAGACGATCTACACCGTCCAGAAGGTCGAGAATGCCGCCCGGGTCGACACGCTCGACATCGCCACTGGGCGACGGACCCCGTTCCGCACGCTCTCCCCGGCGGACCGCGCCGGGGTCCTCTCCGTGGATTTCGTTCAGCTCCGCGCCGAGACCGGTGCCTACATCTACTCCTACCGGCGCGTCCTGTCGGCGCTCTACCAGGTGGACGGCCTGCGCTAGCGGGAACGACCCCTCCGCCGGCCCCGTTAGAATGTGTGGATGACCTGGGACGGCGAAGAGTTCGTGCGCGAGCACGACGCGGAGACCGGCGCATCGTTCACCATCGCCATCCATTCGACGCGGCTCGGCCCCGCCGTCGGCGGCACGCGCATGAAGCCGTACAACTCCCCCGCGGAGGCGGAGGCGGATGCCCGCCGCCTGTCGGCCGCGATGACGCTCAAGATGGCGGCCTCGGGCATGCCGTGGGGAGGAGGCAAGGGGGTCATCGCGGTGCCCTCCGGACTCGCGGCTGAAGCGCGCGACGGCCTGCTGCGACGTTACGGCCGGCTCGTCGCCTCGCTCGGCGGCCGCTACCGCATCGGCCCCGACGTCGGCACCTCGTCGGAGGACATGGACCTCGTCGCCGAGACCGCGTCCCCATACGTCTTCGGCTGCACCGAGGCGCGCGGCGGCTCCGGACCGTCCGGCCCCGCGACGGCGCGCGGCGTCCACGCGGCGATCCGCATCGCCTGCGAAGAGGCCTTCGGATCGGCCGCCCTCGCCGGCCGCCACGTGCTCGTGCAGGGAGCGGGCAGCGTCGGCGGCGCGCTGATCGAGCGCCTGCTTCGGGACGGGGCGCGCGTCTCGTTCAGTGACGTCGATGCCGGCGCGGCCCGGCGTCTGCGCGAGCGCGACGTGCCGTTCGTCGCGCCGGAGGATGTGATCGGCGCTCCGTGCGACGTCTTCAGTCCGTGCGCGCTCGGGGGTGTCCTGACCGCCGAGGCCGCCCCGCGTCTCCGCTGCCGCGTGGTCGCAGGCGGCGCCAACAACCAGCTCGCCGACGAGTCGGTCGCCGAGGCACTCGCGGCGCGCGGCATCCTCTACGCTCCCGATTTCATCGCCAACTCCGGCGGCGCCTGCTTCGGCATCCACATGGAAGCCGACGGCTGGAGCCGCGATCGCGCCCTGCAGGACGTCGAGGATCGCGTCACCGCATCGCTCCGCGCGGTCTTTTCGCTGGCACGCGAGCGCGGCCTCACGGCCGATGCCGCTGCGAGAGAGATCGCCCGGCGGCGCCTCGAACACGCGTGATTCAGGCGTGCCGGCCGTCAACGGCGATGCGCTGACGTCCCGAGCGGACCGGCCGGGCGCCCTGTCAGCCCCGGCGCTGGATGCCGAGCTTCTCCGCGAAGGAGGGAGGCTCGCGCAGGTCGTTCGTCAGGAGCGGGGCACCCCGATCGAAGCGCGGACCTGAACCGGGATTCCGATCCTACGGCGCGATCGTGATGCCGATCCCCTCGCTCTCGAGCACGCTCGCGGCGGTGGCGGCACCTGGCGCGCTCTCGCGTTGGCAGAATGCCGAAGGAATGGCATCCGGGGCGGACGTCCCCGCATCGCGCGGCATCGCCTCACCTCCCCGGGACTCCGTGTTACTCAGGCCATTACGGCCGGGTTCGACTCCGTGACGCAGTGCTGGCACGTGCCTTGCCCTTTCGTGCCGCAGCCGGCGAGACGCGCCGGCATGTCAATGAAGCGTTTTCCACGCAAGAGAAGGAGCCCATTCATGAAAACCGACACGGCGGTTCTCCGGACGGAAGAGCAGTTCTTCGCGGCGCTGTCCCGCGGCGATCGGGTGACCCTCGACGACATCGTGGCCGACGACTGCGTCCTGATCGACGTCCTGACCGGCTCCGAGGTTTCGCGGCAGGACTTCGTCGACCTCGTCGGCTCGCGGCGGCTGGTCTTCGAATCGATCGAGCGACTGGGAGCGACGGTGCGCCTGTACGGCGACCTCGCCATCGTCACCGGTCAGACCCGGATGTTCGGGCGGTTCGATGCCCAGACGTTCCAGGTCCGCAGCCGCTACACGCACGTGTACGCGCACCATCGGAACGGCTTTCGCCTCGTCCATGCGCAGGGCACTCCGGTCGTGGCGGCCGCGGTGGCGCCGGTCGTGGCGGCCGCCGTGCAGGCGTGACGGGAGGCGACCATGAGATCGACGACGACCCGACGCCATCGCAGCGCCGTGGCGGCACGGAGGGAAGACATGCTCTCCGCCGCCTTCGGGTTTCCGGTGACCCGCGATCGCCTTCCGGCGGCCGCCGGGCCCGGTGAGTGGATCCGGCGGATCGCATTCAGCACCGCGCCGCCGGCCACTCTGCTCGTCCGCGCCTTCGTGGGGGCCGTGTTCCTCGTGGAGGGAGTCCTCAAGTTCCACGATCCCGAAGGGCTCGGCGTCGGGCGGTTCGCGAAGATCGGGATCCCCTTCCCATCCTTCTTCGCCCCCTTCGACGGCGTCTTCGAGATCGTCTGCGGGATGGGCCTGATGCTGGGACTGCTGACCCGTCTGGGCGCGATCCCGATGATCGTCAACATGCTCGTGGCCATCACGAGCACCAAGATTCCCCTGCTGTTTCACGAAGGATTCTGGAAGGCCGCCCACGAAGCGCGCCTCGATGTCTCGATGCTCCTCGGCTGCGCGTTCCTGCTCCTCGTGGGGGCCGGACCGCTGTCGCTCGATTCCCGTCTCCTGGCGCCGCCCCGCCGCGGGTCCGACCCCGTCGGGCCGGGGGAAGACGGGAGGGAATGGGGACTCTGACGCCGGACGCGTGATTCAGGCGTGCGCGTGCAACGCGTCGGCGACCTGCTTCGCCGAGTCCGGACGCGCCGCCGGATCCTTGGCCAGGAGCCTCGACACGAGCGCGCACAGTGCCTCGGGTGCTCCGATTCCGTGCGGGTCGAGCGCGGGGGGAGGCTCGGGCGAGGCGTGGCCGGCGAGCACCTCCTGCACCGTGCCCGGGTACGGGGGCCGGCCGGAGAGCATCTCGAAGAGGACACAGCCGAGCGCATACAGGTCGGCGCGCGCGTCGACCGCGGCGCCGCGCGCCTGCTCCGGGGCCATGTAGAAGGGCGTCCCCATGACCGCACCTTCACGGGTCATGGCCGAGTCTCCCAGTCGGGCGAGCCCGAAGTCGGCCACCTTGATGTCTTCGCCCGAGAAGAGCACGTTCGCCGGCTTGAGATCGCGATGGACGACGCCGCGGGCGTGCGCCGAGGCGAGCGCTTCGGCGATCTGCGCCCCCAGGCGCGCCGCGTCTTTCGCGGGAAGCCTCCCGGCCTTCCTGAGCCGCGCCGCCAGATCGTCCCCCTCGCACAGCTCCATCGAGAGGAACTGCCGGTCCCCCTCCTGATAGATGTCGAAGACCTGGACGACGCGCGGGCTGGAGATCTGCGCCAGGACGCGCGCTTCCCGGAGGAACCGCTCGCGCACCTCAGGGACTGAAGCCAGCGGCCCCGCGAGCTCCTTCACCGCCACGCGCCGGCCCAGCACGACGTCTTCCCCCAGATGGACCGTCCCCATCGCGCCGCGCCCCAGCTGTCCGACGAGGCGAATCCGTCCACCGGGACCGA
>Ga0111539_10003161_pt1 | contig 21798 bp, 15 predicted proteins | sample RhiMethybrSRZTD1_FD_79667 | JGI IMG/M metagenome (GOLD analysis project Ga0111539, IMG submission 79667) | Populus rhizosphere microbial communities from Tennessee, USA - Rhizosphere MetaG P. TD hybrid SRZTD1 (version 2) (version 2) | ecosystem: Host-associated > Plants > Roots > Rhizosphere >...
CTCACGGACGTAGCGGGCCTTGAGGATCCGGTCGACCATCGTCACGCCGCTCGGCGTGGTGTGCTCGAAGAACTGCTTGGCGACCATGTTCCGCGAGTGGCCGACGGCGGCCTTGCGCAGCCGCTTGTTCTCACGCAGACGCGGCAGGCCGTGCTCGGCGCGGATCTGGTTGTGCAGGCAGAGGATCGCGGCGCGGATGAGGCCTTGGTTGTCGGCCGTCGGCTCCGTGTCGGCGTTCGGGCAGTCCTGCGTGAACTTGGCGGGAGCCGGGGCGCGGTGGTGCTTGCGCTTGCCGTCGGCGGTCGCCCCCGTCGGCGCCAGCAGCGCGACGGCGAGAAGAGCGATGATGAGTGTGCGGAACTTTGCGGTCATTTCCCTCGGCAACCCGGCTGGCTCCTGGAGCTCCGTGGCTTTGCGTCCCGCCCTCACGAGCGGTTTGCCTTTATCGGGGAGTTGGCGCTCCCTCTAACCGCGTAATCGGCGGCGCGGGTTCGAGTCTTGAGGGCAAGCTAGACGCAAGTTCAGGCCGGTTCCGCTGCGCGCTGCTGCCATACTCGGGCCCGCATCGGGGCGTAGCTCAGCCTGGCAGAGCGCCGCGTTTGGGTCGCGGAGGTCGCCGGTTCAAATCCGGCCGCCCCGATAAGTCAGCCGATGCCGTTGACGGGCAGCAGCCGGCGCCGGTGTCGGCCGTCGGCTTCGAGGCGGTAGACGTGGCACGCACGTGGATCACCCGCGTCGGATGAGGTTCGGGCGAACACCCCGGACGTAGGGTTGGCGCGTGGTCGAGGTCGATGCCGGATCGTTTCTCGCGATCGTCACGACGGGGGCGATCGCCGCGGCGATCTCGGCGGTCGTCGGCGGGCGCGGGCTGTTCATCCCGGTCGTCGTGGTCGAGCTCGTGCTCGGCGTGGTGATCGGCCCGCAGGGGCTCGACCTGGCACAGGTGAACGAGTTCACCGACTTCTTCGCCGAGCTTGGGCTCGGCATGCTGTTCTTCTTCGCCGGCTACGAGATCGACATCGAGCGCATCCGCGGCCAGCCGTTGCGGCTCGCGGTGATCGGGTGGGTGATGTCGCTCGCGATCGCCTATTCGCTCGGCGGCGTGCTAGCGGCCTTCGGCGTGGTCGTGTCGCTCGTCTACGTCGGGTCGGCCCTGGCGACGACCGCGATCGGCACGCTGATCCCCGTCCTGTCCGACACCGGCGAGCTGCGCACGGACTTCGGGCGCTACCTCCTGGCCGCCGGCGCGGTCGGCGAGTTCGGGCCGATCCTGTTGCTGACGCTCGTCCTGTCGACCCAGACCGCGCTCCACAACGCGCTGATCCTGCTCGCGTTCGTGCTCGTGGCCGTGCTGGTCGCGGTGCTCGCCGTGCGCTCGGCCGAGCGGACGCTGCCGGTGCTCGAGCGCACGATCGAGGCGAGCTCGCAGCTCGCGGTGCGCTGGATCGTCGTCCTCGTGTTCGCGCTCGTGCTGCTGGCGTCCGAGCTCGGGCTCGACCTGCTGCTCGGCGGGTTCGCCGCCGGCCTGATCACACGACAGGTGCTCCAGACGCGCGAGATACCGACGTTCGACTCCAAGCTCAGCGCCGTCGCGTTCGGGTTCTTCGTCCCGTTCTTCTTCGTGATGAGCGGCATGAAGCTCGACATCGACGCGCTGTTCGGAAGCGTGTCGGGGGTCGTCAAGCTCGCCGTTTTCTTCGTGCTGTTCCTCGTCGTGCGCGGGACGCCGGCGTTCCTGCTGTACCGCGGCGTGCTGCCCCTGCGCGAGGACCGCATGGCGCTCGCGGTGTTCACCGCGACGCAACTGCCGCTGGTGGTCGCGATCACGACCGTGGCGGTCGAGGGCGGGCACATGCGGTCGTCGACGGCGGCGGCGCTGGTGGGCGCCGGCGCGCTGTCGACGCTCATCGGGCCGCTGCACGGCCTGCGGCTGCGCACGCGCGCGGCGCAGCGACGTGCTGCCGCTGCTCCGCCGGCCGTTGAGGTGTGACATGACTGGAGGCCATCACAAGGCGCGCGCGGCGTCCCGGCTGTTCCGGCTGCGCATCTGGCTGAGTTCGGCGATGTGGGTCCCGGTGCTGGCGACGAACGCGGTCGCGATCGCGCTCGGGATCGGTTTGCCGATCCTCGACGAGCGGCTCGGCGACGAGAACAGCCTCCCGCTTGCCGGCTCGGCCGCCCAGGCGATCTTCGGCGCGCTCGCGGCCGGGATGATCACGTTCACCGGGATCGTGTTCTCGGCGGTCTTCGTCGCCGCGCAGATACAGACGACGTCGTACTCGCCGCGGCTGGCCGCGCGGCTCCGGCGCGACCCGGTCGTGATCGCCGGGCTCGCGCTGCCGACGGCGACCGCGATGTACTCGCTCCTGGCGCTCGCGGCCCTCGGCTCGCGGGCCAGCCGGCCCGGGCACGACTTCGTGCCGGCGGCGACCGTGATCGTCGGACTGCTGCTCGCGCTCACCACGCTCGGCGCGTTCGTGGCCCTCGTGCAGCGCGCGTTCGAGAGCACGCAGATCGGCGGCATCCTTCGGACACTCATGCGGCGTGGTTACGCCGTCATCGACGAGGTCCATCCGCACGGTGCGGACGTCAGCGACGCCTCGGCTCCGCAGCCCGTCGACGGTCCGGCGACCGAGCTCACGCATCAAAGGCCTCCGGCGGTGATCGCCGCCGTCGACCGCGCGGCGCTGCTGCGGCTCGCGCACCAGACCGGCGGCTTCGTGGCGGTGATCCCGGTCGTCGGCGAGTACCTCACGCCGGGGCGCGTGGTGCTGCGAATCAGCGGCGCGCGCCGCGAACCGGACCCGGCGCTGGCCCGGCGCGTGTTCGTGCAGGCGCGGCAGCGGACGATCGACCAGGACCCGGCGTTCGTGCTGCGCATGCTCGTCGACATCGCCATCCGGGCGCTGTCACCGGCGGTCAACGATCCGACGACCGCCGTGCAGGCGCTCGACCGGATCGAGACGCTGCTCTTGGAGCTCGCCCTGCGCGATCCGGGGCCATCGATCCTCGTCGACGACGGCGGCACGCCGCGAGCCGCCGTCCCAGCTCCCCGGTGGGCCGCGTACATGGAGCTCGGGCTGATGGAGATTCGCCGCTACGGCGCCGGGTCACCACAGATCGCGCGGCGTCTGCACGCGCTCTACGACCGCCTGGGCGAGGTGGCCGACGCGGGCGAGCGACCGCGGATCGAGCTCGAGCGCCGCCTGCTCGACGCGGCGCTGGCCGAGACGTTCCCGGATCCCGAGGAGCGGGCGATCGTCGCGCGGCCAGACCGCCTCGGGCTCGGCGGCGCCGGGTGAGATGATCCGGCCGTGAAAGGCTGGATCCCCGTCGCGCTGTTGCTCGTGCTCGTGTTCGGCGGCGGGCTTGGGATGCTGTTCGGCGGGACGTTCCTGATCGTCGTGCAGGAGACCGGCGAGCCCGCGACCGCGCGGATCATCGAGTGTCACAAGAGCGGCGGCCGCTACCGCAGCGACGTCTGCACCGGCATGTGGGTCGCGGGCGGCTCGCTGCTCGAGAACGGCCGGATGGTGACCGGGACGGTCGAGGGGGCCGACAGCGACGACCTCGGCAAGTCGCTGAACGTGCGGCTGTCCGGGAGCCGCGCGTACACGAAGTCGTGGCGCGTGGCGATCATCCTGCTCGTCCTCGGCGCGGGGGTCACGGCGCTCGGCGTGCGGCTCGTGTGGATGATCGTCACCGCCCGGCGGCGGCGGGCGGCTGCCACCAAAGTGGCATAGCGGATCATCCACTTGAGGCTGTCCCGGCCGGGCGGGGTGCGCGACGCTTTCCAACCGGGATGGCTCAGCCACAGCTGAAGCTCGTCGGGCCCGCGGAGGCGCCGCCGGTGCGCTCCCCTGCCACGCTGGCGTCGCTCTGCGACAGCGTCGACCTGCTCGACGTCGTCGTCGCACCCCGCGGGCTCGACGTCCCCGTCGCCGGCGTGTCGATCCACGACCCGCTCGACGCGGGCGCAGCCGCGCGCGACGACCTCGTCCTCGCGCCCGGCGCTCCCGCGCGCGAGCAGGCGACCGACGATCTCGTGGCCGCGGCGCGCGAGGCTGCGGCCGCGGGCGTCGTCGTGCGCCGCCGGCGGCCGCTGTCGGGCTGGCTGCTGGAGGCGTTCACGGACGCGGGCGTGGCGCTGCTCACCGCGCCGGCCGATCTGCCGTGGGCCGACCTGCACGTGCTCCTGCTCACCGCGCTCGGCGCGGGCGGGGAGCGCGCACCCGCGGGCGGCCTTGCCGGCCTGGCGGACGCGACCGCCGCGCTGGCCGGCGGCCCGGTCACGATCGAGGACCTCGAGGGCCGCGTGCTGGCGTTCTCGCAGGGCGGCCAGGACGTCGACCCCGCCCGTGCCGCCACCGTCCTCGGCCGCCGCACGCCGGACCGCTGGCTGCGCGACCTGCGCCGCTCCGGCGCGCTCGACCGGATCGTGCGCGCGCGCGACGTGGTGACCGTCGAGCTGCCCGGGCTCGCGGCGCGGCGGGCGACGGCGATCCGCGGCGCCGGGGCCACGCTCGGCGTGATCTGGCTCATCGGCGGCGATCCGGCCGCGGACGAGGCGCTGCGCGAGGCGGCGCGCGCCGCCGCCGTCCGGCTGACCCGCGAGCGCGCGTGCGAGGACCTGGAGCACCGTGTCCGCGCCGGCCTACTGCGGATGCTGCTCGCGGGCGAGGGAGCGGCGGACCCGATGCTCGCCGCCCTCGGCCTGCCGGCGGACGGAGAGTTCGCGGTCGTGGCCGTCGGGCCCGGACACGACCTCCAGCGCCACGCCGACCTGCTGTGCGCACACCTTCGCGCCGACCACCTCGCCGCCGCCGCGGGCGTCCTCGACGGTCGCGTCTACGCGCTCGTCGCGCTCACCTCCGCGACGGCCGAGCCCACGGTGCGCCGTGCGGTCACCGACTGGCTGCGGCGGACTTCCGCCCCGCTGCACGCCGGCCTGGGCGAGCCCGCCGGAGCGGACGAGCTGGCGTCCGCCCGGCGGGCCGCGGACCGCTGCGTCGAGCTCAGCGGGGCGCCCGGCGAGCTCGTCGCCTACGACGCCGTGCACGGCCGCGCGCTGCTCGCCGACGTCGCGACGCTGCTCGACGGCGAGTCACCGGCCGTGCGCGCCCTGCGCACCTACGACGAGGAGCGCGGCACCGACTACCTCGCCACCCTGCGCGCGTTCCTCGACGTCCACGGCGACGCCGGCCGCACCGCCGCGGCACTGGGCATCCACGTCAACACCTTGCGCTACCGGATGCGCCGGCTCGAGGAGATCGCCGCGCTCGACCTCGACGACGCCGAGGCGCGGCTCGCCGTTGCGCTCGAGCTGCACGCGACTCAGCGCCGCGCGGCGCCCGGCGTGACGAGCCCGATCTCGTAGGCGAGGATCACCGCCTGCACGCGGCTGCGCAGCCCGAGCTTGCTCAGCACGCGGCTCACATGCTTCTTCACGGTCGCCTCCTCGACGGCGAGCGTCTCGCCGATCTCCGCGTTGCTGCAACCGCGCGCGATCAGCATCAGCACCTCGTGCTCGCGCGCGCTCAGCTCGTCGAGCGCGGGGCTGCGGTCGGCGACCGGCGAGACCTCGGCGAAGCGCGCGATCAGCCGCCGCGTCACCTCCGGCGCGATCAGCCCGTTGCCGGACGCGACGGTCCGGATCGCCGAGAAGATGGTCTCGGGGTCGGCGTCCTTGAGCAGGAAGCCCGCCGCGCCGGCCTGCAGCGCGCCGAACACGTAGTCGTCGAGGTCGAACGTCGTGAGGACGAGGACGTCGATCGGGTCCTCGACGCCGGGGCCGGCGAGCCGCCGCGTCGCCTCCAGGCCGTCCATCCGCGGCATGCGGATGTCCATCAGCACGAGCGACGCGGCACGCTGGCGGGCGAGCGCCACCGCCTGCGCGCCGTCCTCGGCCTCGCCGACGACCTCGAAGTCGGCCTCGTCGGCCAGCAGCGCGCGGAAGCCGCGCCGGAACACCGACTGGTCGTCGGCGATCAGGAGCCGGACGGTCACCGCGCGTCGGGGAGCGTGGCCGTGACGTGCCAGCCGCCGCCGGGCACCGGCCCGGCGTCGACCTCGCCGCCGACCGACGCGGCGCGCTCCCGCATGCCCAGCAGCCCGCTGCCGTTGCGCGCCGGAGCCGGCGGCCGCCGGCCTTCGTCGAGCACGTCGAGCACGAGCCGGCCGGGCCGTCGGTCGATGCTCACCTTCACGCGGGCGGGCCGCGCGTGGTTGAGCGCGTTGCTGAGCGACTCCTGGACGATGCGGAACGCCGCCGCCTGCACGGCGGCCGGCGGCGCCGGGCCGTCACCGTGGCGGTACAGCTCGATGTCGAGATCCGGCGAGCGCAGGCGCTCCACCAGCGCGTCGAGATCGCTCAGCCCGGGTTGCGGCTCGAGCTCGGCCGGCTCGCCCGCGCGGATGCTGCCGACCGCGCCGCGCGTCTCGCCGAGCGCGGTCGACGCGAGCTCCGCGATGTCGGCGAGCGACTGCGACGCCGTCTCCGGGTGACGCTTGAGCTGGCGCTGCGCGACGCGCGCGTGCAGCGTGATCGCCGCCAGCGCGTGGCCGACCACGTCATGGACCTCGCGCGCGATCCGCAGCCGCTCGGAGGCGACCGCCTCGCGCGTGGCGACGTCGCGCAGCGTCTCGAGCTCCTCGGCGCGCGCCGCGAGCCGCACGGCATCCTCGCGCTGCGCGCGGATGCCGTCGCCGAACAGCGCTGCGATCGAGAACAGCACGATGTCGGTGAGGAGCGCGGCGACCGTCGTCCCCGGCGGGCCGAACGCGACGACGAGCCCGACGGTGGTAGCGCCGACCGCGGCGATCACGAGCGAGTCGGGCCGCGGCGTCTGCGCCGAAGCGAGCGCGAGCGTCAGGAGCGTCGCCAGGGCGCCGAACGCGACCACGTACCCGAGCAGGTACACGGCGACGAACGCGCCGAGGTTGACGACCACGGCCGTGCGCGGAAAGCGGTGCGTGACGACGAGTGGCACCGTCATGAGCAGCGTCAAGAGCACGCCGAGCGTGTCCGGCGCGCGCGTCGTCCCGTCGAAGTCGGAGACCTCCGATTGCAGGAACTGGGCCATCGCCGCGATCGTCAGCAGCGTCCCGGCGATCACGCCGAACCAGCGCGCGACAGGCCAATCGGGCGGGCGGGTCACGACCCAAGGGTATGCCGCACGCGACCCGCGTGGCATGCCACCAAAGGCGTAGTCGGACGGCCCAACTCGAGCGGCTCCGGCTTGGCGCAATCCACGAGGTAAGGCGGGCGCCGCGATCTGACAATCGGCGCCATGAGCCTGCTTGCAGATCAGGGGTACTGGGAGCGGCGGCTGAAGGAGCTCCTGCGCGGCGTCAGCGCGCCCGGCGCCGTGCTCGCGATCCAGCACCGCGACGCCGTCATCACGTGCGCCGCCGGCCGCGCCAACCTCGCCACCCGCGCGCCGGTCACCACCGACACGCTGTTCCCGATCGCGTCGATCACGAAGGTCTACACGGCGACGCTGGCGATGCAGCTCGTCGACGACGGGCTGCTCGACCTCGACGAGCCGATCCGTGCCTACCTGCCGGAGTTCCAGGTCGCCGACGAGCGCACGACGCGCGAGCTGACCGCGCGCCACCTGCTCACGCACACCAGCGGGCTCGACGGCGACAAGGAGGACACGTACGGCCGCGGCGACGACGCGCTCGAGCGGTTCGTGGCCGGTTGCGCCGACCTCGGCCAGATCCACGAGCTCGGCGCGACGTTCTCCTACTGCAACTCCGGCTACGTGATCCTCGGCCGGCTGATCGAGGTCCTGCGCGGCAAGACGTGGGACGCGGCGATCGTCGACCACCTGCTCGCGCCGCTCGGAGCCACGTCCAGCGGGACGCTCCCGGAAGACGTGATCTGGCGTTCGGTCGCCGCGCCGCACCAGACCGGCGGCGACGACCAGGCGGAGCTGCTCGACGCCTGGGAGCTCGAGCGCAGCCACGGTCCCGCCGGGGGTCTCGTCGCCGCGGCCGAGGATGTTCTGCGGTTCGCGCGCCTCCATCTGCGCGGCGGCGTCGCCGACGACGGCACGCGGCTGCTGTCGGAGGCAAGCGTCGCAGCGATGCGGCAGCCCGCCGTCACGCTCCCGGACCCCGACAGCGGCACGACGCATTGGGGGCTCGGGTGGGAGCTCGTCCGCCGGACCGGCGCGCCCGATCTGATCGGCCACGGCGGCGATCTGCTCGGCCACCACGCGCAGCTCACGATCTGCCCGGATGCCGACCTGGCGCTCGTGCTGGTCGTGAACGGCGACGGCGCCGATCGCATGGCCGACGTGCTGTTCCGCGGCGCGCTCGCCGAGGTGGGCGCCTCGCTGCCCGATCCGGTGGCGCCGCCGGCACGCACGCCCGACGTCGACCTCGAGGCCGTCGCCGGCACGTACGCGACGATCGCCGTGCAGGCCACGCTCACGCCGGCGGGCGACCGCCTCGACGCGCGCTTCCGCGTGGTCGCCGAGCGCATCGCCGAGCTGCTCCCCGACTCTCAGCGCGAGCGGCGGCTCGTGCTGATCCCGCTCAGCTCGACTCAGTTCGTCGTGCAGCCGGGCGACGACGAGCCGTGGGTCTCGGCGGTGTTCTACGAGAGCGGCGGCGAGCGCTACCTGCACATGGGCCTGCGAGCGATGCGCGAGCGATGACGCGCCTCGCCGCGCTGATCGAGCGTCACCGCGTGCCGGGCGCCGTGCTCGGGGTGCTGCTCGACGGCAACACCAGCATCACCGCGGCCGGCATGCTCAACGTCGAGTCCGGGGTCGGCGCGACGCCCGACTCGCTGTTCCAGATCGGCTCGATCACGAAGGTCTACACGGCGACGCTCGCGCTCCAGCTCGCCGACGAGGGCAGCCTCGACATCGACGTGCCGATCGCCGCGGTGCTGCCGGAACTGCGGCTGGCCGAACCGCACGCCACCGCGCGCGTGACGATGCGGCACCTGCTCACGCACACGAGCGGGATCGAGGGCGACCACTTCGTCGACGTCGGGCGCGGCGACGACGTGCTCGAGCGCTACGTGCGCACATGCGCGGAGCTGGGGTTCTCGCATCCGGTCGGCGCGACGTTCTCCTACTGCAACACCGGCTATGTGATCGCGGGCCGCGCGATCGAGGTGCTGACCGGCCTGACGTGGGACGCCGCGCTGCGAGCGCGGCTGCTCGATCCGCTCGGGCTGACGGCGACGGTGACGCTGCCGGAGGAGGTGCTGCGGTTCCGCTCCGCGTACGGCCACACGGTCGAGCCGGAGCAGCCGGTCAGGCTCGCGCCGGCGCCGCTGCTGCCCCGCTCGTGCGGGCCGGCCGGGCTGATCTGGGCGACCGCGGCGGACGTGCTCGCGTTCGCGCGAGCGCACATGGACGGGTTCCCGGCGCTGTCCGACGCGAGCCGGGCGATGATGCGCGCGCCGCAGGTCGCGCTGCCCGACCCCTGGACGCTCGGCAGCCACTGGGGGATCGGCTGGATCCTCTACGACTGGGACGGCCGCCGCGTCTTCGGCCACGATGGCGCCACGCTCGGGCAGGCGGCGTTCCTGCGCGTGGTGCCGGAGGCGGGCGTCGCGATCGTCCTGCTCACCAACGGCGGCAACGCGCACGACCTCTACGAGGAGCTGTTCCGCGAGCTGCTCGACGAGCTGTGCGGGCTGCGGATGCCCGCCGCGCTGGCTCCGGCCGTGGAGCCGCCGGCGGTCGCGCTCGGCGAGCTCGCCGGGCTCTACGAGCGGGTCGGTGTGCGGATCGAGCTCGCGGACCGCGGCGGGAGGCTCGCGGGCCGGCTCACCGCCACCGGCCCGCTCGCAGAGCTCGACGACGACCCGGTCGAGGAGGTCGAGCTCCTGCCGGTCACGCCGAACGTGTTCGTCACCCGCTCCGACGGCGAGGAGACGTGGACGCCGGCGGTCTTCTACGCGCTCGACGACGGGTCGCGCTACCTGCACATGGGCGGTCGCGCGACGCCCAGGATCACGGAGGGATCACGATGAAGCTCCGCATCGCCGCCGCTGCGGCCTGCCTGGTCGCCGCCTGCGGCTGCGGCTCCTCGGACCCCCACGAGGCGGAGCTCGCGCGCGGCGGGACCTACACCGAGGCGCTGGGCGGCGACCCCGGCAACCTGCATCCGCTGCTGGCGCAGCAGATCGCCACCAACGAGGTCGTCTCGTTCGCGTACGACACGCTGATCAACATCGACCGCGAGGGCAAGATCGTGCCGCAGCTCGCCGAGCGCTGGGACGTATCGCCGCGGCGAGTCACGTACACGCTGCGCGACGACATCACGTGTGCGGACGGCACGCCGCTGCGGGCCCGCGACGTCGCCGCCAACTACGAGTGGATCAAGGATCCCGAGCACGCGTCGTCGCAGCTCGGGTCGGCGCTTCCGAGCGCCGACTTCACGGTGGAATCCGACGACCGTGCCCGCACGGTCACGCTGACGGTCCCGCAGCCGTACGGCTTCCTCGTGCCCGCATCCGGGCTCGTGCCGATCGTCTGCCCGGACGGCCTGAAGGACCCGAAGCGGCTCGCGCACGCGACCGACGGCACGGGGCCGTTCGTGCTCGAGGACGCCGTCGCCGACGACCACCTCACGTTCGCCGTGCGCAAGGGCTACACGTGGGGCCCGAACGGGGCGACCACCGCGGCGCCGGGCTTCCCGTCGCGGGTCGTGTTCAAGATCGTCAAGGACGAGAGCACCGCGGCCAACCTGCTCCTGTCCGGCGGACTGAGCGCCGCCTCGGTCACCGGGCCCGATCGCGCGCGGCTCGAGGGCCAGGGGTTCGAGAAGTCCGAGGAGCCGGGCGGGCCGCAGGAGCTGTGGTTCAACCAGCGCGCCGGGCATCCGGGCGCCGATCCATCGTTCCGGCGCGCGCTGGTCGCGGCGCTCGACCTCGACCAGCTGACGAAGGTCGTCACGCAGGGCATCGGGTCGCGGGCGACGTCGTTGACCGTGCTGGAGCCGCGGCCGTGCCGGACCGAGACCGCGCGGGGCGCGCTCCCGGGCCACGAGCCCTCCGGTGAGGGCTTGGCGGGCACCCTCACGCTGATCTACCCGGGCGCGGGCGGGCCGACCGCCGCCGCCATGGAGCTGATGGCCGACCAGCTCGAGCCGCTCGGCGTGAAGCTCACGCTGCGCGGGCTCGGCGGCACCGCGTACCAGAAGGCGCTGTTCGACGGCGGGAGCTGGGACCTCGCGTGGCTGAGCGTCGGGCTCGCCTATCCGAACGAGATGACCGCGTTCGTGACCGGGCCGCCGTCGCCGGCGGGCCAGAACTTCGCGGCGGTCCGCAACGCCGACTACACGCGGCTGGCGGGCGAGGCGCTGAAGACGCCGGGCGCGGCGGGCTGCGAGCTGTGGGCCCAGGCGGACCGGGCGTTGCTGGAGAACCTCGACGTCGTCCCGGTCGCCACCGACGCCGTGCTCGGCTACGCGCGGAAGGCGCGCATCGCCGAGGGGATCTTCGGGACCGAGCCGACCAGCATCCGGCTCCTGGCGGGGTGAGCAATGGCGCGCTTCGCCGCGCGACGGCTGGCGCGGCTCGTGGTCTCGCTGGTGGTGCTGCTGGTCCTGTCGTTCTCGATGATCCACCTGATCCCGGGCGAGCCGGTGCGCGCGGCGCTCGGGCCGCGGGCGCCGCAGAGCCTGGTCGACGCACGGCGGCACGAGCTGTACCTCGACCGGCCGGTGCCGGAGCAGTTCACGCACTACGTGAGCGGGCTGGTGACCGGCGATATGGGCACGTCGCTGGTGTCGAACCTGCCGGTGTCGCAGGTGATCGGCGAGCGGCTGGTGAACACGGCGGCGCTGGTCGCGCTGGCGTTCGCGGCGATCATGGGTCTCGCCGTACCGCTGGGGATGGCGGCGGCGATCCTCACGCGCGACGGTGGGCACCGCGGCGTCGAGGTCGCGTTCACGACCGGCACGGGGTTCCTGGCGATCGTGCCCGAGTTCGTGCTCGGCGTTGCGCTGGTGTGGCTGTTCGCGGTACGCCTCGGGTGGCTGCCGGTGGCCGGCAAGACAGGGCCGTCTTCGTACGTGCTGCCGGTCGCCGCGCTGTCGATCGGGTCGATCGCGGCGCTCGCGCGGATCGTGCGCGTGGAGATGCTCAAGGTGCTGGCCGAGGACTACATGCGCGCGGCGCGCGCCAAGCGGCTGCCGGCGCGGCTCGAGTACCTGCGCCACGCGCTGCCGAACATGCTGACCGCGACGCTGACGATCGGCGGGCTGCTGCTCGGCGGCCTGGTGGGCGGGACGGTGCTGGTGGAGAACGTGTTCGCCTGGCCGGGGCTGGGGACGACGGTCGTCGACTCGGTGGTGCAGCAGGACTTCGCGCTGGCGCAGGCGGTGATCCTGCTGCTCGGCGCCGCGGTGCTGGTGATCAACGCGGTCGTGGATCTCGTGCTCGGCATGCTCGATCCGCGGTCGACGATCATGGCCGCCTGATGCGGGCGGCGTTGCGCACGCCGGCCGGTGCGCTGTCGCTGGCGGCGCTGCTCGGGTTCGTGGTGCTCGCTCTCGTCGCGCCGTTGCTGTGGGGTTCGCGGGCGGCGCAGGTGGACGTGTCGCACCTGCTGGAGCCGGGGAGCGCGGCGCATCCGCTGGGGACCGACGCGCTCGGGCGCGACAACCTCGCGCGGGTGCTGGTGGCGACGCGCGACTCGCTGCTGCTCGCCGTGCTGGCGACCGTCGTGGCGGCCGGCATCGGGATCCCGTTCGGCGCGCTGCCGTCGGTGTTGGGGCGGCGCGGAGCGCGGGCGGCGAACGCGCTGATCGACTTCTCCGTCGCGTTCCCGGCGCTGCTGCTGGCGATCTTCCTGGCGGTCGTCCTGGGCGTCGGCGCGCGGGCGGCTGTGCTCGCGATCGGGATCGCCTCGGCGCCGTCGTTCGCGCGCTTGACGCAGACGCTGGCGGCGTCCGTCGGCGGCTCGGACTACGTGGCCGCCGCGCGCGTGGTCGATGTCGGGCGATGGCGGCTGCTCACGCGGCACGTGCTGCCGAACATCGCCGAGCCGCTGATCCTCAACACGACGATCGCGGCGGGCTACGCGCTGCTGGCGATCTCGGGGCTGAGCTTCCTCGGGCTCGGCACGCAGCCGCCGGACTACGACTGGGGCCGGCTGCTCGACGAGGCGCTGCCGCGGATCTACGTCACGCCGGAGGCGGTGTTGGGACCGGTCGTTGCGATCGTGGCCGCGGGGCTCGCGTTCAACACCCTCGGCGAGGCGCTGGCGCGCGGAACCGCGCGGCGGCCGGTGCGCCGGCCCCGTGCCGGGGCCGCGCCGGCGGCGGCGATCTCGCCGTCCGGCACCCTGCTCGAGGTCTCCGGCCTCACGGTCTCGTTCGACCCGGTCGAGGTCGTGCGCGGCGTCTCGCTCACGGTCGAGCCCGGCGAGATCGTCGGCATCGTCGGCGAGTCGGGGTCCGGGAAGAGCCTCACCGCGCTGGCGATCGCGCAGCTCGCGCCGGGCTCGGTCGGCGGCGCGGTCACGCTCTGGGGGCGCGGCGTCGCCGAGCTCTCGCGGCGCGAGCTCGGGACGTCGGTCGCGATGGTGTTCCAGGACCCGGGGACGTCGCTGAACCCGGCGCTGCGGATCGGCCGGCAGCTCGCCGAGGTGCTCGAGGTGCATGCGGGCGCGCCGCGCGCGGAGGCGACGGCGGTGGCGCTCGACCGGCTGCGGTCGGTGCGGATCGCGCGGCCGGAGGCGCGGATGGCGCAGCACCCGCACGAGCTCTCCGGCGGCATGCGCCAGCGCGTGATGATCGCGATGGGCTTGATGGGCGAGCCCGACCTGATCATCGCCGACGAGCCGACCAGCGCGCTCGACGTCACGGTCCAGCAGCAGATCCTGCGGTTGCTGGACGGGCTGTCGGCGGACAGCGGCGCCGCCGTGATCTTCATCTCGCACGACATGGCGGTCGTCGCGGCGCTGTGCGGGCGGGTGCTGGTGATGTACGCGGGCCGGGTGGTCGAGGAGCTCGACGCCGGTGCGCTGCTCGCCGGCGCGGCGCATCCCTACACACGGGCGCTGGTGGCGTCGGTGCCCGACATGGCGGCCGACCGCTCGCAGCCGCTGGCCACGATCCCAGGCCGGCCGCCGGAGCCGGGCGAGGTGGGGGACGGGTGCGCGTTCGCGCCGCGCTGCGCGTTCGCGGGGGCGCGCTGTTTCGTCGAGACACCGCTGCTGCGCGAGCTCGGCGCGCGGCAGCGGGTGGCGTGCTGGTTCCCGCAGGCATGATCGAGACGCGCGAGCTGACGGTGCGGTTCGGGCCGGTCGTGGCGGTCGACCGGGTGTCGCTGGTGCTTCCCGCCGGGCAGGTGCTCGGGCTCGTGGGGGAGTCGGGCTCGGGCAAGTCGACGCTCGCGCGCGCCCTGGTCGGGCTGGTGCCGTTCGCGGGTCGCGTGCTCGTGCGCGGCGAGGAGTGGCGCTCGCTGCCGGCAGCGCGGCGCCGGAAGGTTCAGATGGTCTTCCAGGATCCGTTCGCGTCGCTGAACCCGCGCATGACGGTGGGCGCGATGGTCGCCGAGGCGGCGCGGAGCTGGGCCGACGTCGAGCGCCTCCTCGAGCTGGTGGGTCTCGACGCCGGGCACGCGCTGCGCCTGCCGCGCGAGCTGTCCGGCGGCCAGCGCCAGCGGGTCGCGATCGCGCGGGCGCTCGCGGTGCGGCCGGAGGTCCTGATCGCCGACGAGATCACCTCCGCCCTCGACGTCTCGGTCCAGGCCGCGATCCTCAACCTCCTGCGCGAGATCCAGGCATCGCTCGGGCTGACCGTGCTGTTCATCTCGCATGACCTGTCGCTCGTCCGCTACGTGAGCGACACGGCCGCGGTCATGTACCTGGGCCGGATCGTCGAGCAGGGCGCGGTCGACGCGGTTGTCGAGCACCCACGCCATCCGTACACGCGCGCGCTGCTCGACGCGGTGCCGAGCCTGGCCGCGCCCGTCATCGTCGAGCCGGCCGTGCTCGACGCCGAGCCGCCCGACCCGGGCGCGCCGCCGCCGGGCTGCCACTTCCATCCGCGCTGCCCGGTCGGCCCGCGCGTGCACCCGGACCGCACCGTGTGCGAGGAGGCGGACCCGTGGGTCGGCGCGCCCGCGCGGCCGCACTGCGCCGCCTGCCACTTCGCCGCTTAGGCGACCCTGCGCTGGGCGCGGGCGCCCATGTGGACGTAGCGCTCGCCGTCGATGTCGAAGAACACGGCGGGCATCCACATCGTCGTGCCGGGGACCTGAGCGACGTAGACGTCCGGGCCGCCGGTGGAGCGCTTGAGCGGGAAGCTGATCGGCGGCGGGTCCTCGCCGGGCTCCTGCGAGAGCAGCGGCTCGATCACGCTCGCGGTCGCCTCGAGGCCGCCGTTGCGGCGCGCGATGTCGAGGCGGATGCCGTAGCGCTCGTAGCGGCCCACCACCGAGGACTCGACCTCGCCGTCGGCCGGTTCGGGCCACGCGGGCATCGAGATCCCGCACGTCTCGCGCAGGAGCCGGCCGAGCACGTCGAGCGCCAGCTCGTGGCTGTTGCTGACGTTGGCCAGCAGCGCGATCGCGACCTTGGCGGTCGGGTCGATCACCAGGTGCGAGCTCTGGCCGGTCATGTTCCCGTCGTGGCCGAACAGGCGGCGGCCGTCCCAGTCGCGCAGGATCCAGCCGAGGCCCCAGTGGTCGCCGGTGGCCCAGCGCTCGGGCACGTCGACCTGCGCGCGCTGCATCTCCTCGATCGACGCCGGCGACAGCAGCCGCTCGTCCAGATGCATCTGCGCGAACCGCACGACGTCCGCCGCCGTCGCCGCGATCCCGCCCATCGGCGCGAGCGAGCGCGCGTCGTCCCAGCGCGGGGCCGGCTGCGGCGGCGCGCCGGGCTCGGGGCTGACGTGGCCCCACGCGACGCGGTGTTTCAGTGCCTCTTCCGGCAGGATCGTCGTGTGGGTGAGCTCGAGCGGGTCGAGCAGCAGCTCGCGCATCGCCTCGTCCCAGACCTTGCCGGTGACCTGCTCGATCATCCGCCCGAGGATCGAGTAGCCGGTGTTGCAGTAGGACATCGTGCGCCCGAGCGGCAGGTCCTGCCCGAGCTGCGCGCACTGAGCGACGTAGCGCTCGAGCGCGTCGTCGCCGCGCCCGGTGTCCTCGAAGCACTCGCCGGCGATCCCGCTCGTGTGGGCGAGCAGGTGCCGCGGCGTGACCTTGTTGGTGACCACGGGGTCGGCGACCTTGAAGCCCGTGAGGAGATCGCGGACGGGGGCGTCGAGCCCGAGGTCACCGCGCTCGGCGAGCCGCATCACCGCGGTGGCCGTGTACGACTTCGCGATCGAGCCGATCTGGAACAGCGTGTCCGGCGTGACCTCGACCTGCGTGTCGAGGTTGGTCACTCCCGCGGTGGCGGTGTGCAGGTCGTTCTCGTGCAGCACCGCGAGCGTCGCTCCCGGGATGTCGTGCTCGCGAATGAGCGCGGTCAGCCAAGCGTCCCAGTTCTCTGAGTCCATCTGACGGACCGTACGCTCAGGGGATCTGTGTGCCTCGTCGGGTTGCACCGGCGCCGCCGGTCGCGCTGGTGCGGGTGCACAAACCCTTTCCGGTCATGGTGATCTCGTCATAGTGCGGGCTGTGGACGCGATCGAGGCGCGCAACACGGCGGGTTACGAGTCGCCGATCGGCCTGACCGCCGATCCGGTCGTCTTCACGCTCGTCGACGGTCGGCTGAGCGTGCTGCTCGCACGCCGGCTTGAGGAGCCCCAGCGGGGCATGTTCGCGCTGCCCGGAGGATTCGTGGGCAGCGACGAGTCGCCCGAGCAGACCGCCGAGCGCAAGCTGCGCGAGAAGACCGGGGTCGGCTCCGTCCATCTCGAGCAGCTCCGGACCTACGCCGGCCCGGGTCGCGATCCCCGCGGCTGGCTCCCCTCGATCGCCTACATGGCCCTGGTCGCCCCCGAGGCCCTCCCGAGCGAGGGCCCACCCGGCCGCGAGGCCTCCTGGCACCCGCTCGACAACCTCCCGGACCTCGCGCTCGACCACGCCCGGATCGTCGACGACGGCCTCTGGCGCCTCCACGCCCGCATGGCCGACAAGGACTGGTTCGTCCGCGTCGCCGGCGGCCTGCTCCCGGACCGCTTCACGCTCGCGCAGGCGCAGCGCCTCTACGAAGCCCTGCGAGGCGAGCCCGTCGACCCGGCGAACTTCCGCCGCGACGTCAGAGCGACGGGCCTCCTCGTCGACACCGGCGAGCAGCGCTCCGACGGCCCCGGCCGCCCCGGCCGCGTCTACCGCCGCGCATAGCGGTCGTCTCAAGACGTGCGGCCCGGCCGGAGTGGTCGTGGACCGAGCAGGGCGCCGCACGAATCCCGAAGGGAATACGGACGTATTTCCAAGGGTTCGGGTGGCGATCCTGCGACGTGTCTACGGCCGCATCCGGACGTGCCGGTGTCTTGAGACGGCCGCATAGACTTGGTCCGCAAGCCCCTGTAGCTCAGCTGGATAGAGCAGCGGACTTCTAATCCGCAGGTCGCAGGTTCGAGTCCTGCCGGGGGCGCTTCGCCTACGCGGCGCGGAGTGCGGCCCGGACGGTGGGGCCGAGGACCGCCAGCAGTGCCGCGACGACGCGGGGGTCGAGCTGTGACCCAGCGCAGCGGTGGAGCTCGGCCATCGCCTCCTGGGGCGTGCGGGCGGAGGAGTACGGGCGGTCGGCGGTCATGGCGGCGTAGGCATCGGCGGCGGCGACGATTCGGGCCTCGATCGGGATCGCGTCGCCGGCCAGGCGGTCCGGGTAGCCGGTGCCGTCGTAGCGCTCGTGGTGGTGGCGGACGGCGGCGGCCGCCTCGCGGACAGCTCCGGCTCCGAGGACGATCTCCTCGCCGATCGCCGGATGGGTGCGCATCACGGCCCACTCGGACTCGTCGAGCGGGCCGGGCTTGGCCAGGATCGCCTCGGGGATCGTCGCCTTGCCGACGTCGTGGAGCCAGCCGCCGAGGCGGCACCGCAGCACCAGCGTCTCGGGCAGTCCCAGCTTCTCGGCGACCTGCGCGGCAAGCTCCGCGACCGCCTCGGCGTGCGCCTCGAGCGACCCGCCCGCGACCACAGCCAAGGCCCGTGCCACGGCGACCGCCTCGGGCTCGGGCTGCGGCGGATCGGCGGCGAGGGCGCCGGCGCCGGCGAGCAGCGACACGCGGTTGCGGCCCGCCCGCTTGGCCGCGTACAGGCAGCTGTCGGCGGCCTCGACGAGCGTGTCCAGCGTCGCGAGCTCCTCGCCCGAGCGGACCGCGCCGACGGAGACGGTCAGCCGCACGCTTGCGCCGGCGGCGACGATCGCTTCACGCTCCACCGCGGCTCGCAGCCGCTGCGCGCGATCGTCGAGCTCCGCGTCCGTCACAACGCCGCGCACGAGCACCGCGAACTCCTCGCCGCCCCACCGCGCCAGGCAGTCCTCAGCACCCAGCTCGGCCTGCAGGCGGCGCGTGAGCTCGACGAGCACCGCGTCGCCCACGACGTGGCCGTAGACGTCGTTGACCTGTTTGAAGTGATCGGCGTCGAGCAGGAGCAGGCCGCAGCCGGCCGGGCTGGTCAGCAGCGCCTCCGCGACGATCTCGGCGAAGTGGCGGCGGTTGTAGACGCCGGTCAGCTCGTCGGTCCGGGCCCGGCGCTCCGCCGCGCTGCGGGCGAGCCGCAGCTCGTCCTCCAGCGTCCGGCGCTCGGTGATGTCCCGCGTCGCGCCGTCGTAGTACAGCGTCCCGTCCGCCTCGCGCCGCGGACGCAGGCGGTCGAGCAGCACGCGCTCTTCTCCGTCGAGCCCGACCAGCCGGTACTCGAGCTCGATCGGCTCGGCGTGGACGAGCCGCGCGACCGCCGAGCGCCAGAGCTCGAGGTCGTCGGGGTGGACGAGCGACTCCCACAGGCGGTCGCCGGCCGTGCCGCCGGGGAGCGGGCCGCCGGCCAGCGCGTCGCGATGCGGTCCGCGGTAGACGGTGGCGTAGCCCTGACCCGAGACGCGCAGCGTGTACAGGTGATCGTCCATCGCGTCGACGACCCGCGACAGCGCCGCGTGCGCCTCGGCGAGCTCGGCGCGCATGCGGCGGCGCTCGGAGACGTCGGACACGATGCCGCTGATCTCGACCGTGCCGCCGGGCAGCCGCCGGACCGCGGCGCGGTCGTGCACCCAGCGCGTGATCCCGTCGGCGCCGGTCAGCCGATACTCGACGTCGGCGTCCTTCCCGGCGGCGAGCGCCTCGTTGAACGCGTCGTACGCCGGGCGGTCGGCCGGGTGCAGCGCAGCCTCCCAGTTCTCCATCTCCGGGTCGGGCTCGGCGCCGCCGAGCAGCCGGTCCGCCCCCGGCCCCTGGAACAGCTCCTTGATGCTGCCGTCGGGCTGGACCTCGGCCAGGTAGACGTGCTCGCCGACGACGTCCAGCAGGCGGGCGAAGCGGTCGCTCGCCGCGGCCAGCCGCGCGACGGCGTCCTCGCGCCGCGTGACGTCGGAGATGATGCCGCGGATCAGCACGCTGCCGTCGGCCCTGCGGAGCGGCCGCGCGCGGTCCTGGATCACGCGCGTCACGCCGTCGAGGGCGAGCACGCGGTACTTCGCCTCCGCATCCTCCCCGCGCAGCAGCGCGCGGTTGAACTCCTCGTAGGCATGCCAGTCGTCGGGATGGATCCGCGACTCCCAGAACTCGCCCGGCGGCATCCCGGCCGGAGGCTCGCCGCCGAGGAACGCGACGCCGATCGGGGCCGGCGAGTTGGCGATGAAGTGGCCGTCCGCCGTGACCACGCCCGCGTAGACCTGCTCCTCGAACAGGTCGAGGATGTCGGAGAACTGCGCATCGACGAGCCCGAGTCGCGACGCGACACGGTCACGGAGGCCGCGCGCGTAGACGCGCAGCCGCTCGGTGCGGGATCCAGCTGCCACTCCACCGCAATATCGGCAGCAGCCGGAGTCGCCTCAATGCGTTGTGTGTCTGAGCGGCTTGAGCGGGATCGACCATGCGTCCAGGTGATTCGGCGGCTCGGCGGATGACGTCGATGACGGAACGGGATGCAGGATCGACACGGACGTCGAATGGTGATCGCCGCGCTCGTCGCGGTCGCGGCGTGGGCACCGGCTACGGTCGCCCACGCCGCAATCACCACCCAACAGGTCGCCGAGCTCGATCAGCAGGGAGCGACCGAGATCGTCGTCCGCCGCGAGCCGGGCCTCAGCGCCGCCGAGCGCGCGGACGTGCGCGCCGACGCCGACGTCACGCTCGAGCGCCGGAGCACGCTGACGGACACCGAGGTCGTGCGCGCCGACCGCGGCGAGCTGACCGAGGCCATCGCCGAGCTCAACCGCGACCCCGACGTCGTCTACGCCGAGCCGGTCGTCGTGATGTCCGCCCAGAGCGCGGACCCGTACTACGGGTCGCTGTGGGCTCGCGAGAACGTGGGCCAGGTCGGCACCCCGGACGCCGACATGGACGTCCCGGAGGCATGGACGCAGACGATCGGCGCGGGCGTCACGGTCGGCATCGTCGACACGGGCATGCTGATGACGCATCCCGACCTCGCCGCGCAGGTCGCGACCAACGCGGGGGAGACCGGCACCGACGCGCTCGGTCGCGACAAGCGCTCCAACCGCGTCGACGACGACGGCAACGGCTACGTCGACGACTGGCACGGCTGGGACTTCGTCACGGCGTACCCGAGCATCGGCGTCGAGGAGGGCGACAGCACGGCGGGCCCCGACAACGACCCGCAGGACAACCACGGCCACGGCACGCATGTCGCCGGCACCGTCGCCGCCCAGCGCGACAACAACGAAGGCATCGCCGGCGTCGCGCCCGGCGCCAAGGTCATGCCGCTGCGCGTGCTCGGCTCGACCGGCTACGGCTCGAGCATCACGATCGCCGAGGCGTTCGACTACGCGGGGAAGATGGGCCTGCGCGTGGTCAACGCCAGCCTCGGCGGCCCCGGGCTCGACCAGACGCAGCTGGCCGCGATCCAGGCGCACCCGAACACGCTGTACGTGATCGCGGCGGGCAACTCCAACGTCAACAACGACGTCACGCCGCACGGCCCGTGCGCGCTGCCGGCGGCCAACATCCTCTGCGTCGGGGCGTCGGACGAGAACGACCGCCGCGCGTCGTTCTCCAACTACGGGGCGACGAGCGTCGACGTCTTCGCGCCCGGCACGCTGATCCTCTCGACCTACCCGTCGCCCGCGTACGCGTATCTGCAGGGGACGTCGATGGCGAGCCCGAACGTGGCCGGCGTCGCGGCGCTCGTGGTGTCGGCCCGCCCGGGAGCCACGGCGCTGGACGTCAAGAGCGCGATCATGGCCTCCACCGACGCCAAGCCCGACCTGGCCGGCAAGGCGGTCACCGGCGGCCGCGTCAACGCCGGGCGGGCCGTCACCGGCATGCTCGCCGGCGCGCCCGTCAACGCTACGGCACCGGCGATCACCGGGACACCGCGGCAGGGCGTCGTGCTGACGGCTTCGCGCGGCTCGTGGGACCCGCCGGGCACGTCGTACGGCTACAGCTGGCAGCGCTCGAACGACGGCGGCGCGAGCTGGACGGCGATCGCCGGCGCGACGAGCTCGACCTACACGCCCGACGTGCCGGACCTCGGCGCGCGGCTGCGCGTGGCCGTCACGGCCACCAACCCGTACGGCGTCGCGAGCGCGACTTCGGCGCCCGTCGGCCCGATCACCTCGGGCGCCCCGGCCAATGCGACCCCGCCGGTCATCAGCGGCACGGCACGTCGCGGCCAGCTCCTGAGCGTCACGTCGAGCTGGAGCCCGGGCGGCGCGTACGTGTACCAGTGGCAGCGCTCGA
>Ga0111539_10003164_pt1 | contig 21776 bp, 17 predicted proteins | sample RhiMethybrSRZTD1_FD_79667 | JGI IMG/M metagenome (GOLD analysis project Ga0111539, IMG submission 79667) | Populus rhizosphere microbial communities from Tennessee, USA - Rhizosphere MetaG P. TD hybrid SRZTD1 (version 2) (version 2) | ecosystem: Host-associated > Plants > Roots > Rhizosphere >...
AGCGCTGTCCACTTCCACGCCGTAGGCTTCTTGAGCTCCGCGAAGGTCTTGCTCACTTCGGCTTCCGGCAAGTCCCAGAGCGCGCCGACCCGGTCGAAAAATGGCGCATAGCGCAGCGGGGGCTCGGCGACGGTGTCGAGCAAGCGCTTGAGGCCCGCGGGTGGCGCGGCCTGCTCCGGCTCGAGGAGCTCCGGCAACCGGGCGGCAAGCTCGAGATCGGCGCTATTCTCGTCTCCGAGCGCCTCGCGCCAGGCGTCGGGCAGCTCGTAGTGGATTGGTTTCACGCGGCACCGACAATCCTGAATACGATCCAGCCCCCGGGCCAGATTTATTCGCTCGAAACCTCCGGTGCAATCAAGGGGCGAGCGGCACCTTACAAGGCCGCTGCGAGCGTCCCGCCTTGAGAAAACGTCGAATCGTCGCTTGGGGTGACGAAACCGCGCGGAAACCGAGGAAGCGATCCTAAGTTACTGAATTGATTCCCATTTGAGGCGGATGACGCGAGGCGGAGAGGCTGCGTTGGCGCCGGGGTGGCCGGGGATCGGAAACACGAACCCTGGCGACACTTCCGGGAAACGGCGGGACGGCACCCTGAACGAATGCAGAAACACTCCCTGCCTCCGGCTTCCCCAGAAAAGGGCGCGACGCGGGTCCTCGTCCTGTCGACCGCGGCCTTCACGCTCCTGTTCGCGGTCTGGCTGATGCTCGGCGTGCTGGGGGTTCCGATTCGGAAGGAGCTCCGGCTCGAGACCATCGAGTTTACGTGGCTTGCGGCGATTGCGGTCCTGAGCGGCTCGCTGTTTCGGCTGCCGTTCGGGATCCTGACCGATCGCTACGGAGGCCGCCGCGTGATGGCGCTGCTCGTGCTGGTGACCGCGGTGCCCTGCTACCTGATGAGCCGCGCCACTTCCTATCCCGAGCTCCTAATCTGCGCGTTCTTGTTCGGCATCGCCGGCAATTCGTTTTCGGTCGGCATCGCGTGGAACGCCGCCTGGTTCAGGAAGGAACGACAAGGCTTCGCGCTCGGAACCTTCGGCGCCGGCAACGTGGGTGCCTCGATCACCAAGTTGATCGGGCCCGCAATGATCGCCGCGCTGTCCGGTCCGGCCCTGCTCGGCGGCGCGATCCCCGGGGGCTGGCGCGCAGTTCCGGTGCTGTACAGCGTCTTGCTGGTCGTGATGGCGCTTCTGATCTTTTACGCCAGCCCGACACCCGACATGCGCCCCGGAGCCACCCGCCCGCTGCGCTCCATGTTGTCCCCGCTACGCGAAACCCGGGTCTGGCGTTTCGGTCTCTACTACGTCGTGGTGTTCGGCGCGTACGTCGCGTTCTCGCTCTGGATGCCGAGCTACTACCAGCGCGTGTACGGCGTGTCGCTCGGCGTCGCCTCGCTGCTCACCGCGCTGTTCATCTTTCCGGCCAGCTTGCTGCGACCGCTCGGCGGCTGGCTCTCCGATCGCTACGGCGCGCGGGCCGTAACCTACGGCGTGTTCATCGCGATGCTGCTGGCCTGTCTGCCGCTTTGCCTCGCCAACCTCAGCGGCGGGCAGCCGCTCGCGCTCGCGCCGTTTTTCGTATGCGTCGAGGTGCTCGGGGTCGGCATGGGGATCGGCAAAGCGTCCGTCTACAAGTACATTCCGGAGTACTTCCCCGACGACGTGGGTGCGGTCGGCGGCTTGGTCGGAACGCTCGGTGCGCTCGGCGGGTTTTTCCTGCCGCTCGGCTTCGGCTATCTGGAAGCGGCTTCGGGACGTCCCGAGAGCTGCTTCTGGGTGATGCTGCTCTTGATTGCCTGGAGCTTCCTCTGGCTGCACGGCGTGGTCACGCGACTCCGGCGCACTCAGTCGAGCGTTCCGCCGATCGAAGCGCCGATGCCGTCCGGGACCGCGAGCGGTGCGACGTAGTCGAGGCTTGCCCAACGCCGCAGGCGCAAAGTGTGCTCGCGCCGCCCGATCGAATAGTCGTCGGCCGCGCCGGAAGAAAAGATTGCGCCTGCCAGCGCGCCGAGCGTGGTCGCGGTGCCCATGAACAGAAATCCACGCTTGGCGGGCGGCGACTCTTCACCCGGCGCGTCGTCGCCGGCGTAAAACAAGAACACCGGTAGCGACACCGCGGCGCCAATACCGGCGCCCGCCCACATCCAACCGATCTCTCCGAAGCTCGGCTCGTACACGTTGGTGAGCGCGATCGTCGCCGCCAGAGCGACGTTGAAGCCGATCAGCCCGCCGAGCCCCGCGCTGTCGTTGGCGTTGCCGTAGCCGACCCCGGCTTCCGACGCGCCGTAGCCGTACATCGACCCGATCGCGGTGCCCAGGAGCACGCCGCTCGACACGAACAAGCTGCTCTCGGGCGGCGGCTCGAGGTAGTAGCCGAACGCGTAACCGGCGACACCACCGGCGGTGGCGCCGATTGCCGTGGCCCGCGAAAGTCCGCGAAAGCCCCAGGCGTCCTCTTCCTTGGCGCTCACGAACTGGTAGCTCGCAATGCCGATGCCTTCGCCCGCGCCGATCGCCGCGCCCGCGGAAATCGCAGCTGGCATCCCGCTGTCGAGCTCGGGATCGTCGAGGAAGTAGACGCCGATCGGCGCGGCGATGCCCAGAATCGCCGGCGGGATCAAAAACGTTCCGGGATCGTCGAGGCCGATCTCGGCGCTGAGCCAGACGCCCATGCCGACGCCGTACGCGACCGAAGTGGCGTAGAGGACCCCGATCTCCACGTCGTCGCGCTTGTTCGAGCGCGGACGCCCGTAACCCGGCCCATAGCCGGGCGGCGGGTACCCCGGCGGCGCGTAGCCCGGTGGCGGTTGTCCTCCCGGCGGCGGGTAGCCCTGGGGAGCGTAGGGTGGCGGCATGCCGGGCTGCTGCGCGGCGGCATCCAGCGCGAAACAGGTCGCAGCCAAAGCCAGCGCGGTGGAGAGTGTACGCGCGATCACGTTCATTCCTTCTTGAGCGGGCGCGTCAGGACGTCGTGGACGGCCTTGAGCGGCGGCTTGTGCTCATACAGCACGCGATAGACCTCGAAGCAGATCGGCAGCTCGACGCCGAGCGCGTGCGCCAGATGAAACGCGCTTTTCGCGGTGCGCACCCCCTCCGCTACTGCCACCATCCCGCCGAGCACCGCCTCGAGCGAACGGCCCTTGCCGAGCTCGTAGCCCACGCTTCGATTGCGGGACAGCTCGCCGGTACACGTCAAAACCAGATCACCCATCCCGGCCAGGCCGGACAGCGTCAAGGCATTGCCGCCCTTGGCGATTGCCAAGCGCGCGAGCTCCGCCAGACCGCGCGTGATCAAGGCGGCGCGCGTGTTGTGTCCGAAGCCGAGGCCGTCGCAGGCGCCGGCCGCGATCGCGATCACGTTCTTCAGCGCGCCACCCACCTCGACGCCCACGGGATCATCGCTCGAATAGACGCGCAGGCGCTCGGTGGCGAAGCGCCGCTGGACGTCGGCGGCGAGCGCGTCGTTGCTCGAAGCGACGACGATGTTGGTGGGAGAGCCCTGCGCCACCTCGCGCGCGAAACTGGGACCCGAGAGGAACGCCGAACGCCGGCCGGCCTCGGCACCGAGCACGTCCTCGATCACTTCGCTCATCAGCATCAACGAATCGTTTTCGATCCCCTTGGTCGCGCTGACCAGCGGCGGGCCGCTCAATAGCAGCGGCTTGGCCTTTTCGAGCGTCTCCCGGAACGCATGCGACGGGACCACGAGCAGCGCGAGCTCCGCACCAGAAAGCGCGTGGGCGAGGTCGGCCGTCGGCTCCACCAGCTCTGGCAGGGCAAACCCCGGGAAGAAATCGACGTTCTCTCGATCGCGAACCATGGCGCGGGCGTGCTCGGCTTGCCAGGTCCAGAGCCGCACCGGCTGGCCCTGTTCGGCGAGCACCTTGGCCAGCGCGGTTCCCCACGCGCCCGCGCCGATCACCGCCGAGTGACTCATCGCCGCGAACTTTTCGCCTGCGGCAAGAGGCTGTCAATCTCGTGGACGGGCAAAGCGCGAAGCGGGGTCGTCCCAAAAGCCCACTCTGGGGTAGTCTCGGCCGCCCATGCGCCCTCGAGCCACCCTGGCCATTCTGCTCGTTTGCCTCGCCTTCGGAGCGAGCGGCTGTCCGAGTCGTGAGTCGCTCGGCGCGAGCGCGCTCACCGTTCTCGGCCCCGGCATCGTCAACAACCCCGCGAACAAGTCGCTGCGCTTCGACGTCTTGAAGTTTGGCCTGGAGCAGTTCTGCTTCGAAATGCTACGGCGCGGGGCTCCGCTGAAAATGAGTGACGACCAGCCGGTGATCGGGCGCTTTTTCGCCGAAAGTTGCCAGTCACAGGTGATCGACGACGAGTCGCGCAAGAGCTTCGTCGTGCAGTACATGGGCAAAGGCTACGCCTGGCTCGCGGCCATGGGCATGGGGGGGCGCGTGGGTTTCACGTCGACCGGGCTGATCGAATACGCCCCCGACTTCCAGCTCCACGAGGGCGCGATGTACGTGTACTTCCGCCCGCGCCGCATCGACGCCACCTCGTTCCAGACGCTGATGATCGACGACACCTTTCTGTCGCTCGGCGCGCGCATGTTCAACGCGGACGAAGCGGGCCGGCGCATCGTCACCGGCCAGCTGCAGCGGGGGTTCACCGTGATCCGCTACGGCGACAACGGCGAGACCGACTTCGGAATGGGCTACGTGCCCAAGGGGCAGCGTCCGTTCAAGCCCTTCGTCGTCAAAAACTCCGAAAAGGTTCAGCTTGCCAACGATCGGACCGAGGTTCATACGAAGCAGCTGGATTTCATCGGGGGGTTCGAGGTCAAAGACGACGATCAGGCGCTCTTCCTCACGCTCTCGCTCGATGGCGCGCCCGCCGCGGACGTGTTCGTGATACCGAAGGGCATCGCCGACCCGATGATCGATCGCTACGTGCGCCAGAGCGGCCCTGCGCCGCTTCCGGCCCCCCCGCTGCTCGACGAGCCGCTCCTGGCGGGCCAGCTCTGGCAGCGCTATCTGCCCCTTCCGAAAGGCCTCTACTACCTGGTGCTCGACAACAGCGCGGAGCTCGGCCGGACGCAGCCTCCGGCTCAGCAGGGCGACGACCGGGCGGCCAAGGTCGACTACCTGGTCCAGCTCGGAGACCGGCCTTGAGCCGAGTTACCCGCACGAGCACCGTGGATGGACAGGCGCGAGTTGCCCCGAGACCTGCCCGTGAGTAAGAGTGCCTCCCCTCAGCGGATCGACCCGCCGCTCCTCGTGCAGAACACGAAGCTCCCTCGGTACCTCTTCATGGCGGTGTGGTTCGCACTGGCGCCAGCGGTGCTGGCCTACGGCGCGGTCTGGCTGCTCAAGCCGCCGGATGCGCTGCCGCCCGTCGACTTGATCGCCAAGCTCCGCTGGCTGGTTCAGGACCAGCCGGTGCCGGCGGGCATCGTGCTCTTCACGCTGTTCGAGATGGCGCTCTACCACTGGCGTCACTATCTGCCGCTCGCCAGCGCGGCGGGCATCGGCGGGCGCAGCGACCTCGGTCGCGAGCTGCGCCGCGAATACGAACATGCCGCGCAGTTGCTCGACGAGGCGGAGCGCATCCTGAGCAAGCGGCGCGCCGCGGTCGAACGCCACGTCCCCGCGGGCGCACGCAACGAGCTGGCGGACGCGCTCGACGCGCTGCGCGAGCTGATGGACAGTAAGACGCTCGACGAGCCGCGCTTCCACGACGCGCACGAACGCGCGAGCCGTCTCGTCTCGCGCTATCTCGGCCACTGGCAAAAGAGCGAGCTGCGCGAGTACGCGGAATCGATTTTGATCGCGGTCGGCGTCGCGCTCTTGCTGCGCGCCTTCGTGGTCGAAGCCTTCAAGATTCCGAGCGGCTCGATGCTGCCGACGCTGCAGATCCAGGACCACATCTTCGTCAACAAGTTCCTGTACGGGCCCACGCTCCCGATCGCCGGCACGCGGTTGTGGGAGAATCTGCCGCCACGCCACGGCGACGTGATGGTCTTCGCCAACCCGCAGAATCCGAGCGAAGACTTCATCAAGCGCGTGATCGCGTTGCCGGGAGACAAGCTCGACGTCGATTCCGGCCACCCCATCATCAACGACTGGCCGGTCCCGCGCTGTCTGGTCGGCAACTACGAGTTCAAGGAGGGCGCGGACTACTCGAAGCGCGGCGAGCTCTACGTCGAATTTCTCGGCGAATACTCGTACCTCACGCTGTTCGAGGACGACCGCTCGGAAGGGCGACAGGGCCCGTACATGGTGAAGCCCGGCGAGGTCTGGGTGCTGGGCGACAACCGCAACAACTCGAGCGACTCGCGGGCGTGGTTCGGCGGCCGCGGCGGCGGCGTTCCGTTCGCGAACATCCGCGGCCGCGCCATGTTCGTCTGGTTGAGCTTCGGCTCCGAGGGTGGCTTCTCGTTCGACCGCTGGCTGACCAACGTGATGGGCAAACCGCGGCTACCGAAGGGCGCGCCGCAAGAGCTCTTGAACGGCATCGAGAAATGCTTGGCGGAGCGCCCCCCGGTGGAGAAGACGACGCCCCCGCCGCCCAAGTAGAGTTCCGGGGGGTAATCACCCCGTCGAGCCAGTTTCGAGTCCTTTTCCGGTTCTGGCGCGGCTGGGCTATCGTCGCGCACCGCTGGAGGCATCGGATGGGAAGCAAGCTCGACAAGTTGACGTGCACGCTGGCCGCGGGTCTGGTTCTGGGCGCTCTGCTCGCCTGCAAGAAGAAGGAGGAGCCCGCGCCGGTCGCCAGCGCGACTGCTCCCGTCCCGACACCGGAGCCGCCGAAGCCACCCGAGCCGCCGAAGCCGGCCAACGAAGTGAAGCGCTACGGCGACAAGGAGAACGCCGAGAGCGGCACCGTGCGCGTCAAGGTGGTCAACACCAAGGTCTACAAGGAGGCCGATAGCTCGACCGAGTCCATCACCACGTTGAGCCGGGGCACGCTCGTGAACCGCAAGGCCCGCTACAGCACGTGGTTGCTCGTCGACTACCCGTCGGGCGTCGGCGAGCTCTCGCCGGGCTGGGTTCTCGCGAACCAGATCGAGGACAAGGTGCTCAACGTCAACCCGGACACCGTGAAGAACCAGGACGCCGGAGCCAAGCCGCCTGCCTCGGCCGCGGCGACCACCACCGCTGCGCCCACGACGACGACGACCGCGACCTCGCAACCGACGTCGCAGCCCACTTCGCAGCCGACCTCGCAGCCGACCGCGACCAACACCGGGACGACGCCCACACCGCCAGCCTCGTCGCCCAGCGGCGTGCACAAATTCCGGCGGCCGGTGCCGAAAATCACGCCCTAGTTGACGGCTATCGGGCACTCGACCGGCGCGGGCGTAGGCTTTAGATGAAGCCCATGCCCGAAACGATGCGCGCCCTGGTTTACGATCGCGCGCAGGATCCATGGGAAAGCACGCGCGGCCTGCGTCAGGTCGAGGTCGCGCGTGCGACGCTCGACGAGCGCGCCGACTACCACGATCGCTCGCAGGTGCTGGTGCGGCCGCGCTTCGTGGGTTTCTGCGGGTCGGACCGCGGGATCTGGTTCCGGCGCGCCTTCAAGGACATGATCTTCGGGTCGCTCGACCGCGAGGCAAAACAGGCTCGCAGCCCGCGCGATCGGCGGATCATCGGTCACGAGCTGTTCGGCGAGGTGACCGCGGTCGGCAGCGACGCGCGGCGCACCCACGGGCTCGAGGTCGGCGACCTGGTCTCGGCCGAGAGCCACGTCTATTGCGGCGTCTGTCACCAGTGCCGGAGCGGCGACGCTCACGTCTGCGCCGACGACGCGATCATCGGCATCAGCCGCGACGGCGCGTTCGCGGAGCTGGTCAAGCTGCCGGCGCAGGTAGTGTGGCGCACCGACACCTCGCGGATCCGTCCCGAGGTCGCCGCGCTCCAGGAGCCGTTCGGCAACGCCGTGCACGCCTGCACCAAGGTCAACCTGCGCGGCAAGCGCGTCGCGATCGTGGGCTGCGGCACGATCGGTCTGTTCGCGGTGGCGATCGCGCGCGCGCTCGGCGCCCGCACCATCATCGGTGTCGAGCCCGTCGAGCTCCACGCCGCGATGGCCCGCAAGCTCGGCGCCGACGTCGTGCTCGAACCCGGGGCGGCAAAGCCCGGCGACTACGTCCACGATCCTGAGCTGGTGGCCGAGGTGCGCAGGCTCACCGACGGCGTCGGGGTCGACGTCGCGCTCGAGATGAGCGGCCTGAACTCGGCGGTGAACAACGCCATCCACTGCGTGCGCCGCGGCGGCGACGTGATCCTGTTCGGACTGAAGAGCGGCGACGCCGTGATCGAGAGCTTCGACCGCGTGATCGTCGACGGGATTGCGATGCACAGCGTGATCGGGCGCCGGGTCTGGGAAACCTGGCATATCACCCGGCATCTTCTGGAATCGCGCGAGCCGAACATCCACGACCTGATCTACGAAGTGATCCTGAACCGCGGCGACGGGACGATAGTGGACTTCGAGAGCTTCGATCCAGCGCTGTTCGAGCAGCGAATCCAGACTTTCCCGAAGGTCGTCTTGCGCTTCTGAGCACCATGTTCGTTTCGGCAAAAGCGCTGTACCAAGCCGAGCTCACGGCGATCCACGCCTCGGGAGCCGAGAAGCGCGAGCGCGTGCTCACCACGCCGCAGGCCGCGCGCATCGGCGCCGACGGGCAGAGCGTGCTGAACTTCTGCGCGAACAACTACCTCGGGCTGGCGTCGCACCCCGCGCTGATCGCGGCCGCCAAGCATGCCCTCGACAGCCACGGCTTCGGCCTGTCCAGCGTGCGTTTCATCTGCGGCACGCAGGACCTTCACGTCGCGCTCGAGCGGCGGATCGCGGCGTTTTACGGCACCGAAAGCGCGATCCTGTTTTCCTCGTGCTTCGACGCCAACACCGGCCTGTTCGAGGTCTTGCTCGGCTCCGAGGACGCGGTGATCAGCGACGCGCTGAACCACGCCTCGATCATCGACGGCATCCGTCTGTGCAAGGCCGAACGCCATCGCTATCCGAACGGCGACATGGCCGAGCTCGAACGATGTCTGGAAAAAACCCAGCACAAACGGCTGCGGCTGATCGCAACCGACGGCGTGTTCAGCATGGATGGTGTGTTGGCACGGCTCGACGCGATCTGCGATCTGGCCCGGCGTTACCAGGCGCTGGTCATGGTCGACGACTCGCACGCCACCGGCTTCATCGGCGCGACCGGCCGCGGTACGCCGGAGCACTACGGCGTCTTCGATCAGGTGGACATCTTGACCAGCACGCTCGGCAAGGCGCTCGGCGGCGCGAGCGGCGGCTTCGTCACCGGCCGCCGCGAGATCGTCGCGCTGTTGCGCCAGCGCGCGCGCCCTTATCTGTTCTCGAACACACTCGCGCCGGCGGTCGCGGGCGCGAGCATCGCGGCGTTCGACCTGATCGACCAGAGCGACGAGCCACGCCGACGCTTGCTCGCCAACGCCGAGCGCTTCCGGCAAGGGATGCAGAGCGCGGGTTTCTCGATCCGAGACGGCTTCCACCCGATCGTGCCGGTCCTGCTCGGCGATGCCAAGCTAGCCGCGGATTTCGCCGCCCGCATGCTCGAGCACGGCATTTACGTGATCGCTTTTTCGTATCCCGTCGTACCCACGGGGCAGGCGCGGATCCGCGTCCAGCTCTCGAGCGACCACGATTTCGCCCAGATCGACCAGGCGATCGACGCGTTCCGGCGCGTCGGGGTCGAGCTCGGTGTGCTCGTTCAATAGCGCTGACCGCGCATTCGAAACGTAACTGCACCTCGCACTCGTGGTGACCTGCCTCACGGCCGGTGGGACCCGTGGCAGCACTGTTCGCGAGCGCGCGTACAAACCCGCCGCGACGCGCCGCGGCGCTGTTTTCGCGGGCACAGCGGCGCTCTACCTCCTCACGGCAGGTCTGGGAGGAAGCGCCGTGCGGCCGCGGATTTTGGAGCTGAAAGCTGGTACGCTAGCGACATCTTGGGCCCCGGCTTCCGATTACAGACCCTGGGCGCTAGGATCCAGTGTCGGTGGTCATGAGTCGCGAAGAAACCGCTCCCTTGCCGAGCACCATCGAGGCCTCGGAGCGCAGCTCGCCCGTCGCCGGCCGGCAGTTCTCGTTAAGAGAGCGGAAATTTGCGCGCACCAAGCTGGCCTTGCTCCAGGCCGCTCTGGAACGGATGCGCAGCAAGAAGCTCGACGAGATTCCGGTCAAGGAGCTGTGCGACGAGGTCCAGGTTTCGGAAGCGACCTTTTTCAACTACTTCCCCAAAAAGAGCGATCTCCTCCACTACCTGATCAAGGTCTGGACGATCGAGGTCGCGTGGCACGCGCAGAGCTCAGTCGGAGAAGAGTGCGGCTTGCGGTTCATCGAGCACGTCTTCGATTACACGGGCAAAAAGCTCGCCGATCATCCGCGCTTGATGCTCGAAATCATCGCGCACATGGCGCTCGAGCCGCACGCCGCGGCATGTCCAAAGCAGAACCCCGAGCTCAGCTTGGCGGAGCGCTTCCAAGCCTTTCCCGAGTGCGCGGGCGTGGAGTGCGTGCCGGAGTTGGGCCTGCCCGAGGTTTTCCGCGCCCCGCTCGAGCGCGCGGTGTCGCGCGGCGAGCTGCCTGGGGCTGCCGACATCGAGGCCGCGGTCCTTTCGCTGCTGGGGATCTTCTTCGGTGTGCCCCTCTGGCTGGGCCCCCATGATTCCGCGCAGATCCGTCCGGCATACAAGCAGCAGCTCAAGTTGTTGTGGGCAGGCCTGCGCTGTCGCTAGCGACATGGAAGGCGCCCTCGCGCTTCGAGGGTTGCGGTAGCGCGGGGGAATGCGGTAATCGGCAAAGACCCCACCCGAGAGGAAGAGAGCATGGCGACTCGTGACTCCGCGCGGCCGTTGCCGCCGCTCACTCCGCCGCCCTCCAAGGGCAGCGGCGCGTATCCCACTACGGTCCCGCGGCTTTCGGATCCTCCGCCCGGCCTCGCCGACCCCGAAAACGTGAATACCGAGGGCATCACGCCGGGCGGCTTCGCTGCCGAGCTCGCGATCGACGCCCAGCTCGCGGAGCTCGAGCGCTGGGCGGTGGCCAACTTGCGCCGCGATCGCCAGCAGCTCCTGCGTTTCTGGCTGCTCAAGGGCGCGGCGTTCATCGGCGCGGCGGTGGCCGCCGTCGGCGCCTCGCTCGGCGCCATCAACGTGGCGATTGGTTTTGCCACACTGGCCGCGCTCTGCACCGCGGTCGACGCGGCGTGGCCCTCGTCGTCTTTCCGCAACGCGCACCAGCGCGCGGTGCAGGACCTCCGCGAGCTTCAGAACAACGTCAAGCTGAAGTGGGACAAGGTGCGCCTTGCCCATCCCGAACCGACGGCTCCGTCGCGGATCGCGCATGCCTTGGCGCTGCTCGATCACATCCAGACCAAGCGCGAGGAGATCGGGAAGTACCTGGGCGGTGCGGAAGCGAGCCCCGGCGTTCGGATTTCCTGAGCGCCTCCTCCGCGGCGAAGAGACCAGCCAGCAGGATCGCCATCGCGGTGACTTCGCGGTCTTTGCGCATCGCCATGCTCCTACACGACCCCTACGGGCGGGGCGCGCCGCTTCTTCCCGCGGCCGGCACGATCATCAGCTCGGAGGCGATACATGCGTCCGCAGATCGATCCCGAGCTCGGCACGCAGCTTGCGGGCGGCGCTACCCAGGAACAGGCTCGCCACCATGACGGCGAACCAGGCGAAAAAGCTGACCGCGCCCAGGATTCGCACCGCATTCCAGGGGATCACCCGCTGCAGATTGAGCGCGATGTCGATCAGAACCTTGAGAAAGCAAGTGACGCTCGCCAGGTTGTAGCAAAAGAGCTCTTTCTTCTTCCAGCGCTCGAAGTCGGCCGGCGGGACCTGCGGGAATTCGCCCGGCTCGCGGCGCCGGACGTCGAGCTTGCGGATCGTGTAGATGATCCCGAGCATCACCGCGAGCAGCCCGAAAAAGTCGAGCGGCAGCCGAGAGGGCGACATTGCGGTTAGCCCATAGCACCGACCGAGCTCCCCGCGGAACGCCGACGGGTGCGATACTCCCGCCGCATGCCGGCCGACAGCGACCGCGCCCCGGGCCTCCTGGTCTGCTGGGGTGAGCTTTTGTGGGACCTGTTCCCCGACGGGCCCCGCCTCGGGGGCACTGCCGCCAACGCCGCGTATCACGCAGCCCAGCTGGGACAACCGGTCGCGCTGGTCAGCCGTGTCGGCGACGACTCGCTCGGGGCCCGGGCAAGAGACCAGCTCGGAGCGGCCGGAGTCGACGTGCGCTGCGTTCAGGTCGACCCCGAGCGACCGACTGGCACCGTGAAGGTCGAGCTTCGTGACGGCGAACCGAGCTACCGAATCGAAAGCGAAGTGGCCTGGGATCGCATCGAATGGACCCATGAGCTAGAAGTCTTGATCGGATCGGCGGGCGCGTTGTGCTACGGCACGCTCGCCCAGCGCACGCCGCTCGGTTCGGGCGCCCTTTTGCGGGCCTTGGAGCACAATCCGGAGCTCGCCTTGCGCGTCTGTGACTTGAATCTGCGCCCGCCGTTCGCGAGCACTGCCGCGATCGAGAATGCGCTGGGCGCCGCCACCGTGGTGAAGCTGAACGAGGCCGAGGCCGCCGAGCTGTGCCGCTTGTTCGGCGTCACGGACGCGATCGATTGGCTGCTGCAGCGGCCGGCGATCAGCGCTGTCGCCGTGACCCGCGGCGCGCGTGGGGCGGTGCTCGCGAACCGTAGCGAACGCCACGAGCAGCCGGGCGCTCCGGCCGCCGCGGGCGACCCGGTCGGAGCCGGCGACGCATTCACCGCGGTGCTGGCGATCGAGCTGATGCGCAAAAGCCCGCTCGGCACGGTGGCGGCGCGCGCGAACCGTTACGCGGCCTACGTCGCGTCTCAACCCGGAGCGATGCCGCCGATTCCTCCGACGCTGCGCGAGAGTCTGTCGGAATGACCGCGACCGCGAGCAAAGATCGGCGCTTCGAGCGCTTCGCGTGGGGCAGCCTCGCCTACACGTTTTTCGTGATCCTGTTCGGCGCGGTCGTGAGGATCACCGGTTCAGGAGCGGGCTGCGGTCAGCACTGGCCGACTTGCCAGGGTGAGGTCGCGCATCTGCCGCGCTCGGTCGAGACCGCGATCGAGCTCACCCATCGCGTGACTTCGGGCCTCAGCCTGCTTTTGGTGATCGCGCTCCTGATCGGCGCGTTCCGGCGTTTCGAGCGCGGACATACGGCCCGGCGCGCCGCAGCGCTTTCGCTCTTGTTCATGGTGTTCGAGGCGCTGATCGGAGCGGCGCTCGTGCTTTTGGCACTGGTGGGCAAAAACGACTCGGCGGCCCGCGCCGCGGTGATGGCGGCTCACCTGGTCAACACTTCGCTGCTCACGGCGGCGCTCACGATCACCGCGTGGTCGGCACGCGCACGGGCGCCGCTCGCTGGTCAGAGCTCGCGCACGCTACGCGCGATTTTCGGGCTGGCGATTGCGGGCATGCTCGTGGTGTCGACCTCGGGAGCGGTGACCGCCCTCGGCGACACGCTCTACCCGGTGAGCGAAGGCGCGCGCTTCGAGGGAACGCACTTCCTCCAACGCTTGCGCGTTCTCCACCCGATCCTGGCGATCTTGGTCGCTGGCTACCTTTCCTACGCGATCGGGGCGCTCGCGGCGCCCGCGTCGCGCTTGCCGGCGCGAATCGCGTTCGTCCTGCTGTTCGCCCAGGTCGGGGCGGGCGTGCTGAACGTGCTCTTGTCCGCCCCCGGCTGGTTGCAGGTCGTGCACCTCGCGCTCGCCACCGCGCTCTGGATCACGCTGATCCTGCTGGGCGCGGAAGCGATCAGTACAGGTACCGTGCGCCCAGCCACAGGGCGGCAGCAACCCCGCCAATCGCAATCAGCAGCACCAGCACCTTGATCCAATCTCGCGAGGGCCGATCGGGCTCGATCGTGAAGAGCTGCCGCGGGCGCGGTGTGATCAGCGGAATCGCCGTCGCACGCAGCAGTGGCAGCGCTTCTTCCCCGGTTTGCTGCTGCTCGTCCTTGTTACGATTGCCCGCGAGACGCGTCAGGGGCACCACGACCGACGGCTCGGCCGGGGGCGCCTGCGAGCGCGTTCGGACGAGCGGAACGACCACCGACGCCTCGGTGGTTGCGGCCGCAGCGGGCGCGAAGCCGGACGCGGGCGCCGGTGGCGCCGACACCAGCGCAAACTCCAGCTCGTCGGCAAAGTCGCCCGCGGACACGAAGCGCGCGGAAGCCTGCTTGGCGAGCGCGCGCAAGATCGGCTCGTCCCACTCGCGCGGGAAGCCGGCACCGGGCGCCCGCTGGCTCGGCGCTTCCGGCGAGCTTGCTAGATGGTGGCGCAGCAGGCAGAAGACCGATCCGTCGACGAACGGCGGCGTACCGGTCAGCATCTCGTAGGCGATCACGCCGAGCGAATACACGTTTGAGCGCACGCCGATCCAGCCGCTACTCGCCTCTTCCGGGCTCGCGTACTCGGGCGATCCGAAAATCGGGCGGATGTCGTGGGCCGCGGCGTCGATCTGCTTGCGCCGCGGTGCGCTCACCAGCCGCAGCCGCGGTTTCGCCGATTCGGCGCCGGAGAACACGACGTTCGCCGGATCGAGCTCTCGGTGCACTTCGCCGCGGGCGTGGAGCAGGTCGAGCGCATCGGCGACCTCGCGCACGATCACGACTGCCGCCTCCGGTGCGAACAGCTGCTGCCGCCGCAAGCGATCCGCGAGGGTCTCGTCCCAGGGTTCGGTCACCACATAGTGGCAACCGTCGGGCAGATAGCCGCGGTCGAGCACGGCAACCAGGCCCGACGCGGCGTTGCCGCGCATGCGGTCCGCGCTCGAGAGCCGTTCGCCGAGCTCGCGTTCGGCGTCACCGACGGCCGTGAACACCGCCACGTTTACTTCGGCACCCGACGGAGCCGCGAGCGCACGGAACGAGAGCTCTTCGCGATCCTTGCCGCGGTAGCTTTCGAGCCGATATCTGCCGCCGATCGTCGTCCCGAGCAATGGGCCGGGATCCGGCAAGCCGGCGGGTGTCGTCGCCAGCCCGAGCGCCGCCCGCAGCTCCTGACCGAGCCCGACCACCGACCGCGGCCGAGCCTCGGGGTCGAACGCCAGGGCACGCGCCAGCGCGGCGTCGAGCGCCGCCGGGACGCGCACGTCGCGAACACGGCGCGCCAGCGGCTCGAGCGGAGACGGCTCGGGCGCCAACGTATCGCGCTCGAACGGCGGACTACCCGCGATCAGTGCGTACACCAGCGCTCCGAGTGAGAAAATATCCGCGGCTACGCTCGGGGCGCGCCTGAGCTGCTCCGGGCTCGAAAACCCGTGGAGCGCATCGCCCCCCGCCAGATAGGTGCCGGAACGCTGATCGGAAGAGTTGCGCCCGCTCAGCGTCGGCACGCTGGCGTTCGGTGCCCGCGCGACGCCGACCAGCAGCCGGACCCGATGCCCGCCGCGCGCTTCGGGAACCAGAAACACGCGCGACGGCTCTAGCGCGCCGTAGACGGCGCCCTGCGCATGCAAGGCCGCGAGCGCTTCGGCGACGCCGCAGGCGATTTGCACCGCTTCGACCACCGGCAGCCGCCGTTGCGCCTTGAGCCGCGCCGCCAGCGATTGCCCCAAGAGCGGCGCCATCGCGATGAAACGCGTCCCGTCCTGGGTGACGCCGTGTTCGTGAACCGTCGCCAGGTGCGAGCTGCGCGCGCGAGCGAACGCCGCCACCACGTCGTTCAGGCGATCGTCGAAGCTTGCGTCGAGCGCGGGCTTGGCGAAAATCTCCAGCGCGACCTGCCGGCCACTAGCGACTTCGACGCCGCGGTAGATGAGCCGCTGGTCGCCGACGTCTATCCGCCCCGCGAGCCGGTACTTGCCCCAGATCCTCGGCGCCGTCTCGAGCACGCCGCCGCCGGGGGAGTCCGTCGCCCGCATCGTTCGTCATTCGATTCTACCGCTGAAAACTGCGATGAACCAGCGTCATTCTGGCGCTCCTGTGCTACTAGGGCGCGAGGGCCAAACGAGGACGAAATGCGCGTAGTCAATCCCGCAAACGGCGACGTTCTGCGCGAGCTCAGCGAGGACGACGCCGAATCGATTGCGGAAAAGTGCCGTCGCGCTCGCGTGGCGCAACGGGAGTGGATGATGGCCGGCTTCGCCGCGCGCGCCGCGACGATCGAGCGCTTCCGAGCGCTCCTGGTCGAGAGGCGAGAGCAGCTCGCGCGGACGCTCACCGCCGAAGTGGGAAAGCCGATCAGCCAGAGCAACAACGAGCTCAAGGCTTTGCTCGGACGCATCGATTTTTTCAGCGAGCGAACACCCAGCGAGCTCGCGCCCGAAACCGTGCTTCTTTCGGAGGCCGATCGGCTCGAAGAGCGGATCGCGCACGAGCCGCTCGGCTTGGTCGCCAACATTTCGGCCTGGAACTACCCGTACTTCGTCGGCGCCAACGTGTTCGTGCCGGCGCTGCTGACCGGTAACGCCGTGCTCTACAAGCCGAGCGAATTTGCCACGCTCACCGGTCTCGAGATCACGCGCGCGCTCCACGACGCAGGGGTGCCGGAAGCAGTGTTCGCCGCCGTGATCGGCGCCGGAAGTGTCGGCGCAGAGCTGTTGCAGCAGCGCCTGGATGCCGTGTTCTTCACCGGATCCTACGCCACCGGACGCGCGATCGCGGAGGCGGTCGCGCCGCGTCTGATCAAGCTCCAGCTCGAGCTCGGCGGCAAGGATCCAGCCTACGTGATGGACGACGCAGACGTGAAAGCCGCCGCCGCGGCGGTCGCAGACGGCGCCTTCTACAACACCGGGCAGAGCTGCTGCGCGGTCGAGCGCGTCTACGTGCACGAAGCGATCTGGGACGAGTTCGTCGAGTCGTTCGTGGCGACCGTTCGGGATTTCAAGCTTGGCGACCCGAGTGCCGAAGACACCTACATTGGACCACTCGCACGCCGCGAGCTCGCGGTAACTCATCTCGAACAGCAGCTCGAGGACGCGCGCAGCCGGGGCGCCACGATCCGGCTCGGAGGGCAACGAATCGGCGAGAAAGGCTGGTTTTTCGCACCCACCGTGGTGGTGGACGTCGATCACCGCATGCGCCTGATGAAAGAAGAGAGCTTCGGACCGGTGATTGGTTTGATGAAGGTTTCGGGCGACGCCGAGGCGCTCGAATTGATGAACGACACGGAGTACGGCCTGACCGCGGCGGTGTATGGTCGTGACGCCGCCCGGGCCGAACCGCTATTGGCTCGACTCGATGTCGGAAGCGCCTATTTCAACTGCTGTGATCGCGTGAGCCCGCGCTTGCCCTGGAGTGGGCGCAGGCACTCTGGAATCGGCTGCACCTTGTCGACTTACGGCATCGAGACGTTCCTGCGCCCAAAGGCTTGGCATCTACGACGCGCGTGACGCGAAGCGGACAAACTGTTCGGCCATCGCCTTCAGAAAATTTCCTTCCGAGAAGGAAATTTTCTTCACTGCGCCGCGATCGAACAACGCTGCGTCGGCGATACCAGATCTCGTGACTAACCACGGTGCTTGACGCTGTCGGTGATTCTGCGAAAGTAAGGAAACATGGTGATGTGGGTCGATCGACTCACCCTGTGCTTGACGTTGTGTTCGGTGACGTTGCTCGGTTGTGGCTCGTCCGCATCGGGTGATCTCTTCGGCGGTGGAACGGGCGGAGACGCGGGTCAAGGTCAGGGCGGTAGTGTGGGCGGCTTCGGCGGCACTTTCGGCAGCGGAGCCGTCAGCGGCTTCGGCGGCGCCGGCGCAATCTCCGGCTTCGGCGGCGTCGGAGGCACGCTGGGCAGCGGCGTCGGCGGCACCGGCGGCGTAGGCGGTATCGGCGGTACCGGCGGTACCGGCGAAGTCTGCGATTTTGCGGGCAAGTGGGCGGCCTACACCACGATTCCGATGGAGTGGGCGGCAACCGCCGTGCTCGCCCAGGGCAAAGGCCTGCTCCAGGTTTGGTTGCTCACCGAGCGCACGGTCAACGGCCGAGCGACGCGGGAAACCGGGCATCTCTGCGGCATCCTGCTGCCGTCCTTCAAAACCATCACCAGTGAGACCTACGGCGTGCGTTTTCTAGCGCCGGCTTTCGATCACATGCCGGAGTTTCTGATCACGGCCACCGTCGGCGCCTACGAAGTGGGTGGGGCTTTCGATACCGATCCAGCGGCGATCGTGTTCGGCACCAAGCTGAACAACCCGACCACGGATGCCTGGCCTCCGCTCACGAGCCTGATCGATGCGGACGACGATCGAGACGGAAACCCGGGCGTCACGACACCCGCCGAAAAAGGCAACGGCTACTTCGATCCGCTGGTGAGCCTCTTGCCGGTAGAGCGGGCGAACACCCTGTTCGTCGCGTCGCGCACCGTCGTGATCCTGCGCGGCGCTGCCACCAGCTGCAACGAGCTGCGCGGCCAGCTCGAAGTGCCGTTCATCAACGGTAATCCCGCCTTCGACTCCCACATCGTCGGCTGCAAGGTGTCTTCGACCGGCGCGCCGTGTGACGCCACGCAGACCGATTTCGTCGATGCCAACGGACCCGACTTCAGACCGGGGGCGGGTGCCGATTTCGTGCAGAAGCGCGTGCCGGACAACTTCAGCTGCGCCGAGGTGCGCGGCATGTACCCCGCGCAGCCCCAGCCCGCACAGCCCTGATCGCCACGGCCGGCCATGGGAGGGATCACGGTGGCTAGCACCGCTCTCGCCCGGCTGGCATAGCCCGCGTACGCGTGGCCGGATCGTGTGCTAGAAACCCCGCGCTATATGGTCACTTTGGTCACGGGCGGGTCGGGATACTTCGGCGAGATCGTCGTCCGGCGGCTGCTCGAGCGCGGCGAGCGCGTACGCGTGCTCGACCTGGTCGAAAACCCCGATCGACCCCGGGACGTGGAATTCATCCAGGGCGACATCCGCGACTCCGACGCGGTCCGTCGCGCGCTCGCCGGCGTCGAGGTCGTCCATCACAACGTGGCGCAGGTTCCGCTCGCCAAGGATCGGGACAAGTTCTGGTCGGTCAACGTCACCGGTTCGCAGAAGCTGCTCGAGTGCGCGCTCGAAGCCGGCGTGCGCAAAGTGGTGATGACGTCTTCGAGCGCCGTCTACGGTGTCCCGGATCAGAACCCGGTGCGCCCGAGCCACGCGCCGCGGCCGCAAGAGGAGTACGGCCGTGCCAAGCTCGAGGGCGAGCGCCTGGCCCGGGCGTTCATCGAGCGCGGGCTCGACGTCAGCGTGGTCCGGCCGCGCACGGTGCTCGGCCACGGCCGGCTCGGGATCTTCCAGATTCTGTTCGAGTGGGTCCGGCGCCACCGGCCGATTTACCTGCTCGGCCATGGCCACAACCGCTATCAGTTCGTACACGCCGACGATCTGGCCGAGGTCTGCCTGCGCGCGGCCGACCGCCCCGGTTCCGGCACCTTTCTCGCCGGAACCGACCGCTTCGGCACGATGCGCGAGCTGTTGGAAGGGCTGGTAGGGCATGCGAGCAGCCGGAGCCGCGTGCGTTCGCTGCCGTTCGGTCCGACGCAGGTCGCGATGGCCGTCACCAGCAAGCTCGGCCTGTCGCCGCTCGGCGACTACCACACGTTGATGTACGGCCGCGAGATGTACTTCGACCTCGAGCATACGCGCCGCGAGCTCGACTGGACGCCGCGCTGGTCGAACGCCGAAATGATCGCGGACTCCTACGATTGGTACGTGAAGAATCGCGCGCACGTGCTCACCCGCACCGACGCCTCGCACCACCGTTCCCCGGTAAAACTGGGAATTTTGAAATTGCTCGAGTTCTTGCCGTAAGATCGCTGTTCCGCCCTGGATGTCTCTCGAGCGAATTCACGAGCTGGTCGCCCGCTTCCGAACGACGCTCGCAAACCTGCAGCAACCGCCCGACGCCCGGGCCTGGACTCACGGAGCCGCCCTGGGGCGCGAGCTTTTGGAATCGATGTTGCTCGCGCGTCACCTGGACGTCGCGGCGCACGAGCTGAAGGCGCAAGGGCACGGTCACTATACGATCACGAGCTCCGGACACGAGAGCAACGTCGTGCTGGGCAGGCTCACGACGCCTTCGGACCCGGCGCTCGTCCACTACCGCAGCGCCGCGCTGCAGATCGAACGCGCGCGCTACGTCCCCGACGCCGATCCAGTGCGCGCGATCGCGCTGTCCCTGGTCGCTTCCAGCGAAGAGCCGATCAGCGGCGGGCGCCACAAGCTGTTCGGCAGTCATCCGCTCGGAATCATCCCGCAAACCAGCACCATCGCCTCGCACCTGCCGCGGGCGGTCGGTCTGGCGTTCGCGCTCGAGCGCCGTCCCCGGCTCGGGCTCGAGCCGACCGGCCCCAGCGACGCCATCGCGCTCGCGAGCTTCGGCGACGCCACGATCAATCACAGTACCGCGCTCGGCGCCTTCAACGCGGCGAGCTGGACCGCGCATCAGCGCCTGACCCTGCCGCTGCTCTTGGTGTGCGAGGACAACGGGCTCGGCATCAGCGTGCGCACGCCGCCGGGCTGGGTCGAGGAGCGCCTGCGCTCACTACCGCACGTCGAGTACTTCGCCGCCGCAGGCCATGCTCCGAACGCGGCGTGGGCTAGTGCGCGCGCCGCGGTCGACCATTGCCGCCGCACGCGGCGGCCGGCCGTTTTGCACCTGCAGTGTGTACGCTTGCTCGGCCACGCCGGCAGCGACGTCGACACTGCGTATCGCACGGCCGCCGAGATCGAGCAGGCCATGCAGCGCGACCCGGTGTTGTGCATGGCGCTCGAGCTGATCGCGGCGAACGGACTCGACGCGGCGCAGGCGCTGGCGCTCGATCTAGCCACCGAAGCGCGCGTGCGCGAAGAGACCGAGCGCGCGATCCGCCGGCCCAAGCTCGGCTCGCGCGAGCAGGTGATGCAGGCGATCGCGCGGCCGGTCGACGCCGAAACCGAGCGCGCCGCGACGCGCGATCTGCGCGACCTCGGTGCGGCTCCACTCACGCTGGCGCAGGGCATCAACCTGGTGCTCGGCGAAACGCTCGAGCGCGAGCCGGGCGCCCTCTTGTTCGGTGAAGACGTGGCGAAAAAGGGCGGCGTCTACGGCGTGACCAAGGGTCTCTTGGCCCGCACGGGTCCGGGGCGCGTCTTCAATACCTTGCTCGACGAGCAGACGATCTTGGGGCTCGCCCTCGGCACCGCCAATCTCGGGCTGTTGCCGATTCCGGAAATCCAGTACCTGGCGTACTTGCACAATGCCGAGGATCAGCTGCGCGGCGAGGCGGCGACGCTGCAGTTCTTTTCGTGCTGGGCCTACGACAATCCGATGATTCTACGCATCGCCGGCCTCGGTTATCAGAAGGGCTTCGGCGGCCATTTCCACAACGACAACTCGATCGCGGTCCTGCGCGACATTCCGGGGTTGATCGTATTTTGTCCGGCGCGCGCCGACGATGCGATCGCACTTTTTCGCAGCGCAGTGGCACTGGCGACGCAGGCGCGGCGTGTCGTCGTAGCGCTCGAGCCGATCGCGCTCTACCACAGCCGTGATTTGCTCGCGGACGCGGACGGCGGCTGGCTCGCCGCACCACCCGCTGGCAGCGCGCCGTTTTTGCTGCCGCGCGTCTACCATCCCGAAGCGCGCGATCTGGTGATTGCGAGCTACGGCAACGGCGTTTGGCTGAGCCTGCGCGCCGCGGATCGGCTGGAGCGCGAGCTCGGGATCCGAGCCCGGGTGCTCGATTTGCGCTGGCTGGTTCCGCTGCCCAGCGCGGCCGTCATCGATCACGCGCGCGCGGTGGGCCGGCTCTTGATCGTGGACGAGGGCCGGCGCTCGG
>Ga0111539_10003165_pt1 | contig 21775 bp, 24 predicted proteins | sample RhiMethybrSRZTD1_FD_79667 | JGI IMG/M metagenome (GOLD analysis project Ga0111539, IMG submission 79667) | Populus rhizosphere microbial communities from Tennessee, USA - Rhizosphere MetaG P. TD hybrid SRZTD1 (version 2) (version 2) | ecosystem: Host-associated > Plants > Roots > Rhizosphere >...
AGTCACGTTAAGGTATAAAAAAGGGCCCCTCTTCAGGGGCTTTTTTCTTATACGTGCGGGCTCATTATTAACTACCATCGCCTTCGCGAAGCATTTCAGTGACCAGGGCATCTCCTTGGCGACGCGCTCCGGCGAGCAAAGCATCCTCCGCTAATAAAAAGAATTCATTACCTAATAAAAAGAATTCATTACTATCACTTACAAGATTAATCTTCCCGTGTTCCGATTTTTTTATGATAGCCATCAGCCAAGGCGTTGAATGGTAAAGTTATCACCAGCTGACTCCCTTCAATGGTAGAATTAATTTTCCCTATATCAATAAAGTAAGGTAGTTGCCGATTGTAAATCGTATAGGGTAACCGTATATTTTTACCTGCTGAATTGATGTTCATAACATAGTAAATGAATAACGAATTATTATTAATTTCTACCTGAATTGATTCCGGATCGATACTCGGCACCTTTACGCGCACCTCGCGGGAATTGTCGAGCTGATTCACGGAAACTTGCGGCTCACTAACGCCTCCGTGCAATGTATTTAACACATCCACGGAAGTCAGCAAATCTAGTCTGTTTTCCATGCTTTTGTTTCTCCTTTTCAAAAGTGACGTCAACCACCATACCAATTAATGTTGATTCGTCAAAAGGGCATAGTATAAGTCATAATGACACGTTGTGGCCGTGCTTTCAGGCATTGATGACAAGGAGCGACAAGAAAATTATTTTTCCAGAATAGAGATCGGAAAATCATTTCCGGTAATGTAGCCTGTGGGGTATTGGGCCTGCCCACCATATTGTTTGGTAAGCTCGGGAACCCTTTCCTCCATGTACACCTTCAATTCGTTCACCGTGATCTTCTGGTCGCCGTTGTCGGCTTTTCCATCCAAAGCTTCCAACAACGCATAGGTAAAAACGCCGTGCTTTAAGGCTTCAAATTCCGTTGCGAGCTGTTTTGTTCCGCTGGAAGCGATCATTACCACGCCGGAGCTACGGGCTAGTTGCACCATGGCCTTTTCATCACTGGCAACGGCCCTGGTGCTCAGGGATTTCACAGCTCCGCCTGAATGGCAGGCATCCATCAAAACAATTTGTTTTTGCGACTTAATCTGTGTGAGAAATCCACGAATATCTGTGGCGGAAATTCCCCGCGCATGCAGCTGTGCCGGATCGCCATACAATTTGGTAATATCGGTCGGCACCAGGTAATATTCATCATTATTTGCTTCATCCAACGTACCATGGCCAGCATAATAAAACATAAACACATCCTCGGGTTTAGCCTTGGCAATCATAGCTTTGAATCCTTTCGTGATATTCTCCTTAGTAGCTTCCTCATCATAGATTTCCACCCGGTTCACTTCCTTAAATATGATTTTACTTTTCTCATTTAGTTTTTCTACGAAAGAAAAAGCGTCGGGCTGGGCATAGTTCAGACTATAGGAACCATTCTGATATTTGTTTATTCCAACTGCCAGGACGTGTAGCGTGGAAGTGGCAATTACTTCTCCCACGTATTCAATGGCCAACTCATCGGAGCGGGATTCAATTTTTTGGAAGTTCATTACTTTTACCTTGAACTTGTTCGTCTCATTTGCCATTTCGACGGCATATGTTTTAGAACGTTTTTCTCCTTCCCGCGACGTCTTGACATCGCTATCACTGATTATAAGCTTGTCGTTTTGATAGATGTTCACTTCCTTCACACCACCTCCGCCGTCATAGATATCGACGGTAATGGGAATCGTTCTGGCCTGGGTGAAATATTTTCCCTGATCATATCTTAATAAGTCAGTCGCCTTCGTTGTCGCAGTAATATCAAAGAAGCCGACGGAAGGCCGGTGTAGTTTACTGAGATCAAAAATGCGCTCGCCTGACTCACGCAAAATATCTTCAACACGTTTGCCCTGTTTGAAACTATTTCCAACCTCCGTTGGCCGATAAAGGAGCTCGAAATATTGTTCTGCTGAATAAAAATCTGCCAACTGATTAATTCCTTTATTCACATGCCATCCAAAGTATTGGCCGCCATCCGAAGAGCAGGAAAAATAACCTCGCGGTGTCCAGCAAATCCATTCCTGGTCTTCCGTTACAAAAAGTGTAGCAAATGGAATGACTTGTTCGCCCAATGTTTTATAAACTTCCTCAATACTCTTATAGGCTTTGTTACCCGAACTCTTCAAAAAAGCGATCACATCAAGCCAGGCTTTTTTAGTTGGCTCTTTCGTCAGGGAGTCCATGGGCAACGAACTAAAAAATAACGACCACTCCTCACCCTCGAAAGTTTGTCGTAAGCTAGGCGCATAACCGGTCTCGGATAATTTCCATACCATGATCGTTTGGTCTTCACCGCCAGAAGCTAAAAACCTTCCATCAGCACTAACGGTCACGGAATGTACAGCCCCGTAGTGTCCAATAAATTCTTTATTCAAATAGCCGTTCTTATCGAACATCTTCAATGAAAAATCGCTGGCGACAATCACACCGCCATCAGCCAGACCATGGTAATCCAGGATCCGTCCATCTTGATTTTCGTCGGTTTGTATTTTTTTTCCTTTGGGTAAATCCAGGGTATTCTGACCTGTTTGCGAAATGACTTTAAATTCTTTTGGACCGCCAGTTGCCGCTACAGGATTTCGGTTCAATGTTAAGGATTCAAAATTGAAGCTTGTTTTGTAAAGGGGCTTTTTGTCGTTTGAAAGTTCCTGAGCAATAAATAGTTCCATCCCAGATCCAAATGCCAAATCCAGTAAGGCATTTCCTTTACCCTTAATTTTTCTAACGGCAAGGCCATTGATCGGATTCCACATTATGATTTCGTTGTTGATCCCGCCGGCAGAAGCGACCACATAACTACCCTTATGCGACGGCGCAAAGGCGGCACTGAAAACCGTATTATCATGCCCTGCATAATCTGCGAATTTATTTCCACCGGGAATGCCCCAGCTTGTACCCTTTCCAATGACGTCCAGGCCGACCATTATTTTAGAGTCCGATGAAAATGCGATAGCGTTGATAGGGTTTTCCAAATTTTCGAATTCCTTGACGACGCTTCCATCCGCTTTCCAAAGGATCAATTCATTTTCGAAACTGCTGCTCGCCATATAAGATCCGTCCAACGTGTAGGCTATCTTAATAACCGTTCCTTTGTGTTGCTTCAAAACGCGCGGTGTGAATTTCGTAACGCCTTTATCCAGCGCTGCCAGGCCGAACAAAAGTATCTCACTACTTTCATGGGCAACGGCAAGGTCTTGCGTGGTTTTGTTGAAGGCGATGCAAGAAACAGCCGAGGGAATGGTGATGTTGGCAATAACAGTAAGTCTAGGCGCGGATTCTACCTTCCAAATCTTAACAGTATTGTCAGCAGCACCGCTCGCCAGGTATTTACCATTTCCGCTAAAGCTTAATGTATTGATGATGTCGGAGTGGCCAATGGCTGTACTCACCTGTGTACCTTTCTCGACGTCAATAACAATAATATAGTTCTCACTTTCTGATTCTACCTTGTAGCCCGCAACTGCAAGTAGCTTCCCATCCGGCGAAAGTGCAGAAGCATAAAACATTCCTTCGGGCCCTTCTCCGATCTGAGATTCAAATTTTTTCAACATCTCTCCTGTTTCGGCTTGCCAGATGCGAATCGTTTTATCCTCGGATACTGATATGATCCGATGGCCGTCCGGTGTAAAAATGAGATTGTGAATTTTGGCCGAATGGCCTAATGGATTAACGACAATTCGTGGTGCCTGAGCGCGACTTCCGATTACACATAAAAGAAATAGAAGACAAAAACAAGCTTTTTGGCTGAACGTGCGCATAGGAATAGTAGGATAGCAATTAAAGGTATCTAATTTTACTTCTTAAATGAGACTACCTGGTGCGTTCAGCTAAAGCGGAATTTTGTCAATCGTTATTTTGTTCCCTCCAAGAATTCCGCGCCTCAACATTATTTTCATGGATCGCGTACCAGAAAAGCAAACTATAAAACAAGACTAAAGTGCCTAAAACAATAAACATTATGCGTGGTGGTTGTTAAAACAAAGGTAACTCATTGCCAAGGCCTTGTTCCGAGTAGTATTCCCCTTCTGGGTACGGGGGTAATATCGGCAGGACTTTTGTCGGATTTTTGTTCAACTACCGTTAGAATAATCTCCGCGAGTGCTTAAACTAATTAGCCTATATTGAAAATTATATTAATTGTAAAACAGCGATTTATGATGGATAAGAAGGCAGGGATATTGACCTTATTGATAACGGGTGTGTGCGCAATACACACCCTTGCCGCTGGCATTGCTTTTCAACAACAAGATACGACTGGTGTCGCTCAGGATTGGTTCTTACGTGATCCCGAAGCAGACAAATTGCAAGGAACAAGTACAGAGAAGACGTACGCAACGCTTCTGCAGGGAAAACCCTCGAAAAAAGTAAGGGTGGCCGTGATAGATTCTGGCATCGACGTGGATCATGAGGACCTGAAAGGTATCATCTGGAACAATGAGGACGAAACTCCGGGCAACGGCGTCGACGATGACAAAAATGGTTATGTCGATGATGTACATGGATGGAATTTTATAGGCGGGAAAGATGGATCAGTGAATGAAGACACCTATGAGCTAACGCGTGAGTACATCCGGCTAAAGCCGTTGTATGATTCCATTGACGAGAAAAAAATAAAGAAAAAAAATAAAGCTGAGTATGAGGTGTGGAAAGAAGTTAAGGCAAATTTTGAGAAGGAAGTTGCGTCCAACAAAGAACAATACGACTTATTTAGTCAGCAATACAATATGTATGTCAACGCACTTAGTACGCTCACTTATTGCGATAGTATTGTCAGCAAAAATCTGGGCATCAAGCCCGTTTCCAAGTCATCCCTTTCCAGCGTGAGCACCACTAACGACACCGTTCGGTTTGCCAAGGAAACTTTGCTTAAAGTATTGGAAAATGTTGAGGGCGACGTTCAAGTCGATGAATTCCTGGAAGAACTGGAACTGTACCTTGGTGAACTGAAAGAAGGAGTAGATCACTTTAAATTGGCTGTCGAGTATGGCTACAATCCAAAATTTAATTCACGAACCATTGTAGGCGATAATCCCAATGATCCTTACGAGAAGAACTATGGCAATAATGATCTGAAAGGCGGTGATGGAAAACATGGCACTCACGTCGCCGGACTTATTGGTGCAAATAGGAAAAACGACATTGGTATAAAGGGAATTGCTGATAACGTTGAAATCATAGCTATTCGTGTTGTACCGACCACCGGCGATGAACGTGACAAAGACATAGCAAACGGGATTATGTACGCCGTTGACAATGGCGCACAGATCATCAATATGAGTTTCGGAAAAGATTATTCGCCCTATAAAGAGGCTGTTGATAAAGCTGTGAAATATGCAGAACAAAAAGGTGTATTGATGATGCATGCAGCCGGAAATGAATCGGAAAATTTGGACAACACATCTCAGTTCCCCTCGCGATATTATAAAAATAAAAAAGTGGCAACGAACTGGATGGATATTGGAGCTTCATCGTGGGGAAAAGATACAGCGTTGGTGGCGTCATTTTCCAACTACGGAAAAAAGAGCGTTGACGTCTTTGCGCCGGGCGTTGAAATCTATTCAACAACGCCGAACAATGAGTATGAAAATTTGCAAGGAACCAGCTTCGCTTGTCCAATTACCAGTGGTGTTGCGGCCCTGATCTGGTCTTACTTTCCAGATCTTACAGCGGAGCAGGTAAAAAATATTATAAACCAATCTTCACGAAAATTTGATGGCTTAAAAGTCACAGAACCTGGCACTGGTAAAGAAGTTCCATTCAGTCAATTGAGTATTACAGGCGGAATGGTGAATGCATATGACGCAGTCAAGCTAGCCCAAACGATGAAGATTGAGCCGTCAAAAAAATAACGTACAATAAATGTTCGAAAGTGAGACGAAAAAGCCTGACGCAGATCGATTTGGACTTTTTTTATGATGCTTTGCAACAATAATAACGTAGTACAGGGGATATATCATGCCCACAATTACCGAATGGAATACCGCTTTTGAGTGAAACCTTACGCGTGGGTAATACAACGGCCCTTTTATACGCCGCCAAAAATCAGCCTTAGCGCGTGTTACACAGAAGTTAATCATAATGTAGCTTTTCTCACCCTTAGAGAAACGCTACATGAAATCTGCCGATCGTTTTATTGTTCTGCTTATATTTTATTTCCTCACATTCTCCACAAGAGCCTCAGAAACGAAAGCTGGCTTTTCGCTTCCAGATGATGTCTCCGAAGTCAGCCTGAAATTTCAGACCATTCGAAACCTCATCGTCTTGCCCGTCGTCATCAATGATTCCATCCAGGTCAATCTCATCCTGGATACGGGTTGCAGAAATCTGGTTTTATTCGGTAAGCGGTTTCGAAATCTATTTCAAACAACACCGAATCAAAAAGTACAGTTTTCCGGTCTGGGCGATGGCAATCCGATCCAGGGCAAACTTTCGCTAAACAACAAAGTCTCCATTCAGGCTGTCATAGGTGAGAAAATTCCTGTCGTCATTGTCGCTGAAAAAAATCTCTTCTCCAACTATGCTGGTATTCACGGTGTAATTGGCTACGATATCTTTATAAAATTTGAAATTGAGCTCGATCCCCTTAATCAAGTCATTACTTTTCGGCCGGCCTCATCTTCGGAACTATCCAATGAATATGAAAAAATTCCGTTGGTGATTGAGGATTCCAGACCCCTCATTAGATCACAGGTTTTCTTTAAAGATAGTGATGGCCTAGCCTGCGATTTAATGCTTGATACCGGATCGTCATTGGGATTATTGATGAAGACTACTGACCTGGAAAAATTTCCAGGCGGAAATGAAAGAAAGATTCTCGGAAGAGGTTTTAATGGAAAGGTTGTGGGTTTTGAAATGATCGCTTCAAAATTAATTCTTAGCACGTTTGAGATTTCCGTAATAACGGCGGACATTACTTACTCCGCCTGGCATAACTTTGCCTCTGTCGGAATGGACATAATGAAGGATTATGTCGTTGTTTTAAATTACTGCAAGGCTTATGCAGGGTTCAAAAAAATAATATAGCCGAAGCACTACCTCTTTTTCGTAGCATTCTTGCGGACCTTCATGTTCAAAATCTCAACACCCAGTGCGAACGCCATGGAGAAATAAATGTAACCTTTCGGAACATGAACGTGGAAGCCCTCCAAAATTAGCAGCACACCGATCATAAGCAGAAATGAAATCCCTAGAATTTTCATGGTAGGGTGCTCGTTGATGAAGGAGCTTATTCTTTTCGAAAATATCAGCATGATACCGAGGGATATGACGATGGCAATAATGATGATCGCCAGATTTTCGACAAGACCGACGGCCGTTAAAATCGAGTCTAATGAAAAGACCACGTCCAGCAAAACAATTTGAAAGATCGTAGATTTGAAAGAAGTAGCTTTGACATTTCGTTCTTCATGCCCGCCCTCAAGTTTAGCGTGCATCTCGGAAGTACTCTTGGCCAGCAGAAACAACCCGCCGGCGATTAATATGAGATCGCGATAACTTAAGGAAAAGGTTCCCACCGTAAGAATCGTAGCGCGCAGCCCAATGATCCAGCTAACACCCAACAACATCACGATGCGGACCGCCAGTGCCAGTATGATTCCGATGTTGCGTGCCCTCCCTTGTTGTTCGAGCGGCAAACGGCCACTGATAATTGAAATGAATATTATGTTATCAATTCCCAGAACGATCTCCAGGAATGTAAGGGTGAGAAGACTTACCAGTCCTTCTACGGAGAATAATTGCTCCATTAATTATTCATTTTTTGTGCTTGAGCTTTCTCCTGAGCCTTTTTTTGTTTCTTAAAATAGCCGCGCAACAAAAAATTATGGCGTAGCGCTTCCATGTTTTGGTCGAGTTTTGCGGATGCGGATTGTGCGTTGTCCAATGTTATTCTAAGCTTGTGCGCAAATGTACTATCGGCGAGCAATACTCCAATGGCGTTGTCTTCATCATTGAATTTTGCTACCACTTCTTTTAGATCTTCTGACATCGCCTTTGCATTCACGCCGACTTCGGCCACGTTCTGCAAGGCATCATCGAAGGTGGCCGCATATGTCGAATCTTTAATTAATTTGGTAACGAGGCCCTCTCCATTGCTGACTTCAGCCACCAGCTTTTTCAAATCCAGAGTAGCCTGGTTGGTATTCAGGCTGGCGAGCCTTAGCGAATTGATGGTTTCGCGCAACTCACGCGATAGTTCTCCTTCATTTAAAAGTTCGCCAACAACGCCCTGACCCTTGTTGATCTTGGCTGTAATTAATTTTAAATCATCGGTGAGCGACCTGGTGTTGGACCCGACATCCTTTGCGATATTAATCAACTCCTGCGTATCCGTTGGCGAGAAGGAATTGATAGTGTCATTATCATGGATTGATTCATTGGCAGATCCTGGTCGGACCACGACAATTTTATTTCCTACCAAGCCATCCGACCCGATAAACGCGGTTGCATCCTGTTTGATAAATTCATTTTGCTTATCCTTCAATGAAAGTGTAACAATTACTTTTCCTTCAGAAATAATCGTGACTTTCTTTACCGTTCCGATTTTTACTCCGGACAACCATACATTGTCACCTTCTGTAAGCCCTTCCACATTTTTAAAGATTGCCGAAACGGCAAACGTTTTATTGAATATGTTTCGTTCACTCCCGATGTAAAATACAGAAATTAGAAACAAGGCGATGCCGGCCAGGACAAAGATCCCTAGTCTTACATTCTGTTTGTATTCTTTAGAGTCCATTGTTGTATGATTAGTAACTGAAAAATTCTTTTAGTTCCGGATCTTCACGCTGCTTTAGTTCGTCAAAAGTCCCTTCAAATTTGTTGTAACCGCCGAAGAGTGCGATGATACGATCGGAGGTATGTTGAGCACAACTTATGTCGTGCGTGATGATGATAGAGGCCGTGTTGTATTTATCGCGAACTTCCATAATCAAATCATTGATCTCACCGGAAGTAACAGGATCAAGACCTGCCGTGGGTTCATCATAAAGCATGATCTTTGGTTTTAGAATCAGGGTCCTGGCAATACCCACTCTTTTTTTCATTCCTCCGGATAGTTCCGCCGGTGTTTGGTTAACTGCTTTCTCCAAACCAACATCCTGTAACGCATTCATAATAAGGTTATCCAATTCATGTCTATTATAAATACCGCGATTCCTTTTGAGAGGAAACTCAAGATTTTCTCGTACGGTCATCGAATCGTATAAGGCGCTCCCTTGAAATGAAAATCCAACCTGTTGCCGAAGCTCATTTAGTTCTTCGCGATCCAATCTCGGAACGTCGTATCCCAATATATTGATCTCCCCCGAATCGGGCTTGAGCAGGCCCACCATACATTTTATGAGCACTGACTTCCCCGTGCCAGATCTCCCTAGTATGACCAGGTTTTCACGATCATACAAGTCGAGGTTTAAATCCCTCAACACGATTTGGTCACCAAAACTTTTTTTTAAGTGGCGAACCTCAGCGACTTTTTCAATTTCAAGCGGTGTACCCTTTGTTTCGTAAGCCATTTTTATATTCATCGCCTGAAAAGATTTATAACTTGTAAACTTATCAGATCGAGTATGAAGATGGAAATCATCGATACAACCACGGCGGTATTTGCCGCTTTGCCGACCCCTGTAGTACCCTTATCGGAATGATAGCCTGCATAACATCCAACAATGCCAATGGCAAAACCAAAGAACGCCGACTTTATCAGAGATGAGAAAATATCCAGATAGGTAATTGACTCCGCTACCTCATTGAAAAACAAGAGGAAGCTTGAGTTGTTGATAGCGTTGACCATAAAAAATGATCCAAGCAATCCAACTACATCGGTATACACCACTAATATTGGGACCATGAGGGTGGTAGCAACTACACGTGTAACCACCAAATAAGAAAACGGTCTTGTTCCTGATACTTCCATGGCATCAATTTGTTCTGAAACTTGCATGCTCCCTAACTCTGCACCAATATTGGAGCCTAATTTTCCAGCGCAAATTAATCCCGTAATTAATGGACCTAATGATCGAACAATAGCTTGCGACACAAGTGAAGGTAGCCACGACTCAGCGCCAAATGACGCGAGCGAAGGCGTTGACTGTTTCGTAAAAACAATACCCGCAATAAATGCTGTGAACGTAATAAGAAACCAGGATTTATTACCCATGGCAAAGCATTGCCGCAAAATTTCTATGCCTTCGTAGGGCGGCCACAAGGCGTCCTTTAAAAATCGAACAATGAACCTATGAATTTCAGCAACCTGAAAAAGAAATTTTTTTAAATGCATTCTGCTTAATTTCTATTCGACAGACAGAAAATACGTGCCAGTTGATCAATACATCGGCATAATGATATTACGCCCTATTTTTTAATAAAACGGAAAGTCATTGTGGAGATCTATGCCCAACGGCATGTGGGACAAAATTCTACAATTTCGGCACGCGTGATTTCTTGCGCTTGTGAACGGTTACAGCTTCGTCGACGGAGTGCGAGCTATGTAAATCATTTTCTTTTTCGGCTAGCTGAGCCAATTTAACGTAAAACTTTTTTAAAACCCTGAGTTCGTCTTCCGTAAGATCTTCAATGTCAATAAGGCTATTACTTGCAGATTCCTGACAGGCAATTAGTTCATTTAACTTCAGTTGCACAGCCAACGTATCTTTGTTTTGGGATTGTTGAATAATGAATACCATCAAAAATGTTATGATCGTCGTACCTGTGTTAATAACCAATTGCCACGTATCCGAGAAACCAAAAATCGGTCCGCTGAGACCCCATATCACGATAATAGAAAAAGCTATGATGGTTGCCGCGGGCCTCCCAGCAGCGCGCGTGGTGGCAGTTGAAATGCGATCAAAAATGGTTGCTTTATTGTGAGGAATTCGTTTGACCTGCATCATTGCTTTTTTTGCACCGTCGCCATTATTGGTTTTCATAAATAGATCGATTGGTTGATTGAAAGAAGTACAATGATGTGAACAACGGCAAACCCCAGAAGGGTTTAAAGTTTCTTCAAAATCTTCATCAAAACTTTTTCTTCTTGCGTCAAATCGCTAACGTCATCGGGCTTTTCAATTGCATCCAACTCATTCAGATACTTCTGTAGGTTATCTTCTTCGTACAACCGGATAATCTCGGGGTGTACATAATACTTTTTACAGATCGTACGCGTATTACCCAATTTCGAACTTACTTCATCCAGCGCTGAAACAATGTTCTTCTTTTTTTCCGCCAGTGTCTTGGCGTCGCCCAATGCTTTAAAAGAACTCAGGATCGAAAGCGTGCCTGCCCATGTTCTGAAGTCTTTCGCAGAAAAATCTTTACCAGTAGCTTCCCGGATATAATTGTTGATCATGCCTGAATCAATGGAACAGCGTACTCCGTTTTCGTCGAAGTATTGAAAGAGTTCCTTGCCGGGAATGTCTTTACATGCCTGAACAATTTTAGCCAGCCTTTTATTTTTTAATGTAACCGAATGATAAACGCCTTTTTTGCCTTTAAATGAAAATTTAATGGTAGCGCCATTGATGTCGACGTGCCCATCCTTTAAGGTGGTCAAGCCATATGATCCATACAATCTTTCATACTCGGCATTTCCAATCCGAATAAACGTACGTTCCATCAGGCTTGCTACAGTTGCCAGTACCTTTTCTTTCGACAACATGGAGTGTGAAATATCATCCTCCATCTTTTTTCTCATCTGAGGAAGCACTTTGCCAAATTCATAGAGCCGGTGAAATTTTGTTTGATTGCGGACCGTGTTCCAGTTTGGGTGGTATTTATACTGTTTACGGTTTTTTATGTCATAGCCGGTAACCTGAATGTGCCCATTAGTTGTCGGGCAAATCCAAACTTTGGTCCACGCGGGCGGAATGACCAGCCTCTTAATCCTGGCAAGTATTTCCTTGTCTTTGACCGTGACTCCATTAAAAGTGTAGGTAAAACGTGCGCCGTACTTTGCGCGGATTATGCCTGGACTGCCATCAGTAACGTATTCCAGGCTGGCGATTGCAGCCGTGCGCTTATAATTCCGATGCATTTTGACTGACTCAGTCCGGGTTATTTGCACAGCTCGTACGAAATAATGTTTATCTTAATACTTAATATTAAGATTATTATTGAACGAAAGCAATAGCATGAAGAGTGTCGTCGCTAAAGTACAGCAGGAGGAGATTACCATTACCCAATCGTTGTTGAGGTAACTATAGCATAGTCTGTTAAAGGTTATGGTAGGGAATTCTGGGTTTGGCTTGACAGTGTTCAACTTGTCCGATACCAACTTGATGGTGGGGCGCATGACTTTTATGGTTATGGCTAAATTTCTGCTTCAAACTATTTTCTGTTCTTGTGAATATCTTCTACCGCGTGAATAAAATTCGTAACCTTTGTGTCGGCATAGGCGCCGTAGGCATCAACTAAGATTCCCTTTCGACCATCCGACGTTTCAATCCAATAAAGAATTGCATTGTCCTGAGGATCGGAGTATCCTTCAAAGCGATGAAAGTTCGGGATGTGAATCTCAGATGCTGGGTAAAATTTATCGCCCACTTCGTCTGTCAATCCACGGTCAGTAATTTTAAAGTTCTCAGAATAACCAAGTTTCAACGCAGCATTGATCTTCTCACTCAGCGTCGGCATTTTTTCAGTTGAATCAAATTTATCGACCTCCTTTATCCCTGCTTTCATATTTTTCTTCTTTGCATTTGATTGGTTAAAAACCTTGCCAAACTTGAAATCGTTTAACTTTCCTCAAAAAAAGGTGTGTAATTGGGGAATGGGTACCACAATTTTTAAAGTTTGATGCTATTCTCTACACGTGGATTTTTAAAAGGCAGAACATCAATCTCATTTGGGGATGCCTTGTCGTGAGTCGGGTCAGATGCAAACGTTCTCAGCAGCATTGTGAAATGAACCAGGGCGTGAAGGTTAACGGCTAACGAAACCAGATCAAGTCATGACTAAAAAAGAAGCCACCCGAAGGTGGCGACTTTTTTTTACAGGCTCCGTTATCAAACTTCTTCTTCATCAACCTCACAGGCAAGCTGATTAATTTTCTCAGCCAGTTCACTGAGTTTTACATCTGTACCTGCTTCCTCGTCCTTAATTTCTTCGAGAATTTCTGCGCACTGTATCATACCTAAGACGTTCGCCATGGTACGAAGCGTGCCATAGGCGGAAATTTCATAATGCTCCACTTTTTGCGCTGCGCCGATGAGCGCAGCATCCCGAGGGTGTCCTTCATCGTGTTCTTCGATTTGCTCCTCCCCCTCCTTGATCAGACCTTCCATTGCCTCACATTTCTTTGCAACAGCCTTTTTGCCCAGCAGTTCGAAGCATTTTTCCAGTTTTCCAATTTGCCCTTCAGTTTCTTCCAAGTGCGTATCAAAAGCATCTTTTAATTCTTCATTGTAGGCAGCTTTCGACATTTTAGCCAACGCTTTGGTAAGATGTTTCTCAGCCCAATAAATATCTCGTAGCGTGTCCTCAAATATATCTTCCAAAGTTTCCTTAGAACTTTTAGAATTACGAGTTGCGCTTTTTACTCCATGCGACCCATTGGCCCGGGATTGCGTTTTAGTTTTCATGTCATTTTTATTAGAGGTTGTAAATTTTTTTTAGGGCAGTACGTAAAAAATCAGAACGCAAGGGATCAGGCGAAAAACATACCAGTAGATTAACGTTGGATAAATGCGCAAAACGTAAGTTGGACATGAGGCTGTTATTCTACAAATGAGAAAACGACTACCCATTAAGCATTCACGATTTCTCCTCCATTCGGATGCAGCACCTGCCCGGTAATGTAGGACGCATCGTCGCTCGCCAGAAAGACATAGGCGTAGGCAATCTCCACCGGATTTGCCGCCCGTTTTAACGGAGTATCTGAACCGAAAGTAGCAACTTCTTTTGGGCTGAATGTCGTAGGAATGAGGGGAGTCCATACGGGACCAGGCGCAACACCATTTACCCGAATGCCTTTTTCGGAAAAATAAGCTGCAATGGAACGTGTCATTGACACAATGGCTCCTTTGGTAGAAGCGTAGTCGATGAGGTGAGCGCTTCCACGATAGGCTGTAACCGATGTCGTATTAATAATCGATGCGCCCTTTCGTAAATATTTTTCTGCAGCTTTTATCAGATATAGTTGCGAAAAAACATTTACCTCAAATGTTCTCGTCAATTGTTGGGATGTAATTTTATCTAATTTTTTTTGAGGGAATTGGACCGCTGCGTTGTTGACCAAAATATCAATTCGCTTCCATGTTGCCAGAACGGTGCGCACTATTTTCTTGCAATGATTCTCATCGCTTATATCGCCTGGTACTAAAAGACATTTGCCGCCAAGCTCTTCTATCCGGGTAGCGGTTTCTCTTGCATCCCGGTGATCTTTGTGATAGGCAATACAAACCTCTGCACCCTCCTTAACAAATGCAATTGCCACCGCCCGACCGATTCCGCTATCGCCGCCGGTAATTATAGCAACTTTTCCCGCTAGCCGTTGATACGTTTTCTGCTTTTCGTAAACGGGTTCAGGTTTCATCCGGGCTTCTTTCCCCTGTGATGACCGAACTACCCGGGAAGGACGAATCTTTCGTTTTGGCCCCGCTTTTTGCATAATTACCTAAGCGCTATTTTCCCATGTACTCCTACCGATGGTTGGGAACCGGTAGCCGCTGCGGTAAGAATTTTCAGATAGGTCAAAACTTTGGAATCATCGTTTGACCAATATTCCATTTCCCTGGGATGAACCATGAGCAATGCAAGAGACGGATCCTTCAATCCCTTCGGAAACCATGCTTTCACAAATGGATTAAACAATTCTCTCATACGCTCCTGGTCGAAGGAAAGATATGCTGTACCCTCAATACTTAGATAACTGCTATCGCTTTCATTAATATAAACTAGCTGTACCGTTGGATTTCGCTGGACATCCTCCGCCTTCCATGAATCCTTCGACGTAAAAAACCAAATATTACCATCATCATCTACATCCACGTGCGACATGGGCCTAAATTTCATTAACCCTGCTTCCAGGGTTCCAAGCATTCCTACACGAGAGCGGCTAACCAACTCTTTCACCTTTTCACTGTTGTTAAATTCCATACACGTTTTATTTATCTTATCTCCTAAACTTGAAATACTCTAAAAATCGGTTGGGCCTTCCTGATACAACATCTGATAATATTTCCATTGCCATGATGCTAAACGTTATTCCATTGCCGCCAAATCCAAGCATGAAGTAACTATTTTTGAAATCAGGATGTGCGCCTATGTACGGCAACGCATCCTTCGTGGCACCAAAAGTACCAGCCCAACTAAAGTCAGCTACAAAAGGGATACCTGCTATTTGCTGTTGGAACTTGGCAACGAGAGCCAATTCTTTTTTTTCGATGAGCAAGTCTCGCTTTTCAGGGTTCTTAAAATTTTCATCTTCTCCACCAATTAATATCCGGTTATCCATTGTAGTTCTGAAATAGAAATAGGGGTCTTCTGTATTCCAAAATACTGTCTGGGAAAGCAATTCAGGAAGGTTATCATACGGTTCACTGACACAAGCGTAGGTGCTAATTAATTTCCCAATACCATTGCGGATTAACTCATGTGATTCATAACCCGTGGCATAGATTATAGTGTTGCATTCAATCACAGCCCTGGTATCGACTGTGGCAAAGTTTTTATTTTTAGCGTACTTAACCGACTCCAGCCGAGTATGATCGTAAACTTTCAATCCAAAATGGTCGGCCGAAAATTGAAATAGCGCATGCGTCATTTGATAGGCATCCATACTCGCGGCCGTTTCAGATAGTATTCCTCCTTCACTTGCCAATCCATACCGCAAAAAGATTTCCTCCTTTGCTAACCATTTTACATCTAATCCCACCACTCGTCGGCATTCAAATTCCTTTTTCAGACCGGCAACATCCCGCCCATTACTGGCAAAATGCAAACTTTGTTTAGGATTAAATCCACAATCACCGGGCAGGTTCTCTACAATTTTTTTTAATTTTCGGACAGCGTTGGCTGCCTCTTTATAAATGTCTGCAGCGCTTTCTTTGCCCATGGCTTCACTCATAGAATACAGTGGCGAGTCTAATTCGTACTGTATCATGGACGTTGTTGCACTCGTACTTCCAGTGCCAATGTCTCGTTTATCGATTACTACCGTTCTATATCCTTCACTTGAAAGCTGATAAGCGACCAACGCACCTGTAATTCCCCCTCCAACGATCAGGATATCACACTCAATATTTTTTCTTAGGGATGGATAAGAATTGATAATTCCATTTTTCAAGAGCCAGTACGGCTCCTTAGATCTTATTTTCACATTTTCTATTTCAATAAGCAGCGTTTGTAGGTCAATGGCTATAGCCTTAACCATTGACACTACTATAACTTGCTGTTTATATGATCCGTTACTGACCTAACTCTCCATTCTTGGCTAGTTTTTTCATTTCCTTGTTCGCATAAATGGCTACTTCAACCCGCCGATTCTTTTGACGTCCCGCATCCGAGTCGTTGGTATCCAGCGGTTGGGTTTCCCCATATCCTTTCGTCGTAACCCGGCCGTCTTCAATGCCCTGAGTCACCAGATAGTGCTCAACAGCATCCGCTCTGTTTTCAGAAAGCTTCTGATTGTATGCTACTTCACCGGTATTGTCTGTATGACCCTCAATCAAGATGTTAGTGTCATCATATTTTTTTAGAGTTTGAGAAAGTTCAGTGAGATTGGCTTTCGTCGTTTCACGGAGTCCATAAGAATCTGTGTCGAACACCAAACCTGCCGGAAAGGTGATCAGTATTCCTTCACCTACCCGTTCCACCGTTGCTCCTTCTAAATCTCTTTTAAGTTCCTCTGCTTGTTTGTCCATTTCGCGGCCTATTACGGCACCTGCCGCGCCACCAACTGTTGCCCCGATAATGGCGCCAATTGCCGTGTTGTCAGAACGATGTCCGATAGCCCCACCGATAACGCCACCAACACCAGCGCCTATCGCACCACCTTTTGTCGCATTACTCGCATTACATCCCATCAAAATTTGTCCAATGATGATTACAAGGACTGTAAATGCAATTATCCAGGGTGTTACTTTAGTTTTCATACACCTATCTATTTATCATCTTTGTCATCCTTAAGATCGTCACGGGCGCCTTCCAACGCCAGGTCAATCCTTTCACCGAGTTTCTGGAATTCTAGTTTTATTTCAGCGGCTGTATTTCTGGAAGCCTGCTGAATATCATCCCAGGTTTCATCTGAGGAATTACTAATTTGATCTAATGCTGTTTCAACATTGTCCCGTTGCTTGGTTAGTCGTTCCTTAACATCATTTAAATCTTTTTTTGCTTCAATATTCCCTTTCTCCAATTCTTTGGAAACTTTATCCAATTTATTGTTGATGTCGTCCCGAAGCGTGCGAAGATCTTTCGCAACTTCTTCCTTTTCTTTTTTAATGTCTTCAACGACCGCCTCCTGGGCGTCGTCTACTTTATTCTCCGTTGAGCGGCTACATTGCATGAAGGATACAGTACTGGCAAGCACTGCTCCCAAAATAAACTTGTTCATATTTCTGTTTTTTTAGTTTGATATAAATAGCGCCATCCTTCGATGGCGCCTTTTTCTTATGTTCTATTGTTTATTAATTGATTACAAATTTTCAATCTCTCGCTTTATATCGTCTTTTGTCTTACCTAACTTTTTCTGAAGGCGACCATACATCTCGTCTTCCTTGCCTTTTGCAAAGGTTAGGTCATCGTCCGTCAGCTCACCATATTTTTGTTTGAGCTTACCCTTGATTTCATTCCAGTTTCCTTCTATTGTGAGCTTGTTCATCGTTGTAGTTATTTTAGTTAAACATTATTTACGTGCGCCTTACACTTTCATTTTTTCGCTGGTGTAGTCGACTTTTTGTTTTCCTTCTTTAGCGAGCTGATCGATTTTAGTGTTGAATTGATCTTTAAGCTTTTCGATAGACTCATTAACGGTTCCAACTAAATTGTCTTTTAGTTTTACGGAACCATCGACAATTTTTTGTCTTGTTTCCTTGCCTCCAGTTGGTGCCAATAGCATTCCGACAGCGATGCCTACTGCTGCCCCAGCTATGAAGCCACCGATGAGATTCTTGGGATCATTGAGATTCATAATTTTAGAGTTTTAGTTTTTTTTAATAGTTATTAAGAACGACTTGCCTTAATAGGGAGAAAACATTATGCCAGTCTCAAAAGAAAAATTAGAAAGCTGGTTTTATATGATCGTGACTTGGTTGTCGTGTAACAAACTCCACAAGACTGACCGAGAACGCTACAGCGACAAGGATGAATGCTTAAAAAACTCTAACGTGACATTCCCTCAACTGTCTTCTTAAGACAACAGGTTGGGGAGTTTTCGATGGGAGATCGTAGACAATACTCCACAACGGCACATCAAAAAATAGGGTTTTCAGTAAGAAAATACAGTTTTCAATCTGGTACGAGATTCATAAGTACACGGGAAAGACTAAACCAAACTTTACTTATGACATCCACAACAAATTACTTATCGATGGAAGAACTCGCAGTCAGGTTCTTCGGAGAAATTAAAAATGAATTAGGATTTACTTCAACCCGCAAAATTGTTTACCTGGTGCGATCGGTGATGAGTCAGTTAAGAAGAAATTTCTCGCACGAACAAGCGTCTAATATCATTAAAAAAATGCCCTCTTTGTTTCAACTTCTCTTTATAAGCAACTGGAAATACAACGAAAAAGAAACCTCAATAAATCATTTGGATGAAATTGTTGATAGGGTATACCAACAAGGTTCTCAACCACTCTTTTCATCGGAGATTGAGACCTTAAATGCAGTGATCGTGGTGCTTAGAAAGCTTGACAAGTTTTTTAAGATGTTAGGATTGGACATTCTACATTATTCCTTAAAACAAGAACTCAAACAAGTAGCTATGGAAGATGCTGCTTAGCGCTTCCACTTTTCTGTATTTAAATAATAATTAAAAACCATTAAAACTTAATCTTATGTTACGCTGGACAGTCACTTTTCTTATCATTGCTATTGTTGCCGCTATCTTCGGATTCGGTGGTATCGCTGCCGGAGCAGCTTCAATTGCAAAAGTCTTATTCTTTATCTTTTTAGTACTTTTTGTACTTTCACTAGTATTTGGCGCTAGCATCTTTAAAAGGTGACGATAAAGAATATTTAAAATCCCGGTCTTTTTTTGTTTAAAGCCGGGATTTTTATTTTATATCGTTGATTAAAGTGTATGTTAAGGCCTGATCTTTAACAGGAAACCGCGAACAATAAAAGGCGGTTTTCGTCCTTAATAAACTAAGGACCTTTCTAAATTACCAAATGAATTTTCAATGGAAACCCAGAAAATACCTGATTACAACCTTCAAAGTGATTGGGTGGATATGTTTTTCCATTCTGGGTCTTCTCGTACTCATTTCCCTTTCTATCCAAATACCGTACGTTCAAAATAAGCTCACACAAAAGGTCATCAGTTTTCTTGAAGAGAAAATTGGAACGGACGTAAATCTTGAACGTATCAGCTTATCCATTCCAAAAAAAATAGTGCTTACTGGCTTTTACCTGGAGGATCAGCAACGTGATACACTTTTATATGCAGAAGAACTGGCCATCAATACAGACCTGTGGCGTTTGACCCAACACACCATCCAATTAAATGACGTCGAGCTTACGAATTTCCATGGATTCGTTAGCCGCGCTGAGCACGACAGTTCTTTTAACTTCAGCTACATTCTTAAAGCCTTTGCTGATACAACAAGCACCCCTAAGCCAGATACCACACAAACGCCATGGAAGTTTTCTATTGGAACTATCTCCCTGGAGAAAATTCGGATTCTTTTTAAAGATGATCTTATGGGAAATGAAATTGGGTTACGACTAGGTGTATTGAACGTGATGATTGATGAGTTTGACCTTGAAAAATCAATATTTAAAGCTGATGAAATCGATATTGAAAATTTAACGGCCGAGATTACTCAAAGTAAACTGTCGGCCGACACCGTCGAGCATGTACCTGATACAACGGCGTCCGAAATTGCTTTGGATCTAGGGGTCAATGAAATAACCTTGAAGGATATTAATGCCCGTTACAATCACCGGGCTACTGGACTGGTCGCATCATTAAAGTTGGAAGAATTGGTTTTGGACGCGGAGAAGATAGACCTGAAAAATCGCTCCATCAATCTGAACGAATTTCGTCTTCATGACACTTTTGTGTCTTATCAACAATTAGCCGGCTATCACGTCCCTACCACGCCGCAGAACAATAGTCCAGGCTCTAATAACGGCCAGGACTCCTGGCACATCACACTGGGAAAATTAGATCTGGTGAACAACAGCATCCAGCTGTATGATTTCGACAAGCCATTTCAAGAAGAAATGTTTGACGTCGACCACCTTTGGATAACAAGACTCAATACTCAGGCCAGCGACCTGGAATGGCAGGGAATGACGATGAAAGGTGACATATCTGACCTTTCGCTTCAGGAGAGAAGCGGCTTTGTCATCGAATCAATGTCCGGGGTGTTTGCGATGAACGACAACGCAATTAATGTAAAGGATTTTAATTTCAAATCGCCAAACAGTGAACTGCTTATAAGTACTGAAGCAAAATTTACCTCCCTGAAGACGTTGGGCAATAATTACCACGATGCATCCATTGACATGACCGTGCAGAAATCCAGCCTCGGATTGCAAGACATCTATTATTTCGCCCCAACGTTATTGGACAGTCTACCCGTAAATATCCCGCGAAACACAACGATCCGTCTGGATACAAGAATTGGGGGGCAGCTCAAGAATTTACACATTGATCATTTAATTATTGAGACATTAAGCAAAACCTATTTGAGCACCCGTGGCAACCTTCAATTGCGAAAAAACGAAGATCCTTATTTTGCCCTGGAGCTTGAAAAATTTTATACAACAAAGAATGACATCGAATCCATCCTTGCCGACACATTGATTCCCTCTTCGTTAACGTTACCGGATTGGCTGAACGTAACCGCCAGCGGTAAAGGAACCATTCTTTCTCCCGACGCCAAGGCAGTAGTAACAAGCAATCTCGGTACGATCGAATTAGATGCCCAGCTAAAAAGGGATAAAACTTCCGGTACGAGCAACTATAAGGGAACGTTGGACCTAAAAGAATTTCAAACAGGAAAACTTCTAAAGCAGGAAGAAAATCTCGGGCCCCTCACGTTGTCTTTATCCGTGGATGGGTCAGGTCTGACGATGGAAGAATTGGACACACGGATCAAGTTGCAGGTCGATCATCTTTCTTATCAGGGTTATGACTATAAAAATTTTACTTTAAATGGAACGTTGAAGCAGTATTTCTTCGCCGGGGATGCGCAATTTCACGATGAAAATTTAGACTTTAAATTGGAAGGCGATCTTAATTACAACGAAGAGGTTCCCAAATACCATTTTAACTTCGAACTGAAAAACGCAGATTTCAAAGCATTGAAACTTACCGATCGTCCGTTGAAAGCCCGGGGAACCTTGAATGTCGATCTGGCAACGGCTGATTTTAAAGTCATTAACGGAAAGCTTGACATACACAAGTTTGCCATTTTTAATGGAAAGGATATGTACGCCGTCGATTCACTTTTGTTTGCTTCAATCGATCAAAAAGGGCAAAGCGAAATTTCGATCCGGTCGGATATCGTCGATGGAGATTTTCAGGGTACCATCAATTTATATAGTCTTCCGGAGG
>Ga0111539_10003168_pt1 | contig 21769 bp, 23 predicted proteins | sample RhiMethybrSRZTD1_FD_79667 | JGI IMG/M metagenome (GOLD analysis project Ga0111539, IMG submission 79667) | Populus rhizosphere microbial communities from Tennessee, USA - Rhizosphere MetaG P. TD hybrid SRZTD1 (version 2) (version 2) | ecosystem: Host-associated > Plants > Roots > Rhizosphere >...
CTGCACGTTCAATTGCTTTTGGACTAATATCATATCCATAAACATCAAAACCTCTACCTTTAACATATTTAGCAACTGGGAGTCCTAACTGACCTAGTCCTATTACTAGGATTTTGTTAAAAGGGATCATTTCATACTTAAGTTGCTCACGAAGGCGATGAAACTGCAAAGGGAATTGGACGTTTCGTATATCGATCGCAGCAAAATCTTGATTAAATGAGTGTGTACTTATCCCGCTTTGTTGAATGCCCATATTCTTTACTTATTTAATTGCTGTTTATTATTTATACCTTACTAACTGGTCAGTTTTTTTAATGAATGGTTTCGAATTCCTGAAATAGTTATTCCTACAAATGGAGTCAGGTAGAAAAGAAACTACAACAATAACTTAATAGAATTTAGATATTTTGCAAACCATCGCCCAGGTAGCATAATAGAAATCTCCACAGGAAGTTATATTCCCTTCTCGTCTCGATTCAAGTTTGTAATATTGATCGCCTTTTCAACTGTTGACACAAATATCACGCCATCACCATGTTCTCCTGTTCTGGCGTGTTCCACTATGGTTTGAATAACTTCGTCTACCTTTTCGTCTTGTACGATTGCTTCAAATTTCGTCCTTGGGACTAGATCATATGAAACTGGACTTCCTCTCCACTGAAGGTGTAATTCTCTTGCCCTGCTCCATCCAGACACAGTAGAAACTGTCATACCTCCAATTCCTATTTGTCGGAGATATTCCTTAACTTCTGGCATTCTCTCGGCGCGTATAATAGCCTCTACCTTTTTCATTTCAATAGCGGACACTTGTATAGTCGTAAATATTATCTTTTAAGAAAATCCTACTTTGAACTCATTGTTCCAACTTTAGACATTCGTCTTCCACCTTCGCAAATCTAATGCACCGTCAGAATAGTATTGCGGTAAGGCAAAGGTCATAATTGGGATAATAAACCAAGGCCAAAAGCACCTAGAAATTCTTTATTCTTATAATAGACGATAACTCTGATGCAATATTGCAGCCCTCGATGAAATTTTCAAGTTGAAAAAATAAAAAAGGGGATTGATACTAGTTAAGACTTTTCAGTCTATAACTAGCTTATTTAATCTTCGAATTCACACTCTTGTTCGCCTACACCAGCTTTGATTAGGTTCTGGCCACAGTTGAAGTTGGCTGAGTCACCACTTCCGGTATTCTTTTGCTTTACTGATTGATCTGTGTTGGTTTCACTTTCGTCACCATCGCCACCGGCATATGCTGCCATTGGTGATGTTGCAAATAATCCTGTCAATGCAGCTGCCATCAAGACTGCTGCTATTGCTATGGTTTTTTGATTCATGTGCAGTGATACCTACCTGCTAGACTATTTGTGAATTGAGATGGAAAGTCCTGTGTTAGGGATGGTGATTTATTGCGTAGATTCTCCTTCTCATATATAATAACAAATCCAACAAGGCTAGAATGGAACTATAATTCATACCCTAGGAAATGTACTAGAACGTTAACTGCATGAATATTGGAAGACTTGGGCAAAGATAGCTGACGGAAATTCGTCATTGTTACAATTGTAATTTAGATACTTGTTCTATTAAGACCCATTTGTCTCCTTGCTATCAATACTATCGTACCGTTCAAATTCGGAAATGATTCGTGTTTCAGATCTCTGTTTCAGATCTCGGGCCGTCTATTTCGTTAAATCCCTAGATAAACTGACCACATGTGCTGTCCGACATTGCTTACGATGGTTCTGATCCGCATGACATCCCAATAAAACCAAGTAAAGTTTGAAAATGTTGAGCTAGTAGAATTTTTAGTAGGTTTATTATGGCATGCTTCTAGACTTCCCTATAATCTTATAGTGCACTCTAATGAGAGACCATGTGATTAATACCTTTCCTAACTATAGCACTTAGCTTCTCAATTGAGATATAACAATACAATAATGTATTCGTGTACATGAATCCAAAAACTATTGCAATAGCGGCAGTTTTAATGGCAGCTGCAATCGCTGGAATATCTGCAACAACAACGTTCGCATATGCTGAATATGATGACTGTGACTACTCAATCGAATCTCGGACTACCGTGTGTGAAAATAATGGTATGGAGACAACATATGGCGCCGCACCTGACAATGGTGATACAATGGCAGACGAGACTATGGACTCTTCACTTCTAGCTGATGACCCTACAGCAGCGATGGGTAGCGCTACCATAGATGCTGAAGATGCCGAAGACGATGCCGAAGACGCAGCTGATGAAGAAGAAGATGCGGCTGACGATGCCGAAGACGATGCTGACGAAGAGGAAGACTAACTAACCAATCACAAAAGAGAGCTGCTTTAAAAAAACTCCCTCTTTTTTCTTTTTCTAAAAGCCCCTGTACTGACATGGGTAAAGTAAGGGCTAGAGTCCAAGCCTAGATCACTTAAAAATAAATAGTCATGCATCCCCAGAAAGGTGGGGCCATCGATAGCATATGGAGAGAATACACCTTGTCTTGATCATTTCGCTCGTATTTGTCTCCATCATAATGTGGATAATAGCCGCACAGCAGTATGATACTATGATGTCTACAATGATGATGATTCAAGACCCACTATCTTTATCAATATTTACAATTATTTGGACGGCGGGGATGGCTGCGATGATGTTTCCCGCCATTTCGCCTATGATTCTTCTTTATGATAGGCTGATCAAGACTAATAATACCTCTAGCAATGAACTCGCAACTTCGACACTGAAAAAAAAGATAGGAAAGGAATCATCACTTGCTTTTGATAAGGATGCTCTGGAAAGACGTGAAGAGAAGAAACAGAAAATTGAACTATTTCCAAGATCTTTTTGGTCACCGTATACATTAAAGATGCTTTTATTCGTGGGGTCATATCTTTCAGTATGGGCCGTGACAGGGATTGCTCTTCTTTTAGGCTGGTCCATTATAACGAGTTTTATTTTTACAGAGTCAGTCAAAGGCACCCAAGATCTAATTGGCGTTATTTTTGGATCGTTATTAGTAATATCTGGACTGTACCAGTTCAGTCCGCTAAAGACCAAGTGTCTTGGTTATTGTGAGTCTCCGTTGAGTTTCTTTATGAGAAGATGGAGAAGAGGAATAGGAGGTGCGTTTACGATGGGAACCTATCATGGTTTGTACTGTCTTGGATGCTGTTGGCCTTACTTTTTGCTCATGGTCGCGCTAGGTTGGATGAATGTGTTGTGGATGGCCGTATTTGCGGCTATCATTTTCGGAGAAAAAATTTGGATTAGAGGAGGCAGATGGGTTGCAAGAGGGGCAGGTGTTTGTTTTCTGATTTTAGGGCTATCATCTATTTTGGGTATAATCGAGATTCCAACAGGTGATATGACAATGGCAGATACTACTCGTAGCAACAAAGACATGGGGATGAAAAATGAAATGAATCAGGAAAGAGGGACGAACTTGGGAGGGGCTCAGAATGATATGCGGATGAATATGGAAATGAACAATAACATGGCCATGAATAGAAATAGATCGTAGGGGTTTTTAGTCAATTCGACTGTACATTTCCTATGGGTATTTTTTCAGACGTGTCATCACTCAGAAGCACATTCTGTCCGGAGAAAAGAAATCCAGACCTAAAGCTCTACTAGAAGAAAAGCTCCGAAAAAATATAATAGCGTTTCTTCTCAAGTCAATATATACTCCGGATGTATATTTATGTTGAGTAAAAGCTCAAATGATGGCGGCAATGGCTGCTAGAGCGATATGGAAAGGTAGTATATCATTCTGGTTAGAGAATATTCCAATCCTGCTTTTTATTGCCACTCAAAAAGAGGATTACAGATCACTTAACCGGCTATTTGAAAATGGACTTGAAATCATGATGGGGTGCAGATAAAATACAATCATCCTCTGCGTTCGATAGAAAAGAGCAAGAGAAATTGCTTACTCCACATGAATACATCAGAGATACGCTATCCTTCAGATATCAGGATTGTATATCATGTGGGGTCAGAACAGAATTTACTTGTATCAAATGTGGTTTTTGTTATAGCTGTCATTGGAAGAAGGAGCAAGTAGAAGAGATTGAACTAAGAAATAATCTCAAGGATTTTTATGCTTCCATATCAAACGCGGAGAGCGGCTCTGACAATAAGAAATTAGAGGAACAAAAAAAATGGGGGACATTAGACGTATTTGGAAAAGATGCTGAACCGATATGTACTTACTATAGATGCAATCACAAGTTCTCAATTCATGGTCTAGGTAGTCAAGGTTGCAAGTGCAAACGTCCCACCAACAAGACACTTGGGATATCGTTAAGAATTCTATTATTTCTTCTCTTCTTGTACCCTGTAGTGTTATTAATGTAGTCGTAGTTTTCGTTGTTGCTAATAAGAGAAAGCTTTGCAATCAAATGTGGAATTAGCTTGCTAGCTCCCCTATGGAGTTTTCTATTCCATAGAATGGACTTTATTCTAGTTAGAGGAATGCAATTTTCTAAAGGTTGGAATCTGTCTCTGAGAAAGACTTGAAGAAGGGTTACTAGAAAAATGGCGAAAATTAATTTTCCAAAGAACCTGGCCTATTTTTCTAAGGGTAAGGTAAAGTAAAAAGTTGTCCCCTGCCCATCTAAATTATTCTCAGCCCAAATTTTGCCGCCGTGAGCTTCGACTATGCCCTTGGAAATAAATAGTCCAAGGCCTGTTCCAGATTCTGACTTTGTAGCAAATTTTGTAAAAAGTCTTGGAAGTATTTCGGGATGTATGCCGGGGCCACTGTCTTTAACACTAACAATAACATCTTTTTTATCTTTCACGTTAACCGTCGCAACTATAGTTCCTATTCGAGTGAATTTCACTGCATTGTTAAATAGGTTAGCTAATACTCCATAAAGTCTGACCTTGTCTGCATGTACATAGATGGGTTCTTTTGGACAAACAAATGATATTCTTGGCGAGTTGGAACTAGGGACTTGATTCTCTAGATCTCTTATAACATTCTGTATTTTGTCATAAATACTTACTCTCTCCTTGTTTAACTTGAGAGTCTGACTTTCAATCCTCGCTACGTCTAATATGTCGTTTGTTAATCTTTGAAGTCTTTCTGCATTTCTCTTTATCGCGGAAATCATTTCGCCACTTTTTTCAGGATGTGTTTCCATAAGCTCAGTGAATCCTAAAATGGCTTGGGTCGGTGTTTTCATCTCATGACTAGCTATATTGATAAATTCTTTTTGCATCTCGTGAGCCTTTCTCAGCTCTTCATTTGCTGCACGTTCATTCCAAAGAAGTTCGAATATTGATTTGAATGAGTCGACCGACGTTTTTCTATTGGAATACACCATAAAACCAACTGATTCTGAAAATCTTTCGGCATCAGGGTTTCTAAGCTCGGCCCTGATGAACTTCTCACCATCAACTATGTACATACCGTATGGTGAATTGTTATTTCCATTCAAGATTTGTATTTCTGGTGCTTTCTCAATAATTTTTTTTACTGTTTCCGCATTATTCTCAGACAATGAACAGATAATCTTAACTATTGCACCCTTGTGTGAGGCATTCACTACGCAATCCAAGAGTCCTAACCTTTCTGCGCTTACCAGGGTTTTATCATTAGGAAAAAAGAACAATGCTTCCTTCTTTACAGATTTTGCCAAATCGAGGATAGCTTGAGACGCTTTCTCACGGTCAGTAATAACATCATAAAACTCTGGTGCTAGTCCTTCATTGATTTCTTTAATTCTCTGTTCTGCAGGAATGGCCTTGTTCCATAGAGTCTCGAATATATATCGCTGATGCTCTATGATTTCCTTAACATTGCTATAGACAAGCTGAGAAGCGGGTTTTCCCTTCTCATGAAACGTGGCAGGGGCAAGATACGCGGTATCGCCTACGTACAAATTTCCCTTTATTCCGTCTAAATGGCGCAACTCGTTTACCATCGTCATTAGCTGTCTACAGTAGGATGTGTTTTCATTGGTAATCTCGGTAACATATCTGAGCCTTACTCCTCTTTTCTTTGCATTAAGAAAGGCTTCCCTCAACAATACAATTTCAATCGCTAGCGATGGTCTGCTATAATCCACACACGCATCGATCTTACTGTTTGTATGATTCAAAAACTCTAAAATTATATTTATGACGGTATCCACTCCATAAAATACAATGGTATCTTCTTTCTTCCCAATACTCTTGTTATTTGAAGATACGGGTCTTGAGAGTTTCAACCTGAGATCATGTATGAAATCGTAAGTATATAAAGTAGAAATAATTTTTAGACTTCAGGGTTTTGTGCTTTTTTATTTATTCTTTGGCTTTCAGATACGTAGGGGGAGAAGATTGTGGACGGATAATAATAAAGCTGTCATATCAATGGGGAAAATCGTGGAAGTATCAAATGAAACTTTGAAAATAATTGCTGTTGAGATTAATACTACTCATAAGTTTTAGCGATGCTACATTCCAAGATATGTTGTTGTAAATTCTGACTAATGAATAAGTTATATATGCAACAGCATCATTATAAAGGGGTAATGACCTGTGAAGCACTTGTGATCGGAAGTGTCGCAGGGTTAGTTTTGACAGCAGCTATTCTTTCGTTTCAGGTAATAACTAATAGAAAAACCTCAAAAGAGAACCCTAAAATAGAAAATGCAAAAGTAATTACCAAAGATAGTAGCTCCCTATAGAAGCTGTAATTTTCTGAAATATGCTATGGACAATATTGACGTGGAGGAATGTCACAAATACTTGCATCTAAGTTGTCATGTATGCCAATATCGATGGTTTTCGTCATCATGCTCCTTCTTATACCCCAATTCACCCCTTCAGTTTTCGGACAGAAGTAAAAAGGAAATATTCTGTTGTTAGTTAGTCTAGAATAATGCAGTAGGTAGTGCTTCCTCTGGCCTCCTTATCGCATTAGTCCAGCTTTTTTTACTATTCACCGAGATTCTTGCATCGAATTGTACCAGTGGCCGCTTTACCATGGTTCCTTTGACCCTGTCAGCTGTTGTTTGAACATGTAACATCGTATACGCTTGGATTTAACTACTTCCAGTTGGAAGTTTCAGCATTATAAGATCACAGAAATAGCCAGATTACAATATTCTCTTTCTTGAGATTGAAAGTAGATAGTCAGGACCGGACAATAACAGTTACGCCGATAGGTCTAATCTGTGTTAAAGAAAAAAATTTGGGCTAATTGTTGCCTTGTTCTTCGTCCTCACCATCGTCTTGGTTTTGGTCTTCTCCGTCGTCGTCTTCTCCGTCGTCTTCGTCTTCAGCTTCGCCGCCTTCGGCCGCAGCACCGCCAGCAGCCGCTGTCATATTTCCACCGGTCATATTTCCACCGGTCATATTTCCACCGGTCATATTTCCACCGGTCATATTTCCACCGGTCATATTCTGTGCCATAACAGGTGTAGCAATCATCGCCGCACTAAGTGCCACAACTACCGCTACTATCATGAAGATTTGTTTTGAATCCATTGCCTTCGTTCACTTTACATAGTATATAAGAATTTCATGAAAAAGGATCAGAAGGTGAAAATCTCGTTTGGAGATAGAGTTGGTTAACTTTGTGTAAACCATACTCTTCTTAAATCACAAGATGTCTAGTTTTGATGGAAAAATATTATGGATGAATTATGGACACTGTGTTTGAACCTGCGTTAGCTACGTATATGTGATTATTACTGGGATTGTAGGCTATTCCAGCAGGAGCCGTACCTGTTGGTATGGTATCAATCACTGAATTAGTAGTTGGGTTTATTATGGATACAGTGTTCGAACCAAAATTAGTGACGTAGATATTGTTATTTTTTGGGTTATAAGCAATACCAAAAGGATTCACCCCAACGGGGATTGGGGTACCATCAAATTCATTAGTTTCTGGATTTATTCTGACAACCATATTAGCAGAATGTGCTGTTATGTAAATGCGATTGTTATTTGTATCATGAACAAGACCTGCTACTTGGGAATCGGCTGCCGGAGCCACCAAGGGCAAATCCTTCACATCAGCATTTGATGCAGTATTTACCGCGGAAACCTGAGGATTATCGGTTCCACCCACGTACATCCCGCCATTAACCTTATCATACGTAATAGAATAAGGTGCTACAACACGCGGTGGAGGAAGGACACTGTTTAATGGTATAGTACCGATGACAGAATCGATAGAAGTGTCTATAACTGAGACGGTGTCATTTGCATTATTGACCACATATGCGTCATTGTTAGAGGGATTATAGGCTATCCCAATAGGAAAATTGCCAACTGGAATGTTCTTTGTTACTTTATTTGTTGCTCCATTTATTACATATACATCATCTGAACCCGCGTTTGATACATATAATTTGTTATTAGGAGGAGCATAAGCAATTACGGCAGGCGTATTCCCAACTAGAATACTAGCTATTACTGAATCTGTGGAACCACTTATAACAGAAACCGTACTTGACATTGCGTTGGTAACGTACATGTTGTTATTAGCCGAGTTATAGGTAATCCCATAGGGCGAAGCTCCGCGTACCGGGACCGTAATACTGTGTGCCAGAGCAGATTTAAAGAAGCCGTCCTCAATTTGGTCGAAGGATAATAATACTATGATAATTAGGGCAGTAATGGAAAGTAGGGGATAAATTCTAGGAACCACACCTCCTCTGTTAAGACCTCAGTTAGAAATAGATTTAGTAAATATTGTATTCCAAAAATATAGCCGCTCTTCTCAGCTAATATTTTTCTTGACCTATTTGTTTCTATTCGACTGAATTTGAATGCTAATAAACTCTGTTGGTTGCGCAAAAAGCTATTATTCCGTATTGTGAAATAAATACAGCAGACTGGCGGCTGCGATTTATCTGACTCTGTAGATATACCGCCTACCTAACTAAGACTGGAGGTCAACACAAACACATAGGAAACCTGTATCATCAAGGAAGGGTTTTCTTTAGTTTCTGACCAAAACCTAGACCTCCTGTTTTCAAAAGAATATACTAGTTAATTCTATTCCGTTCTGACCGAATTAGATAATAACAGTTCTTCCATCATTTGATGTAGCAGGTTCTCTGTTTGCACATTTTTTGTGCAAATCTACAGAATTCTTTCGTACGATGAGAAACTAGTGTCTTATTGGATTTTGAGTGTTTGGCGATATTTTCCCAAACTGTTTTTTGGTCTTGATACCAGAAGTTCTACTTATTGTAGAACTCTTGTGTCCTTGATTTTCTAGCACATGGAATTGATAATTGCACAGCCATTGTTGCTAAGCGTAAATTCGTTGGCAACTGCAACCGTGAAATCATCTTATGAAATCTTGTTATACGGGGTATAGAATCTTCAACTTTCGCTAGGATTTTGTGAAAGTTATGGAAGCTGGTACCTATCAGTGTCGATGTTAGCCTACGCTTCCGTAATCATTGCTGTGACTCCAAATCAAGTAATTTCTTAAGGGGCTCCAGATTATCAATAATCTTTCTAATTGATAAATCATCTAAACACAAAATCATCTCTTTAGCTCGCTATATTATAGACAGTATTTCTGGAGTTGCTGGAACCTGACTGTTGTAAATTGCTCCAAGCTTACTGATATCAAGCGTATTTTCGGATTTGCTATCATCTATATGAGAAGTCGCTAATAATTTTCTTTCAATGTGTGCGAATTTACCTTTTAGATAGAACATCCTAGATATGTCATCAATTTTCTGCAGTTCGGAAGACAGGTCAGAATTAAACTTCTTTGTAGTTGAGTATATATTTTCTAGTTTGAAGATTTCATTATAGGATAACATCGCCACCATTGGATAAATAATCTCCTTCACGGTAATGTCCCGTTCATCGGTCCGCACGCCACCTTGTTGCTGCCTTAAGAATAGGAGCTTTTCAAGACTTCTCTGAAGGAGCTCTATATAACCCTGGAATGGTGTCAAATATTTTCCAACTTTCTGTCGACTGACCGACTTTTCATTTCTTTGCCTAAGCCATTCACTGAAATATGGAATAACAATGGAACCGCCTGCTGCTCCAATAGCTGCACCTACAATAGTTGCTACAAGATTCTCGCTCAAGATTGTCGTAGTAGTTATAATTTTCTTATTTAGGCTTGCTGGTTGCTTTGGCCCTATCTGCAATGACATAAAGATTGGACTCAATGCCAAAGGAAATACTGAAAAATCAGGTATTCGTTATTCTCTCGTTTATTATTCTAAACTATAGCAACAAAATCTGTGCAATGACATTCATAGTAAATTACTGCCACGAGAAATGTAGGGTTTTGCAGCCCAAAATTAACAAAGTTGTCATAGATGGGAATAATATTGACGAGAGAGTCGTTAGATTCATTCACCAGAATTTACAGCTTTTAGAATATTGATTCTGAGAATTATTTACTGAAATATTGTAGCCTTGGGATAAAAATTCAAAGGTTAAAAGGAGGGATAAAGCGAGAATCACAGCGGCCCATACTGTAGTAGCAATTGTAAAAATTACCTGCCTTCCATCGTCTATTATGTCTATTGACCAACCGCTTTCCACATATGTCAAGTGTCAGGTGTGCTTTATCCATTAATCCCAGCCCTGTCCTGCCTTTGCACGTGAAATGTCTCCCTTACTTATGTATCTGATTGCCATGATGCCTGGGGCTATTAGGAATATGTTACCTAATACTCCAATTACTATCAGAGTTATACCAACCTTTTTGTGATGTTTCGTACTCACGACAATACATAGGATTGTGCCTACTAATGATACCATTGCTATCCATAAACCTAGACCTCCAATCACAACAGTTGAGAACAATCCTACTACTATCATAACAATCCCTATGATTACGCCAGCCTTTTGATAATTCTCCATTTATTTCATCCCCTTTTATGCACCATCTGTTTTAGCGTTCTTGTCAGCTTTAATTACCATAATATTCTCTTGGCTTACATACTACAATTATTTTCTCTTGGCAGCTTACTTAAGGTCTCCAGTTATATCACGTGAACAATCCCATTGTGTAGGCAGCTTATCATAGTCTTTCTTAACTGGGTCCCACGTTGCGTCTACTGGGAAACAATTCTGTTCGAGCATCTTCCAGTTATTCTCCACAATTGCCTGCGTATTGAAGTGATTCCAAATTACAGCAATATTGACAATAAGGACTATAATCACAACTGTGACTACGAGCACTTTTTTATGGCTACGTCTTGCCGGAAGACTTCCTCTCGGTTTGTATCCTTTGGGTAATGTCAACCTTTACCTTAAAGTTACACCTATCTCATCAAGCCTAGTCTAGCCGATGACCTTTATACGAGGACCTACTTCTAGACGACCTGTTTCCACTTTAGCTTTAGCTTTTGATGTCTCAAATTTCTTGTGAATTCGCCATGCTAGTTCCATTGAACCAAACACTGGAGCAAAACCCAATGTTACCCATGCAACTGATTCTAATAGTTCCATGCAGAATGATATCCATATTTTATAGATTATCTTTAGTTCGTATAGTAGCTAATCCATAATAATGAACTCTAATTGCTCAACATACAAGCTGAGAATTGTAATAATAAGTAGGAGGAGAAACATCATAGAAATATGTGCGAGATTGTAACCCTCCTAGTTGCATTCTTACATGGGTCCGTTCTGTGAGAGGCGACGAAGTTGGCAGATGCTTTTGACTTTATCTCAAGCTTTTTCGGTGCAATTGTGGGTGGTGTTATTACGATACTAATTGGTCCATGGGTTGCAGAGAAGTTCAAGCTGCGAGAGCAATACTTTGTTCCCTTTCAAAAGTGGTGTACTGAATTCTACGGAGACCTTTACGAATTTCACAATCGATATACGGTAGATAGTAATAAAAGAGATTATTCTGTATCTACTCTTAGCGATATACTTATTATATTAGACTATAGGTCGCTGCATGATAATCTAATTAGCTCTCCTCAGTGGATTGGAAAAATAGAAAAAGATGACCAAAAGGTAACTCGGCACCTTACAAAATTGCTGGAAACCGTCGAGGAATAACGATATAATAGTACGTGTTCTTCTGAAAAGAGTATCACCAGTTATATCAGATCGTCCTTTTAATGTATGAATAATATCTTGTCTAGTAATTACTTTTCTAGGATCACTTGATACTTCTAAAAATATTGAGTTTATTATGGAAAATTCAAGAATCAGCTTACAAATAAAACTGGACTTTTTCTCTGCAGATAGCTTGAGGTACTCTTCTCCTCTATCGGTAAGTTTGTACCTGTATCTATCATTTCTAACTAGTCCCTAAAATTGAATATGTCAAAAGGTAATGAAAAGTTTTTCAAATAATACTTGTTGCATTTACTGTTTACAATAGTTACAGTGATGTAGCTTGTATTATCTTTAGTCTAAAATAGAAATATCTTTTTCTGCAATTACTTTTGTAGGTTTTATTCGTACAAGTACTGCACCTTCACCACTATTTACCTCTCCATAAGTCTTGGCATTTTTTTTACCCACATATCTTTCTGCTATTTTGGTTGACCATTCTAAAACTTCTTTTTGTTTGTAGGGGTATATTTTTGCAGTACCATGTATTGTTACAAAGGAAAATGGGAATTTCTGGTCATCTATACAAATACTTACTCTGTCGTCGTGCTGAATATTGTTGGCTTTTACTGACGTATCACCAGTAGTGAGTATGATGGTCCCTGCTTTACCTCTGCCCTTACCGTTTTCCATTACAAACCAAATCGGAACTACATGGGGACTTCCATCTTTCTTGACTGTCGCAAGTTTTCCAGTGAAGGTACCTTGCATTAGAAATCTTGCAACTTCAGCTTTGGACATTTCAGTCATTACTGTCATTTATTATTTATTGAATATAAGACTGTGTCTATCTTTTATCGCTTCAAGTACTCCCGACTAACATGGAGAAGCCGAATGTGTTAATGAAGATAATATCAATAGACTAGGAAATATCCTCAAAGTATATGGCGAAGTTTCCCATCTAACTAAACTGCGGCTGTACTACTAACCTGGATATTCTTATGAATTCTGTATAGCGCTTGCGAACACAACTGAGACTTAGAGATGAAAAGATTGGCATCATTGAAAGTGAAAAGAAATTATACTATTGTATCTTTTTCCAGGCATCAGACGACCAGATCAACTCCAGTCTACTTTCATATAATCTTTCGATACTTGCCAAGTCTGTATCACTTGCCATGTCTGTTGCAAATGCTCCTGTGTGGCTTCTCCCCAAATCGCCGCCCAGATCAAAGGACGAAATTTTTCACTTTAATCTCACGAAATAAGTATAATTAACACATAACCTGCAGGATAGACAAATCGGCTGTCATGGACGCCAGCGCTGTGACATTGGTAATTACTTTCATTGTAAGGTCGATTGTATACACTGAACATACAACAAGTGTGATTGCTCCATGGCTGGACTTGGAAATAGACCACGATTACCACTTAACTGCGCCAATGCAATATGCTCAATCATAAGCACGTGTTCACAACCTGCTTATGGAACTCCGTTATTATAACATCATAGGAAAACATAACCATCCAGGGAGGACCAACGAAAACGTCTGCCATCATTTTCCGTTGAGTCTCCTGCGGGTTTCTAAATTCCTAACTTCCTAATAGTTTTCCTTTTACTAGACACCACTTTCTCTCTGGACCATTGAAATCATTATCAACAAATTTTCTAATTGACTAATCTCTGTGATACCCCTTCTGTATCTATCACAATTTTTAAGAATCTATCCTTTTATAGATTATTATGCTTAAGGACGTTAAACGTCCATTCATCATTCTAGTTATGATTCCTTTGTTATTGTCATTTACAGTGCTAGCGGTGCCAACTAACCCCACAGACGAAACAGTTTACTTTGCACCCACTGGCCTTTATTCTTATGTTTGTATTGGTTATGGTCTATACGCACTACGACATAGGGATGATAAGTATTTCAGAAGAAAAAGCTCTGAAAATTTGATAGGGGAACATGAATTTATTAAAAAAGTCGTTTACATCGCAATTTTTCCCTTTATTTTTATTATTACTATCTTGTCAACGATTTATTTGGCACCAGAACTATTTGTCCCTTTTATTAACTTGTCGGGCCTCATGTCAATCGCCATACTACTTAACGTCTTAGTTGGTTCGTTGGTGGGTGGGTTAATTTGGCTATTAGCGCAAACTAGCAAGAAAAAGTTTGGTTATTATTTTGCAAAAGCATACCTCTATTTTGGGACCAAGGAAGAAGACAGGACAAGGAAGATGAACTATCTGCTTAATGGTATTAAGGCCTATGATAAATATTTACGAAGAAACTTAGGAGTTCAAATTGATACGAATAAGATCTATTCTAACATCATGTGCAATCCGACCATTGATGCATGTAAGACAACCAATACATTTTTAGAAACCTTTGGTAACGAACAAGATAAATTAAAACCCATTAAATCGATGTCCGAAATTGCCAATATTAAAGAAACGGAAAGTGTTTTGAAGGAAATTTCAAAATGGCAACAAATAAAAGATTTAGCTGCAGTCCTTGCGGCAGTTGCGGCCATTGTGGGACTATTTTTTACGGCTTTGAAGCTATTTCAATCCCTCAGTGGTGCATGAAGCTGAAGGGAATACTACCGTCTGGATTGGTAAGGATCTTACGGTATTTGGTAAGATTTCAGAATCTTCAAGCTCTTCATTTCTTGCTCCTTTTTCAAAAATGGGTAAGCCTTGGCCGGGATTTGGACCCGGGACCTTTGCCTTACCAAGGCAACGCTCTACCAGGCTGAGCTACCAAGGCGCCAACGCTCCATAATACAGGATAGGTAGGTTACAGGTTACATTTAAAACGAATCGTACCTATTTTGGATAGCAAATTTCAACATCCTCGATAGTTGAAGGTAAGTACAATAAAGGAAATATATTCCAAGCAAGTGTCAAACCATTGGATGAACTAGATGCCTATAAGTATTACTTCTAATATCATTAATGTAATAACTTGTAACGTTTAATTACGGTGCATTTCATAGAGTCAAATTGAGATAGTTAAAGCGGGGGTTGTAGAGCCTGGCCAAATATGATATGCTTTTTTAAGATTGGAGACGCGGGACTTAAGATCTCAAAAATGGGTGATCCCGTCCTTTAGGGGTTCGTGGGTTCGAATCCCACCCCCCGCACCCAATTTGAAGTACAAGATCCATCGTACTACTTACTCTTCTGCTTATGTTTGATTATGCAATTTATGAATTCTCCATGAATTCTGGTGTCTCCTGCCAGCTCAGGATGAAATGAAGTAGCAAGGATATTTTCTTGTCTAACCCCTACAATTTTTTCATCAATTTTGGCAATTATATTAACGTCGTTTCCAACCCTCTTCACAACAGGGGATCTAATAAATATCCCTCGAAATGGAACCTTACCAATAATGGAGATATCCAAGTCTAGCTCAAAGGAATCTGATTGTCTTCCAAACGCATTGCGTTCTACTTCAATGTCCAATATCCCTAGCAATTGCTGACTTGTTTCACCGATAACTCTATCATATGCACGCTTCGAAAGCATGATCATTCCTGCGCATGTTCCGAGAGTAGGTAAACCATTGGATATGACTTTTCTAATAGACTGAAATATTCCTCCGTGCTGGATCTTAATCAAATTGCTAACAACAGTGCTTTCTCCTCCAGGCAAGATAAGGCCGTCCACTCGTTCGATCTGTTCTGGATAGATGACCTTCTTTGCGTCACCTGTTAGATCCATCTCTCTTAAAGCATTTCTTGTAGCTGCTATATTCTCTTCGATATCTCCTTGTACGGCCAGTACACCAATAGAAAGGTCCTTCTTTACACTCAAATAAGTGACCCGCGTTCCTGCATTTTAAGCTCCAGATTCTTAGTGTCTAGTCCTAACATTGATTTTTTTTCGTCGACCATCTTCTGAGCTTCTGTCACAGTCTTCGCATCATTAAAAAAGGTGGTAGCAAGGACAACCGCCCTCGCCCGTTGGTCTGGGTCTGATGCCTTAAAAATACCAGAACCGACAAACACTCCATCACATCCAAGGTTCATAAGAAACGCAGCATCGGCAGGAGTAGAAATTCCTCCAGCAGCAAAATTTACCACAGGTAGTCTGCCTAAATAAGCCGTTTCCTCAGCCAACCCAAACGGTACATTCAATTCCCTCGATGCCTTGATAAGTTCCTGCCTATCATGACTAATTGAGCGGAGTCTATCGATTTCATTGTTGAGTAATTTAATGTGAGTAACAGCTTCTGCAACGTTTCCTGTTCCAGGTTCACCCTTTGTCCTTATCATGGCGCATCCTTCTTCAATTCTACGTAGTGCTTCACCAAGATTTTTTGCGCCGTTAACAAAAGGTGTAGTGTAATCCCATTTCCAAATGTGTCTATCTTCGTCTGCAGGGGTGAGAACTTCACTTTCGTCAATCATATCAACACCAATGGATTCTAGAACCTTGGCTTCCATTGTGTGACCAATTCTGCACTTAGCCATGATGGGAATTGTAATAGAATCCAGTATATCTTGGATTACTTTTACACTGGCAGTCCTCGCAACCCCTCCGGCTTTTCTTACATCATACGGTAACTTGTCCAAAACCATAACTGCCACTGCTCCGGCATCTTCAGCAATTCGAGCTTGTTCAACAGTCGTTACGTCCATGACGACACCATGCTTCTGCATGTGTGCAAAACCACGCTTTAACATAGTCGTACCTCGAACGGCCTGAGCATTGTCAAATGAAGTATATTTTAATCCTCTTCCATCCGATTCAGATGCAACGAGAGATATCGTCATAAGTTTAATTTTGCTAATACACTTATATAGATATTAGTAATCAAGCTTCCAACAATATATCTTGGGTTATTTTTCTAAATTTAGATGCAAAGCATAATAAGTTAATACAAGCTATGACAACTTGAAGGTTGATTGGACAGTTCTGTTGGAACAACCGGTGGAAACGAAGAAACCCCAGCTTGTGACATTTGCGGAAATCCTATCGAAGCTTGCATGTGTGTTTGCCCTTATTGTGGTGAAAGGGATGCATGTGAATGTTGTCTATATGATGCTGCAACTGGTGGGGGATAGTAAATCACGGAGTATCCTACCATCAAATTTGTGAATCAACTTCTGCAAGTCTTTTCTGTCATAGAAAGCTCATTCTAAAGCAATAAAAGAAGGTAAATGAAAATCATTATCAATGGATAAATCTATGACCCCGAATAATCAATTGACCTGGGTCATTGGTGGAGCCCAAGGAAGTGGGGTCGACTCGGCTGCAAACATTTTCTCTCGAGCCTGCGCCCAAGGAGGGTTGCACATCTTTGGGAAACGAGAATACTATTCAAATATAAAAGGAGAACATAGTTACTTCACTGTCAGGGTTTCAGATAAGCCAATTAGATCTCACGTTGATGACATTAATGTTCTTGTCTCATTCGATGCAGAAACAGTCTTCAAACATGCTGACATGGTGACTGATGGTGGTGTGATAATTTATGATACTAGTTTGATAAATACTAACATTCGGGATCTTCCCACGATTGATGAACACGCAGAGGCAAGAGTTACTAGCATGCTTGAGAAGTCAGGCAATGAATTCACTATTAAGGGGATGCTAAATCATGCTGAAAGCAATGGAGTCTTTTTATGTGGTATATCATATTTCTCGCTAATTAAGGATTTTGCGCAGAAAATTAATGAGCCGTCATTAAGCAAATTAACTAGGATGATAAACGTCATGGCCCTGTCTGCATCCATGGCGATTCTGGATTTTGATAGGGATGTTTTGGCCAAGGCAATTAGGCGCATTTTCAAATCGAAACAAAAGATAGCGGAGCTTAACGTAGCAGCCGCAAATTACGCATATGATCATGCACGAACGTCATTCGCCAATCTCAAATTCCCATTCAAGCTAAAGTGCAAGAACCCTTCATCAGACATCCTCCTCGTACAAGGTAATCAATCCTCAGCGATGGGCAAGATTGTTGCCGGCTGTCGATTTCAAACGTACTATCCTATTACCCCAGCCAGCGATGATAGTGAATTTTTGGAATCAAATCAGATAATAGAACAACGTAATGGTAAACATGGTTCTATGGTTGTTATCCAGACGGAGGATGAAATAGCTGCCATTGCAATGGCAATTGGTAGTGCATTGACAGGGGCTCGCTCTGCCACAGCCACCTCTGGACCAGGATTTTCTTTAATGGCCGAAGCACTTGGCTGGGCTGGGATTAATGAAGTCCCGTTGCTAGTGTCATTGTACCAAAGAACAGGTCCGTCCACAGGGCTACCAACTAGGCATGAACAAAGTGATCTGATGTTTGCGATTAACGCTGGACACGGGGAGTTTCCTCGAATTGTTTATGCCTCAGGGGACATCGAAGAGAGCTTTTACGATACTATCAAGGCATTTAATTTTGCAGAAAGGTATCAGCTTCCTGTCATACACATGCTAGACAAGGCAATCGCAAATAGCATCATGACATGTCATACTCTTGACCCAGAAAGGATCGAGATTGATAGAGGAAAAATGGTTATGAATTTTCGACCAGATATAGGTTCAGAGTCAGAAGCTAAGTCAAAAAACCAACAAGCAGAGGAACAGAATTTGAAACAGCACTATCTTAGGTTTAAGTTAACTAATGGCCCTATATCTCCTCGTGCAACCTTAGGGACAGAAGGTACAGTATTTTGGAACTCTGGAGATGAACATACAGAGGACGGGCACATTACTGAAGATCCATTTGTACGTACTCAGATGATGAATAAAAGAATGTCCAAACTTGAAGTAGCACTGAAAGAAATACCCGACGATGATAAGCTGGCTGTTTATGATCATACTAGCCAGGATCCTGGTCGACCGACATTAAGTCCAGAAGTCATAATTATTAGCTGGGGTTCTACAAAAGGTGCGATACTAGATGCAATAGACCAGTTCAGGATAGATAAAAGAGATTTAAGAATAAAATTTATCCAACTGAAGCTACTGCATCCATTTCCCACACAACTAGTCGAGAGAGCTCTTGACGCAGACAGTATTTTGGTTGACGTCGAAATGAACTATAGTTCCCAATTGGGAATATTGTTTGAACAGAATCTGCATAGAAATATAGACTATAGGATTGTCAAGTACAATGGCAGACCCATGTCTTCCAGTGAGATTTATAATGCATTATTACGAATCCACAGTGGAGACGCCCCTAGGAGAACTGTATTAGAGCATGGCACTTAAACTGACTGACTATAAAACGCAGGTACATAATGATTGGTGTGCTGGTTGTGGAGATTTTGGAATTCTAAATGCGATTCAGATGGCATTAGCAGAGATGCAGATACCTACCCATGCTGCAACTATATTTTCTGGGATAGGTTGCTCCGGCAAGACTCCCCACTTTATCAATACCTATGGAATCCACACTCTGCACGGGCGGGTCTTACCGTTCGCTCAAGGAGCCAAACTATCTAACCCTGATTTACAAGTAATCGCTGTTGGTGGTGACGGAGACGGGCTAGGAATTGGCGCAGGTCATTTTGTTAGTGCTGGAAGAAGAAACGTGGATCTTCTCTACATAATTTTTGACAATGGAGTATATGGTTTGACCAAGGGCCAAGCTGCTCCTACCCTGAAATTAGGACTCAAGACAAAGTCACTACCGCAGCCAAATGTAAACAACTCCGTGAACCCAATTTCTCTGGCCTTGGTGGCAGGCTTCACTTTTATCGCAAGGGGATATTCCTACGAAGTAAAACACCTAAAGGAGCTCATTAAGAAGGGAGTTCAACATAAAGGTCTAGCATTCCTCGACGTGTTGCAACCTTGCCCGACGTATAATGACATCAACACAAAGGAATGGTTTCAAGGTATGGACAATATTGACCCCAAAACAGGAAGACAGGTGCCCAGGACATACAAGCTTGAAGATTCAGGCTATGATGGAATAGTTCGCAGTGATGACAATCTAGATAACAAGATGGCTAAGGTGATCGAGAAAGCCAACGAGTGGGGCAATGAGATACCGATAGGAATTTTTTATCAGAACGAATTTATTCCAACATACGAGGACAGAATCACAAGTAGAATAGATAATTATATGGTCAATCCTCCTGCAAGGCAAGATATATCAGACAATCAAAGAAAACCAATTTCCACAATTTCGAGAATACTGGAGGATCTTAGAGTGGATAATATATGAAATTAGGAATCGGACGATTGTTGTATGGTCTGTTAACCTAGGATCATATTTTTCCTTTTGTTAATGGTTATCTGGTACCGCAACTAGTCATATCATTTGGTATCTCGTCAGCAATCAGAATTGCTTTTTCGTAATAAAGCTAAGAGGTTGAAATTCTGAGATTCAGGTAGATAGATGAATATGGTTCATCTCTTACGATTCTGAGGAAATATTACAAAATCAAAAAAAGTAAGGAAAAGGGATTTGTAGATTGCTTAGTCCCACTTGCTCCACGCGGCCATCCATCTATAGGTCCACGTGTTCAGTTTGGCACCCAATGCCGCAATTGGCACGCTCAGCACAGCTCCCGCTCCCGACCCCAAGGCAACAGGACTATTGTAGAACTTTCCGACCTGAGGTTCAATGGGAGTCATGTATGGAGGCAATGTCGGTCTTGGATATTTAAACGCCGTCTCAAGCGGATCTCTAATCAGAAGCAAGTTTATCATGTTGAACAGAGGCAGCGATAAACCCACCAACGTTCCACCAATGATAATTGCAGCGTGCTTGTTGCGTCTAGTGGCCCAGTACGTGAGATCTAACAACATTGCCGAGGGAATCCATACGGGGACTGCTATAAAGTCATATGGGTATCCTAATGCAAACCATGCACCTTTGGCCACCCAGGTGTATATTGTCATTATGGTTGCATAATAGGTTGCGGTTCCTGGAACTCCTGTGAAAAGCATGTAGTAAATCGCTCCTACAACAAGCATAGTAGATTGTGAGATCGAAAATACCACAAATGATGTCCAGGCCCAGTCCGTGTAGAATATGTAATCTCCCGCATTGATCGTCAGTAATGTACTATTTACAGCAACTACGACTATGAACAGATAGTGCGTTGTACGTCTAAGCCACACCATTAACAACCTACTCCTTCAGGTTATATATAAAATTTTATCTACTGTAGCTGAGGTACAAAACAGTAAAACGATTTTGGATTAAGGAAAAAAAGAAAAGAAATGTTTCTAGGCGTGGATTGGTTTTTCCATGGATATTTTCCACATGAAGAAGAAGCCTAAAGCCTCGATTACAGTTAGAACTGAGAGTGCATAGAGTCCACTTGGAAGGGGGTATGCCCATGGATAAACTGTAACACCCACATAAACTCCGCCAGCGGTTGCCGCCCAACATAACGCAAAGCCAAGAATGAATATACCTTTGAAATGCTCGACTCGGCGACCTATCATTCTTTCAATATCATCGCGTCTTCCCCCGCCAGTATATCCACCAGGACCAAATCCTTTTGGTAAAGTCATTTGCTATTATGATCAGAACCTACCCTTTTAAATTTTGCTATACGCAAGGATGACCAGTAATTCAGATCATGACTTTGGACACAGACCAGAGCCAATGCTCAACGCTAACAAAAATAAAAAAAATGAAAAAAGAGCCTGGGAAGGATCCCAGACTATATCCCAAAAAAATTCTATGGGATAGATCTGCTGTATAGCTTTCCTTCCAGAGCGAGTTTATACATTTCGGCTACATATGGGTTCTTTGCTGGTGTTTCTGCACCTAGTTCTACAAGACGTGCATATAC
>Ga0111539_10003171_pt1 | contig 21764 bp, 23 predicted proteins | sample RhiMethybrSRZTD1_FD_79667 | JGI IMG/M metagenome (GOLD analysis project Ga0111539, IMG submission 79667) | Populus rhizosphere microbial communities from Tennessee, USA - Rhizosphere MetaG P. TD hybrid SRZTD1 (version 2) (version 2) | ecosystem: Host-associated > Plants > Roots > Rhizosphere >...
CTGCGTACGACTACGTACGGCGCGACATGTGCGGAATCGACGGCAGCGCGTCGAGCAGCTGCCGCACCACCGGATCTTGCGACGCCGCGACTTCCTCCGGTCGATCGCACGCCACGAGGCGTCCCGCATCGAGCACGCCCACACGATCGCCGAGCGCGAACGCTTCACCCATGTCGTGCGTGACGATGATCACGGTCTTGCGCAGCCGGTTCTGGATACGGCGGAACTCGGCGTGCAACTCGGCGCGGGTCAGCGGGTCGAGCGCGCCGAACGGCTCGTCCATGAGCAGCACCGGCGGATCGACCGCAAGCGCGCGCGCGACGCCGACGCGCTGCCGCTGTCCGCCCGACAGCTCGTCCGGCCAGCGTGTCGCGAATTGCTGCGCGGGCAATCCGACGAGTTCGAGAAGCTGTCGCGTCCGTTCGGCGGTGCGCGGCTCGCTCCATCGCTCCAGCCGCGGCACCACGGCGACGTTGTCGCCGATCGACATGTGCGGAAAGAGGCCGACGTCCTGGAGCACGTAGCCGGTGTGGCGCCTCAGGCGTATCGGCTCCCACTCGCGCGTGTCGCGTCCTTCGACGAAGATCACGCCGGCGTCGGGCAGCAGCAGCCGGTTGACCAGCTTGATCAGCGTGGTCTTGCCCGCGCCGCTGCGCCCGACCAGCGCCAGCACATCGCCGGTCTCGACCGACAAATTGAAATGGTCGAGCACCGGAGCGCGCCCCGGGCGCGAAAACGACACATCGCGGAACTCGATCGCCGAAACGGGCATCGCGCTTGCGACGGTATCACACGGGAGGCCCAACTATGGCGCAGGATAGAAGCCGGCAGTCGTCCGCCAGGCAGTCGTCAGGCAAACAGCAGTCGTCAGGCAACGAGCCATCGTCGAGTCAGCGGTCGTCGGACAGCAGCTGGGAGTCGGCCGACAGCAGCCGGTCGTCCGGCAGCGAACGCTCGTCGGGACGCGGTGATGAGTCAGCGGTCAGCCGTGAGTCGTCGTCGGATCGCAGCTCAGTCTCGTCGAAGTCCGATCGCTCGGCGCAGCGCGAGAACCAGTCGCTGCGCGACCACCAGCAGATCGCCGACGACAACTATCAATCGGGCAACGTCGACAGCGACGAGAGCCAGGAGGATGAAAGTGCGTAACGACGCGCGGCCAATCGGCGAAGGCAGCCCGGCGTCGCCGGTGGGCGGCGAGGAGATCGTCGACCACGAGCGCGACAGCCGCGATCCTCGCAAACCCGATCGCCAGTCGCACATCGTCCACCCGCGCGCCGAGGACGAGGCACGGCGCGACCGGGACGATGCGACGATGCCGACGGGCGACTCGACGCTGAATACGAAGATCTGACCACGAAGAGCACGAAGATCCGCGAAAGCCACGAAGAAGAATTCACTTCGTGGTCTTCAGCTCAGAACCGGACGAAGGCGGACACGCCCACCGACGGTGACGCGTGTCCGCGGTCGTCGAAGGCGACGCCGTCGCGGCGCACCAGCGCGCGCACGTCGACGCGCGCGCCGACGGCGTTGACGAAGCCGCGCGGCCGCGACACGAAGAAAGCCTTCACCCCTCCGCCCACCTGAAAATAGCGGCCGGTCTCGAGCAGCACGCGGTCCTGGTGCATCTGGCGCAGCTGTCCCACACCGCCGGTTACGAACGGGACGACGCGCGATCCCAGCGCGCGCGCCGGCACGTACCAGACCGCGCCGCCGCCGATGGTGAACTGCTGAACCGTTTCGACCGCGGTTACGGCGGGCGCGCCCTCGGAATCGCTGCCGATCGCGACCTTCAGCTGCGGCTCGCTGTAGCTCCCCTGCACCTCGGCTTCGAGCGATGACAGCAGGCGGATGGCAACCCGCCCTTCGAGGCCGAACACCCTCGCGAGCTCGCTGGAGGTCGCGAAGATTTTCAGCGCGCCGCCGGTCGGCGTCGTTTCATTGGCGTCGGCCGTGCCGAGCGGCTGGCGCCCGAACCACAGCCCGCCGAACGCTGCTTCGATGCGCCCTGGCCCGGCTGCCGGCGGTGGCTGCGCCTGCGCCGCAGGGACGCCCGCCGCACACACGATGGCCACCACCAGCGCCAGCCTCGCCGTGCGCATCATTTGCGCGCGACCTTCACGCTGATCTCGCCGCTGTCGCCGCCCCGCGGCACGACGACCACCCGGTCGGCGAAGGTGACGCGGAAATCGAGATCGACGTTGCGCGAGGTATCGAAGAAGCTATCGAGATCGGCGTCGTCGAGCGGTTCGGTGCGGAGGATGTAGACGCCTGGAGCGAGAGCGGCCACCGAGAATTGTCCCTGCGCTCCCAGCGAGAAGGTGCCGACCGACGTGCCCCGCGCGACGCTGAACGCCACGATATGCGCGCCGAATACCGGCTGATCGTCTTTGGTCACCCGGCCCGAGATGCTGCCGGTCGTGCGCGTCGAATCAGCTTCGGGATACAGATCGGTGATGCCGGCGATGTCGTCGGCCTTCAGGGTGCGGTCGGCGATGCTGCCGGGCGCGAACGCGATTGGGAACATCACCGCTTCGGCCGCCAGCACGCGGCGGCCGCCGCCGTCGCGCATCTCGGTTTCGCCGAGCGCCGAGTGCCCGAGGCCGCTGAAGTGCCCGATCTCGTGCAGCGCGACGCTCTCGAGATCGAACCGGTTTGCCGTGCCCGTCGGCGAGACCGACCACTCGAACGACGTGTTGAAGACGATGTCGGATTCGACCAGCGCGCCGGTGGTGCGATCGATGAGGAAGCTGGTCTGCGCCAGCACGCGATCGAGATCGGGCCGGTTCTGGAATCCGAGCACCGACAGCCCGTCGTCGCGGCCGGGCAGCGCGGCGGTGAGGCCGGCGAACTGATAGGTGATGGTGGCGGACGGCACCGCCTGCCACGTGTTGAACGCCCGCGCGACCGTGTCCTGGAAATCGGCGACGGTCACCTGCGGCGCGCTTTGCGTCGACACCGAATAACGCACCGGCGTCTGCGCCCATTTGAGCGTCACCTGACGGCCGCCGATGGTGACGCCGAATTTCAGGTAGGCGAGCGCCGGCTGCGGCTGGCCGGCGACGAGGAGAACGACGAGCGTGGAAGCGACGGCGCGCGTCATCGCCCGCCCCGCGACAGGCTGCGCACGCGGCGCTCGAACTCGTCGAGCGCCATCGGGCGGCGCAGCGGATCGCCGCGTAGGATGCGGCCACCGGCATCGATCGCCGCCGGCAGCATCGCCAGCGGCGTCACCAGATCGCCGCCGCGATCGGCCGCGGCGATGACGCGGAAGACGCCCTGGTTGAGGCCGAGCACGAACGGCACGCTCGGCCCCTGCGCGCCGAGAAACACGACGACGCGCTCGTCGACGACGAACTCCGGCGCGCCGACGACGATGCTGCGGAAGCGCCCGAGCTCGCCGCCGGGGACGCGGAAGCGCAGCACCTGGCCGAGCGCGCCCTTGAGATAGCTTTCGACTTCGAGCGTCACGATCGTCTCGATCGTGCCGCGGTCCTCGGTCCACTGCGCGTCGATCGACGCCACCCGGCCGCGGACGATGGCGCGCGCGTCGCGCGACAGCTCACCGAGATCGGCCGGCACGACGACCGTCGCCTGCGCCGGCAGCGCCAGCGCGAGCAGCACACTACAGGTCAACAACGTTCGCATGCGCCAAGTGTGACACACGGAAATGCGTCGGGCGTGTCGAGGCCGGTCTTTAGACTGTCCTGACGGTCCGGGCCGGCTCACACGGGTCCTATCGGGTACGGTCGCGGGCAACTCGCAGGATTGCCTCGGCCGCACGACGGCTTGCGCCCGGTGTACCGAGGCGCTCGCGGACCTTCGCGAGGCCGGCGCGGATGCGCGCCGCGCGCTCGCGATCGGTGAGCATCGAGATCGCCTCCGCGGCGACAGCCTCCGGCGTGAATGCGTCCTGCACCAGCTCGGGCACGATCCGCGCGCCGGCGATGAGGTTGGCCATCCCGATCGCTTCGACCTTCACGAGGCGGCGCAGCAGGTGATACGAGATCGGCGACACGCGGTAGACGATTACCATCGGCGTCCCGTGCAGCGCCGTCTGCACGGTCGCCGTGCCCGACGCGATGAGCGCGACGTCGGCGGCGGCGAGCGCGGCGTCGGTCTCCCCTTCCACCACCGCGACCGGCGCCGACCGCGCAAGCCCCCGTGGGCCGACGCCGGTAAACAGCTCCGGCTCGAGGTGCGGCGCGCGCGCGACGACGAATTGCGCGCCGGGCACCACAGCGCGGATGCGCTCGCCTGCGGCGGCCAGGTCGGGAAGAATTCGCGAGACCTCGTTCGGGCGCGAACCGGGGAGGATGGCGACGGTCGGAGCGGACGGGATCAGCCCGTGCGCGGGGAGAAACCGCTCGCGGTCGGCCGACGGCACCGCCAGATCGACCAGAGGGTGGCCGACGAACTCGACGGGCACACCGGCGTCGCGATAGATCGCCTCCTCGAATGGAAAGATCACCAGCACGCGGTCGGCAATCGCGCGCATCGTCTTGATCCGGCCGCGGCGCCACGCCCAGATCTGCGGGCTGATGTAGTAGACCACCGGCACGCCGAGGCGCTTGATGGGCGGCGCGAGGCGGAAATTGAAGTCCGGGAAATCGATCAGCACCAGCGCGTCCGGGCGCTCGGCCTGCGCCGCCGCGACGAGGCGCCGGCGCGCCTCGAACGATCGCGGCAGCTTGGCAATCGCCTCGGTCAGGCCGGTAACGGCGAGGTCGCGATAATCGTCGATCAGGGTGCCGCCCGCGGCGGCGAAGCGGGGGCCGCCGAGGCCGGAGACCTGGATGCCGGGATCGGAGGCGAGCAGCTCGCGCGTCAACGCGCCGGCGTAGAGATCGCCGGACGCCTCGCCGCAGGAGAGCAGCAGGCGCAGGCTCAAGAAGCCGGGCGTTTGAACAGCGCGGCGTCGATCGGCGTGTTGAGCTTGACGTCGATCACGCGCCGCTCGACCGACAGCGGGCCGACTTTCTGCGTGGCGCGAAACGCGATCTGGACGCCGTCGATCGGCCGATAGTCGAAGAACTGCTCCTCGATCACCGGCCGTCCGGGCGCGTCGGCGGTGTACATCCGCTTGTGAATCAACCCGGTCTCGGGGTCGACGTAGAGGACGACCGGATTGAGATCGCGCGCCGACAGCTCCAGCGCGTGGCTGACGCGCCCCTCGGCGTCCTTCACGTCGGGCAGGATCCGCGGCGTCAGCGCGCCGTCCTTCGCCGCGACCAGCAGCGCGACGACGTCGCGCCGCAGGCTGGCGGCCGCCTCGCGCGCCTGGGTTTCGGCCGCGTCGTGCACGCCGCGGCGATCCTTCATCCACGATCGCGTGCCGTCGTAGGCCTGCACCATCTCGGGCGCCTCGACGCGGAAACGATCGGGGTATTGGATGTAGTTGGTCGTTTCGACCGTCGTCTCGTTCCCGTCACGCTGGCTGGCCTGGGTCTGCCTGGCGACGATGGTTTTCAGCGCGCGCAGCTTGTCGATGCCGCCCTTCGCCGCAATCGCGCGATCGAGCAGCGCCATCGCCCGCTCGCCTTCCTGCGCCCGCGGCTCCTGGTGAGCGCCGGCCGCCGGCGCCTGCCGATAGTTCACCGCCCTGCCTGCCGGACCCGCCACACCCGCCCCACCCGCCCCGCCTGCCCTGATTTGCGCCCTTTTGAAATTGGCGGACGTGAGGTCGAGATCGGCCAGCTCGATCGTCTCGAAGGTGCCGAAGCCGACCGTGCGCAGCTGCGGCGTGAACGCCGCGGCGTTGCCGACGAGCACGACCGAGAGGCGATCGGGCCGCAGCAGATCCCGGGCGACGCGCTGGATGTCGTCGACCGTGACCGCATTGACGCGCTCGCGGAAGTTCTGCAACTGCTCAAGCGGCAGGCCATAGAACAGCGCGTTGACCACCTGCATGGCGATCGACTCGGGCGTCTCGATGGTCAGCGGGAAGCTGCCGGTCAAGTACGCCTTCGCGCCGTCGAGCTCGCGCTCGCCGACCCGCTCGCGCTGCAGCCGCCAGAACTCGTCGACGATCAGGCGCAGCACTTCACCGGTGGCATCGGTGCGGGTGTTGGTCTCCGCCTCGAAGTCGCCGGTCTGCTTCAGCGTGTCCATGTTCGCCTGCGCGCCGTAGGTCAGCGCGCGCTCGGTGCGCAGCACCTGGTGCAGCCGGTTGCTTCCTTCGCCGCCGAGGATGCGGATGGCGAGGTTCACCGCCATGTAATCGGGGTGGCTGCGCGGGATGCCGAGATGGCCGACGCGAATCTCGGTCTGCACCGAGTCGGGCTTGTTGACGACGATCACCCGCCGCGTCGGGTCGGGCGGCTCGATGAAGTTCTGCGCCGGCAGATCCTTCTTCGGCCAGTCGCCGAAGACTTTCTTCGCCGCCGAGAATGCTTCGTCCGCGGTGACGTCGCCGACAATCGCGAGGATCGCGTTGTTGGGAACGAAGTAGCGGGCGTGGAATGCCACCAGATCTTCGCGCGTCAGGCTGGCGATCGTCTGCGGCGTGCCGTTGGCCGGCATCCCGTAGGGGTGAAAGCCGTAGACCAGGCGATCGAACACCGAGTTGGCGATGTACTCCGGATCTTCGCGGCTGACCTGCTGCCCCGACAGCATCTGCTGACGCTGGCGCTCGATCTCCGCCGGCGCGAACCCCGGCTGCCGCGCCATCTCCGACAGCATGCGCATGCCGGTCTCGAAGCTGTCCTTCATCACCACCATGTTGACGAAGGTCAGGTCGGTGCCGGCGCCGGCGCCCATCGCGCCGCCGATGTAATCGACGGCGTCGTTCATCTGCTCGGCCGACTTGGCGGTGGTGCCCTGGTCGAGCAGCGACGCGGCGAGGTGCGCGAGGCCCAGCTTGTCCTTCGGATCCGACGCCGTCCCGCTGCGCACCAGCAGGCGCATCGTCACCGCCGGCTGCTCGTGGTGCAGCACGGCCACGACCTGGAGGCCGTTCGGCAGCGTCTGGATCTCGTAGGGCGGGAACTTGATCTCGCGCGCCGGCAGCGGCTGCGGCGGCCGCTCGGCCGGCCACGGCCGCGTCTGCGCGGCGGCCGGGACGGCGACGGTCAGCGCGACGATCGCCGACAGCCCGAAGCGTGACAGACGTGGTCCGGTCATTGCGCGCCCGCCCTTCCCGACGGCAGGATCGTCAGCACCAGCCGGTTTTCGGGCCGGAAGTAGGTGCGCGCCACGCGCTGGACGTCGGCGACGGTGATGTTCTGGAAGATGTCGAACTCGCCGTCGGCGGTCTTGATGTCGCTGTGGATGACGACCGCGTGCGACAGCTGGCCGGCTTTCTGCTGGTTCGACTCGCGGCCGAGGATGTAGTCGCGCGCAAACTGATTCTTGGTCCGCTGCAGCTCGTGCTCGCTGATCGGATCCGTTTTCAGGCGATCGAGCTCGGCGATGAGCGCGTTGGTCACCTCTTCGGGCGACTTGCCTGGCTGGACGATGGCGACCGCGTAAAAGAGATTCGGGTCCTCGATGAGGTTGGCATTTCCGAACGCGGCCACCGCGATCTGTTTTTCGTAGACCAGCTTCTGGTAGATGCGCGACGTCTGTCCGTCGGACAGCACCTTGGCGGCGATGTGCAGCGGGTAGGAGTCCGGGTTACCGTCGCGGGTGACGTGGTAGGCCACGACCACCGCCGGCAGCGGCCACGGCTGCGTCAGCGTCGCTCGCTTCTCCTTGTTCTGCGGCGGCTCCTGCGGGATGTCCCGCGGCACGGGGCGTTCCGCCCTCGGCACCCGGCCCATGTACTGGCTCACCAGCTGCAGCGCCTGCGTCGAATCGAAGTCGCCGACCAGCACCAGCGTCGCGTTCGCCGGCACGTAGAAGGTCTCGTAGAAGTCGCGCACATCCTCGACCGATGCCGCCTCGAGATCGACCATGCTGCCGATCGTCGCGTGTTTGTAGGGGTGCACGGTGAACGCCTGGTCGTAGATGATCTCGTTCAGCCGGCCGTAGGGCTGGTTGTCGACCCGCATCCGCCGCTCTTCCTTCACCACGTCGCGCTCGTTCTGGAAGGTGTCCTTGTCGATGCGCAGCGTCGCCATCCGGTCGGCCTCGAGCCAGAGGACGAGCGGCAGGTACTGCGACGGCACCGTCTCCCAGAACACGGTTTCGTCTTCCGTGGTGTAGGCGTTGCTCTGGCCGCCGACCGACGCCAGCATCGAGGTGTGCGCCTCCGGCTGGACATTCTTCGATCCCTTGAACATCAAGTGCTCGAAGAGATGCGCGAACCCGGTGCGCCCCGGCTTCTCGTTCTTCGAGCCGACGTGATAGACGAGTTGGAGGTGGATGATCGGCGTCGAGTGATCTTCGGAGAGCACCACCGTGAGCCCGTTCGGCAGCGTCGAGATCTGGTATTGCAGCTTCGGCGGGCGTGACGCCGCGGTTGACAGCTGGGTCGATCCGGCCACAATGCCGCCCACCATCAGCGCCGCGGCCAGCAATCGGGAAGTACTGGCCATATAGGATCCGATTATCTACTGAGTAGGCGGAGTCCGACGAGGCCCCATCGTTGAGCAGTGCGGTCGAGGGGGTGGGCGTCGGGACGCTTTTCGTAACCGGCGAACACTTCCATCACCCCACCCCGGCCGTTCAGGCGAACCCCCGCTTCAATGCGCCCGCCGGCCTGCCGGCTGCGTCCGATTTCGGTCTTGTCGACGAGGAACAGATTGCCCTCGGTGTGCAGGAATACGCCGGCGTGCGCATTCAGCGGATGCCGCACCTGGAACTGTCCACCGGCCAGCCACGAGTAGTCGACGAACGAACGCTGCACCACCCGCCCGCCATCGAGCGCGACGTCGAAGGTCGTGGAGCCCCGCTCGGCATGGTGCAGGAACCGCGCGCCGAGGACGTTCCACGCGACCGCGAAGGTCTTCGGCCGGTCGCTGATGTGGCGTGAGACGTGATGAAAGATCACCGCGATCTCCGTCTCATCGCTGGAGCGCCCCGACAGCGACGCCTCGAGGACGTAGTTGGCCTGGTTCGGGTCGAAGGGGCGGAACTCGTTGCCGAGGACCGCCTGGTAGTCGGCGGTGATGGTGCCGCGGCCGGCGACGTAATCGACCAGGTCGAACGAGCCGCCGTAGTGCGTGTCCCACGAAAAGCGCCTGTCCGCCGCCTTCTGCTGCGGCGTCAGCGACCGCATCAGACGGTCGATGGTCAGGTGGAAGTCGAACCGCGGCAGGAACTCCGGCGCGGCGGGACGCGGCGACGCGATCGGCTGCTGCTGGGCGCCGGCGGTTCCGGGGGCGGCGAAGAAAAGGAGCGTCGCGAGAGCGGTCGGAATCAGCGGTCGGCGGGCGGCGGGCATGCGGCGAGCTTCTCCTCGAGTTCGGCGATGCGCTGCTCGAGTTCCTCCATCCGCTTCTTCAACGAAGGCAGCTGGCGGAACACGACGGACGCTTTCCGCCAGTCGGTGTGATCGAAGGCTGGATGCCCGGTGACGAACGACCCGGCGTCCACGGATTGCAGCACCGCGCTCTTGGCGCCAATCTTCGCGCCCGCGCCGATGCGAACGTGCCCGGTGATGCCGCTCTGCCCGGCCACCATCACGCCGTCCTCGACGATCGTGCTGCCGGCAATGCCGACCTGCGCGGCGAGCAGCGAGCCGCGGCCGATGCTGACGCCGTGGGCGACGTGGACGAGGTTGTCGATCTTGGTGCCGGCGCGGATCCGCGTCTCGCCAATCGCCGGCCGATCGATGGTCGTGTTGGCGCCGATCTCGACATCGTCCTCGATCACGATGTCGGCGTGCTGCGGGATCTTCAGGTGCGTCCCATCCTTCTGCGGCGCGAACCCGAAGCCGTCGCTGCCGACGACGACGCCGTCGTGCAGGATGACGCGATCGCCGACCACCGCGCGCTCGCGAATCGATACCTGCGAGTGGATCACGCAGTCGTCGCCGACGCGGGCGTCCGGTCCGACGACGACGTTGGGATAGATGATCGTGCGGGCGCCGATCGCGGCGCCGGCGCCGACGGTGACGAACGGACCAATCGAGACGTCCGCTCCGATCGACGCATCCTCGGCCACCGCGCTCAGCCGATCGATGCCCGGCGCGGGCCGCGGCGCCTGCGCGAACAGCGACACGGCGCGCGCGAAGGCGGAGTATGGATCGTCGGCCAGCAGCACGGCGCACGACGCCGGCACCTCGCCGGCCGTCCCTTTCCCGAGAATCACGGCCGACGCCCTGGTCGTCTGGAGCTCGGGCAGATAACGCGAGCTCGCGACGAAGGTGAGCTCGCCCGTCCGTGCGTCGTGAATCGGCGCCACGCGCACGATGTCGAGGTCGCCGTCGCCTTCGAGGCGGCAGTGCAGCTGTTCCGCGATGTCGCGCAGTTTCAAGGAGACGGCCGAGTATAGTCGGTTTCAAACACCGCGGCTCACCGGACGGGCACCGCGGTGCGCTCGAAGAAGGCCGCGAGACGCGGCAGGTTCAGCGATCCGGCAATCGCCTCGACGCGCGACTGGCGCGCATCGCGCGGCAGCGCGGCGAGCCGGCCGAGCTCGGCGAGCGCGGGCTCGGCGTGGTTCGCCCAGGTGACGACTTCGAGCGCCTGGCGCGCGCCGCGCCAGGACAAGTAATGGCCGGCGACGCGGAATGCGAAGTAGTAAGCGAGCACGTTCGGGCCGGGGACCAGCATGAGCAGCCCCGACACGATCAAGAGCAGCGCGTCGATGAGCAGCCATCGTCCGTGATGCTGCCGCGCGCGCGAGAGCAGCCCGATGCGGACTTCGTCGAGCGGCGCGGCGGTCAGATCGGAGGGATGCACCAGCGTCGCCGACGTGCAGTTGCGCAGCGACCACAACGTGCGCTGCTCGGCAATCGACTCGGCGGCGCGGCAGACGGCGCGGTCGCGCAGGCGGGCGAACCATCCCGCCGACTCGTCGCCGGCGCGCGCCGAATGCACCGCCTCGCGCCAGCGCACCTGGGCCTGGTGCATCGTCCGCTTCCAGAACCCTTCCGCCGGCGGCGGCTGCCCCGCAGCATCTGCGTCGTCGGGCGCCTCGGAGTAGAGCTCGAAGCGGCCCGCGCCCACCGGCACCAGGTACACGATCGCGGCGCTCAATCAATTCATTCTACGGTTTCTTGACCTTCTGGATCGGCCGCGCCGGCTTGATGGTGGGCGCCGGCTTGCCGGCGAGCTCCCACGCGCCGATGATCAGCCCAGCTGTTGCTGATGCGGCCTCACCCAGCCGGCGTTCGAGCACCGGCTTCACCTTGATGAAAAACGATTCGAAGTAGCCGTCGTCGTAGAGGTCCTTCCCGGCAACGGCTTCCTTATCCGCGGCGAGGATCCCGTCGACCAGCTTGTAGCTCGCCAGCAGCACGTCGAAGGCGGTGTCGCGCGGGTTCCTGATCGGCGCCGGCTGCGGCGGGTTCACCGAGAGGCGCGACTGGAAGCGTTCGAACAGATCGCGCTCGAACCGCGCGTGGATGCCGTCGTTGCCCGTCTGCTGACCGTCGTAATTGACCGTGGCATGGAGCGGCTGATGCGCGTCCTGGATGTAGTGGGCAGCGGCGCCGGTAAACAGGACGACGTTGCTGCCGGCGTAGGGCGCGCCGGTGGCGAACGCTTCGAACGCGCGGCGCATGTTGCCGAACATCTCGGCTTCGCGCCATGGCAGATGCCCGACGCGGCGCATCGTGTCGGCGCCGAATTTCTCGAGCGCGGCGCCGTAGTCGCGCGGCAGGTCGGTGAACGGAAAGGCGCCGAGCTCCTTCATCCCGAAATCGAGGAAATGATTCGGATCGTCCTCCCACCCCATCAGCCGCCAGGTATCGGGATCGATGGTGCGGACGACCAGCTCCGCACGGTAGTGCTCGAAGAACGGCTTGAGCTCGGGCGGCAGCAGATCGATCGCGCGGCTCATGATGAAGCGATGCGCGTCGGTGCCCCACGCGAGCGCGGGCGCGGGCTGCGCGAGCACGGCAGCGACGGCGAGCGCGGCAACCAAGGTCGCGGGTCGCATGGCTGCTATATTACGGTACTTGGATAACCTCACTCACACGCTGTTCGGCGCGACGATCGCGCGCACGCCGCTGGCGCGCGCGGGGCGCGGCACCACGGCGGCACTCCTCCTCGCCTCGAACGCTCCAGACATCGACATCGTCGCCACTGCGGGCGGCGCGGTGAAGTATCTGCAATGGCATCGCGGGCCGACGCACGGTCCGCTCGGCGTCGTCGGGCTCGCCATCGTCACTGCCGCGATCGTGTGGTGGGGGCGACGGATCTACGACCGGAGATTTGGTGCGCGAACGAGCGACAACGCCGACCCGGGCGATCGGCCTCGGGACGCGTCGTTCGCGATGCTCGTAAGCGTCTCGATCGTCGGCATCGTGCTCCACGTCCTGATGGATCTGCCGACGGTGTACGGCACGCGTCCGCTCAGCCCGTTCAGCTGGCGCTGGTACGCGGTCGACTGGATGCCGATCATCGATATCTACCTGCTCGCCGCGCTGGGCATCGGCCTTCTCGGCCGGCCGACGCCGGCGCAGGCGCGCGCCAAGGCGACGTTCGTGCTGCTGCTGATGGCGACCAACTACGGGGTGCGGGCGGCGGCGCATCACCAGGCGCTGGTGGCCGCGCCGCGGCTGTTCGGGCCGACGCTGCCGCAGCCGTGCGAGGGGCAACGTCCCTCAGGCCTGCTCGAGTCGTGGCCGGCGCCGATGCCGTCGATGCGCACCGATGGCCGCCGCTGCCTGATCGAGATGGCGGCGATGCCGTCGTTCACCTCACCGTTCAAGTGGCGCATCATCGCCCGCACGTCGAACGCCTACGAGATGCACGACATCGATCTCCTCAGCCAGCACCTGCGCGATCCCGACGGGGAGGACGATGGCGACGTGCCGTGGCGGTTGACGCTGCGCTATCCGGACGTGTGGACGCCGACGGTGCAGCGCGCGGCCGAATCGCGCGTCGGGCAGGCTTTCCTGGGTTTCTCGCGCTTTCCGGCGGCCCGGTCGACGCTTGACAAGGAGCAATTGACGATCGTGCGGTGGACCGACGTGCGGTTCGCGGGCGGCCCGCTCGCGCTCGATCAGCGCGGCGGGCGCTCCAGCATGTTCACCGCGACGGTGCGTATCGGCGCCGACGGCTCGATTCGCGAGCAGTTTCTCGGCGCCCGCTGAGATCGCGGCTACGGCGCGACGAAGGTCGCCGTCACCTTCATCTTCACTTCGATTGGCGTGCAGTTCAGGATCGTGGGGGTGAACTCCCACTGCCGCACGGCGTCGGCCGCGGCGCGATCGAGATCCGGGTGCGGCGACGAGATGACGCGCACCTCGCGGACCGTCCCATCCGTGCCGATGATCGCCTCCATCGTGACCACGCCGCCCGTGCGGGTGCTCGACGCGGTCGCGGGATACACCGGCCGGACGTCGGCAATCTTCCACGGCTGCAGGATGTTGCCGCCGAGGCCGCCAGCCGCCGCACCCTCGCATCGCTGGTTGGCGCGCTGCTGCCGCTCCTGCGCCTTCTGGCGCACTGCCTGCTGTTTGGCCGCGCGATCGGGATCCGGCGCCGCGGGCGAGGATCCGCCGACGATTCTGATCGTCTCCTCGAGCGACGCGACCTGCAGCTCGATCGTGCGCGCAACGTCGCGGCTGATCGACAACGACTCGTTCAGGGTCGCGAACCCGGCCTGCCCGACCTGCAGCGTGTAGTCGCCGGGCGGCAGACCGACGAACTCGAATCGCCCGGTGCCGTCGCTTCGGACCTCGTGCCGCGCCTTGCTCCCGTTGTTGGTCAGGACGAGCGTCGTGTTCGGCAGGAAGGCATTGGTCTCGTCGACGACCGCGCCCGAGAATGTCGAATAGCGCGCCTGCGCGGCGCCGGCGATGGACAGGGTGGCGGCGATGAAAGCGGCCGCGGTGGCAGCCTGCGCCGCGCGGGAAAGCGGACGGCGATCGAGACGACTGTTCAACATGGCGCTGATTCTCCCTTCGAGGCTCGACGGGCGGGCCATGGCCATCGCCGGCACGCCGGCGCGGCGGCCCGCATTGAGCGTGCGCGCGAGATCGACCAGGTGCGAGGCGTAGTCGGTCGGATCGACGCCGCTCTGCACGACGGCGTCGTCGCAGGCCTGTTCGCTTTCGCGCCGCAGCCGGCGGCAGGCGACCCAGACCAGCGGGTTGAACCAGTGGAGCGACCGCAGCAGCTCGCCGGCGAGCTGCGCCGCCCAGTCGCCGCGGCGGATGTGCGCGATCTCGTGGCGCAGCACGATGGCCATCCGATCGCCGGTCCAGAGACGGGCCGCCGCCGGCAGCAGCACTTTCGGAGAACGCCAGCCCCAGGTGACGAGCAGCGCCGGGTGCTCGCTCTGGAGCAGCACCACGGGGCGCTTCAATCCCGAGGCGCGAGCGATCTCGTCGGCGCAGCGCAGCCAGGCACCGTTGGTGACCCGCCGCGCGCCATTGGCCACCAGCTTCAGCCGGACGAGGCCGGCGAGCAGGCGCGAAGCCAGCGCGGCAAATCCGGCGAGCCAGAGCGCGACGAGCAGCGGTGCTGCCGAGCGCGGCGCGACCTTCGGCGGCGGCGCGGCGGGCGCGGGCGCCGGACTCGTGCCGACCGGCTCGATCTTGATGACGGTCGTGGCGACCGGGGATGATGGGACGGCGGTGCGCGTCCGATCGGCTGCCGGCAGCGAAATCGACCACGATGGCACGACGAGCGCCAGCGACGGCACGAGGACGGCGCAGCCGACACCGAGGGTGAGCACCCAGTGCCGCGCCGCCGCGGAGCGCCGCCGCATGAAGATCGCGGCGCCGACGGCGAAGATGAGGAGCACCGCCGCCTTCACGGCGCCGTCGACGAGCAGCGTCATCGCCGTCCCTCCTTCTTGGCTCTGGCGACCAGCGTGGCAATGCGATCGAGCTCCTCGGCCGAGAGGCGCGCGCCCTCGCCGCCGAGCAGCGCGGCGACCACCTTTTCGGTGGAGCCGTCGAAGAAGGTGTCGACCAGGTGGCGCAGCGCCGACTTGCGCGCGGCGCGGTGTTTGAGCACCGGGATGTAGACGAAGCGCGGGCCGTCTTCTTCGTGCTGCACGTGGCCCTTGGCCTCGAGCACCCGCAGCTGGGTGCGGACGGTGGAGTAGCTGGGATGGCCGGAGAGCTCGTCCATCACTTCGGTGGCGGTGGCGCGGCCGCGGCGATAGAGGATGTCCATGATCTGGCGCTCGCGGCGGGTCAGGACGGCGTGCAGCGGCTGGGGCATCGGCTCTGGTGCGATAAACATAACACAGGTGCGAGAAAAATAACATGCCCAGGCTGGGGGCCCATATGTCGGTGGCCGGCGGGCTGCCGCTGGCGGTCGACCGCGCCCTGCTGCACCGCTGCGAGGCGCTGCAGATCTTCGCCAAGAACGCCAACCAGTGGCGCGGACGCGAGGTGCCGCGGGCCGAGGTGCGCGCCTTCCGCGCCCGGGTGGCGGCGTCGGGGATCTTCCCGGTGGTGTCGCACGCCAGCTATCTCATCAACCTGGCGACGACGAGTCCGGCGCTGCGGCAGCAGTCGCTGGCGGCGATGGGCGATGAGCTCGATCGCGCCGAGGCGCTCGGCCTGCTCGGCGTCGTGCTGCATCCGGGCTGCTATACGGCGGGCAGCGCCGAGCAGGGACTCATGCTCATTGCCGAGGGACTGCTCATGCTCCTGCGCGAGCGCCGGCGCGGGCGGACGATGGTGCTGCTCGAGCACACCGCGGGGCAGGGCACGTCGCTCGGCGCCTCCTTCGAGGAGATCGCGGCGATCGTCGAGAAGATGAAAGGACACCGGCGCGTCGGCGTCTGCCTCGACACCTGCCATCTCATCGCCTCCGGCTATGACATCTCGACACCCGAGGCGCACGCACGGACGTTCACGCAGTTCGAGCGCCTCGTCGGGTTCGATCGGCTGAAGGTGATTCACCTGAACGATTCGAAGAAGCCGCTCGGCAGCCGCGTCGATCGCCACGCGCACATTGGAGAAGGATGCCTGGGGCTGGAACCGTTCCGCCGGATCCTGAACGATCCGCGCTTCCGGGCTTTACCGATGCTGCTTGAAACGCCCAAAGAGGAAGGCCGCTCGCCGACGCGAATCGAGGTCGATCGCTTCGACGAAAGGAATCTCGCGACTCTTCGTGGTCTCCTGCGGGCGGGTCGAGCCCTACCAGCCCCGTGAACCCACCTGCCACCCCACCTGCCCTACCTGCCCTATCTCCCTTCTCCGAACACCTCGGCCTCGAAGCGCCAGATCTTCACGCCGCCGTTCTTCCACGCATCGCGCGACAGGCCGGCCTTGTGGCACGTCTGCGCCAGGAACGTGTCGGCGTCCCAGCACCACTCCGTGGCGACCTGCGGCAGCAGCAGGCCGCGCTGCCAGCCCATCTCGATGACCAGGCCGTGCCGGCCGATCTCGATCTCGCCGGGGCCGCCGATCGCCTCGAGCGGGCCGAGCAGCGAGATCTCGATGTCGAGCTGTTCGAGTTCCGTGGCGGTGATCGGCGGGAAGCGCGGGTCGCTGGTGCCGGCGGCGACCGCGCAGCGCGTCACCACGGCGCCGAGCGGCTGGTTCGGCTCGATGTGGCCGATGCAGCCGCGCAGCTCGCCGTGATTGTGCAGCGTGACGAAGGCACCCCGCCACTCGTCCAGGACAGGCGTGGCGCCCGGCACGTGCGCCGGTGCGACGCCGACGTGGGCGGCGAGCGCCTCGCGCGCCAGCCGCAGCAGCAGCTCGCGATCGTGGTCGGAGGTCATGAGGTCGCACTTCGCATCATCACGTGTCCCGGCCGGTCGTCAACCGTCGTCGCGCGAGAAGGTGCCGAACGCCGCGGCGAGATAGCCGACCACCGCCGACTTGTCGCCCGAGACGTCGCCCGAGTCGGCGTAGTGGAGCACCACCGCGTCGCGCGCGCCCGCCTGCTGCGCGGCGCGCATCACCGCCACCGTCGGGCCGCCGCCGCAGGCGTGCTCCGGGCGCGCGTCGAGCGCGCGCTGCAGCCGGTCGGCGTCGAAGCGCGAGACGCAGTCGATCACGACCTGATCGAGCGCCGACGCGGTCTGCGCATCATGGTAGTGCGACAGATCGGTGCTGGCGATGAGCAGCGCCCGGCGGCCGCGCAGCGCCGCGGCCAGGCCGTCGCCGAGCGCGAACGCGGTCGCCGCCGTCTGATACCCCATCACCAGCGGCACAATTGGCAGCGCCGGCGCCAGGTGGGCGAGAAACGGCAGCTGCATCTCGAGCGAGTGCTCGCGCTTGTGCGCCGCCGGGTTCTCGACCACGACCGGCGACGCGTCGGCAATCGCCCTGGCGCACTCGGCATGAACTGGCGCCACGCCGTACGGCGTCTCGAAGCCGCCGGCGGGATAGATCGACACGCCCTCGAAGCCGACGAAGTGAGACGGGCCGACGAGCACCGCCACGTCGAAGGAGCGATGGCGCAGCAGCCGGTAGGCATGCGCCGCGACCGGGCCCGAATACAGCAGCCCGGCATGCGGCACGACGAGAGCGGTCAGCTCGCCCGCGAGCGCCACCCCGCCGCGATCCGCCTCCGCCAGATGATGATCGACCGCCGCCGCGAGCGCCGGCGCCGTTCGCGGATACCAGCTGCCGGCAACGGCAGCAGGTCGAGTTGCACCCTGCACCATGCACCCTGCCCCTCGCTGCGCGATGGACGTGTCGGCGAGCGGCGCGCGGCGCCCATGCTAGCATTTGACATGCCTGCGCTTTTCACGCGGGACGACGTCGCGAGAATCGCCGCCCTCGCCCACCTCGAGCTCGATCCTTCGGAAATGGACCTCTTTGCCCGGCAGTTCGGCGAGTTTCTCAGCTACGCCGAAGCGGTGCAGCAGGTCGACACCGCCGGCATCGCGCCCACCGCGAGCGTGCTCGCCCGCCACGACGCCGACCGGCCCGACACGCCGCGCCCGTGCCTCGATCGCGACGCCGCGCTGGCCAACGCGCCGGACGCCGCCGTCGACGCCGGCTTCTTCCGCGTGCCGCGGGTGATTGGATAGACATTGCGGATTGCCGCCCGGGCAACTGATGGCTGACCACCAACTGCCCACGGTCGCCTCGGCGCGCGAAGCCCGCGACGCGATCCGCTCGCGCCAGCGCTCGGCGGTCGAGGTCTGCCGCGAGGCGCTCGACCGCATCGCGGCGTTCGATCCCGGCCTGCACGCGTTCAACACCGTCGTCGCCGATCGCGCGCTTGCGCGGGCCGAGGCCATCGACCGCGACCCCGACCGGTGGCGCGCCGCGCCGCTGGCCGGCGTGCCGATCGCGCTCAAGGACAACATCAGCACCAGCGGCGTCCGCACCACGGCCTCGTCGCGGATCCTCGAATCGTACGTGCCGCCGTACGACGCCACCGTCGTCACCCGCCTGGAACACGCCGGCGCCATCATCGTCGGCAAGACCAACTGCGACGAGTTCGCGATGGGGTCGTCGAACGAGAATTCGGCGTTCGGCCCGGCGAGAAATCCCTGGGCGCTCGACCGCACGCCCGGCGGCTCGAGCGGCGGATCGGCTGCGGCGGTGGCGGCGCGCCTGGTACCGCTCGCGCTGGGATCGGATACCGGCGGATCGATCCGGCAGCCGGCAGCGCTCTGCGGAGTCGTTGGCCTGAAGCCCACCTACGGGCGGGTGTCGCGCTACGGCCTGCTGGCATTCGGATCGTCGCTCGATCAGATCGGCCCGATCGCGCGCACGGTGGAAGACGCGGCGATCGCGCTTCAAGTCCTCGCCGGCGCCGACACCGCCGACGCGACGTGCGCCGATGAACCGGTGCCGGATTACGCCGGCGCGCTCACTGGCGATCTGCGCGGCGTGCGCGTCGGCGTGCCGCGCACGATGCTGGAGCAGGGCGTCGACGGCGAGGTGCTGCGCGCGGTCACCGCGGCGCTCGACACGATGCAGGCGCGGGGCGCGACGCTGGTCGACGTCGAGCTGCCGCACGCGCGGCACGCGATCCCGGTCTACTACCTCGTGGCGATGGCCGAGGCGAGCTCGAACCTCGCGCGCTACGACGGCGTCCGCTACGGCTTCCGCGCCGACGTCAAAGGCGGGCTGCGGGCGATGTACGCGCGCACGCGGGAGCAGGGGTTCGGCCCGGAGGTGAAGCGCCGGATCATGCTCGGCACCTACGTGCTGAGCGCCGGTTATTACGACGCCTACTATCTGAAGGCGCAGCAGGTGCGCACGCTGATCGGGCGCGACTACGAGCAGGCGTTCTCGGCCGCCCGCGTCGAGGTGATCGCGATGCCGACCAGCCCGACGCCGGCGTTCCGCCTCGGTGAGCGGGCCGAGGATCCGCTGCAGATGTATCTCGCCGACGTCTTCACCGTCAGCGCCAACCTCGCCGGCCTGCCGGCGGTGAGCGTCCCGTGCGGCTTCACCGCCGATCGCCTGCCGATCGGCCTCCAGCTCACGGGGCGGCGCTTCGACGAAGCCACGCTGCTGCGCGTCGCCAACGCCTACGAGCGCGATACCGAATGGTCGAAACAGCCGCCGCCAATCCCGAGCCGCTGAAAGCGCCCGACTGGGCGACGCTCAGCGATGAGAAGCTGCTGGAGGTTCGCATGAGCGACCTCAACCTCTCGATCGAGGGCACCGAGCTCGAGCAACGGATCGCGGAGATCAACGCCGAGCTCGACGCGCGCGGCCTCGGGTTCCATCCCTTCTACTATCTGTCGGACGAGTGGTTCACGCCGGACGGCGTGCCGGGCATCGCGATTCCGTTCTATCTCGCGCATCCGCGCCTGGCGAAGCTCGAGCTGAAGGAGATGCTCGAAGTCGAGGGCGGCGACCCGGAAACCTGCCTCAAGATCATGCGGCACGAGGTCGGGCACGCCATCGACAACGCCTACGGGCTGCGACGGCGACCGACCCGGCGCAAGCTGTTCGGCGATCCGGCGACCGAATACCCCGAGTACTACACGCCGAAGCCCTACAGCAAGAGCTTCGTCCAGCACCTCGATCACTGGTACGCGCAGAGCCATCCCGACGAGGACTTCGCCGAGACCTTCGCGGTGTGGCTCGATCCGCAGTCGATGTGGGCAACGCGGTACGCCGGCTGGCCGGCGCAGCGCAAGCTCGAATACATGAACAAGCTGATGCGCGAGATCGCGCACACGCGGCCGCGCGTCAGCTCGCGGCGTCAGCTCGATGCGCTGCCGCGGCTGAAGAAGACGCTGGGGGAACACTACCGCAAGAAGCGCGAGCACTACGGACTCGACCACCCCGACTTCTACGAGAGCGACCTGCGGAATCTGTTCTCCGACTCGCCGCAGTATGCGAAGAACATGTCGGCGGCGCGCTTCCTGCGCCGCATCCGCAAGGAGGTGCGCAGCTCGGTGGCCAGCTTCACCGACAGCTACCAGTACACGATCGATCGAGTGCTCGAGAGGATCATCGAGCGGTGTCGCGAGCTCAACCTCCGGCTGACCGAATCGGAGGAGGCCACCAAGATGGACTTCATGATCTTCCTCACCGTGCAGACGATGAACTACCTGCACAGCGGGCGCCACCGGGTCGCGCTATGAGCCCGGTCAAGCTCCGCGTCGTCGCCCTGGTGCATCAGCACCTGGTGCCGCCGGCGGAGATCGAAGAAGGCACCGACATCACCGCCGCGCCGTGGCGGACGGAGTACGACGTCATCACCACGCTCAAGGCGATGGGGCACGAGGTGACGGCGCTGCCGGTCCACGACGACCTCGGTGAAATCCGGCGGCTGCTGACGGAGTGGAAGCCGCAGATCGCGTTCAACCTGCTCGAGGGGTTCGACGACGTGGTGATCTTCGACCAGAACGTGGTGTCGCACCTCGAGCTGCTGAAGCTGCCCTATACCGGCTGCAACTCGCGCGGCATGCTGCTGGCGCGCGACAAGTCGCTCTCGAAGAAGCTGCTCGCCTACCACCGCATCCGCGTGCCCGAGTTCGAGGTCTACCGCGCCGGCCGCGCCATCCGCCGGCCGAAGCGGCTCGCGTTCCCGCTGATGGTGAAGTCGCTGACCGAGGAGGCCTCGATCGGCATCTCGCAGGCGTCGGTGGTCGACAACGACGACAAGCTGAAAGAGCGGGTCGCCTTCATCCACGAAAGCATCGGGACCGCCGCCATCGTCGAGCAGTACATCGAGGGACGCGAGCTGTATGTAGGCATCCTCGGCAATCAGACGCTCCAGGCGCTGCCGGTGTGGGAGCTGTTCTTCACCAACATGCCGGAGGGGTCGAAGCGGATCGCGACCGACCGCGTGAAGTGGAGCGTGAAGTACCAGAAGAAATACGGGATCGACAGCGGGGTGGCGAAGGATCTGCCCGACGGGCTGGCCGAGAAGATCCAGCACCTGTGCAAGCGCGCCTATCGGGCGCTGGAGTTGAGCGGCTACGCGCGCGTCGATCTGCGGCTGGATGAAACCGGCAACCCGTGGGTCATCGAGGTCAACCCCAACCCGCAGATTGCCAGGGGCGAGGATTTCGCCGCGTCGGCCGAGAACATCGGCATCAGCTACGAGACGGTGCTGCAGCGCATCATCAACCTGGGGCTGCGCTGGCAGCCGGAGAGCGTGGCGTAGCGCCGCTTCGCGTCAGGGCGCGAACGCCGGTCGCGCCATCCGCACCACCGCCCATACGCAGAAGGCGACGAACGCGATCGGCAGCAGCGGCGTGGCAACGGTGAGGACGATGCCGATGAACGCGACGCCGAGCCCGAGGAGCACCGCGAGGAACACGATCGGCATCACCACGATCAGCATCGCGGCCTTCAGCAACACCCCCAGCAG
>Ga0111539_10003173_pt1 | contig 21755 bp, 19 predicted proteins | sample RhiMethybrSRZTD1_FD_79667 | JGI IMG/M metagenome (GOLD analysis project Ga0111539, IMG submission 79667) | Populus rhizosphere microbial communities from Tennessee, USA - Rhizosphere MetaG P. TD hybrid SRZTD1 (version 2) (version 2) | ecosystem: Host-associated > Plants > Roots > Rhizosphere >...
GATGCGGCGGCCGCGCAGGAAGTCGCGGGAGCCGAGGCTGTCGTACACGCCGTCGAGGCCGCCCTCGAGCCACGCGTCGTAGTTCGACTCGAGCCGCTCGAGGATCGCGGCGAGGAGCGGCGCCCTGTCGTGCTTGATGCCGTCGCTCGTGTAGAGGCTCCCCGCCGGGACGTTCGTGTCTTCGGGCAGCTCGTTCCGCTTCTGGTTCACGTTGACGCCGATTCCGACGACGACGGCTCCGGCGGAGGCCTCGGCCAGGATTCCCGCCACCTTACGCCGGTTGAGCATGACGTCGTTCGGCCACTTCACCTGCACGGCGAGCCCGACCTCGTCCTCGATCGCCTCCGCGACCGCCGTCCCTGCGACGAGCGAGAGCTCGGAAACGACGCGATCCGCCGAGGGCCGTAAGAGGAGGGAGAAGAGGAGCGCGGTTCCGGGAGGCGCGCTCCAGTGGCGCCCGAGCCGCCCTCGCCCCGCCGTCTGCTCGTCGCAGAGGGCGAGTGCGCCCTCCGGCGAGTCCTCGCCCAGGAGCTCCTGGGTCGACTCGCAGCTCGCCTCGTAGACGTATGGGTGACCGAAGCGGCCCGTCAGAAGCTCGGCGACGCGCTCCGGCGCAAGCGAGTCAAGGGAGGTCACTGGCACTAGACTAACGCCGTGCGATCGACAGCCGCCAAGACTCTGCAAACCGAGTCGATCCCACCGGTGCCGCGGCTGATCGTCTACTCGAAGCTGACGGATTCGGAGCTCGTGGACAAGGCCACGAACGGCGACGGCCGCGCGCTCGATGCGCTGGTCGAGCGCTACGCGCCAAGGGTGAACCGGCTCGCCTCGCAGCTCATGGGCGATCTCGAGGAGGCGAGGGATGCGGCCCAGGAGTCCCTCGTCAAGGTGTGCACGCGCCTCAAGCAGTTTCGCGGCGATGCGCAGTTCGCCACATGGTTGCACCGCCTCGTCGTGAACACCTGCCGCGACCGGATGGCGTTCCAGCGCGTCCGGCGCGCGGAGCCGCTCGAGCTCGACGAGCACACTCCGTCCGACGACGACGACCCCTCGAACGCGGCGATGCTCGGCGACCTGCGGCGCGATCTCGCAGATGCGCTCTCGCGCCTTTCGAACGACCAGCGCATCGCGGTCGTCCTACGGGACTCCTTCGGGCTCTCCTACAAGGAGATCTCGCGCGTCGCGCGCATGCCGGTCGGCACGGCCAAGTGCTACGTCCACCGTGCGCGAGCCCGCCTCAGGACGCTGCTCGAGGAGTACACGCCGGCGTGACCGTCGCCTTGGGGCGCGAGCAGATCGAAGAGATCCTGCCGCACCGCGACCCGTTCCTCTTCCTGGACGAGGTCACCGTGCTCGAGCCCGGAGCGCGCGTCGTTGCGCGCAAGCAGGTGCGGGAGGACGAGTGGTTCCTCACCGGCCACTTCCCGGGCCGGCCGATCATGCCCGGCGTGATCATCGTCGAGGCGATGGCGCAGTGCGGCGCGGTCGCGGTCCTCGCCGACGAGGCCAACCGCGGCAAGCTCGCGCTCTTCGCCGGGATCGACGGCGTGCGCTTCAAGCGGATGGTGCTTCCCGGCGACGAGCTCGAGCTCACGTGCCAGCTCGAGCGGATGCGCGGACCGGTCGGCCGCGGCAAGGCCACCGCCACCGTGGACGGAGAGCTGGCGGCACGCGGCACGCTGATGTTCGCCGTCACCGACTCCTAGATGCTCGCCGACGTCACCCAGAACGGCTCGATCGGCATCGTCGGCGTCGGCTCGTACGTGCCCGAGAGGGTGCTGACGAACGACGACCTCTCGAAGCTCGTCGAGACCTCCGACGAGTGGATCGTCGAGCGCACGGGCATCAAGGAGCGGCACATCGCCGAGCCGGGGCAGGCGGCGAGCGACCTCGCCCTCCCCGCCGCGCGGCAAGCGCTCGAGCAGGCGGGCGTCGGCCCGTCCGACCTCGACCTCGTCGTCGTCGCAACGGTGACCCCCGACATGTTCTTCCCGTCCACCGGCTCGCTGCTCGCGTCCGAGCTGGGAGCATCCGACGCGGCGGCCTACGACCTGTCCGCCGGCTGCACCGGCTTCATGTACGCGCTCGCGCAGGCCTACGGCACGGTGGCCGGCGGGCTCACGAAGAACGCGCTCGTGGTTGGCACCGAAACGCTCTCCAAGATCATCAACTGGCACGACCGGGCGACCTGTGTTCTCTTCGGGGACGGAGCGGGCGCGGTCGTCATCGGACGCGTACCGGACGGCGGCTTCAAGGGCTTCGAGCTCGGCTCGGACGGCGAAGGGGGAAAGGAGCTTTCGATTCCGGGTGGCGGCTCGCGCAACCCTTCGACCGCCGAAACCGTCGCACAAGAGATGCACTTTCTGCAGATGAACGGCCGCGAGGTCTACAAGTTCGCCACACGGGTGCTCGTCGCGTCGGCGGAGAAGCTCCTCGACGAGATCGAGCTCACGGTCGAGGACGTCGATCTCTACATCCCCCACCAGGCGAACAAGCGCATCATCGACTACGCCGCGTCGAAGCTCGGCATCCCGGAGGAGAAGGTCTTCGTGAACGTCGACCGCTACGGCAACACGTCCTCCGCCTCGATCCCGCTTTGCCTTGCGCAGGGCGTCCGCGAGGGGCGGTTGCACGAGGGCGCGCGCGTGCTGATGACAGGGATGGGCGCCGGGCTCACGTGGGGCTCGGCATACACGGTTTGGGGTAACGGGACGCCATGAGGATCGCCTTCTGCTTCCCGGGCCAGGGCTCGCAGGACGTCGGCATGGGCCGCGCGATCGCGGAGCGTTTCCCCGAGGCACGCGCGGTCTACGACGAGGCCTCGGAGGCGGTCGGCTACGACGTCGCCCAGGTCTGCTTCGAGGGCCCGATCGAGAAGCTGACGCGGACCGACGTGCAGCAGCCCGCCCTCGTGGCGACCTCCCTCGCGTGCCTGCGGGCGGTGGACACGCTCGGGATCAAGCCGGACTTCGTCGTCGGGCACTCCGTTGGCGAGTATTCCGCGCTCGCAGCAGCCGCGTCGCTCGCCGATCGGGACGCCATCGCGCTCGTGCGCGAGCGCGGGCGTGCGATGGCGGAGGCAGCCGACCGGCATCCGGGCGCGATGGCCGCGGTGCTCGGCCTCGAAGACGCAATCGTCGAGGAGCTCTGCGCCGGGATCCACAACGTGTGGCCGGCGAACTACAACTGCCCGGGCCAGGTCGTGGTGTCGGGCGAGAACGCGGCCGTCGACCGGCTCATCGAAGAGGCCTCGGCCCGCGGAGCGCGGAAGACGGTGAAGCTCCGGGTCAGCGGCGCCTTCCACAGCCCCCTCGTCGAGGGGGCTGCCGAGATTCTGCGGCCCGCCTTGGAGCGCGTCAGCTTCTCGAGCCCGGCGACGCCGTTCATGTCGACGGTCACCGCCCGGGTCGAGGACGCCCAGCGCATCGGCGGGCTGCTCGTCGAGCAGCTCACCGGGCCTGTGAAGTGGACGCAAGCCGTCCGCGAGCTCGTGCAGCAGGGTGTCTCGACATTCGTCGAGATCGGCCCGGGTCAGGTTCTGAGCGGGCTGCTGCGTCGCTGCGACCGGTCGCTCCGGACGGTTTCGGTGGGCGATCCCGAGTCGCTCGAGAAGCTGCAGGAGACGCTCTCTGCCGCCTAGCGGCTCGCCCAGCCACGACTGCCGGGTTCTGAGCGGCTGCAAAGCGCCGCGGCGCTTTGTCCTCGGTCGGCCGCGCACGTTGTACGCGGCCTCCCTGCGTCCGCGCGCGGCGGGCTATTCGCGCGCCAGAATCTCGGCTTCGTGACTGAACGAGCCGCGTTTGCGTCGCTGGAGGGCAAGGTCGCCCTCGTCACGGGCGGGTCGCGCGGGATCGGGGCGGCGATCAGCCGTGAACTCGGCGCCGCGGGCGCGAAGGTGGCCGTCAACTACCGCTCCGACCAGGCCGCAGCAGAAGAGATCGCGGGCGAGATCGGCGGGCTGGCGATTCAGGCCGACGTTTCGGTTCCCGAAGAGGCCGCTGCGCTCGTCGAGCGGGTCGGAGCCGACCTCGGAGATATCGATGCGCTCGTCAACAACGCCGGCGTGACCCGCGACACGCTCATCGCGCGGATGAGCGACGACGACTGGGAGACCGTCATCGAGACGAACCTGCGCGGCCCGTTCAACACATGCCGGGCGGTCGCACGCAAGATGCTGAAGCGGCGTGCCGGGTCGATCGTCAACATGTCCTCCGTCGTCGGCGTCCACGGGAATCCGGGCCAGGCGAACTACTCGGCCTCCAAGGCCGGCATCATCGGCATGTCGAAGGCGCTGGCCCGCGAGCTCGGCTCCAGGGGGGTGCGCGTGAACGTGATCGCGCCCGGTTACATCAAGACCGCGCTCACCGACGTCATCTCCGATGAGATGCGCCAGCTCATCCTCGGGAACACCGCGCTCGGCCGTCTCGGCGAGCCGGAGGACGTAGCCCGTGCGGTACGCTTTCTCTGCTCGGACGAGGCCGCGTTCATCACGGGCGAGGTGCTTCTCGTCGACGGCGGCCTGGGGATGTAGGGAGACAACAGCGTGAGCATGAACGGACGCAGACGTGTGGTCGTGACCGGAGTCGGCGCGGTCACGCCGCTCGGCAACGACGCGGAGACCTTCTGGGAGAATCTCACCGCCGGCAAGAGCGGGGCGGCGCCGATCCAGCAGTTCGACCCGTCCGACTTCGCCGTCCATTTCGCCTGCGAGCTGAAGGAGTTCGACCCGACGCAGTGGATCGAGAAGCGCAAGGCGCGGAAGCTCGACCGCTTCGCGCAGATGATCGTCGCCGCCGCGCGTATGGCCGAGGACGACTCGGGCATCGAGATCGAGCCCGAGACCGACCGCGTCGGCGTCTCGGTCGCGACCGGGATCGGCGGGCTCAAGGCATTCCAGGATTGCTACGACCAGCTGCTCGAGCGCGGGCCGGACCGCGTGAATCCGTTCTCGATCCCGGCGATCATCCCGAACATGGGCGCCGCCTGGGTCTCCATGGAGCTCGGCACCCGCGGCCCGCTCTGGTCGGAGTGCACCGCCTGCGCCGCCTCCAACATGGCCATCGGTCAGGCCCTGGACGACATTCGGCTCGGCCGCGCCGACGTCATGCTCGCCGGCGGGACCGAGGCGGGGATCACGAAGGTCGGCATCGGCGGCTTCGGCGCCATGCGCGCCCTCTCGCGCCGGAACGACGCGCCCGAGAAGGCGAGCCGGCCGTTCGACGCCGAGCGCGACGGCTTCGTGATGGGCGAGGCCGGGGCCATCGTCGTGCTCGAGGAGCTCGAGCACGCGAAGAAGCGCGGCGCGAAGATCTACGCCGAGCTCGGGGGCTACGGCATCTCCTCGGACGCGCAGCACATCACGGAGCCGGATCCGACGGGCCAGCACCCCGCCCGCGCGATGAGGATGGCGATGGACGACGCCGGCATCGATCCCGACGCCATCGACTACATCAACGCGCACGGCACGTCGACCCCGCTCGGGGACGCGAGCGAGACGCGCGTGATCAAGGTCGCGCTCGGCGAGGACAAAGCGAAGAAGACACCGATCTCCTCGACGAAGGGCGCCACCGGCCACTGCCTCGGCGCTTCGGGGGCGATCGAGGCGATCACCTCGATCTTCGCCGTGCAGCGCGACGTCGTCCCGCCGACGATCAACTACGAGTATCCGGATCCCGAGTGCGACCTCGACTACATCCCGAACGAGTCGCGCGAATGGGAGACGGATGTGGCCCTGTCGAACAACTTCGGTTTCGGCGGGCACAATGCCTGTTTAGTCATCAAAAAGTTTCGCTGACGCGCACTTTTTGATGACGAGGTGGGCGACATTCGACGTTTACGGCACCCTGATCGACTGGCGCGGGGGAATCGGATCCGAGCTGGCGCGGATCTGGCCCGACGATGATGCCGAGCGCCTGCTCGAGCGCTACCACGAGCTCGAGCCGCAGGTCGAGGAAGGGCGGTCGATCCCGTATCGAGCCGTGCTTGCGGAGACGCTTGCGCTGCTCGCGTCCGAGGAAGGTCTCGGTCTTCCACCGGGGGAGGAGGGCGCGCTCGGAGAATCCCTTCCCAGCTGGACGCCGTTCCCGGAGGTTCCGGGAGCGCTCGCCGAGCTTCGCAGCGGCGGCTTCAGGCTGGCGCCCCTCTCGAACACCGACCCGGAGTTCCTCGCGGCGTCGTTCGAGCGCATCGGCGTTCCCATCGACGGTCAGATCACGGCTCTGGATGCGGGCTCCTACAAGCCCGCGGCCGGCCACTGGGAGCGGTTCTTCGAGCGCTACGGAGCCGACCGCGATCGGCACGTGCACGTGGCCGCGAGCCTCTTCCACGACATCGAGCCGGCGGGCCGGCTCGGCCTGCGCGCGGTGTGGATCAACCGTCTCGGCGAGAAGAGCGATCTGCCGAGGGCGGCGGAGCTTCGGGACCTCTCCCGGCTTCCGGCCGTCCTCGACGAGCTGGTCCCAGCTACCGTTTAGGCCGTGTCGACCCTCCGGGCGCGCTGTCCCCAGTGCCGCACGCTGACCGCGGTGGCTCTCGAGGGCGGCGAGTACGAATGCCACTCCTGCGGACGCGCCTACCGCGCCGGCCTCGTGCGCGTTCCGCGGGCATGGGGCGAGGACGGCGAGTCCATGGTGGAGGCGGCCTTCCTCGAGCTGCCCTATCCCGAGGCCGGCGTCATCGAGGAGGACACCCTCACCGAGCAGTCGCTCGCGATCGCCTGCTCGCTTCCCGAGCGCCCACTCGTCGTCGGCGGCTGTTGCTGCGCGCACGTCGGAGCGGTGGAAGCTCTGGCGACGCGCGTCGGCCGGCTCGGGATCGTCTGGTTCGACGCGCACGGCGATCTGAACACGCCCGAGTCGTCGCCCAGCGGGAACGCGTGGGGGATGCCGCTTCGCATGCTCATCGACTCAGACACGGTGGCTGCCGAGGACGTGGTGCTCGTGGGCGCGCGGAGTCTCGACCCGCCGGAGGAGAGCTTCATCGCCGAGAGCGGCCTGCGCCTGGGCGAGGGGCGCGTCGCCGACGCCGTCGACGGCGTGGATGCCGTCTACGTGGCCTTCGACTGCGACGTGCTCGAGCCCGACTGCGGCGTCTCGATGTTCATGCCCGAGCCGGGCGGGATGACCCCCGAGGCGGCGGAGGAGGTCCTCCTCGACGTGGCGCGATTGAAGCCGGTCGCCGGCCTGGGCTTCTCCGGCCTGGCCGCCGACCCCCAGAACGTCGCGGGCCTCGCCCGCTTCTGCGCGGCGGTCGGGCTCTAAGAGACCTCTAAGATAGGCCGGTCATGGCCAGCCGGATCGACGTCTCCATCGAGCACCGCGGGCCTGAGCCACCGGAGCCGCCCGGAGGGAAGCATCCGAACACCTGCCCGAGCTGCCACTCCCACTATCGGGACGAGGAGCTCGACGAGACTCTGTGGGTCTGCCCGCAGTGCGGGCACCACTTCCCCGTTCGTGCCCGGCGCCGGGTCGAGCAGCTCGCCGACCGCGGCACCTTCGCAGAGCAAGACGCCGAGCTGCGCTCGGCCGATCCGCTCGCGTTCTTCGACCTGCGCGCCTACACGGAGCGGATCGCCGAGGCCGAGGTGGCAACCGGGCTCGGAGACGCGCTCATCGCGGGAGCCGCGAGCATCGAGCGCAGACCTTGCGAGCTCGCGGTCATGGACTTCGCGTTCATGGGCGGCTCGATGGGGAGCGCGGTCGGCGAGAAGTTCGCCCGCGCGTGCGAACGGGCTGCGGATCGCGGCGTCCCGCTCGTCTGCGTGACGGCCTCGGGCGGCGCGCGCATGCAGGAGGGAATCCTCTCGCTCATGCAGCTGCCGAAGACCGTTGCGGCCGTCGACCTCTTGCACCAGAAGCCGGCGGCGTTCATCTCCGTCATGACGCACCCCACGACGGCCGGCGTGCTTGCGAGCTTCGCCAGCCTGGGCGACGTGATCGTGTCCGAGCCCGGGGCGCTGCTCGCGTTCACCGGTCCCCGCGTCGTCCAGCAGACGACCCGGGAGAAGCTCCCCGAGGACTTCGGGCTCGCCGAGTCGAACGCCCGCTTCGGACACGTGGACGCTATAGTCCCGCGGCCCGAGCTCCGGCCCTACCTCGGCCGCGTGCTGGCCCTCTTTCACAATGGCGACTGAGAGCTCCGAGGGCACAGTCGAGCAGCTGCGGCTGCGCGAGCGTCTCGCCAGGCTCCGCGAGCTCCCGCTCCTTCGCGGGGTCGGGGTCTCCGGCGAGATGGCGCGGCTTCAACACCAGATCGAACGGATCGACGAGGAGCCGAACGCCGATGACGTCTGGCGCGCAGTCGAGCTCGCCCGCCATCAGGACCGGCCGTACACCCTTGACTACGTCGAGCGGATCTTCGACGACTTCATCGAGCTTCACGGCGATCGCGCCTTCTCGGACGACGCCGCGCTCGTGACGGGCATCGGACGCTTCAAGGGCGATACCGTGGCGCTCGTCGGGCATCAGAAGGGACGCGACATCCGCGAGCGGACGCACCGCAACTTCGGGATGACGTATCCCGAGGGCTACCGCAAGGCCATGCGCGTGATGGAGCTCGCCGACCGGCACGGGTTTCCCGTCTTCACCCTCGTCGACACGCCGGGCGCCTATCCGGGAGTCGTCGCGGAGCAGCACGGGCAGGGCGGGTGGATTGCCCGCTCGCAGCTCCTCATGCTCCGGTTGGGCGTGCCGACGGTGTCCTGCATCATCGGCGAGGGCGGCTCGGGCGGAGCCGTCGCGATCGCAGTCGCCGACCGCGTCCTCATGCAGGAGAATGCGATCTACTCGGTCATCTCGCCCGAGGGCTGCGCCGCCATCCTCTGGCGCGACGCGGGCGAGGCGAAGAAGGCCGCCGCGGCCTTCAAGCCGGACGCGCTGCACTGCCTCGAGCTCGGCGTCATCGACGGCGTCGTTCCCGAGCCTCCGGGCGGAGCGCACGAGAACGTCGATGTGGCCGCCCAGCTACTCGGGGAATCGCTCGGAATCGCCCTCGACGAGGTCAAGCGGATGGATTCGGCGAAGCGAAAGCGCGAACGAGGCCAGAAATTCCGCAAGATGGGGATTTTCCTTGAGTGAAACGGGCTTTTGGCCCTGTTTCCCACAGCATCCACAGAGTTTTCCCCCACCAAACATCACCTTTACACAAGGCCTCAAGGCCGGTTCGCACCGGCCTTGAGTGCCAACCCCCCCTGGTCGGCAGAGAAGTCGCTAAGGACCCTCTCGCGACGACGTTCTACCCGAGGCCGAGTCGGATAAACATACGGCCGTGGCGAGCCTTCGCGACTACGAACGCAAGCGCGACCGGAAGAAGACGCCGGAGCCCTTCAGCGGCCGAAAAGGGCGACCGAAAGCGCCGATCTTCGTCATCCAGCGCCATGATGCGCGCCGCCTCCACTACGACTTCAGGCTCGAGCGCGACGGCGTTCTTCTCTCCTGGGCGGTGCCGAAGGGCGTTCCGCTCGAGACCGGCCAGCGCAATCTCGCGGTTCACGTCGAGGACCATCCGCTCGACTACGCGGGCTTCGAAGGCGAGATCCCCAAGGGTCAGTACGGGGCCGGCACGGTGGAGATCTGGGACTCAGGCACCTACGAGCTGCTCGAGGAGAAGCGCGACGGCGGTTTGACCGTCCGCCTCGACGGCGAGCGCCTGCAGGGCGTGTGGACGCTCGTGCCCGCGCGCCTCTCCGGCGAGGAGAAGAACTGGCTCCTGATTCGCAAGCGCGACGAGGCGCCGCCGAAGGCGCAAGGGAAGCGGGCCCAGTACTCCCCGATGCTGGCCACGCTCTCCGAGAAGGTTCCCACGGGCAAGGACTGGAGCTTCGAGGTCAAGTTCGACGGGTATCGCGCGCTCGCCTATCTGCGCGGGAGCGAAGCGCGGCTCGTGAGCCGCAACGGCAACGATCTCACCGAGCGCTTCGAGAACGTCGCGCGGGCGCTCTCCTCCGCGGTCAAGACGCCCGACTGCGTGCTCGACGGCGAGGTCTGCGCGCTCGACGAGGAAGGGCGGTCGAGCTTCTCGGCGATGCAGCAGGGAAACGGGGCGATCGTCTACTACGCCTTCGACGTGCTCGAGGTGGAGGGCGCGCCGCTCGTCGACCGCCCGCTCGAGGAGAGGCGTGAGACCCTGGCGCAGCTGCTCGACCGCCGGAACCGCACGATTCTCCTCTCCGAGGCCTTCGACGACGGCACCGCACTCGCCGAGGCGGCGGAGGACCAGGGCCTCGAGGGCGTCGTGGCGAAGAAGGCGGGCTCGCGGTACGAGTCCGGCCGGCGGTCGCGCAACTGGCTGAAGGTGAAGACGCACGGGCGCCAGGAGTTCATCGTCTCCGGTTACACGCGTGGGAAGGGCCGGCGGTCCGGAACTCTTGGCTCCCTCATCCTGGCGGTCAACCGCGGGCAGGGGATCGAATACGTCGGCAACGTCGGAACGGGCTTCACGGAGAAGGAGATCGACAAGCTCCTGCGCCGCCTCCGCCCGCTGGAGCGAAAGGAGTCGCCGTTCGGGTTCGTCCCGAAGATGCCGAAAATTCGCCGGGGTGACATCGTCTGGGTCGAGCCGAAGCTCGTCGCCGAGGTCGAGTTCGCCCAGTGGACCCACGACAACCGGCTTCGCGCTCCCTCCTACAAGGGCCTGCGCGAGGACAAAGAGGCCGAGGAGGTGCGGCGAGAAGTGCCGATCGAGACCGAGATCAAGCGGGGCAAACGCGTTCTGCGCCTTTCCAACCTCGACAAGGTGTTCTTCCCGGAGAGCGGCCTGACCAAGGGGGACTTGCTCGGGTACTACCGCGACGTCGCCCCGGTCCTCGTCCCGCACCTCAAGAACCGGCCCTTCACCATGAAGCGCTACCCCGACGGGCGGGAGGGCAACTTCTTCTTCCAGAAGGACTCGCCCAAGCACATGCCCGAGTGGATCGACCGGAAGGCGTTCAGGGCGACGTCGAGAGAGTCGCGGCAGAAGCGGATGATCACGTACCCGCTCGTGAACGACGAGCTCGCCCTGCTCTGGATGGTCAACATGGGCTGCATCGACATGAACGTCTGGTACTCGCGGGTGGACAGGGCGGAGCGGCCAGACTTCGTCCTCTTCGACCTCGACCCCTCACCCGACGTCGGCTTCCCGGAAGTCGTCCAGGTCGCGCTGCTCGTGAAGGAGGTACTCGACGCGCTCGAGCTCGAGGGCCTGCCCAAGACGAGCGGCTCGGACGGGATGCACGTGCTCGTCCCGATCCAGCGCCGCTATACCTACGGGGACACGCGCGAGTTCGCCGAGATCGTCGCAAGGACGCTGGAGCGGACGCACCGCGGGCTCGTGACCACGGAGTGGTCGAAGTCGAAGCGCCGCGGCGTGCTCATCGACTCGAATCAGAACGGTGAGGGGAAGACGATCGCGTCTGTCTACTCCGTGCGCCCGCGAGAAGGCGCGCCGGTCTCGACGCCGCTTCGCTGGGACGAGGTGAACGAGGGCCTCGACCCGCTCGCCTTCACGATGGACGCCGTCCTCGCACGGATCGAGAAGCACGGAGATCTCTTCGAGCGGGTGCTGCACGGGAAGCAGTCGATCGGGAAAGCGCTCGACAAGCTTCGCTAGTGCCGTAGGAAGGCGAAGCGGGAGCCGATCTCCTCGAAGCCGAGGCGGTTGTAGAGCGCCTTCGGCCAGGCGTCTCCGTCGGCGACGAGGAAGATGAGCTCGTGGTCGCCGGCGAGAGCCTCCTCGACCGCCTTCGTGACGACGGCCTTCGCGTGGCCTCGTCCGCGATGGGACGGAAGCGTGGCGACCTCCTCGACCTGCGCAGTTCCTCCGTCGGAGTAGAGCTGCGCCGAGCTCACGACCTCGCCGCCGCCGACGATGCCGAAGATCCGCGAGTTCGCGGCCTTCCACATGAGGTTGTCGGCGGCGATGATCTGCTCCACGGTCGCGGGGTCGGCTTCCGTCTGCCATTCGCGGACGATCTCCTCGCGCAGCCCATGGAGTCGCTCGGGCGCGACCTCCTCGACGTGTGCGGTTTCCGCCGGCTCGCCGCCGCCCCGATAGGCCATGAAGAGGAAGTGGTCGGCTTCCCAGCCGAGCTTCCGGAAGCCGTTCTCGAGCTCCTCGGCGCCCAGCGGCAGAATGACTCGGCGGTGCCGGAGGCCCGCTTGCACGCGGTCGACCTCGTCCGCGATCTCCTCGGCGGTCGCGTCACCGGGATGCTCGGCCCGCACGACGTTGAGGTTCCAGATCCGCGCGAAGGTGTCGTTGAAGAGCGCGGGGCCGAAGCGAGTCTCCACGACGCGCTCGGCGCAACGGTCGCGGATGAGCTCCTCGAAGGCAGCCGCGCGCTCGAGCTCTTGAAGAGACCGTCTCACAATGAACACCTCAGCCGCCGGAGCGCACTGAACGGCGCGATGCCGCGTCCTCGGTCGCACCGGTATCTCATTCGATACCGGCGCTCCCTGCGTCCTCGCCTCGCATCCGTCCCGCGCGCTCAAGCTCAATCATCGCCGAGGCGGCGTGCGCGTCCGAGCATCGAGAGCTCGGCGATGTCGCGGCGGAAGAAGAGCCCGACCGTCCAGTCGGTGACGACGCGGAGCTTCCGCCTGAGGAGCGGAAGCTGGTACAGGTGGTACGTCCGCGTGATGAACCAGCCGATGAAGCCGCGAAAGCGGAGGCCGAGCACGTCGGCGATCCCCTTGTTCCGGCCCAGCGTCGCGACCTGGCCGAGCATGCGGTAGCGGTACGGCCTCGGCTCGCCCTGCAGGTTCTTCGCGAGGCGACGGGCCTGGCGCAGGGCGTGCTGGCACGTGGGAGGATCGAACTGGCCGGGAGTGGCTTCGTTCGGCACGCGGGCGCAGTCGCCGAGCGACCAGACGTCGCGGCGCTCCTCGACGCAGAGCGTCGGCCCGACCTTGACGCGTCCCTTCTCGTCCACCGGAAACCCGAACCTGCTGACCACCGGCGTCGCCCGGACGCCCGCGGTCCACACCAGCGTGTCGGTGTCGATGCGCTCGCCGTCCGAAAGCGTCGCGGCGTGCTCCTCGACCGAGTCGAGGGTTGTTCCGACACGGATGTCCACTCCACGCCTTTCGAGCTGCTTCGCGGCGTAGTCGCCGAGTCCGGACGGGATCTCCGGGAGGATCTTCGGCGCCGCGTCGACGAGCACCCAGCGCTGCTCGATCCCGCGCAGGCGCGGGTAGTAGCGGAGCGCGTCGCGAACAAGGTCGGCGAGCTCGGCCAGAGCCTCGACGCCGGCATAGCCGGCGCCGACGAAGACGAACGTGAGGTGGCGCTTCGCGACCTCGGGATCGACCACGGCGTCCGCCGCCTCGAGCTGGCGGAGCACGTGGTTGCGAAGGGCGATTGCGTCGGCGAGGTCCTTGAATCCCCATCCGTGCTCGCCCAGGCCGGGGATCGGCAGCGTGCGCGCGATCGCGCCGAGGGCGACGACGAGGTTCCGGTATTCCAGCTCGAATCCTCCAGCCTCGGTCTCGACCGAGACCTGCCTCGCGGCCTCGTCTATCTCGGTGATCTCGCCGAGCAGGAGGTCGGCGTGGGGGCACATCATCCGCAGCGGCACGACGGCGTGGCGCGGCTCGAGGGTCCCCGATGCAGCCTCGGGCAGCGATGGGGTGTAGAGCATGAAGTTCTCGCGGCTGACGATCGTGCAGCCGGCCTTGCCGAGGAGCCGGCCGACGTAACTTCCCGCGAAGCCGCCGCCGAGGACCAGCGTTCCGTTCTTCGCGTGGCGATGCACTAGGGGGCCGCCTTTCGCATGCGCGTGAGGAGCGTAAGGGCGCCGGCCTTGTCAAGGAAGTCGTTGAGGTTTCCGCACTTCGGCGACTGCACGCACGACGGGCACCCGCTTTCACACGGACAGCCGTTCAGAAGCGCGGCGGTGTCGCCGACCCAGCCTTCGAGCTGGTCGAATCCGCGCCGCGCGATCCCGACGCCTCCCGCGTGGCCGTCGTAGATAAACACCGTCGGGCGCCCCGTTTGGTGGTGGAGGTTTGTCGAGAGCCCGCCGATGTCCCAGCGGTCGCACATCGCCCAGAGCGGCAGGAGGGCGATCATCGAATGCTCGGCCGCGTGGAGGGTGCCGAGAAGCCGTGGCATCTCGTCGACGCCTTCGAGCATCCAGTCCTCGGGGAGATACCAAATCGCCTCGGTCTCGAACGTCGTCTCCGGCATGAGGAGCGGGACGAGGTCGAGCGTCGCCTGGTCGCAGATCGACTTCTTCTGGTAGCCGATCACCTGCTCGGTCACGCTCACGCGGCCGAAGGAGACCTCCATCCCCATCCGCGTCTCGACGATCTGCGGCTCCTCGATCGAGGTCATCGTCTCCTTCTTCGCCTGCGTGTAGTAGTCGCCGCTGAACGGCTCGACGAGCGCGGTATGGCTGTCGTGGTCGAGGACGAGCACGTTGTAGGCCTCGCCCATATGGAGGTAGACGGCGCCGTCGTGAACGGTGGAGTAGGCACGTTCCGTCTCGACGAGGCCGAGCACCGAGCCGGACTCGGACTCCACGACCGCGTACGACTCCGGGCTCGTCGAGCGGAGCGAGAAGCGCGCGGCCGGGTAGTCGCGCCCCGACCAGACGTAGCCGGCCTTCGTCTTCTTGAGCTCGCCCGTCTCCACGAGCGCCTCCGCGCGGGTCAGCGCCTCCTCGCCGAGAAAGACGGTGTCGCGCTCGTCCAGAGGCGCCTCGAACGCCGCCGAGAGGACGTGGCCGTCGAGCACGCGCGGGTTGGCGTGGTCGAGGATCGCCGCCTCGACCCGGCGGTTCATGAGCGCGTCGGGTTCCCGCATGAAGAACTGGTCGAGGGCGTCCTCGCTCGCCACGAGGACGGCGAGTCCCTGGCTGCGTCTCCCTGCCCGGCCCCACTGCTGGCGCAGGCTCGCAACCGTGCCGGGAAAGCCGACGGAGAGCGCGCAATCGAGGAGGCCGATGTCGATGCCCAGCTCGAGCGCGTCCGTGGCCGTCACGCCGAGGAGGTCGCCCTCGACGAGGCGCTGCTCGATCTCGCGCCGCTGGGCGGGGGTGTAGCCGGCCCGGTACGGCGAGAGGCGCGCGGCGAGCTCAGGCCCGACACGCTCCGAGGCGAAGCGGTGGATGAGCTCTGCGGCCTTCCGTGACTTGGCGAAGCAGATCGTGCGCAGGCCGCGCTCGACGAGGTCGGCGAGCAGCTTCGCGCCTTCCCCGAGCGGGCTCGCGCGCAGCTGCAGCTCCTCGTCGAGGAGCGGTGGGTTCCAGAAGGCAACCGTGCGCGCCGCGTGCGGCGCCGCGTCCTTCTCGACCACCGTTGCTTCGACGCCGAGGAGAGATTCCACCAGCTCGCCCGGGTTGGCGATCGTCGCCGAGGCAAGGAGGAACTGCGGCTCGGCCCCGTAGATGGCTGCGGCGCGGCGCAGGCGGCGGAGGACGTTGGCGACGTGCGATCCGAAGACGCCTCGGTAGACGTGCGCCTCGTCGACGACGACATAGCGGAGGTTCTGGAGCACGTCGCCCCAGCGGTCGTGGTGGGGCAGCACGCCGACGTGGAGCATGTCCGGGTTCGTGAGGATCACGTTCGCCCACTTGCGGATCTGCCAGCGCCGTTCGGTCTCCGTGTCGCCGTCGTAGATCGCCGGCCGGAGGCGCGGGAGCCTGAAGGCGGCGAGGGCGCGGGCCTGGTCCTGGGCGAGCGCCTTCGTCGGATAGAGGTAGAGCGCGCGGAGCTTCGGCTCCTCCGCGAGCGCGTTCAGGACGGGCAGGTTGAAGGCCAGGGTCTTGCCGCTCGCGGTTCCCGTCGAGACGACGATGTGCTCGCCTCGTTCCGCTGCGTGGAACGCCTGCGCCTGGTGGCGGTAGAGGCCGTCCAGGCCGAGGCCGGCGAGTGACTCGAGCACCTGTGGATGCAGCCCGTCCGGGATCGAGACAATGTCCGCCCGCTGGGCGCGGATCTCGGTTCGGTATGCGAGCTCCTCGCCCTGCAGGAGCGCGTCCCAGGTCACGACCGTCACAGGGCCGATGCTAGCCTCACCGTCCGTGGTACCCCGGTGCCTCACGATTGCGGGCTCGGATTCGGGCGGCGGCGCCGGGATCCAGGCCGACCTCAAGGCCTTCGCCGCGCTCGGCTGTCACGGGATGAGCGCGATCGTGGCGCTGACGGCGCAGTCCACCACGGAGGTGCGCTCCGTCCACGAGGCTCCTGCGGTTTTCATCCGGGACGAGCTGGACGTCGTCTTCGGTGACATCGGGGTGGACGCGGCCAAGACCGGCATGCTCTTCTCGCGGGGGATCATCGAGACCGTGGCGCGTTTCCTGTCGGCGCACCGCGTGCCGCTCGTCGTCGACCCGGTGATGGTGGCGGCTTCGGGCGCGAAGCTCCTGCAGGACGACGCGGCCGACGTTTTGGTGGCCCGGCTTCTGCCCCTTGCAAGCGTCGTCACGCCGAACCTGCACGAGGCCTGCGCGCTCGCGGGCGTCCCGTATGCGGAGGATGCGAACCGGGGGGAACTCGCCGAGCGGATTCATGCGCTCGGCGCCGCGGCGGTGATCGTCACCGGCGGTCACGGGACCGAGGCCGTGGACTGGCTCTACGACGGAGTACAGCACGTGTCGATCCCGGTCGAGCGCCACGAGTCGGACGCGACCCACGGCGCCGGCTGCACCCACTCCGCGAGCCTGACCGCGCTGCTCGCCCGCGGCGAATCGCTGGAGGACGCTGCGCGCGGTGCCGCCCGCATCGCGTCGGAGGCGGTGCGTGCCGGACTCGCCGAGATCGGCTCCGGCTCGGGACCCGTCGACGCCATCGGCCTTGAAGCTGTCCGAAGCAGGTGAGTTCGGGCTCCTGCGGGAGCTCGAGCGGCTAGAGCTCGTGTCCGGCCAGGACGCCGAGGGCGCAATTCTCGGCGGTGGACGGGTGGCGACCCTGGACGTCCTCGCCGAGGGCGTCCACTTCCGGCTCGACTGGACGTCTTTTCGCGACCTCGGCTACAAGGCGGCGGCGGTGAACCTGAGCGACCTCGCTGCGATGGGCGCAGCGGCGGAGGGCCTGCTCGTCGGGCTCGGTGCGCCAGAAGGCGCCGAGGTCGCACAGGTCGTGGAGCTCTATGAGGGCCTGAACGAGGCCGGTGTTCCGGTCCTCGGAGGCGACACCACGCGGACGCCGTCCTGGTTTCTCTCCGTGACCGCTTTCGGCAGGAGCGACCGGGTGCCGGGCCGTGCCGGCGCGCGTCCAGGAGACCTGCTCGTGGTTACGGGCCCGCTCGGCGGCTCGGCGGCGGGCCGCCACGTCCTGGAGCACGCGCTCGGCGGTTTCGACGAGCTCGTGGAGACGCACCGTCGGCCCCCGCTTCGGCTCGAGGAGGGACGCAGGCTCGCCCGTGTCGCGCACGCGCTCGTCGACCTGAGCGACGGGATCGGCTCGGACGCGGCGCGAATCGCCGAGCGCTCCGGCTGCAAGGTTGTGCTCGACGTCGAGGCGATTCCGCGCGCGTCCCGGGTCGACGAGGTCGCCGATCTGCCGTTCTGGACGCTCGGCGAGGACTATGAGCTCCTGGCTGCGCTCGCGCTCGAGGACGCTCAGGCGAGCGGCTTCAGCGTGGTCGGGCGCGTCGAGGAAGGCTCAAGCGTCGAGCCCGACCTCCCCGGCTGGGAGTCCTTCGCTACGTAATTCAGGCAGTCCGTGACGAAAGACGCCAAGTAACAGTCTGTTACTTGGCCTCCACGGAGTCAGTGAGCCGGGCGAAAGACGGCCTACCCCGGACGTTCATGGGGGATCGGCCCGTGTCACCAAAGCGTCACTTCTTCGGCGCGTCCCGGACCAAGCAACAGTCTGTTACAAGCCGGACTTGTCCGCGCCCAGGGCGACACGAGCGCCGCCGGGGCCGGACGCGCTCAGGTTGTCTGGCTGGAAGGGCTCAGGCTGCTCTGCCGAGCCAACGTTCCCAAGCCGACTCGTAGTGGCTCTTGGAGCGCGCGCCGATGACGGTCTCTTGCGCCTCGCCGCGCTCGAAGAGGATGACGGTGGGTATCGAGAGCACGTTGTAGCGAGACTGCGTCTGCAAGTTGTCGTCCACGTTCATCTTCAGAAACTTGACTCGGTCTCCGTGCTGCTCGGCGAGGTCGTCGATGATCGGGCTGACCACGCGGCAGGGGCCGCACCACGGCGCCCAGAAATCGACCACCACGGGCCGGTCGGAGTCGAGAACCTCGGCCTGGAAGTCCGCGTCGGTGACGTCGCCCACCATGTTCGCACTATAGCCAGGACTACAGATGATTCCGGGCGCTTCGAAGCCTGAGCTCGGGCACCTTCAACATCGCCTCGAGCACGATTCCGCGCGTCATCTTCGAGCCTCCGGAGCGGCGCTCGGCGAAGACGATTGGAATCTCCTGCACCTCGAATCCGGCCCGGAGCGCTCGGTAGGTCGTCTCGATCTGGAAGGCGTAGCCCTTCGTCCGGATGCGGTCGAGCGGAAGGGCCTCGAGGGCCTCGCGCCGCCAGCACTTGAACCCGCCGGTCAGGTCGTGAACGCCGACGCCGAGGATCGTGCGCGCATAGAGCGAGCCGAAGCGGCTGATCGCCTGCCTGCTCTTCCCCCAGTTCTTCGTGCCGCCGCCCTCGACGTAGCGGGAGCCGAGGGCGAGAGTGGCCTTTTCGGTCGCCGTGAGGAGCCGCGGCACGTCGGCGGGGTCGTGGGAGAAGTCCGCATCCATCTGCACGATCCGTTCCGCTCCGCGGTCGAGCGCCCAGCGAAAGCCCGCGACGTACGCCGGGCCGAGCCCCTCCTTGCGGGCCCGATGGAGGACGGAGAGAAAGGGCAGCTCTCCGCTCAGCCGGTCGGCGAGCTCGCCGGTGCCGTCCGGCGAGGAGTCGTCGATGACGAGGATGCGCCCCTCGGCGCCCGAGTCCGCGAGCACGTCGCCCAACCGGCGCGCAAGGGGCGCGAGGTTCGCCCGCTCGTTGTAGGTCGGAAGGCAGATGACCAGGCGCACCCGCGTATCATCGCCCGCGTGGCGCAGACGCTGCCCTCAAACGCCCAGCTGGCCGAGCAGTTCGAGCTTCTCGCCGATCTGCTCGAGCTCGACGGCGCCGACGCATTCCGACTGACCGCCTACCGGCGGGCCGCGACACGCATTCGCGAGTCGGCCGTGCCTGTCGCCCAGCTGGCGCTGGACAAGAAAGCGACGCGGCTCTCGGGAATCGGCGCCACGATCGAGGGCAAGATCGTCGAGTACACCGAAACCGGAGACATGGCCGCACTGGCCAAGCTCCGCGACAAGCTTCCAACCGGGCTCGTCGAGGTCATGCATGTCCCCGGCCTCGGGCCGAAGACCGCGCGCAAGCTCTGGGTCGAGCTCGGCGTCCAGTCGGCCGACGATCTGCGCGCGGCGGCCGAGCAGGGCCGGCTCGCGGAGGTGCAGGGGCTCGGCTCGAAGACGCAGGAGAAGGTGCTCGCCTCGCTCGCCAGGCCGAAAAAGGTGGTCGAGCAGAAGACACTGCTCGGCCGTGTTCTGCCCTTCGTGGATCAGGCGGTCGAGGAGCTTCGTGCTCACCCGGCCGCGCGCCAGGTGTCGGAGGCCGGGAGCGTGCGCCGGCGGCGCGAGACGGTTCGCGACCTCGACATCATCGCCACGGCCGACGATCCGGCAGCGCTCACGGCCCACTTCGTCGGGCAGCCGTGGGTCGCGCAGGTCGTCGCGCACGGCGGGACGAAGGCGACGGTGGTCTCCCACGACGGCCTCCGCTTCGACCTGCGCGTCGTGCCGCCGGAGAGCTACGGGAACCTGCTCCAGCACTTCACCGGCTCCAAGGCCCACAACGTCGCCATGCGGGAGGAAGCCGTGACGCGCGGCCTCTCGATCTCCGAGTACGGCGTCAAGAACACCGACACCGGCGAGGTCTTCACCGCTGCCACCGAGCAGGAGCTCTACGAGTTCCTGGGCTACGCGTGGATCCCGCCCGAGCTCCGCGAGAACCGCGGCGAGCTGGCTGCGGCGCGTGACGGCGGACTGCCCGACCTCGTCGAGCTCGACGACATCCGCGGCGACCTGCACTCGCACACGACGTGGTCGGACGGCCGCGGCTCGCTGGACGAGATGGTCGCGACCGCGAAGGGCCTCGGCCGCTCGTACCTCGCCGTCTGCGACCACGCGCGACGGCTTCGCAACGGCCGGCTCGAGCAGCAGCACGAGGAGATCGAGGAGGTCGGCGCACGCACGACGGGCCTGCAGATCCTGCGCGGCATCGAAGTCGACATCCGCGCGGACGGCTCGCTGGACATGGACGACGGCGTGCTGGCGGGGCTCGACTGGGTGATGGCCTCCGTCCATTCCGGGTTCGACCGCAAGCGGGAGGAGCTGACCCGGCGCATCCAGGCGGCGATGGAGAGCCCTCACGTCGACTGCATCGGGCATCCGACCGGCCGGAAGATCAACCGGCGCGATCCCTACGACGTCGACTTCGAGGCGCTGCTCGAGACGGCGGTCGAGACCGGAACGTTCCTCGAGATCAACTGCCAGCCCGACCGGCTCGACCTGGACGACAACCACGCGCGCGCGGCCGCCGAGGCCGGCGTCAAAATCGTCGTCTCGACCGATGCGCACCGCACGCACGAGCTCGCGAACATGCGCCTCGGCGTTGCCATTGCGCGGCGGGGGTGGATCGGCCCGGAGCAGATCGTGAACACGCGGCCGTGGCGCGACGTCAAGAAGCTCCAGAAGAAGCCGTGAGCGACTTTCGTCGTGACGGGGAAGCGGCGCTCGACTGGGTCGCCGGATATCTCGAGCGAGTCGGAGAGCTCCCGGTGGCGGCGAGCGTCTCCCCCGGAGAGGTCCGGGCGAAGCTCGCGGCCTCTCCGCCCGAGCAGGGCGAGCCGTTCGAGGCCGTCCTGCGCGATCTCGACGAGGCGATCCTCCCCGGGATCACGCACTGGAACCATCCGCGCTTCTTCGGCTACTTCGCCAACACGGGCTCCGAGCCGGGGATCCTCGCCGAGCTCGTCATCGCGGCCCTGAACGTCAACGCGATGCTCTGGCGCACGTCGCCGGCGGCGACGGAGGTCGAGGAGCTCGCGCTCGACTGGCTCGCGCAGCTGCTCGGCCTCCCTGGGGGGCTGCACGGCCACATCGAGGACACCGCCTCGACGGCGACCATCGTTGCGCTTGCCGCCGCGCGTGAGCTGCGGCCCGAAGGCCACGTCCTCACCTCGGAGCACGCGAACTTCTCGGTCGAGAAGGCCGCCCGGCTAGTCGGGCTCGAGTGCCGTTTCGTGCCCGTCGACGACCAGTTCCAGATGCGCGTCGACGCGCTCGCGGAGCAGATCGAAGGCGCCGCAGCCGTCGTCCCCACCGCAGGCACGACCTCGACCACGTCCGTCGATCCCGTGCGCGAGGTCGCCGACTTGTGCCAGGAGGCTGGCGCCTGGCTTCACCTCGATGCGGCCTACGCGGGCTCGGCCGCGGTCTGCGAGGAGCTCCGCTGGACGCTCGACGGCGCCGAGCTGGCCGATTCCCTGGTGATCAACCCACACAAATGGCTGGTCACCCCGATGGACTGCTCGTGCTTCTGGACCCGCAAGCCCGATGTCGTCTTCAAGGCTTTCAGCGCGAGCCCGGAGTACATGCCCGAGCGGGAAGGAACCGTGACCGACCTCAAGGACTACGGGCCCGCGCTCGGCCGGCGCTTCCGCGGGCTCAAGCTCTGGACCGTGCTCCGCTGCTACGGCCGGGAGGGGCTGCAGGCTCTCATCCGCGAGCACGTGCGCCACGCGCAGCTCTTCGCGTCCTGGGTCGAGGA
>Ga0111539_10003175_pt1 | contig 21753 bp, 11 predicted proteins | sample RhiMethybrSRZTD1_FD_79667 | JGI IMG/M metagenome (GOLD analysis project Ga0111539, IMG submission 79667) | Populus rhizosphere microbial communities from Tennessee, USA - Rhizosphere MetaG P. TD hybrid SRZTD1 (version 2) (version 2) | ecosystem: Host-associated > Plants > Roots > Rhizosphere >...
AGCGACTGAAGTAGCCAAACTCAAGTCGCAGGCTGGTAAAGATCTCGTTATATACGGTCATGGTCTCTTGGCGCAGACGCTGCTAAGGCATCAATTGCTCTGCGAACTCAAGCTCTGGATCCATCCGTGCCTCGTCGGTCACGGCAAGTTGCTCTTCCGGAGGGGGAAAAGACAAATATTTGCACCTGTCAGCCTGTGACAAGTTTATAGACGATGAGACAAAGACCAACGTCGAAGCGAGCCGAATGAAGGATCAACATCCAAGTATTAAGAAGTTTCGAGAACGATCGTCAGCGTCGTTACATCAAGGGCCGATCACCCTGGACGCGAATGAACTCCGCGATATCTGTCTGCAAGCGGGTGCTGACGATGTTGGTTTTGTGGAAGTCGATCGAGCGGAGCTTGCTAGTGAGCGAAGTGACATCCTGAATTTCTTTCCGCACACAAAGGCGCTGATCAGCTTTGTCGTGCGAATGAATCTTGAGCCGATTCACAATCCCGCCCGTTCGGTCGCGAATGTCGAATTCGAACAAACGGGACATCATGTGAATGAAACTGCCCACCACATCGTGGCCGCGCTCGCAGCGAAAGGCATTCGCGCCATCAACCCGGCGATGGGCTTCCCAATGGAGGTTGCTCGCGGGACAGGGAACAAACTCTGGGTCGTTTCTCACAAGACCGTAGCAGTAGCGGCAGGGCTCGGTCACATGGGCATACATCGCAATGTGATCCATCCGAAATTCGGTAATTTTATTCTGCTGGGAACCGTGCTGGCGGGTGCCGGAATATCCGAGTATCAGCACCCACTGGAATACAACCCGTGCGTGGAATGCAAGCTGTGTGTCTCGGCGTGCCCGGTCGGCGCGATCGGTGCAGACAGATCATTCAACTTTTCCGCCTGCTACACGCACAACTATCGCGAGTTCCTGGGCGGCTTCACAAATTGGGTGGAACAAATCGCCGATAGCAAGAATGCAACTGAATATCGGCGTCGCGTCACAGATGCAGAATCAGCTTCGATGTGGCAGAGCCTTTCATTCGGTGCCAATTACAAGTCGGCCTATTGCATGGCGGTTTGCCCTGCCGGTGACGACGTTCTCGCACCTTTTTTGACCGACCGCTCGCAGTATTTACAAGATGTCGTGCGGCCATTGCAGGACAAAGAGGAGACCGTCTATGTGGTGCCCAAGTCTGACGCTGAAGAGTATGTTGCCCGCCGGTTCCCACACAAACGGATCAAACGCGTGGGCAATAGTCTGAATCGCCCGCAATCGATTCAGTCTTTTCTGAATGGAATGCCGTTAACCTTTCAACGAAAACAATCGAAGGGGCTTGATGCTACTTATCATTTCATCTTTACCGGCACTGAGGAACGTCGCGCGACGGTCAGGATTCGCGATCAGAAGTTGGAGGTGACAGACGGTCACAACGGAAACCCGAACATTGTCGTAACGGCGGACAGCCAAACATGGCTGGGGTTTTTGGCGAAGGAACGCAATCTGGTGTGGGCCTTACTGCGCAGAAAGATCCGAATGAACGGTTCACCGCGACTGTTGCTGGCTTTCGGAAAATGTTTCCCGTCGTGAACAAGTTTGATGCTTGGCCCAAAAAATGGTTCTGGTTGATCGGAAATCCGGACAGTGCAGTTATCCGATATCACCCAACAATCCCGCGTCGCTGATCACTCGACCACGGACTAAGGCAAATAGTTTTCCGTCGTGACCAGCCAAAGCGAAAATTGGTTTTCCGGCAGACCTGATATTTTGTTCGCTGGTTCGCCGCTTTAATGCTTGTCGCCAGACGCCTGGCTCTCGGTCCGGATAGGTTAGAGCTTTGCCATGGAAATCAACTACTGTGTCAGGCCCACGCGACGCGATAGCTCTACAGTGCGCGAATCGGAGCGCAGCGGGTCGAACATCGGCTCGACGTTGAGCAGCACCAGCAGGAAATCTCGTTCGTGGAACGACAAAGGCGAAGTCGAAGGCGTGAATCAGTCCGATAATGACCGTGTGCTTTGAATTTAAATCGAGTTGTAGCGGTGTCATAACAGTGAAAGAGACGTGATTCACTGTAATGCAACGAATCTGCGCGGTATAGATAGTCTCAGGCGCCGGCTGCGGCGGGAGCTGGGCGAGCGTCGACGTCCAATCGACCTAAAACTTGATTCTGAGAGCGAACTGGATTAGCCGCGGGTTATTGCTGGTCGAAATGATCCTTCCGAAATCGAAACTGCCTAAGCTCTGCGGTCTTATCTCCCCCGTGTTGGGATTGAGATTCGCTGATGGGACGACATTGAAATCACTAATGGGATTTGCCAGATTCACATGATTGAACAAATTGAAGAATTCTGCGCCAAACTCAATCGCCTTTGACTCCTTCAGAAAAAACCGCTTGGTGATGTTGAAGTCCACGTTTGTCTGCGATGGCCCACGCAGCGCATGGCGGCCCACACTACCGAAATCAGTGCCAAATGGAGTCCCCAGGGCCACGGGACCGGAAGGTGCCGTGCCGCCAGAGCTGGGAATCATCTGGCCGCTGGGGACGTAAGGACGCGCAAACGCGGAAGGATTGAAGAAGTAGCCCGGCGGAATATTGCTGGTCGCAGTCCGTCTGGTGGCGCCCGCGGCCCAGTTCGGTCGCGACAACCCATTGTTCGGTCCCAGGTAAAACGTTCCGGCGCCCGAGTCCACAATGTCGACTGGCAGCCCGGACATCGTCACCAGCACGCTGCCGACTTGCCAGTTGGATAATAAATCTTTTGCTAACCTCGGATGCGCTGCGAACCGCAGTTTCGGAAGTTCCCATAAATAATTCAAAACAAACCGGTGCGTCCGGTCGAAATCCGAAACGCCTCGATTGGCCCGGCTGTCAAGTTGATTGCCGAGAATCGGACTCGAGTCAGCCAATGCTCCTGGATTGACTATGCCAACGATGCCCGCGCCCCCTCCTGCGCCTGAGGCGTCATCGATTGACTTGGCAAAGGTGTAAGAAGCGAGAAGCTGCAGTCCATGTGAGAACCGCTTCGTCATGCTCGCCTGGAACGAGTTGTAAGACGAACGCGCCGTCGTCTGATGCTGCAGGAAGCCGCTGACTTCCACACCCTGAAACGGCGCGCGTAGTCGAACCTCATCGGCGGTCGGAATGTTCGTGCTGATAATTGCTCCGGTAACCTCGTTGATGATCGGATGCTGTTGACTGGCGAGGCGCGCCTGGTTGATGGCCACTTGACGGAAGAGATTTCCTCCCCGCGTGCCGACGTAGGCGACTTCAAGCAATAGATCTTTGGCGATCTCACTCTGCAGGCTCAGGTTGAACTGGTGGAAGTAGGGCGTGGTGATCGCGCGATCCAGGGCAACCCCGGCGAGGTTAACGCCCTTTTTGAAAGTTGGAAACTCACTTTGAGCTGGCACGTCAGGGAAAGGAGTTAACAAGGGCGCATTTTGCCTGCGGCCGAGAACATAAGTTGGCGGTGCGGTGACTGAACCCGAGATGTACTGGAATGTGGGACGCGAATAGAAAACGCCGTAGCCACCGCGCAGCACCAGGTGTTCTGACCTGCCGAGCGAATAGGCAAAGCCAAGGCGGGGTGCCAAATTGTTCAGGTCGGCGTTGTGGATGACATATTTGCTGACGTTGGGCACATCGGACACATCGTATTGAGGAACGACATTTCCCGCTTGCACGAAGCCATCGGCGGGGGGACCGACGGGAAGTCCATTTTCCGCTGGTCGTGGCCGATACAGACTCGGATCGAAGGTTGCAATCAAACCGCGCTTTTCATAGGGAGGCAAATCCAACTCGTAGCGCAGTCCCAGGTTGAGCGTCAAATGCTTCGAGACCTTCCAGTCGTCCTGGCCGAAGAAGTTGTAGTCGATCGCGCGCTGATTGCGCTCGCCAATGCCGCTGCCCAGAGTCGACGCCGAAGTTTTCCCCACGAGAAAGTCATTGAAGTTCGGGAAATCTATTTGGCCGCGCGTTTGCGCTTGCTGAGCGAAGTCGACTCCGTTGAAACGAAACTCCGCACCGATGCGGATTGTCTGCCGGCCGCGGGTCATTGAGAGCGTATCGGCCACGGTAGCCACCCACGGAGCGCCAGGATTTATATTTGTCTGTGTGCCTATAACTACTCCGCCGGCGGCTGGATTAATTCGTATCAGGCCAAGACCGGGATACAAGGCGGCATTCGAGCGCGTGATGCCGAGGTCTGTGTCCTTGACCGGCTCCGAGGGCGAAATAAGGCTCTCTTGAATGTTGTAGCCCAGGCGCAGTTCATTGAAAACGCCGGAGCTGAAACTATGAATGTCCTGGACGGCGAAAACTCGAACGTTGTTTGCTTCATCTGTTCCGAAGCCGGGAACATTTGCTCCCGTGCCCCGAGTGCTGGGTAAGGCATAAAAAGCCGAAGCGTTGGCCCAGAAGAATTTTACGGCCAGCCAGTTGTCGTGATTGATGCGATAGTCGATATTGGCGTTGAACTGATCTTCCTGAAACCGGGAGATCGCGGAACCTGAGTAGCGTCCATTCGTTTGCGGTGTGGGAATAATGAACTGGCCGTTCGGCAGTTTTTGATTCAAAAGCGCGAGCGCCGCGGAATTGATCGAAGCCAGGCCGTAGTCGGCCTTGAGCCTGGTTTCAGAGCGATCGTCAGTCAGTTTGCGATCGATGAGAACATTCGACGAAAGGCTGTTTAGAATTGATCCGCCATTTCGTTCGCGCGTTCCCTGATACGAGGCAAAAAAGAATGCCCGGTTCTTTCTCATGGGACCGCCCAAAGTCCCCCCAAATGTATTTCGTTTCAGTACTGGGCGGCGCTCACCTGTGGCTTTTAAGAAAGGATTATTGGCGTTCAGGGCATCGTTGCGGAAGTATTCATATAAGACGCCGTGAAACTGGTTGCCGCCACTCCGGGTAATGATCTGAACATTGGCGCCGCCTGAGCGGCCAAAGGTCGCGTCGTAAAGCGACGTTTGCACTTTGAACTCCTGAATGGTTTCCGGCGCCGGCACCGCCACGTTAATGGCAGACCTCGTGCCCATGGTGTTGGCGTCGATGCCGTTAAACTGAATATTATTTTGAGTCACTCGCGCGCCGTTAACTGAGATCGTTTGGGTATTTCGCCCGACCGCAGTGCTGTCCGGCAGATACGTTGCGACGCCGGGCGAGAGGCTTAAGATCTGACTGTAGTTGCGGCTGGCAAGTGGCAGTTCAGTGATAAATCGCCAATCAACCAGACGACCGAGCTGGGATCCGTCGGTTTGTAGGAGCGACCGAATCGTCAATACCTCCGGATCTTTTTCAGCCAGACCTAAGCGAACATCGAGCTGTGTTGTTTCAGTGAGACTGACCTGAACTCCATCGCGGTCGGTTCCCGATTGAGCGAATCCTCTGGCAGTTACTCTCACTCGATACCATCCCGGCGGCAGAGATAGCACCGCATAGCGGCCTTCCTCGTCGGTGATCGCGGTTCGCTCGATCCCTGTCGACTGGTTGACCACCGTTACTTCGGCGCCGACGATCACGGCGCCATTCTCGTCTGTGACAATTCCGTCAAGGCATCCCGTCGTCGGACCCTGTGCAAGCGAAACCGTTGCCGAAAGGGCCATCATCCCGATGATCATCAGTGGCGCAATGTATTTTTTGGAGGTCAAGCTTTCTCCCTCCTTGAGTTGAATGCCAGGGAATGTTTATTGTGCTTAGCAAAGCGTAAGTCGACGCAATGTCATAAGCATCGTGATGAAAATGAATAAAACCCTCGTCAACCGCTGCAACGCGATCAATCGGGATTGAGGGCTCGCGCGGCGAATGCCGGATATTCATACCCTACTTTTTTAATGCGCAAGCCCATTGGAAAACCTCTAAACCAATAGTTCAAAGCGTGGCTTGGTAGCGTTCCCACTGCTGTTTCAACCTCGACATGAAGGCCAGAAAGCGCGGGTCCTGACGAAGATTTTTCAAGTTGGAATCGCACTCAAACAACGGATAACAGGGAAACCCGTCGTCAGCCGTTTTCTGTAGCCATTCAAGGGCACGCCCAGGTTTATTCAGCAACGCATAGGCGGACGCGATTGCATATTCAGCGTGATGAAAGTGCTGAAAGTCTTTGCCTATCTCGATTGATTTCTTGATCTTCTCTTCGGCTTTGCGCTGGTCACCGGCAGCGGCCGCGAGCAGCGCTTCCATGCTTGTCAAGACGCCGGCGTCGTCTGCGGGCACGTCTTCTAATCCTTGCGCGACTCGCGCTGCTGCTTCATCCCTTCTTCCCAATTGAAAGAGGGCCCAGGCGATTTGATAACTCCATAGACCGGGATTGAACTGACGTGAATCTGCTAAAGCAGCCAGCGCTTCTTCGTGTTTGCACTGGTATTCAAGATTGGCACCCCGACGAAAGCGCGCGCTGGTGTTTGTCGGATTGATCGCGAGCACGATGTGAAGCTCTACCTGTGCTTTGTCGAGCAGTCCGATATGATTGTAGACATTTGCGAGACCATGGTGCGCCGCGTCTGAATTGGGGTCCGAGTCGACCGCGCGACGAAATTCCTGAATCGCGGCCTCATTAGCCAATGAGCGCCACAACATAGTTCCTCGGGCCACGTGAGCCTCGGGAAGATCGGGGTCGAGAGAGAGCGCTTTGTTCATTGCGGCAAAAGACTTTGCCGCCCATTCCTTCTCCTGAGGGTGCCAGTTTACGGCGCGCTCCCCGTATACGCGCGCGAGTGCAGCCCAAGCTGCGGCGAAATCCGGATCGACGGCTACAGCGTGTTCGAAGCGATCGATGGCGGCCTGATTGTCGGAATTAGTTTGCTTTCCGCTATAAAACTTCGCGTACCAGTAGGATAGCTGCGCCTCCGGTTTGACGGGTCGCTGGGTATCGCGCTCGCGCTGACGCAACTTAAGTCTCAGGCTGTTGGCGACTCGCTCAGCTACCTCATCCGGCATTCTGAAACCGGCGGATCGATCGACCAGCACGGTATCACTCCAGAGTGGGACGCCATCCTGCGTGCGAATCAGGGTCAGATTCAGCCGGAGCTGCTCATTGTTGCTCTGCATCGTCCCTGCCAGCACCGAGTCAACTGCTAACTCCTTGCCGGCGTCGAGTGGATTAACTTCCTGATCGGCATACTTTCGAACTGCGGTGCTTTGGCGTACCGTCAACCCACTGATCTGGTTGACCCGAGTAATGATCGTGTCTGCTAGTCCCAGCCCCAGTAGCTCGTCTTCCTTTTTATCAAGCGACCTGAACGGAAGCACAGCCAGAGACCTTATGTCCGGTTCACGTTTCGATCCAGCCGAGCGCAGATTACGGTATAAGAGACCGCCCGCAATCACGAGTGCGGCGATCAAAACGGTAGCGTACGCGGCGGGGTGTCGCTTAATCGCAATAGTGAAAAGCCCAAAGCCTGCAACTCGGCGCTCAGGAAGCAAAGCGATAGTTTTCGCCGTTGGCAAATCTGCCAGTCTTCCATGGCCGTTCGTCTCTTCCTCAATAATGACCTGAACACCCGAAGTCTCTTCGGTAAGAGTTGTGACCGGGGCGGCTGCGACGTTCTCGCTGACTTTAGCGGCAAAGATGTAGCCGCGCCGCGGCACCGTCTTGATGATTTGCTGCGCATCGTCGTGCAGCACTCGCCGAATATCTTTTAGACACTTGACCAGCGAGTCGTCGGTTACCGCCGTGTCAACCCAGACCTCCTGAATCAATTGATCCTTGCTGATGAGACGCTCGTTGTTTTCGACCAGATATTTCAGTACCGCAAAAGATTTGGGACGCAGCTTGACCTCGTTCTCACCGTGCAGCAGACAGCCGAGCGTGAGATCGAGAGTGAAACCCTCGAAGAAATATTGCTGGTGCAGCCTATCCATGAGAGGAGCCGCCTTACTTCCTGTTTGAGCCTCTTCAGGCGTCGCCAATCATAACTCCATTTCGGCGATTGTCCATACGTTTCCCCGAAATATCCGCAATCTTTCCGCGCTCTGTCGTTACTGGACAATGGGCCCGAGCCTAAATTGCGGCCCGTCGCAAGGAGCGGAATGAGAAATTACCGACGAATTGAGATCAATGCCTTCCGCCGCCGCGTCACAGTCACTTCCGGCGAGTGGCCTCGAGACGCTTTCCAGGCGCCAGTCCAAAGTGTCGACGAGGTTTCGCTCAATGACATTGAGGCGGGTGTTCCGGTTCAGCCGGACTCTCCCGAAGGTCAACTGATTCTGATCGAGGCGATCCAATCTTTAGAGCGACGGCTGTTACCGGAAGCCCGCACGACGCTTTGCCGGGAGCCAGAGATTCTCACTTCAAGCGATTCAAGTCGAAACGACTTCTTTCTAAAGTTGCAGTCGCTCCGCCAATTCATCAGGACAAAAATTCAACAGTTCGCTTCCACGGAGGAATGAAATGACCACGTACAAAATCAAAACTTGCTTCATCGCGTTACTGACTCTTATTGGCGCAGTGGGGTTGACGCCCACCACCTTCGCCCAAAGTTCTACCTGGTCCACGCCGGTGAATCTGAACCTGGTAACGGGCCAGGTCACGCCGATCAATGGGACATCCCCTGAGCAGCACCCCGCTCTCTCCAGTGATGGACTGACTCTCTATTTCGGGTCTGATCGAAGCGGTACAGATGCGAATGGCAGGCCAATCGGCTGCGGTGGCATAGACATCTGGGTGACGCAGCGCGATTGCCCCGACTGTCCGTGGGGACCGCCTGCTAACCTCGACCGGGACCGGCTGGCGCAAGGACTGCCATGCGTAATCAACTCCAGCGCCAATGACAATGCATCGAACCTCACTCCTGACGGTCATCTGCTTTTCTTTCTTAGTTTCCGCACCAGCGATAGCTGCGGCGGTAGCGACCTTTATTACACGGAACGTGAGAACTCCGCCGACAATTTTGCCTGGTTAGCACCGCGGAACCTTAACCGCTTCGGGCGAGACGCCGGCGAGGGCCTCATTTGCGGAGGAATAGGTGACCTTAACCTGGTCAACACTCCCAACGCCGAAGGGGCTCCCTCGTATTTTTTCGACGCGGTGACCGCGAAGACGGTCTTGTACTTCGCGCGATCCGATCAACCGACCAATAGCGGAGATTTCGATATCTTCACAAGTACTTTGGGCGAGGACCGAACGTGGGGAGCGATCGCCCGCGACAACGAGCTGAGTGCGACTCCATACCGGGATACGCGCAACGCCATCCGGCGGGATGGTCTGGAGATGCTGGTTGCCAGCGAACGGCCAGGCTTTCCCGGAGGTGGCGATACTCGTAAGCTGTGGTTTTCAACCCGCACCTCGACGAGCCAGGCTTGGTCTATCCCGGTGCTCGTGCCCAATCTCAACAGTAACGCACAGGACTCGGGGCCTGCATTTTCTCCGGACGGCAACGAAGTTTACTTTTACTCTACTCGTTCCGGCAGTCTCGGAGGCGCCGACCTCTATCGCAGCACGCGCACTCTCCCAACAATAAGGACGAGGAACATCGAAGCCGACGCAGACAGTTCCTGTTCCGCTACGATCAACCCGAGCGATTTGGACGATGGCTCATTTGATCGCGATGGTGGACCACTCACGTTTTCGCTCGATCCCGCAGGGCCATTCACCCTGGGCTCGCACACGGTCAGGCTAGTCGCCACCAATAATCTGGGAATTAACAACTCAGCCCTTGCGACTATCACCGTGGTCGATCACACGCCGCCGGCAATTAGCGGGGCCGCGGTGGATCAGCCCACCTTATGGCCCGCGGATCATCGCATGGTCGATGTCACAGTCGACTACGAGACCAGTGACAACTGCAGCGCAGTCAATGCCGGGCTGAGCATCTCTAGCAACGAGCCAGTCGATGACACGGGTGATGGTGATACTGCGCCCGATTGGGAGACAGTCGATGCGCATCACGTGCGACTGCGCGCGGAACGTTCAGCGCTGGGGACAGGTCGCATCTACACAATTACTATCAGCGCCACCGATCTCAGCGGCAATGTGTCGGCTCAGACGGTGACCGTTAGCGTGCCTCACAACAGATAGAACAAAGCACGGGTAAGGGCTTTCGATTCTGCGATTCGCTCGCACCACACGAGCAGTTGCCGTGCAACCGGCTCGAAAGAGAACCAGGCAGTCACGAATCGAGAATCGAAGGTCTGACCCCACTGCTCTTGAAGGTCCATGACGTAGGTGCCAACTTTGTTTCATTCACACCTGGCTTCAGCCAGGTGTCGCGAAACGCGAAATCACGAAACCGTTTAAACGGTTTCCAATCGGAACACCGACGCTACATAACCTGGCTGAGCCAGTTGTTGAATAAGAAGAGGAATGGTTCCGTTAGTTCGAGCGATGGAGAGAGGATGATTCATGAGACCAGGCAAACGACTTGTGAGGTTCTTCGGTCTTGTTGTGCTGACTGCAGTGACTTCTTTCGCCCAGCTTCCTCCTGGGCCCTTTACGCTCTGCCCGCCGGGCGTGAAGTGTTACACACTCGCGCCCTGCGGCACTGACTGCATGGATCAGGACAATGACGCCCTCTGTGATTCATGGGAACTCGCGGGCGGGGTCGATCTTAATAGTGACGGCGTCATAGACAACGAGCACGACCTGCCGTTACCAAATGCCGATCCTTCGCGACCGGATATCTATCTGCAGTATGACTGGATGATCGAACGCGGCCGAGGCGGACACAGTCACCGTCCACACCCGCAATCGATCCGTGCTGTTGTTGATGCGTTCGCGCGCCAGGGTTTCGCCTTGCATGCAGTTCCCGGCGGTCAGCTTCGGCACCAAGCGGTCATAACTTTCGGCCCAATGGATACAGCTTGCACGGGAAATGACGCAGTCAACGTGTATGACTTGAAGGCCCAGAACTTCGATCCGCGGCGAGCGATTGCCTATCACTACGCGGTCTTCGGCCATTACCTGACGTGTGACTCCCTGGAGCACTGCGCGCGGTGCCCGCTTGAGACGGGGCACCCCGCGATCTTTGGAGCCTCAGGCAGAGCGGAGTTCCGAGGCGACGACTTTGTGGTGACGACGGGTGCGTTTTTCGATTTTGGTTTATCCCCGGGGATCGAGAACGAGGCGGGCTTGTTGATGCACGAACTGGGTCACAACCTCGGCCTGCAGCATGCCGGAAATGCGAGTTTCCCGGAATACAAGCCTAATTATCTGAGCGTCGTTAATCCCAACTTTACTTTTACCGGAATTCCAATCGCGGCTACACCCGGTTCGACAACGCCGATTCCGTGTCACGTGACAGCGGATTGTCCTACAGAAGCAATTTGCGGATCGTTCAGTCACGGGTGTACGCGGATTGATTATTCAAGAGAGGCGCTATCCGATCTCAACGAGTTGTTTCTCGATGAACGCCTCGGCATCGGAGCTGCGACGCCGGACATCACGACGTACAACTGCCCGGACACGACGCCAGTGTTTGGGGCCGCGTCAGGTCCCATCGACTGGAACTGTAACGGCAGTGCAACCGATACGAACGTCGTAGCCGATATCAATGCTGACGGGGAGTTCAACTACAACTACTTTGGTTTTCTGTTTCCCCTCACCGGCCAGCGCGACTGGGGAAATCTCTTCTTTCACTTCCAATGCACCTCTGAGGGCTCGGCAAATGCACGGGCTCCGCACTTCTCGCAAAACGAACCTTCAATCATAGAAGAGTTGCGGAAGCGCGGACGGCAAAAGAAAGCATCCACCTTCTGAACTCGGAGAGGAGATCACATGACCTTCAACACATTCCTCCACTCTTTTCACACTCAGTCTCTCGTGCCTCGTCAAACGCACGCTCGGTGCTGTGCTTATCGGGTTGGAGCGCAAGCGTCCCCCCGCTTGCACTGAGCGCGAAGCCACGAACGAGTAGCAACCCGGACGGTTGCGCTCCAGTCCTGTCCAGGCGATCTCGTTGTCAGCACGCGGACGAAGCTTACGGGACAATAAATCCAACGGGGGAGGTCTTCATGAAACACGCTTTCAAACTCGTCAAGGGAGCGTCGCAAGTAACTGTAGCCCGAATCCTCGCGTTATTTAGTCTACTGGCGATGCTGACCTTTGGTCCGACGAACAAACCACACTACGCAAGTAGCAACCAACCAGAAACTCTATCGGAGTGCGCGAATGACTGCGTGGACGCAGACGGTGACGGGCTGTGCGATTCGTGGGAAGTCGCCAGAGGCGTCGATCTTAACGGCGATGGTCGTTTAGATTCCGCTCACGATCTCAGACTCCGTGATGCCGATCCTTCCGTGCCGGACATCTACGTTCAGTACGACTGGATGGGATATGGCCCGATGGAGAATGCCTGCACCACGGACTCTGACTGTACCTCGCTTTGGGGCAATGTGGGGCATGCCGGCGAGACCTGCTCTGGACCGCCGATTCCCGGCAGCGCCAGGAGCTGCGTCTATGAATGCGCGAAAAACCGCGACTGCACCGGACGCGGGCCGAGCCATGCCGGTGAGCGTTGTGTACAGGATCGCTGTCTGCACACACACGATCCGGAGATCGTTTCACCCGGCGCGCTCAACGCAGTGGTGGAAAGTTTTTCCCTGCGGGGCTTCAATCTTCATCTCGTGCGCGGGCGCGCGTTACCTCATTCGCATGTGCTCTCGTTTCGTTTACTCAACGATCTCTTATATGAGGACAACACGATCACTGAGAATGTTGAGGGAGGCAGTCTCGCAACGGGGACCGCCGGCGAGGGACAATATGCCGAGAGCTTCTACGACCTGAAGACCCGCCACTTCGATCCGCGGCGGGCCTCGGTCTATCGCTATGTGATCTTCGCCCATTACAACACGTGTGACAGCGACTCCCACTGCGCGCGGGCTCCCGCACCGATGTTTGCCCGCAACCTTGACGGCAGTCCCAAGATGGCAACACCTATCTTCGGCGTAAGCGGATTGGCTGAGATGAATGGTAACGATGCGATGGTCTCACTGGCGCCGGATATCAATGACATTGGCACACCACCTCAACTGCTGATCGTGGGCGGCACGTTCATGCATGAACTGGGACACATGCTTGGTTTACGTCACGGTGGTGGCTCGGATACTACTGGTGACGCTGAAGACTCGCCGACGTACAAGCCGAATTATCTCAGCGTCATGAACCTGCTGTACCAAAAGAGCGGAATCGTCCGTGCCAGGCAACCTGGCACGCTCGAACCAACCGGTTGCACGAGCGACTCTGGTTGCTTGCCCGGCGAGCACTGCTTCGGTGGTTATTGCGCGCGGCTCGACTACTCGACCCAAACCCTGCCCACCTGGACCAGTTGGCCGGGCTTCCTCGATGACGGAGACCTTGATGAGCTGATGGGCCTCGGGTCCGGGAACAGCGACATCATCTTATTCGACACATCACTGAATGGAACTTGTCCAACCGGGCAGGCGGGACCGTCGAATGGACCAATCGACTGGGACGGCAGTGGCATCGCAGGCGATAACCGGCATGCTTCGATAGATCTTAATCGTCACGATCATCCAGGGGTTGTGGATTGTCCGAGTCTGGTTCGGCAGGTGATGCGCGGCCACACTGACTGGGGACCGGCGCCGGGACAGTCGATCTTCGTCTACCGGTTCTGGTGTAGCGCTGTCGGGCTCGACTGAGAACCGGCGATGACTATAGAGGGGTCGTCATCACAGCGCAGGATTGAAAGCGAACAACTGGCCCGACCGGAATTCAACCGGGCGTTTGTCCTGATGCAGTACTTCGGTTATCTGCGTCGCAACCCCAACGATGCCCTAGATGGAAGCGCCGTCAAATGTCTTCTCCTGAGTAATCTCATTTCCATCGATTGAAGTTTGATCTCGTCGGCTGCTTCGGATTGCCGTCGTGGCCCACGGTAAAAGGACGAGTGTTAGAGTACGAGCCTAAGTCTGACGCACGCTATGTTGCCTATCAACGTCGCGCATATTCGATATCGTGCGCCTTTCTGGGAGGGCTCAAAATGTCGCGCCGCATATCAGTCCAAACGACATGTGCACGTCCCAAAGCGTCCATGGCAATGCCTTGATAATCGCCGATGAAGGAGGTGCAGGTGGGGCATCCGCTGGCGCCTGATGCGAACCAGAAGGAGTTGTTTGGGTTTGATGGGGCACTGTCCACCCGCTCAAAGCTCCATGTGCTCCCGCCATCAGCTGATGACCCAAGCGTCACTCCGTATAGAGTTCGCTTCGGAAAATCATAGCTACCATCCAGAAACATTACACGGACCTGATCGTTGTACGCAGCGCATGAGGCCATCCAGCGGTCCCCGGGGCCGGAGGTCACGCGTATCGGACCCTGCCAGGTGATACCTCCATCAGTGGACTTGGTCATGAATACGTTGCTTTCTGTTACCGGTGAAAACGAATCATGAACACCGTCCCGATTGTCTGTGACAAACGCGTACAGGTTTCCGGTGACGGGGTCTGCGATCATTTCCTGCACCGACCAGACCGTGAATTCGTGGCCGGTCAAGGTAGAGACCCCGCCGGCATCACTAATTGGATAGTCACCTAAATGCGGTAGCGGATAGCCAGGGGGAAAAGCGGTGCTATCCTCCAAGTCGACGATGTGAATCGGGTCCGACCAGGTAGTTCCACCATCGGTCGAGCGCACAACCATCGTTTGTGAGTCGCCTTCCTTTGCAGCTTCCCAAGCTGCCACGTGGTCCCAATTCATGAAATGAACAACGACAGTACCATTGGGAAGTACAACCGGCGTGGAGAACTGATCATCGGCGCATCGATGGCCAGGCGCCTGACCTGTGGAATTGCAGTAGACTGAACTCGAGCCGGAAATTTCCACGCCTGGCGACCACTTCCTGCCGCCGTCATCGGAATAAGAGAAATAGATCGGATCCTCGAAGTAGGGGCCAGCCGGCAAGAAGAACCGGCTCCACGTGAGGTACAGCCGGCCGTAATAACGAGACGAAGGATTATTGTCTGCCACGATCCATGGTTTGTCGTTCACGACTGCTGTTTCCGAGACGTAGAGCCGGCCCATACCGCTAGCTACTTTTACCGGATTTCCCCACGAGAGTCCTCCGTCCTGTGATGTCGAAACCTGCGCGCTGAAGGTACAAGAAAAGCTGGAACAATCGACCCCGACGTGAGCCATGTGGGCAGTTCCAAACCTGGTGTTGAACGCCGGTGCCGGATCGGCAGCGCCGCCAGCGCTAGCTGGGATTTGCCCTGAGGTCCAGGTGGTGCCGCCATCGAATGAAACGAAGAATCCGATTACGTTGTGGAAAGTGAATCCTGGGCCTACACCGAGCACTATATTATCGTTGGCGCCCACGAGGAGGTGATCAGGATTGGTTGGATCCGCCGCGATCGCTGTCTCTGCAAATGGGTGAAATTGGTTGTCACAGCGCAAGTTGATATTGGCGGCCGGATCACCACTGAAGCTGCAAGTCCGATTGTCGAATTGTCCGATTCCATTTCCAGTGTTGTTATTATTGTTAACCGGCCCGTGCGCCAGCAGCATCCTGACTGTGCTGGACAGTTGCACGGTTGGGGCCGAAGATACTGCCTGGCCATAAATAGTTTGCGGATTCAAGAGCGAGACTAAACAGATCGTTATCATCGCGCACAGAACCCCTAATTTCGTCACATTTTTTCTCATGAGTGGTCCCATTTCCAACGATTGAAGGTTGATCTCATCGGCTCCATCGTAATCGCCGCCGGTAGTGGCTCACGGTTACCTTTATTTTGTGAGGGGCAGGTCGCCGATATATCCGACCCAGCGTCGCGTGTTGAAGTCGAATTGTTGTCCGACGATTTGATTGAAATCATTGTTGCCGTAAACGTAGGCGACCACACCATCGGCATTAACTTCGTGGAAATTCCCGAACAGGCGTATGAAGCCGGAAGAATAACCATCATCACCATTGATAAAATTCCCGGTGGCCATCCCACTGCTGTTCAATGAATTGGGAAGGGTGAACAGCGCGCTCGGCATATTGAGGGGCGAAAAGCTGCTACTGCCGCCAATGAACCCAAGATACGGGCCATTAAACGGATCGTTCCAGGTAGAGCCAACATACTGCCCAGCATCATTGATTCCGCGTAACTCAGACTGTTGCGCGATGGGCGTGTCCACCCTGGTAAATTGTCCGTTCCGCAATATGAATCCATGGGTTATGGGTTGCGTAGAATCGTAGACGCCTACGATATCTCCGGCTGAGTTAATACCCCACGCAATCGTGTCTGTTGAACCCGGAAAATCAATTCGTTGCCATTGCCCATTTATGTAAGCGAAGCCGTGAGGATAACCGGTGCCATCAACGAAGTACCCGACTACATTGCCTGAGTCGTTTATCCTGGACGCAACCGTAAGCAGCGCACCCGGAAAGTCGAATGCCCTAAAGGTTCCATTCTTCCAGATGAATCCACGAATCCGGTTCTGGTGGTCGAGGTAATAGCCCACTACGTCGTTCTGGTTGTTGATCCCAAGCGCGACAGTCCGGACTGAACCGGGAACGTCTATGAGATGCTCGTCAGCTTGAACGCTGCCGACACACTCGGATGACGGCTCGCTCGGCAGCCCGAAAGGCGCGCCGATGGTGAACATGCTGTACTGGTCATTAACGGAACGGGAGCGGGTTGACCTCGTGAAGAAGTCAATGAACATGGCTTCCGTAACATGATAGTCAAAGGACGTGCCGGGAAGAGTTACCCTGGCTTCAAGAAAGAATGCGACAGGGTCAGCAACCTCCAGGAGGCCTCTTACGATTGAGCCGCTGAGGCAGCGATCAGATTCGATAAACGGGAGGTTCCAACCGGGAGTGTAATTGTCAATAAACGGATCATCCATCCATTCAACTATCTCGTGGCTGAGCGTATAAACATCGGGGAACCCAGAAGCCAGAGGGGTGTAACCTGTTCCGATGTAGGCTACCAGACCACCGTTCACCGCTTGTGCACCATGCCAGCCTGCTGCGCCTCTGTCACTACCTACAAGCCCCCACACTGTGATTGGGAGTGAACCTGGAGATACGCGTAGGTTTGAGCGGATCGATCTTTCCTGCGAATCCAAAAACTCTTCATTCACAAGCGGAAAGGTGTAGTTAAGAAATGGGTTGTAGAAATATGATCCCATGCCGGGAGGAACTATTATGGTCTGAGTCGGCAGCACCGTCGGCTGACCCAGCAGCACGTGATAATTTCTTCCCCGCGTCGAGACCGAGTCCCAAAAGTTCGCCCGCTGAAATGCATCTCCAAATTGAGTGTTGCCTACTTCAGTTCCGCCAATCACAAAGTCATAATTCTGGAAAATCGGAGAATTGATAATGCCCTGGATCGCGGTCTGTCCGTCCACGATGTCGGTGCTGGCGTCAAACACCTGACCATCCGGAAATACAAAACGCAGGGGAATAATCTCCGTCGGAATCACCGTGGTCTTTGATCCTTTTTTCGGATCGGTACCCACCATCTTGTACTTGAATTCCAGACCCTGGTAGCTAAAGCTGTCCGACCAGTAGGGAATTGTGTTTGTAGTTGATTCGGGACGCACTACCTCGCCGCGTTCTTCCTGACGCCGCTTCAACTCAGCTGTGCCATCCGCAAAGCTTTGACGAGAATCTCGATTCGCGTACGATTGCACCGTGGCCCGCCTGGAACCGTTCGCAATTTCCCGCAAGCTGCTCGGCACACGAAGTTGCTTTTGATCCCTCTTGGGTGGGCCGAGCGGAATTTGGAGATCCGGCAATCGCTGGAGTTGTTGGGTGAAAGCCGTGAGACTCACCACACAAATGACGAAGAAAACTGAAAAGGGTAGACCTAATTCTCTCGGTTTCATATTGCTTCCTTATCTGTGAGATTTCATCAAATTGCCGCCGGACCAACGCAGATTTCTCGCCTTGGGCGCGACCCTCCATTGGGTCTTTAAATTCTGGCGCTCGCGCCGTTTCTGCTGCTATTCTCGCCCTGATTACTAATGCGCAAAGCGCGCCGGAAACCTCTAATGGAGTCTGCAGCCCATCAGGTTACGAAGCTTTTGGAGCAATGGAGTGGCGGGGATGAAGCGGCCCTTGACCAGCTAATGCCGCTGGTTCACGACGAGTTGCATCGTTTGGCGCACCAGCATATGCGCCGAGAGAACCCGGGTCACATTCTGCAAACCTCAGCGCTTATCAACGAGGCTTATCTTCGGCTGGTAGACCAGCCGCAGATTAGATTCGAGAACCGCGCGCACTTTTTCGGTATCGCGGCGCGACTAATGAGGCGCATTTTGGTCGATGATGCGCGAAAGCGGAATTCGGCCAAGCGCGGCGGCAGCATGATTCAAGTTCCGCTCGACGAAGCCAGTGTGACCGTCGCTGATCAAGCGGCAAACGTGGCTGCGCTCGATGATGCGTTGCAGAGATTGGAAGAGATTGATAAACGGCAGGGCCAGATCGTTGAGCTGCGTTTCTTCGGTGGCTTAAGCATCGAAGAGACTGCGAGAGCGTTGAATGCGTCTCCCGGCACGGTCATGCGTGATTGGACTTTCGCGCGGGCCTGGCTAAGAAACGAAATGGCCGGCGGATTGTAACTTTCACCCTTAAACTCATGCCTAACCCGGCTTGGGAAAACCTTAAAGAGCTGTTCCATGCGGCGCTGGCCCTCCCGCCTCATGAGCGCGTCAGCTATCTCGAAAACACCACCGGTGGCAATGTCGATTTGCGTCAGGCCGTCGAATCGCTCCTTAAATCTCACGAAGAAACAAATTTTGTGGACGTGCCGGCGTATCAGGCGGCAGCAGCAATGCTAGCAGACGATGGCGAGCTGAAAGCTGGCCACACGCTTGCCCACTATCGAATTGTTTCGCTCCTGGGCCAGGGCGGCATGGGCAAAGTTTATCTGGCCGAGGATACTAAACTTCATCGTAAGGTTTCTCTCAAGTTTCTCTCCATCAACTTTACTCAGGACGAGGAACGCGTTCGCCGTTTTGAGCTGGAAGCGCGGGCCGCATCTGCGTTGAACCATCCAAACATCCTAACGATTTTTGAGATCGGCGAGGTCGATAGTCACCGGTTCATCGCGACCGAGTTCATCGAAGGCCAAACCTTGCGCGAACGCCTTAGCTCAGGATTGGCAGTCAACGAGGCAATTGAGATTGCCATTCAGATTGGCCTGGCCCTGACGGCGGCACATCGCGCGAACATCGTGCATCGCGACATCAAGCCGGAGAACATCATGATTCGTCGCGACGATGGTCTGGTCAAGGTGCTGGACTTCGGTCTGGCTAAGGTTAGCCGCATCGTGGCCGGCGAAGATGGGCAGCAAATCGATGAGGACCCCACGCCGTTCAAGACGGGTCGCGGCGTCGTTATGGGAACAGCTGCGTATATGTCGCCTGAACAAGCTCGCGCCGAGCAAGTTGATGAGCGCACGGACGTTTGGAGTCTCGGCGTCGTGCTCTACGAGATGATCGCCGGCAGCTCGCCGTTTGTTGCGGGCACGTCGAATGAAATAATTTCAGGAATTCTCGCGAAAGCGTCGACGCCTTCTATCACCCGGCATGCGCTGGACGTGCCGAACGATCTCGAGAAGGTCGTTGAGAAGGCCCTTTCTAAGGACAAGGAACAACGCTACCAATCGGCTCTTGAGTTTGTGACTGATCTGCGACGGCTAAAGCAATCACCGGCTGTGACTACCAGCGATCGCGAAGTGTTAGATGCAGCCACAAAATCCGTTTCTGATCGGGAACGCAGTCCAGCCGCGATGGTCTCTGCCACGACACGGCCGCCATCGAGCACCCAATATCTTGTTAACCAGCTCGATGCCCACAGGCGCGGCGCAATGGCGTTCGTGGCAATTGTGCTCGCAGTGCTGGTAATCGGGATTTCTCTTTACGCCTGGCGGGTAAAGCATTCCGCGGCGGCAACCGCGGTGCAACCGGAAATAAAATCGCTCGCAGTACTGCCGCTGAAATCTCTGGATTCGGGCGAAAACTACCTTGGGGTCGGCATTGCCGATGCGGTAATCAGAAGAATCAGTCAGACAGGACAGTTAACCGTCCGCCCGACGAGCGCCGTGCTGAAGTATGTGAAGGACGACGCCGACAGTCTCACAGCCGCTCGTCAACTAAATGCCGACGCCGTGTTGGAAGGGACCTGGCAGCGGTCAGGAGACCGATTGCGGGTGACGGTAAATCTCCTGCGAACCAGTGATGGAACCTCACTCTATGTCGACAACTTTGATTTGAATACGGCTGATGTGTTTGCGATTCAGGACAAAGTGGCTCAGCAGGTTGCCGGGCGACTGCGAGTTAGTTTCGATACGGCCCAACGGACGCGGAATGAACGGTATCCGACCGACCCACGAGCCTACGAGGCTTACATCAGAGGAATTACCAGCCTGGATGAGCGTGGTTATGAAGGCTCGATGCCGCAAATGCAAACGACGATCGATTTTTTGACGCGCTCGATCGAAATTGATCCGAAGTACGCGCTGAGCCACGCGAAATTGGGGTTTGCCTATGCATGGACTGCCGTTGCGATTGAACCCGGTAATCCCAGGTGGGCGGATCTCGCCAAAGAACAGATCAAACTGGCGCAAGAGTTGGATCCAAATCTGGCGGAAACTCATTTTGCCCATGCTTATTTGCTGTGGACTGGCTACGAAGGGTATCAAAGTGAGGCCGCAATTCGAGAGCTGCTGCTTGCGAAACAGCTTGATCCAAACAGCAGTAGTCCTTCCCTGCCGGCGATTCTTGGCCACGTGGGTCTTGACGATCTGGCGTCGCGCGAACTGCAGCGCGCCCTGGACATCGACCCTACGAGTCAGAGTCTCAGGGACCTGAAATTAATATTGCCCTACCTCCGAGCCGATCCCGATGCATGGTTTGTGGAGCGGCAACAGATTCCGAGTGGATTCGCTCGGGTTGATCCCTGGTACTATCTGCGAAAAGGTCTCTTGGCAGACGCGCAGAAAGCAATCGACGAGAGACTGCCAAAGGCCCGCCAAAACTATGACCTGTTAATGCAGCAAGCTCTGCTGCTGGCTTTAAGAGGCGACGCTCGCGAAGCAGAATCCAGGGTTCCGGAGATACTTTCAAAGATCCCACCGAACAACCAGGCGCGTCATCATTCGACCTATGACGCCGCTTGCATCTACGCCCTTACCGGTAACAGCAGTGAAGCAGTGAAGTGGTTGAAGGAGACGGCTGCGACCGGCTTTCCCAACTATCCGCTCTTTGCCCGCGATCATTTTTTGGATCGGATCAGGCAAGCGCCTGAATTTGTGCAGTTCATGGCCGAGCAAAAAGCTCAGTGGGATACGTTCCAGCAGGAGCTTGGCGGATAGCGTATCCAACCATCTGCAGCCATCAAGGGAGATCCCCCAAACAGTTAACCAACTTCAAATCTGACCTGATCTCCAGATTTCCTCTTTTCGATCCTCGTCGCCCGCTTCATTTCTCTTCGGTAAATTCTTAAGGTCCGAATTTCAAGATTAGCGAAACGTAAAATACTGGCTCATATCGTTTCGTAAGACTGAGTGATGCAGCCTCCAACGTTCTTAAATCTGTTGTGAGTGCCACCTCTGGACACTAACGGCGATAATTGATTTGACCATGCCTGCCAGCACGCCTCGATGTATTCACTGCGTTCAGGACGTCGGCTTGTTCTTTGCTAACCCAGCAACGCGTCCTAACCGGATACTCTCCTCAGTGTCTGGCTTGGTGTGAGGTTGAATGTTACGCCGGGCGAATGTTCTGGTTCACGCGGAAGAAGCATAAATATTCCTTCTTGAGCCGTATTCACTATTTTCCGGCGTCGACAATCTTGTCTTTGTAGA
>Ga0111539_10003178_pt1 | contig 21747 bp, 24 predicted proteins | sample RhiMethybrSRZTD1_FD_79667 | JGI IMG/M metagenome (GOLD analysis project Ga0111539, IMG submission 79667) | Populus rhizosphere microbial communities from Tennessee, USA - Rhizosphere MetaG P. TD hybrid SRZTD1 (version 2) (version 2) | ecosystem: Host-associated > Plants > Roots > Rhizosphere >...
CCGTCGCTGCCGGTCTCCTCGATGGTGGCGAGCAGCTCGCGGACGCAGTCGACCATGCGCAGCAGGGCGTCGGTGGTCTGCGGCGTCATCGACTGGGCGCCGTCGCGCAGCCGGGCGAGCAGCGACTCGCCGACGTGCGTCACCTTCTCCAGGCGGTTGAAGGCGAGGAAGCCGCTCGTGCCCTTGATGGTGTGAATCGTCCGGAAGATGCTTGACAGCAGGTCGCGCGAGCCGGGGTCGGCCTCGAGTGCGACAAGGTCCCGGTCCAGCTGGTCGAGGTTCTCGTGGCTCTCGACCAGGAACTCCTGAACGATATCGCCCATTTCGTCCACGTTGACCCCCTTCGCCGTCTCCATATCGGCACGGCGCCGGGCAACATGAGCCCCAGCCTGCAACGATCTTGCAGTTGTGGTGGCTAACAAACCGGCCTATAACCGCACAAAACCTGGCACCACAACTGCAAGATCGTGGGGGCTAGCGGCGGGTCGGCGCCGTCAGCTCTTTCGGGGTGGGGCCGCTGCGCGGGTCGGAACGGATCAGCATGGCCTGCTTGACCAGCCGGCGCGACGTGCTCAGCTTCGGCTCGCACGTGATCAGCGTCAGCAGCACGGGAGTGCTCGCCGGCGGCGCCGCGAGCACCGTCTGGTCCACCGGCTCGACGATCACCGTGCGCACCGCCCGGTACACGAGCCACGAGTCGGCGGTCTCCACCACGATCGGGTCGCCGACCTCGATCAAATCGAGGTTCCAGAAGAGGCCGGGATACCGGTGCCCGGCCAGCGCCGTGTTGCCCGGTTCGCCGAGGGGCGCGGTGTTGGTCATCCGGCCCGGGCCCTGGTCGAGTTGCTTCTCGCCGGCGCCCTCCACCACCACGAGGGTCTTGCTGATCGTCGGCATGTGCAGCCGGGCGATCGGCGTCCCGACGGCGGCACCGACCGCGCCCACCGCGGCACCGCGCCGCGCGGCCGCGGCCCGCACCGGGCTCGCGGCCCGCGCGGCCGCGGCGGCCGCACCGCCCGCCGAACCACCGCGCGACGCGGAACCGGCGGCCGGCGAGCCGACCGTGCCCCACTGCCCGGCAAGCACCTTCTCCAACCGCTGCTGCTCGGCCGCGACCCGCCGGATCTTGCCGTACCACTGCCAGCCCGCTCCGAGAGCCACCACGAGCCCGGCCACGATCAGCGCGACGGCGGCCCAGCGCGCGATCAGGGCACCGTTGGCTTTTATCCGGCTTTCACCCACCAGAGCAATATAGCTATTTTGTCCGGATTGACGGCCTCCAGCGGTTAAGCCCGCCCGCACGGGTAGCCGACCCACCGGAGGTGATCGATCTGGATCGGCCCCGCTCACGTCCGCCCCGAGCGCTCCTGGGCCTCGCGCAGCGCGTCGGCGTAGGGCACCCAGTCGGCCAGGTACACCGGCCAGCCGCGGTGGGTGAGTTCGGCGACGACCTCCGGGTCGTCGTCGACCACCACCGCCACCTCGGTCTCGGCCGCGAGCGCGCGCAGCCGGTCGGCCTTGAAGAACTTCGCCGGGCGACGGTCGTCGGGCGGCCGCATCTCCAGCCGCGGCACCGGCAGCCGCTGCGCCCGCAGCCACCGCTCGGTGACCCGGCGCAGGTGCTCGGGCCGCCCGGTCAGCCACACCAGGTCGTGCTCCGCGGCCCACTCGCGGGCCAGCGCGACGCCGATCTCCAGCGGCGGGTCGTCGGCCGCGGCGGCGAAGAACGCGTTCCAGTTCTTGCGCCCACGGGCAACGTGCCGCAGCCGGTGCCGCACGTCGGCGACCACGCCGTCGACATCGAAGACCGCGAGCACGCCTCCGAGGATCGCATCAGGGCAGCCGCCCGCCGACGTTGGCCTGGCGTTGCAACCGACGGGCTGTACTCTGCGTAGCGACTCAGCTACCAGACGGAGGTACCGCATGGTCCCGGACGACTCGCTGCGCTTCGCCGACCGTGCGGAAGCCGGCCTGGCACTCGCCGACCAGGTCGGCCTCTACCTGCGCGAACACGGCATCACCGAGCGGCCGCTGGTGCTCGGTATGTCGCCCGGCGGGGTGCCGGTCGCCGCCGAGGTCGCCCACGCGCTGGGCGCCGACCTCGACATCATCGTCGTGGCGACGATCTGCTCCCCGTGGCACCCGGGCCAGGGCGTCGCCGCCGTCGCCGAGAACGGTCCACTCGTCATCAACCACGATGCCCTGACCCGCGCCGACCTCTCGCCGCACGACCTCGCGCCGCTGCTCGCCGCCCAGCGGGTCGAGGTCGAGCGCCTCGCCCACAGGTACCGCGACGGCCGGGAGATGCCGACGGTCACCGACCGCGTCGTGGTGCTCGTCGACGACGGCATGCAGACCGGCGTGCGCGCCCGCGCGGCGCTGCGCGCGCTGCACGCCGCCCTGCCGGCCCACCTGATCTTCGCGACGCCCGTCTGCGCCGCCGAGTCCAGCACCTCGCTGGAGATCGAGGCCGACGGCCTGGTGCACGTGCGCTGCCCCTGCTGCTTCAGCGCCACCGGCCTGTGGTACCGGGACATTCACGACGTCACCGACGACGAGGTGATGGCCGTCATGAACGATTCTCGCCATCTGACCGCCGCGCTCTGACCCTAACGTGGCCGGCGCCCACCGGCGCCGCCCACGTCGCGTCCGGCGCGCGGTAAAGTGCGGCCCATGAGCCGCCTGACCGCGGACGTCGAGGCGGCCGGGCCGGGCGAGCCGGTAATGCTTCGTGTCGCCGGTGTGCTCGACGCGAGCTCGGCGCCGGTCCTGCACGAGGCGCTCACCCGCAGCCTCTGCGACGAGCCCGAGATCGTCGTGCTCGACTTCGGCGCGGTGTCCCGGGCGGCCGAGTCGGCGATCGCCGACCTCATCGCGCTCGCCGACCGGGCCTGGGCCTGGCCGGGCGCCACGGTTGTGATCGGCGGCGCGCCCGCCGCGCTCAGCGCCGTCCTGTCGATCGCCGGCGCGGCCGGCAACCTGCCGAGCTTTCCCTCGGTGTCCGCGGCGATCGCGGGCGCCGTCGCCATCCGGGCCAGCGCCGCCGCCCGGGGCGAGCCTCCCCGGCTGCGGCTCGGCCTGTCCCCCGTCGACTCGGCCGCGGCCACCGCGCGCCGCCTGGTCGACCGGGCGGTGGCCCAGTGGGGGCTGCCCGCGCTGCGCGACACCGCCCGCCTCGTCGTCACCGAGCTGGTCAGCAACGCCGTACGGCACGGTACGGCCACCGCCACGGCGGCGGTCGAGGTGACGCTGGCCCGCCGCGCCGACGCCGTCTACGTCTCGGTCCGCGACCGCAGCCGCCGGCCGCCACGGCCGGGGGGCCCGGTGCCGGCGACCGTCGAGGGCGGCCGTGGCCTGCTGGTGGTCGGCATCATGTCGCGCGCGTGGGGTTCCACCCCGACCGCCGACGGCAAGGTCGTCTGGGCCTCCCTAGCGACGGGTTGACCGGCCCGACGAGCTCCGCGGCCGCGCCTGGGCCGCCGCGGCGCCGGGCACCTGCAGCAGCACGTTCGGCGAACCGGCCGGGTCCGTGACCGCCCCGGTGCGGGCGAGGCCCATGAGCGTCGCGCGCACCTGTGCCGGCGTCGCCGCCGGGTCGGCCGCGAGCACCAGCGCCGCCGCGCCGGCGACGTGTGGCGCGGCCATCGACGTGCCGCTGCCCACCGCGATCGAGATGTCGGATGCCCGGCCGGCCGACGTGATGGACACGCCCGGCGCGAACAGGTCGACGCAGCCCCCGTGGTTGGAGAACGGCGCGCGGGCGTCGGCCCTGTCGCTGGCGGCCACCGTCAACGCGTCGGGCGCGCTGGCCGGCGAGGCTCCGCACGCGTCGGCGTTGTCGTTGCCGGCCGCGACGGCGTACGTCAGGCCCGACGCGATCGACGCCTGCACCGCGCCGTTCAGCTCGTCCGACGCCGGGCCGCCGATGCTCATGTTGACCACGGCCGGCCGCGCGGCGTGCGTCGTCACCCAGTCGACGGCGGCGATGACGTCGGTGTACTCGCCCCAGCCGTCGCAGCCGAACGCCCGTAGCGCCACCACGTGGACGGCCTTGGCGACGCCGGTGCCGGCGCCGCCGATCGTGCCGGCGACGTGGGTGCCGTGGCCGTGACAGTCGTCGGCGACGGCGTCGTCGTCGACGAAGTCCCAGCCGTACGCGGCGCGCCCGCCGAACTCCGCGTGCGAGATGCGCACCCCGGTGTCGATGACATATGCGGTGACGTTGCTCGCGGCGCTCGGGTACCGGTAGCCGGCCGACAGCGGCAGCGCCCGCTGGTCGATGCGGTCCAACCCCCACGACGGCGGGTCGACCTGCGTGTCGGTCAGCCGCATCCGACGGTCCTGCGACACCGACTCGACGGCCGGGTCGGCGGCGAGCCGGCGCGCCTCGGCGGCGCTCATCCGGGCCGCGAAGCCCGGCAGCGCCGTCCGGTAGGCGTGCGTCATCGTGCCGCCGTACCGCTCGGCCAGCACCCGCGCGGAGCGCAGCGACGGTGTCGCGGCGAGCACCACGACGTACTGGCCGGGAACGGCGTCGGCGGCGCCCGCACCCGCGACGACGCCCTCCGCCGCGACGGCCGGCGCCACGCCCAGCACAGCGGCGGCCGAGATCACGAGGCCGACGAGTGCTGCCCGAAGCCGCATTGGACGCCCGCTTTCATCGGGAGACTCCCATGTTCGACACCGGTGGAAGCGGTACGGGCTAGCGGCGGTTGCGAACGCGTATCAACACAGCTCGACGTCCACGACGAGCGGCCGGTGGTCGGAGACGCCCGTCCGGGGCGTGCTGGCCGGTCCGAGCCGGCCGCCGAACGCCTGGTCGACCAGTACGTGGTCGAGCTGGATGCGGGGCACCGGCGACGGGTACGTCGGCAGCTGCGCGGCCACCCGCCAGCCGGAGACGAACCGCGCCACCCGGGCGGGCAGGTTGAGGTCACCGAGCAGGACCCGCGGCCCGGGTAGCGCCCCCATCGCCCGGACGACGCGCCGCAACTGCCGCACGTTCCAGCCCGGCACGAACGACAGGTGGGTGGTGGCCGCCGTCATCGGGCCCGCCGGGGTGTCGAGAACGGCGGCGAGCAGCACGCGCGGCTCGTCGGGAAGGAGCAACACCCGCCCGCCGACCGGGACGGGCGCCCGCGTCGGGGCGGCGGGCAGCCGGTGGATCAGCCACCGCCGCACCGGGAACCGGCTCACGAGCGCCACGCCGTACTGCGGTTCGCCGTCGGCCGGAGGATCGCCCGCGGCACGCCACGCCTCCCCGGGCGTGCCCACCACGGCGGCCGCGAACCGGTGGTCGGCGGCGCCGAGCGCCTCGGCGGCCAGCGCCGTCAGGTCGAGGCCGCCGCTGCGCGGCTGGTCGAGGTCGACCTCCTGCAGCCCGACGACGTCGGCATCGAGCGCCGCCACGGCGGCCCGGAACCGGTCGGCGTCGACTGCACCGTCGTCGAGGGACCGGCCGTGCAGCACGTTGAAGGTCGCCAGGCGCACCCGCCCACGGTATGCGCTGCCGGTGCATCGGCCGTTGCCGGCCGCTACGACTAACATTTACGCGTGTTGTGGACACCGGCCTGGCTGCTGCGCCACGCCGTGGCGCTGGCGCTCGTGGTGGCGTTCCTGATGCTCGGCTGGTGGCAGGTGACCCGGGCGGCCGGCGGCAACATGCTCAGTTACGCGTATGCCGTCGAATGGCCGTTGTTCGCCGGCTTCGTCGTCTTCGTCTGGGTCAAGGAGGTCCGCCGGGCGCGGGCCGCGACCGGCGGTGGCGCCGGTCGTTCCGGCGCCCCCACCTCGACGGACGCCGAACCGCCGCCGCTACGCTCGACCCGCCGGGCGCGGGTCGGGCCCGGCTGGGAGTCAGACGACGACCAGCTGGCGGCCTACAACCGCTACCTGGCGTGGCTTGCGGCCAACCCGACCGCCAAGCCGGCCGACTACCGCGAGGGATGAAGATGTCTTCGGCACTGACCCGGTTCCGGGTGGTGGCCTACGTCGTCGGCGTGGTGCTGATCCTGTTCGTTCTCGTCGCGATGCCGCTGAAGTACTTCGCCGACTCCCCCGGCTTCGTGGCCGTGATCGCCCCGATCCACGGGGTGCTCTACATGGTCTACCTGGTGGTGACGTTCCAGCTCTCGATGCAGCAGCGCTGGTCGCTGGGCCGGATGGTGCTCCTGATGCTCGCCGGCACGATCCCGTTCCTGTCGTTCGTCGCCGAGCGGTGGGCGGTGGCCCACGTGCGCGAGGTCACCCCGGTCTGACGCTCAGGCGGCGTCGCGGAAGCTGTTCTCGACGGTGCGGCGAAGCTCCGCGAGGTCGACCTTGGCCTCGGCGAGCACCAGCGCGCCGAGGCCCTGGCCCTCGCGGATCAGGCCCAACAGGACGTGCTCGGTGCCGATCGAGCGGTGCTTGAGCCGCAGCGCCTCGCGCAGCGAGAGCTCGAGCACCTTCTTCGCCCGGGGCGAGAACGGAATGTGACCGGTGATGCCCGGGCCGCCGCACTGGCCGCCGCCGCGCTGGCCGCCGTCGGGCTGGCGGCGGGTGCGGCGCAGCCCGAACCGGCGCCGGACGGGCTCCTGCGGCGGGGCGGCGAGCGGGTTCGGGCCGAAGTTCTCCTCCAGGCGCCGGCGGACCTCGTCGATGTCGATGCCGATCGCCCGCAGCGCCTCGGCGTCGGACGGGGTGAGGCGCGGCGGGACGCCGCCGACGTAGCGCTCGATCATGGCGCGTGCCGACTCGACGGTGACGCCGCGCTCGCGCAGGAGCCGAGCGGCGGTGTCGTCGTTCGCCAGCATCGAGAGCAGCAGGTGCTCGGTGCCGATGAAGCGGTGTTCGAGCGCGCGGGCCTGCTCCTGCGCGCCGACCACCACGTTCCGCGCCTCGCTCGTGAAGCGCTCGAACATCATGTCCTCCCCGAATGCTTCTTGTGGACGGCCTGCTTGCTGACGCCGAGCGCGTCGGCGATCTCCTGCCACGACCAGCCCTTGGAGCGGGCGTTGCGGACCTGGAGCGCCTCGAGCGTCTCGGCCAGCCGGTAGAGGGCGACGACCGCGCGCAGGCCGACCGCCGGGTCGGCGCTGCTGGCGCTGTTGGCCTGGGCCGCCACCGTGGTGGGTGGCTCCTCTTCCATGTCCGTCAACTTATGTTGACCACCTCGTGGTTGTCAACCTTAGTTGACCAGCTAACGTTGCGTTTCGTGCGACTCGTGCTGACGGCCGATACCCATCTGCCGAGGCGCGCCCGCGACCTGCCGCCCCTGCTCTGGGCCGACATCGAGGCCGCCGACGTGGTGTTCCATGCCGGCGACTGGGTCCACGAGGAGCTGCTGGACCGGATGCTCGCCCGGTCGGCCAGGCTGGTCGGGGTCTACGGCAACAACGACGGGCCGGCGCTGCGGGCCCGGCTGCCCGAGGTCGCCCATGCCGAACTCGGCGGGGTGCGCTTCGCCGTGGTGCACGAGACCGGCGACGCCCGCGGCCGCGACGCCCGCTGCGCCGCCCGGTTCCCCGACGTCGACGTGCTGGTGTTCGGACACAGCCACATCCCGTGGGACTCCCGGGTCGGCGGCCTGCGGCTGCTGAACCCGGGCTCGCCGACCGACCGGCGGCGCCAGCCCGTGTTCACACACGTCACCGCGCGGGTGACGGACGGCGCGCTCGCCGACGTGCGGCTGATTGACTCGCGCAACGGCGGGGTAACCGCGTTTCCATGACCGACGCGGGTGCGCCCGATCTGATCGACGTCCTGATGGCCGACCACCGCGAGGTCGAGTCGATCTTCGCGGAGCTGGCCGCCGGCGCCGGCGAGCCGGAGCACCGCAAGCGGCTGACCGATGTGGTGATCGCCGAGCTCGTGCGGCATTCGGTCGCCGAGGAGATGTACCTCTACCCGGCCGCGAAGGCGGCTCTGCCCGACGGTGAACAGCTCAGCGAGCACGAGATCGCGGAGCACGCCGAGGCCGAGGTGCTGATGAACCGGATCGACGGGCTGGACGCCACCGACCCCGAGTTCGAGCCCGCCGTCGCCCGGCTGGTCGAGGCGATCCGGCACCACGTCGCCGACGAGGAGGGCGACCTGTTCCCCCGGCTGCGCCAGGCGCTGTCCCCTGACGAGCTGGTGCAGCTGGGTCGCAAGGTGGAGGCGGCCAAGAAGATCGCGCCGACGCGGCCGCACCCGTCGGCCCCCGACCGCCCGCCGCTGAACAAGCTGGTCGCACCCGGTGCCGGTCTGGTCGACCGAGTCCGCGACGCCCTGACCAACCGCCCGACGTCCGCATCCGACCTCTAGCCCCAAGATCGCGTTGATCTTGCAGTTGTGGTGCCAGATTTCGCGGCGGTTCGCCCGCTTTTGTGAGGCACCACAACTGCAAGATCAACGCGATCTTGAGCGCCAGCCGCCTATGCGCACCGAGACGCCGGACGTGGTGTGCACCAACGGTTCCCCGGCGGCGGGCGGTAGACCGGCCGCGGCGAGCACCGACTCGTCGAGCGACTCCAGCGTGCCGGTGACGAGCTCCCACGGCCCGAGCGCCGCCAGCACGTGGACGAGCCTGCCGCCGACCACCGAGTACAGCCGGAACCGGTAGGTCAGGAAGTACTCGAGCGGCCCGGGCGTCACCGGCGTCCCGCGCGTCACCACCGCGTCGCAGCGCGCACCGCGCGGGCCGGGCCACCGGCGGGCCGACGCGTACCGGAACCGCGCCGGCGACGCCGTCACCGACATGCGCGACCACACGTACGGCAGCCGGTAGGTCCAGCGGCCGGTGAGTACCGCCGGCAGCCGGGCGGCGTCGAGCGAGAAGAAGTAGATGCCGTCGGAGCCGTCCGGCCCGCTGACGTAGGTGCGCACGTTCGTCTCCGGGAAGCGCGACATCCACGGCAGCGCCGGCATCCCGGGGAAGCGGACCCGGTCCATGACGAACGGCACCAGCCCGATCCAGGCGCTGCCGTCGAAGGTCTGCACGGTGAGGCCCCGCGGGAGCAGCTTCTGGACCACGTCGGGCTCGTAGCGCCAGTGCAGGAACGTCAGGTCGCGCCAGTCCTGGTACATGACCGGCCGCTTGACGACCGGGGATTCGGGTGCCGCCATGGGAAAGAGCCTAGGCTCTTTCCGTTAGGGTGACGCCGGGACGGGCGACCAGCGCGGCGACGAGCATTTGCGATCGATATCGTTCGACCCTGATCTCGCACTTGGAATTCGAGGTTCCGCTCGCCATGCCCGGTACAGTTCCCGGCTGTCCTCAGTAGACACTCATTCGAGCGCCGCCGTCAATTCATTTCCCGCACGAACAGCGACGCGTACACCGGACGCGCGCCATCGCTGACGATCTGGCCGGCGACACCGGATCCGACCACAGTGGACAGACGCAGGTCGAGGTAGCGCTCCTCCTCCGTCACGTCCGGGTCGGCCCAGTCACGCGCCGCCGCGTCGACGACCGCGCGCACCCGCGCCAGCTCCGCCCGCAGCTGCGCCTCCCGTGCCGCGACCAGCTCCTCCACAGTGGACGCCTCGTACGGCGTGGCGGCCACCGCCGCGTCACCGCGCGAGTGCATCGCGGCCGGGCCGTACGCGAAGCAGACGAGCGCCGGCCACACGTCGGCGAAGTACGCGGGGTTCGGCGCCACCTCGACGCCCACCAGCCGCCCGCCGAGCACGAACAGCGCGCCGAGCTGGCCCGCGACGAGCTCCAGCCGGCTGCGGTACTGCGTCAGGAACGCCCGCCTGCCGGCCAGCATCAGCTCCAGGTGGCCGCGCGCCCGCAGTCCGTGCCCGCGGTTGAACCGCTCGATCGCCGGCCACAGCTTGCTGTAGCTGCCCTGCCGGCGCAGTTCCAGGGCGGCCGCCCGCAGTTCGAGCGGCAGCGTGAAGAACCACTGGTCCCGCTCGGTCAGGTAACCACCGGTCGTCTCCTGCACGCAGCACGCGTCCTCGAACCGGACCTCCTGTCCGGGCGCGAGAAACGCCGAGCGGCACAGCGCGTGGTTCTGCGCGCCGTCCTGCACGTAACCCACGTGCAGGGGCACGATCGCCAGACCGACGCGGCCGTCGCTGCCCGGGTTGCGCAGCACGACGGTGCCGTAGCCGTCCACCCGGACGAGCTTGACGCCGTCGCGCGGCGACAGCACACCCGGGTATCCCGGGCCGAAGACCGGCACCACGGTCAGGTTGTCGACCCGCTGCGGCGTTCCGAGCCGGAAACCGGCGAGGTCGATCGTCGCCAGGGACGTCATGTCACCGGCCTCCTTCCACCAGGGCGAGCCGCTCGGTCAGCCCGGCGCGCAGCCACGCGCCGGCCGCCGCGGCCCGCGTGTTCAGCAGCAGCCACAGCACCAGCGGCCCGAGATCCGCCTCGTGCCAGAACGCCCGCTGCGGCACGGCCGGGGCGGGCCGGCGCAGCGCCAGGTCGTCGCTGTGGCCGAACGTCGCGACGCACACCACCACCGGCACGTCGATCCCGAGCCGGGGCAGCGTGGCCACGACCCGCGCGAGGTCGCCCTCGCACGCGTTCTCGTACCCGTCGGTGAGCACGGCGACGAGGTCGGGCCTGTCGTTCAGCGCCGCGATGACGCCACCGGCGAGGTCCGTGCCCGTGCCCGGAGTATCCACTGTGGACATCTCCGCGCAGCGCTCGCCGAGCACCAGCTCCAGCGCCGCCGCCTGCGACCGCACGGCCCACTCGCGCTCGCCGTAGCCCCGCATCGAGGCGGACCTGTCGACCACCAGCGCCAACCGGCCCGGATACCGCGGCACCGCGGCCACGGCCGCCGCCAGGTAACGCCGCTGGGCGGCGTCGAGGTCGGGCGAGGCGCCGCCGCGCAGGCGGTGCACGAGCGTCGCGGCGAGGTCGCCACGGTTGGTCGCGGTGACCACCGCCGGCCGGCCGCCGTCGAGGTCGAGGTCGAGCCGCGCCGCGGCGTCCGCCGCCGGCATCAGCGCCGACGCCGGACGCGCGTACAGCGCGATCAGACGATCCGACGCGGCGCCCTCGTCGGCCAGGAACCTCAGCAGTGCCCGCCGAGCGTCCACAATGGACGGATCGGCGGTGCGCAGCGCCCTCGCCACGCCGCGGGCCGTCGCCTTGCCGAGCGCGTGCTCCACAATGGACACCGCGACGCGCCGGTGCGTGCCGACGAACCCGGCCGCCTCGGCGTGCTCGAACAGCAGCCGCAGCGCCGCGCGCGTGACGTGCTTGTGGTTGGCGCGCCGGTGCCGCAGCGCCAGCAGCACGGTGCCGACGACGGGCGCCGGCAGCCCGAGCACGAGCAGCCGCACCACCCTGTCGACGGTGCGCCGCGTGGTCTCCGGCCAGCCGACCCGCGACGGGCCGAGCAGCTGCATCAGCATCCGGGCCCGCTGCGCCTCGGTGACGCCGGGCAGCAGCGCCAGCAACGCGTAGTCCGCCGGGTCGCGCTCGAAGGCGGCGGCGTGGTCCGTCGCGTCCGGTCCCGTGACGCGGCCGGCGCGGGTGACCGCGAGCGGTGCGCCGGCCGTGGTGAGCTGAGCGATCAGTTCCGTGTTCATCGATTTCGTCCCCCTGCGGCCAGGGTAGGGAGCCGAAAACCCGTTGCGACAAAGGTTTTCCCCGTGCGCCCCTCAGGCAGCCGGCGGGAACACCACGTGGAAGGCGGTTCCGTCGCCGGGGGCGTCGCAGAGCGCCACCGTTGCGTGGTGCGCGTCGATGATCGTCTTGAGGGCCGTCAGCCCCTCGTCGTCGGACGCGGTAGCTCCATCCGGCCCCGTCCGCAGCGTCCCGTTCACGAGGTGTGGGAACAGCGTCGCCGGATCGTCGCCCAGCCCGAGCACGTGCAGCTCCGCCGTCGGCGTCACCGCGCCGCCGGCGACCCGCACCCGGATCCGGCCGCCCGGCGGGGTGAACTTCACCGCGCAGAACATGAGGTGTGACATGGCCTGAGCGAGCCGTCGGGCGTCGGCCGAGACCGGGGCCGGTGGTCCGGCGTCGAGGCGCAGGTGGATGTCGCGCGCCTCGGCGATCGGCCGGACCTCCCGGACTGCCCAGTCCACCAACGCGTTCAGGTCGACCTCGCGCCACGCGAGCCCGGCGCCGGCCTCGGTCGGGTCGGCGATGCGCAGCAGGTGGTCCAGCAGCCGCAGGAGTTCCGGCGCATGCGCGTGCACGGCCGCGCCGATGCCGGCGGCCACGCCGGCCGGGCAGAAGTCGAGATCCCGCAGCACCTCGACCCCGCGCCGCAGCTCCGCGAGCGGAGCCCGCAGCTCCCCGCCCAGCAGCGGCGGCAGTTCCAGCTGCAGCCGCTCGCTCTCGCTGCGCCGCGAGGCCGTGCGCGCCACCGCGGCTGCGCTGTGCCGCAGTTCCAGCAGCGTGGTCACCTGGCGTGCCAGGGCCCGCAACGCGCGCAACTGGCCGAGACCGAGCCGGCGCGGCACGGCGTCGGCGACGCACAGCGTGCCCAGCGCGTGCCCCTCACCGGTCAGCAGCGGCGCACCGGCGTAGAAGCGGATTCCCGGTTCCTGCCGCACGTGCGGGTTGTCGACGAACCGGGCGTCGGCGCGGGCGTCGGGCACCACGAGCAGGCCGCGGCCGAGGATCGTGTGCGCGCACAGCGAGTCGTCGCGCGGCTCATCGGTCAGGTCGATACCGTAGCCGGCCCGGACCGTGTGCCGGTCCGCGTCGATGATCGACACGAGCGAGACGGGTGTGCCGCAGACCCCGGCGGTCAGCTCGACGATGCCGTCGAGGTCGGGCTCCGGCCGGCGCTGCATGAGCTCCAGTTCCTGCAGTGCACGCAGGCGCTCCTGCTCGTCGCTTGGCATCGGAGCACGCATCGCCACCCCCCGCCTCGGCGTCGTGAACGCCCCTCACGGTAAGGCAGGTATGCGGTTTTTGTCCGAAACATCGGCCATCTCGTCTCATGCCGTCGCGTTCAGCTCGCGCACCCGGGCCGGATCGGCCGGCAACTCGACGACGAACCGGCTCCCCGACGGCCGGTTCGGCTCGTACCGGATCGTCCCGCCGTTGGCCTCCACGAGTTCCCGCACGATGTAGAGGCCGAGCCCGGTGCCGCTGCGGGTCGGCGCCACCCCGCTCCGCGCCCGGCTGAACCGCTCGAACAGGTGCGGGACGAAGTCGTCGGGCACCCCCTCGCCGCCGTCGGCGACGCAGATCTCCACCTGCGCCCGGTCCAGCCGGCCCACCTGGACGCGCACCTGCCCGTCGCCGTACTTGCGGGCGTTGCTGAGCAGGTTGGTCAGAATCTGCTGGAGGTGACGCGCGTCGGCCAGCACCGCCACGCCGGGCTCGACGTCGACGCGGATGCCCTCGGCGGGCCCGGCGCCCGAACCGGCGCCCGACCCCGCGCCCGACCCGGCGCCCGACCCGGCGCCCGACCCGGCGCCGGACCCGGTGCCCAGCCCGGCAATAGCGTCGGCCACCGCCTCGTCCATCGGGATCGGCCCGGGACGCGGGCGCGGGCCGCCCTCGTCGATCTCGGTCAGCGTGAGCACCTCCTCGACGAGGTGCATCATCGCCGTGCCGGCCCGCGACACCCGGCCCACCTCGCGGCGCTTCTTGGCGTCGGCGAGGTGTTCCCAGCCGTCGAGCAGCAGTTCGCAGTAGCCGGTGATCACGCCGAGCGGCTGCCGGACGTCGTGCGACAGCATGGCGACGAGGTCGGCGGTGCGCTGTTGGGCGGCGCGCAGCGCGTCGTTGGCGCCTTCGAGGTCGGCCGCCCGGGCGGTCAGTTCGGTCCGGATCCGACGCTGGTCGGCCTCCCGGCGGCGCCGCTCGCCGCGGAAGCGCTCCTCGCTCGCCCGCAACGCGGCGCGGTTGCGCGCTACGCGGGCCCACAGCGCCACGCCGAACAGCCCGAACAGCGCGAAGCAGCCGAGCGCGATCCAGCCGCCGATGGTGGTCTCCGCCACGGGCTGGTAGAGGACGTCGCCGCGCACCGCCGCCACCAGCCGCCACGACGTGCCGGCCACCGGGGCCGAGTCGTAGCGCCACTGCTCGTGCTCGTCGGCGAACCCGCCGTCGCCGCGTCCGGCCAACGCTTTCGCCAGCGCCGGCGCGCGATCACGCAACTGGTGGACGCCGGACACCGTCTGGTTCGAGCCGACGACGGTGCCGTCACCGTCGACGAGGTACACCTGACTGCCGGCGAGCGCGATCGCGTGCGGCAGGTACGCGCCCAGCGGACTGGACCGGATGTCGACGGCGCCGGCGAAGATCCGCCGTCCGCTCGTCGTCTCGAACGGCACCGCGAACGACACCACCGGCACCCCGGCCGCCACCGAGGGCACCACCGCCGAGACGGCCGGCCGGTTGTCGGTCAGCGCGGTGCGGATGTGCGGGTACCGCTCCCTCAGGTCGACGCCGATCAGGTCCGGGTTCGCGGGCGCGATGTGCACCACCGCTCCTCCGCTGTCCAGCAGGACCGCGGCCGGATAGCCCAGGGCCGCGACCGACTGCTCGAACGCGCGCTGGTCGACCTGCGGCCCGGCGAGGAACTGCAGCGCCTGGACGCGCTCGCGGGCGAGGAGGTCGGCGACGTAGGTCGCCACGAAGTCCGACGCGATCGCCACCCGCAGCCGGAACCGGTGCTCGAGTTCCGTGCGGGCGTCCCGGTTGACGAACGCGACGCCGCTGGCGACGAGGGCCACCACCAGCACCCAGGCGGTCAGCGGCACGACCGCATGCCGCCGTACCGCGCGCCTCAATAGTGCGGTTACCGCCACAAACCGCCTCATTCTGTCACTATGGCAAGGCGGCCGTCGCGGCGCGGTGCACTCCGGTGAACTGCCGCGGCCGCTCCCCCGGTCCGACTTGGGGGAACCGCCATGCTCACACCGCCCGTGCAGCCGATGCTCGCGTCGGCCGTCGACCGGTTGCCGCGCGGGGCTCTCGCCTACGAGCCGAAATGGGACGGCTGGCGGGTGCTGCTGTTCCGCACCGCCGACGGCGTCTACCTGCAGTCCCGCACCGGCAAGCCGCTGGCCGGCTACTTCCCCGAGATCACCCGGCTGGCCCGCAGCCACCTGCCGCCCGGCCTCGTGCTCGACGGCGAACTGGTGATCTGGGAGCCGGGCCGCGGCCGCACCAGCTTCGCGCTGCTGCAGCGGCGGGTGGCCACCTCACCGGTGCGCGAGGCGTACCGGAACCCGGCTCACCTCGTCGCGTTCGACGTGCTGCAGGTCGACGGCAGCGAGCTGCTCGCGGCGCCGCTCGCCGAGCGGCGCGCGGTGCTGGTCGCCGCGCTCGCGGACCGCCCACCGCAGCTCACGGTCTGCCCCCAGACGACGGACGCCGAGGTCGCGCGCGAATGGCTCGACGCGTGGACCGACCAGGGGCTGGAAGGGCTGGTGATCAAGTCGCTGACCGGGACGTACCAGCCCGGCCGGCGGGGCTGGCGCAAGCTGCGGCGGCGGCACACCACCGAGGCGATCGTCGCCGGGCTGGCCGGGGCGTCGCTGCTCCTGGCGCGCTTCGACGCCGACGGCCGGCTCCGCTACGCCGGCCGCTCGGCGCCGCTGTCGCCCGCGGAGCGCTCGGAGCTGGACCCGCTCCTGGTGGCGCCGGGTCCGCACCGCGACGGCGGGATCAACCACCCGTGGCCGCGGCCGCTGCCGGCCGGGTGGACCGGCCACTTCGACGCGGCCGCGCCGCTGGACTACCGGCAGGTCGTGCCCGACACGGTGGTGGAGGTGCGGGTCGACTCCGCGTACGAGCACACGAGGTGGCGGCACGCCGTGCGATTCGTGCGGCTACGCCCGGATCTGGCGGTGCTTGACGTCCCTCTCCTGGAGTCCCCGTAGGCCGCCTTTCCGCGATCTTGGACGTCTACTACTGCCCCAGCAGCAGTAGACGTCCAAGATCGCAGAGAAGCGCGCTAGTTCAGGGGGCCGCCGGCGATGTAGATGACCTGGCCGCTCACGAAGCCGGACTCCTCGCTCGCGAGGAACGACACCAGCGCGGCGACGTCCTCGGGCCGGCCCACCCGGCGCACGGCGATCCGCTCGGTGGCCGCCTTCTGGAACGTCTCGAAGTCGACGCCCATCCGCTCGGCCGTGGCGGCCGTCATGTCCGTGACGATGAACCCGGGCGCGACGGCGTTCGCGGTGATCCCGAACTTGCCCAGTTCCAGGGCCAGCGTCTTGGTGAAGCCCTGCAGCCCGGCCTTCGCGGCCGAGTAGTTGGCCTGCCCCCGGTTGCCCAGCGCGCTGCTGCTCGACAGGTTGACGATCCGCCCGAAGTTCTGCTCGACCATCTGGCTCTGCACCGCGCGGCTCATCAGGAACGCGCCCCGCAGGTGCACGTTCATGACCGTGTCCCAGTCGTCGTCGGACATCTTGAACAGCATGTTGTCGCGGATCACGCCGGCGTTGTTCACCAGCACCGCCACCGGGCCGAGCTCACCCGAGATCCGGGACACTGCGGCCTCCACCTGCGCGCGGTCGCTCACGTCGGCACCGACGGCCAGCGCCCGCCCACCGGCCGAGACGATCCTCTCCACCGTCTCCTTGCCGGACTCCTCGGTCAGGTCGATGACGCCCACCGCGTAGCCGTCGGCCGCCAGCCGGACGGCGGTGGCGGCGCCGATCCCTCGTGCTGCTCCGGTGACGACCGCGACGCGGTGCTGCCCGACCGGCCCGCTTGACCGCGGGCTCCGCTCCGCTGCGCCCGCTGGCGGGCCGGGATTGCGTGCTCTATCCGCCAACTCCCCATGCCTTTCGATAGACGTCCTTGAAGTTCACATTGTGCTGCACGGGGCCCGACGGCGGCAGGTTGTGGTCACGGTCGATCAGCATCCCACCGAAGCCGGCCGGGCGCGGGCTCTCGCCGTTGAACGCGCTGTTGAGGGAGTCGACGGTGGCCCAGCCGGCCCACTGGGAGTCGGTGCTCAGGGTCATGTTGAGGCCCTGCTTGGTGCGGATGAGGTCGAGGTCCTTGGGCTGGCCCTCGCCACCGATCAGCAGCACGCTGTTCTGCCGTCCGGCCGCGACGAGCGCCGGCGCGATGCTGAGCTGGGTGGCGGCCGAGTGCGCGCTGCGGATCACCGTCGCGTCCGGGTGGCGCTGCAGGGCGGCCTTCGCCTTCGCGGCCAGCACCGGCCCGAGCTCGTTGGTGCCGAACTCCACGACCTCGAGGATCCGACAGCCCGGGCACCGCTTGATCGTCTCGACGAACCCGGCGTGGGTGTAGTGCAGCACCGTCGACGACTCGTCGTTGAACGCGATCACCTTGGCGGTGCCGTTGGTGGCCGCGATCACCGCGTTCGCCGCCACCGCGCCGAAGCCCATCGTGTACTTGGCAGTGTCCACCCGAGCGACACCGTAGTTGACGAACGTCGTGTACTGCGACTCGCCGGGAGTGCCCGTGACGCTCGGATCGGTGCAGTCGAAGCCGAACAGTGGGATGATCTTGATGCCCCGGGCCTTCGCGGCCGCGAACTGCACAGGTGCGTAGGCGCAGTCGAAGTTCGCGACGATGCCGTCGACGCCGAGTTCGATCGCCTGCTGCACCACGGCCGGCGCACTGCTCGGGTTGAGCCTGAGGTCGAGCACGCTCACCTGCCAGCCGAGCGCCTTCGCGGCTTCGACCGCGCCGCTGACCGGGATCGACGAGGTGGGCGACTGCTGCCCGCGCGAGATCACCGCGATCTTCTTGCCCTTGGCGGCGAGCCGGACGCCCGGATCGGGGGACCGGTACGTCCCCCGCCAGGCGGCGGCCGTCGCCGACCGGGCCTGCGCCAGCACCGCCTCGGCGCCGGTCCCGCTCGGCTCCGCGCTCAGCGTCCCGTCGATCGGATCCCGCCGGTCACCGGCGCAACCGGCGGCCGCGAGCAGCGCCACCACGACGCCGGCCGTGACGATCCCCCGCAACCGCCGACGCCCCGCCGGGTCAGCCAACCCCCCACGCCTTCCGGTACACGTTCTTGTAGTTCACGTTGTGCTGGACCGGCCCGGACGGCGGCAGGTTGTGGTCCTTGTCGACCAACATGCCGCCCAACCCGTTCGGCCGCGGCTTCTCGCCGTTGAACGCGCTGTTCACCGTGTCGACCACGGTCCAGCCGAACCAGGCGGTGTCGGTGTTCAGCGTGAAGTTGAGACCCTGCTTGGTCCGGATCAGGTCGAGGTCCTTGTCCTGCCCCTCGCCGCCGACGACGATCACGTCGTTCTGCCGGCCGGAGGCCACCAGCGCTGGAGCGATGAACTGCTGGGTCGCCGACGAGTGCGAACTGCGGATCGCGTTCGCGTCGGGATGGCGGGCCAGCGCGTCGCGCACCTTCGCCTGGAGCGCGGCCGGACCCTCGGCGCTGACGAGGTTCACCGACTCCAGCACCTTGCAGCCCGTGCACCGGGCCATCTGCGCCAGGAACCCGGCGTTGGTGTAGGTCAGGATCGTCGAGGTGGGGTCCGTGAAGCTGAGCACCTTCGCGGTGCCGTTGGTCGCCGCGATCAGCACGCTTGCCGCGATGCTGCCCGCTGCGGCTATGGACTTGGCGTTGTCGATCTGGCCGTCACCCCAGTTGACGAACGTGGTGAACTGCGACGGACCCGGCGCGCCGGCCACCGTCGGGTCCGTGCAGTCGAACGCGAACAGCGGCGCGATCAGGATGCCCTTCGTCTTGGCCTCGGCGAACGCGTCCGGCGCGTAGCCGCAGTCGACCGCCGAGATGATCGCGTCGACGCCGGCGTTGATGGCGTCGCGGACGAGACCGGCCGCCCGCCTCGGGTCGTACTGCATGTCGAGGACTGTCGCGGTCCAGCCGAGTGCCTCGGCCGCCTCAGCCGCCGCGTTGACGGGGATCGCGGCGCTGGGCGACGCCTGGCTCGGCGAGAGGAGTGCGATCTTCTTGGCCTTGGCGGCGATCCGGACCGTGGGGTCCGGCGGCCGGTACGTCCCCTGGTACAGCCTCTCGACCAGCGCGCGCGACTCGGTCAGCACGTCGACGGGCGGTGCGCTGCCGGATCGCAACGCGCTCGGGGACGCCGACGCGGCTGGGCGATCGACGTCGTCATTGCAGGCGGCGGTGCCGGCGGCCAGGCCAGCGAGGGCCACGAGCGCGACGAGCGTCCGCACCGGCCGGACGCTCCCGGAACGGAACAATCCACGCGGCATGGAGACCTTCATTCTTTCTCTGACATTGGTGGGGTGATACACCTGCTGGTCACACGCCGGCGGTGGCCCGTTGCAGCGCGTGCCGGCAGACGGTGAGCAGGGCGTCGCGCACCGACGGGCGGGAGCGCGCGTCGAAGGTGATCAGCGGGGTGTCGCTGTTCGCCGCGACGGCCCAACGGACGTCGTCGAGTTTGTGCTTGAGGCGTCCGTGGAACATGTTGATGGCAACGACGAACGGGATGCCGGTCTGCTCGAAGTAGTCGACCGCCGGGAAGCAGTCGTCCAGCCGGCGGGTGTCGACGATGACCAGGGCGCCGAGCGCGCCGAGGCAGATGTCGTGCCACATGAAGCCGAACCGGTCCTGTCCCGGGGTGCCGAACAGGTACAGCTTCAGGCTGTCGTCGAGCCGGATGGTGCCGAAGTCGATGGCGACGGTCGTCGTGGTCTTCTCCGGGACGTCGCCGGTGCGGTCGATCTCCGCCGCGACGTCGGTCATCGCGGCCTCGGTGGTCAGCGGGGGCGAGTCGGAGATGACCCCGACCGCCGTGGTCTTGCCGACGCCGAACCCACCGGCGATCACGATCTTGATCGGCGTGGGCGCGATCGGTTCAGGAGATTGCGGATAGCCCACGGATGACCCTCTCGATCATGGCCGGATCCTTGGCGACGGACCGTTGCGGGCGCAGTACCCGCAAGTGACCGGCCGCCGCGAGGTCAGCCACGAGGACGCGGACGACCTGCAGATGCAGGCGGAGAAGCGCGCCGAGTTCGGCCACCGATACCGGTGCCCGGGCGGCGGACACGACGTCGCGGTGCTCGAACCGCAGCGCCTGCGGCGCGGCCCCGGCCGCCGCGACCACCTGGGACTCGATTGCCAGCGTGGGATCGACGGGCGACGTGCGGCCGCCGGTCAACTGGTACGGGCGCAGCGGAGACGCGTCCAGCGGCTCATCCTCGTACGGGTCGTCCTCGACGATCTCCCCGTCGACCACGTTGCCGTCGAGGTCGTACGGCATGGGTAACGGGCCGGCCGGCGGGTCCGCCCGGTGCATGTACGGGCGGAGCCGATCCGTCCAGCCCGGGGAGTCGCTCATGACGCGATCCCGCTCCGCGGTATCGCGCCCCGAGCGGCGCTGAGCCTGATGATGACCTCCCTGCGCCCGGTCATACAGCCGCCACGGAGTTCTTCAGCTCATCGATCAGCTGCGGGGTGAGCACGCGCCCGGCCCGGTTGGCGAACACCGCCATCTCGTAGGCGATCGTGCCCAGGTCGGCCCGCCGGGACGCGAGCACGCCGAGCGCCGACCCGGCCGAGATCGTCGCCACCAGCAGGTAACCGTGCTCGAAGTCGATGATGACCTTGTTGGTGTAGCCCATCTGGTACAGCCTCGATGCGCCGCCGGCGAGGCTGGTGATGGCGGAGGTGATGGCGGCGAAGCGCTCCGCGTCGTCGCGGTTGCTCGTCGTGGCCATGGCGATCAGCAGGCCGTCCGACGAGACCGCGATCGCGTCCGAGACCCCTGCGGTCTCGGATGCGAAGCGGTCGAGCAACCAGTTGAAACTTCGCGCTTCCGGCGATGCGATAGTCATCGTCGCTCCACATTCTGCGGCTCGGCCCCGTTGGGAGTACCGCTGTTGAACTGAAAGGTGGGGCTGGGGTCCTGCGTCGGGAACTGCACGGTCGGGCCCGCGTTGGGGGAGGTCCCCGGCCGTCCCGATCCACCATTGCCGGCCTGCACCGCGGCCGCTCCGCGGGCGAATCCGGCGACGAGCGCGTCGAGCTCGTGCTGCTCGGCGTCCGGGTCCCGGTCGACCGGCGCGTGCGCCGGCCCGGGGGCCAGCGGCATGCCGGCCGGCATCGCCGGCACCGCTCCGGGCACCTTGAGCTCGTCGGCGAGGTGCGATCCGGGAACCCGGCGGGTGAGCGTGGTCTCCTCGTCGGCTCCCGTGGTTGCGGCCGCCGCGACCGGTTGCGACACGGCCCGTGCCGGCCGTGCCGGCCCTGCCGGCCGTGGCGGTTGCGGCGGTCGCGGCGGTTGCGGCGGTTGCGGCGGTTGCGCCCACGCGGACGGCACCCTGATCGGCAGCGTGATCTCCGGATCCCGACGGCCGCCGGTCGGCGCCGGGTCCGCCGGCCTGCCGGTCGACGGGGTGCCGGTCGGGGTTCCCGCCGGTGCCGGCCCGCTGCTCGACGAGGCGGCGGGACTGCGCCGGAGCGGCAGCGGGTACCGGTCGGAGTCGTCGGGTGGCGGACCGGCCGGCGCGGGGCTGACCGGCGCCGCGCTCATCGGGGCCGCGCTGACCGGCGCCGGGCTGTCCTGCCCGACGGTCATCGGGGCGGGGCTGACCGGCGCGCCGCTGACCGGTGCCGCGTGGTCCGGGGCGGCGCTCACGGGCTCGATCCGCTCCGCGTCGCGCTGCGGCGGGACGCGCAGTGGTTCGGCCTGGTCGGCGTCGGCGGGGACCGCGTCCGCGCCGGCCGGCGCCGCGGCCGACGCGGCGGCGGGTCGGTCGGTGCCGATCGGGCCGGTGCCGACGCCGTCGGCGTCGATCCGCTCGACCGACGGCGACTGGCGCTGGGCCGGCACCGGCGGCGTGAGCGGCCACTGCGGCGGCGCCGGCGGAGGCGGCACAGCCGGCGATGGCACAGCCGGGAG
>Ga0111539_10003182_pt1 | contig 21722 bp, 16 predicted proteins | sample RhiMethybrSRZTD1_FD_79667 | JGI IMG/M metagenome (GOLD analysis project Ga0111539, IMG submission 79667) | Populus rhizosphere microbial communities from Tennessee, USA - Rhizosphere MetaG P. TD hybrid SRZTD1 (version 2) (version 2) | ecosystem: Host-associated > Plants > Roots > Rhizosphere >...
ATTCCCTGCCGGCTCAGCTCCCGTCCCCGCTCGCGATCGTTCTCGAACAGAGCGAGGCGCCCCAGATTGCTCAGCATGAGACCTTCGCCGCGCCTGTGCCCGGCGCGCCTGAAGCGGGCGAGGGCATCTTCGTAGTTCGCTCGGGCCTCCTCGAGCCGCCCCTGGCTCATCCTCAAATTCCCCACGCCCCCGAGGGAGATCGCGATCCCGGCCTCGTCCCCGAGCGAGCGGTAGATCGCGAGCGACTCCTCGTACGCCGCGTCCCCCGCCGCGAAATCGTTCTGGTGGAACGCGAGCGCCCCCGCGCCGAGGAGCACTTCCGCGCGCTCACGCGTCGGTGCCTTCGCACCGGGAAGGTTGAGCTCGGTCGCGAGCACGGAGCGGCCGAGCTCGAAATGGCCGTGCCCGAACCAGAAACGCCAGAGCGGTCCCGCGATCCGAAGCGCCGACAGCGCGCCTCCTTCGATCTGGCCGCAGCACCAGAGCGCCGAGAGAAGGTTCTCGTGCTCCGCTTCGAGCCGGTCCAGCCACGCACCCTGTTCGGGACCGACGAGACCGGCCATCGAGCGTCGAGAGAGGCCGAGGAAGTAGTCAAGATGCCGCAGCCGCGCCGCACGCTCTTCCCCCGCCGCGCGGAGCCGCCCTAGCGCGTACTGGCGGACCGTATCCAGCATGCGGAAGCGGAGCCGCTCGCCCCCGCCCGGCTCGGTCACGACCAGGGACTTGTCCACGAGCCGGGAGAGGAGATCGAGCACTTCGAATTCGTCTCCTGCATCGCGCGCCACCTCGCTCGCCGACTCGAGCGACCATCCGCCCACGAAGACCGAAAGCGCGCGGAAGAAGCGCTGCTCGTGCGGCTCGAGCAGGTCGTAGCTCCACCCGATCGTGGCGGCGAGCGTCTGGTGCCGCGCCTCGTGGCTGGGCGCGCCCGACGTGAGGAGCCGGAGTGGATCCAGGAGCATGTCCCGGATCTGGCCGATCGAGAGCACCCGGACGCGCGCGGCGGCGAGCTCGACCGCGAGCGGAAGCGAGTCGAGCCTCCGGCAGATCTCCTCGATGGCGCTCCGCTCCCGCGCCGTCGGCTCGAAATCGGGACGCACCATCGCCACGCGCTCGAGGAAGAGATTCACGCTCTCCGCGAGCGGCGGCACGCGATAGACGTGCTCCCCCGGCACCTTGAGCGGCTCCCGGCTCGTCGCGATGATCCGGAGATCCGGAGCGCGCGGGAGGAGCACCTCGGCGAATCCGCGGCAGGCGCCGAGCACGTGCTCGCAGCAATCGAGCACGAGGACGAGCGATCGCGGAGCGAGGTAATCCTCGAGCGTGTCCAGGATCCAGACGCCCCCCTGCTCCCGGACTCCGAGCCCGGAGGCGATGGCGGAGGGGACGCGTTCGGCGTCCATGACGGACGCGAGATCGATCCACCAGACGCCGTCCTTCGTGTCCGCCTGGGCTTCGTGCGCCAGCGCGAGCGCGAGCCGCGACTTCCCGGAGCCTCCCGCGCCGGTGAGCGTGATGAGCCGGTTCTTGCGTATGAGTGCCGCGAGGTCTCGGACCTCCCGCTCTCGCCCGACGAAGCTCGTGCCGGGATCGGGGAGCGCGCGGGAGACGAGGCGTCGGGTCGACTCGTCGAGGCGCGCCGGACGGCCCGCGGCCAGGTCGAGCTCCGCGGACACGCGCGTGAGCACGTCCCGCGCGACCGCCATGTCATGGAGGCGCTTCGCGGGATCGCGCTCACAGCAGGAGCGGAGGAGATCGCGGACGGCGTCCGGGGTGTCGACCGGGAGGAGCGACCAGTTCGGATCGCGGCGGAGCACCGCTTCCATCGCGTGCTTCGGAGTCCCGCCGTACGCGCGCGATCCGGCCAGGCACTCGAAGAGCGTGCATCCGAATCCGAAGACGTCGCTGCGACGATCCTCGCCGAGTCCGCGCACCTGCTCCGGGCTCATGTATCCGGGGGTCCCCACGGCGAAGCCTTCCAGATCCACCGTGTCGCTGCTCACCTCGTCGTCCGTGTGGGTGATCTTGGCGAGCCCGAAGTCGAGGACCTTGGCCACCCCCTGCGGAGTCACCATGACGTTCGCGGGCTTCAAGTCGCGATGCACCACCCCGCGCTGGTGCGCGGCCTCGAGCGCGGACGCGACCTGAGCGCCGATCCGGATCGCGGTCGCCACGTCGAGCGGTCCGTGCTTCAGCCGGTCCGATAGCGATTCTCCGTCGACGCGCTCCAGGATCAGGAATCGCTCGCCTCGGCGGTCCACCTCGGAGCTGTAGATCATGGCGATGTTGGGGTGGTGGAGCTTCCCCAGGGCGCGGGCCTCGCGCTTCAGACGCGCGACGCGCTGGGGATCGGTGGCGAATTCCTGGCGGAGGGTCTTGATCGCGACGGGGCGTCCGAGGCGCAGGTCGATCGCCCCGACGATCTGGCTCATGCCGCCCTCGCCCAGCTTCTCTCCGAGCTTGAAGCGGGTGGACGACGACTCATCGGGCGGGCCCGGCGCGGCTGGGTCCCGTCTCGGGTCCGACGGCCGGCCCGGCGTGGCCGGGTTCGGTCTCGGGCCCGATGGCTTCGGTGCCTCGTCCGGTTTCCGGCGCGGCATTCGGCTTCCCCCACGGTCGCCGAAGGGTGCGCGGCGACTGGGACGCCGCGCGTTGACGCGGCGCTTGAGACGCCGCGCGGAATGGCTCAGCCCGAGCGCGGCGGACTCAGGGCTTCGAAGGCCGCGTCGAGCGCTTCGTGGTCGCCCACGAGAACCAGGATGTCCCCCGACCGAAGCTCGTACTCGGGGCCGGGCCCGAGGGTGTGCGCACCATCCCGCACGACGGCGATGATGAGCGCGCGCGTCCTTCCGCGCAAGTCGAGGGATACGAGGGTTCGGCCGACGGCCGGAGAGCCCGGCTCGAGGTAGAAGGTGTCGGTCGTGGCTCCCGCGATCATCCGGGACACCGAGGTCATGAGCTGTCCCGTGATGTCGCCGCCCCGGAGGAAGCTGTAGCCCTCGCGGCGCAGGGCCTGCTCCTGGATTCGCACGACATTGGGCGGCACGTGATAGCGGCGGAGCACCCGCATCAGGATCGCGATCGAGGTCTCGAACTCCTCGGGAATCACCTCGTCCGCTCCGAGTCGGTTGAGCTCGGCGACCTCGGCCACCTGGCGGGTGCGGGCGATGATGTGCGCGTCGGGGTTGACCGTGCGGACCTGATGGACCGCGAAGCGCGTCGCCGAGGGATCGGAGATCGCAAGGACCACGACCGACGCCTTGTCCACGCCCGACGCGTGGAGCGACTCGGCGCGCGAGATGTCGCCGTACTGGATCGACTCTCCCGCAGCGCGCGCGCGGCGGATGATCGCGGTATCCAGCTCGAGGACGACGTACGGGATACCGAGCTCGCGGAGCACGCGCGCGACGTTGCGGCCGTTCACGCCGTAGCCGGCGACGATCACATGGTTGCGGAGCGCGGGCGGTCCCGGGGCGCCGCCAGCCGCCGCGCCGTCGCCAGCCACCGCCCCACCGCTGCCCGCCGCCGCCCCACCGCTGCCCGCCGCCGCCCCACCGCCGGCAGCCGCCGCACCGGCGCCCGCGCCGTCGACCGCCGCCCCACCACTGCCCACCACTCCACCACCAGCCACCGCACCCCTAGCCACCGGCAAGATCGACCGCGCATTCCTAGTCCGCGCTCCCGCCCACGCCGCGAACCGGATCAAGAACGGTGTGAGCGCGAGCGACACGACCGCCACCGCGAGCATGATCTGGGACTGCGTCGCGTCGAGGAGCCCTTCGCGCGTGCCGACGGACGAGAGCACGAACGAGAACTCTCCCACCTGCGCGAGCGAGATCCCGACGATCACCGCGATCCGGAGCGGATAGCCCATCACCCGCACGACGCCACCGGCGACGAACGCCTTCAGCACCAGTGTGAGCAGGAGCACTAGCACGACGAGCCCTGGCTTCGCCGCGAGGAACCGGGGATCGAGGAGCATTCCCATCGAGATGAAGAAGAGGCTCGAGAAGAGATCGCGGAACGGGATGACCTCCGCGACGATCTGGTGGGCGTACTCCGACTCGCTCACGAGGAGGCCTGCCACGAACGCGCCGAGCGCGGGCGAGAGGCCGAGCCTTTGGGTCAATAGCGCGGCGCCGAGGCATACCGCGATCGCCATCATCACGTAAAGCTCGCGGACACCGCTTCGGATCACGGCGCCGACGACGCGCGGCATGAGGTATCGCGCGACGATCCACACGGCCGCGGCGCCCACGATGCCGATCAAAATCCGCGGGCCGAACGTGAGGGTGCTGTGTCCCGCGAGGGACGGCACGAGGACCAGCATCGGCACCATCGCGAAGTCCTGGAAGAGGAGGATCCCGAGCACGAGCCGGCCCTGGGGCGCGTGCGTCTCGCCGCGCCCGACGAAGATCGGGAGCACCATCGCGGTCGAGGAGAGCGTGATCAGCATCGCGAGGAAGACCGCGTGCCCGAGCGTGTCGTGGCTCAAGAGCATCGAGAAGGCGAGGGTCGCGATCGCCATGGTGCCGAGCACTTGCAACGGGCCGGCCACCAGAAACGCGCGGCCGATCTCCTTCAGCCGGGCGAGCGAGAACTCGAGCCCGATCATGAAGAGGAGCATCGTGACGCCGACCTCGGCCAGGACGGCGACGTGGTGCGGGTCGCGCACGAGCCTGAGTGCGCCCGGGCCGATCAGAACGCCGGTGAGCATGAACCCGACCGCGGCCGGGAGCTTGAGCCTCCGGCTCGGCACGAGCACGAGGAGCGCCGCCGCCAGGGTGACGACGAAATCGCTGAGGAAGGTCGCTTCGTTCATGACTGGATGCCGCGCAACGGGGACGAGAGCGGGCGGTTCACGCCATCGTCCGGAGCGTCTCCGTGACCCATTCGACCTCGGCCTGCGTGTTGTAGTGGCAGAGGCTCACGCGGCAGACGCCGTCCTCGGGATCCAAACCGAGCGCGCGCACGAGGCGCGGCGCGTACATGTGGCCGTCTCGCGCGTGGATGCCGAGCGACCCCAGGGTCTCGACGACGGCGGAGCAGGTGCGTCCCCCCAGGCGGAATGCGAACGTCGGCACGCGCTCCTCGACCGACGCGGAGTCGCCGTAGATCTTCAGCCCGGGCACGCTCTGGAACCGCTCGAGCGCGTAGGATGCGAGGGTCATCTCATACGCTCGGATCTGCGCCATGGCGCGCTTCAAGCTCCCCGATCCATCCAAAGACGCAAGGTACCGAAGCGCGGCCGCCATGCCGGCGATCGCTTCGTAGCTCTGCGTGCCGGGCTCGAACGCGTACGGCGCCTCCGCTGGAATGAAGAAGTCGCGCGGGGGCTCGAGCATCCGGAGGTGATCGGAGCGTCCCCAGAGGAATCCCATGTGCGGACCGAAGATCTTGTAGCCCGAGAAAGCCATGAAGTCGGCGCCGAGCGCCTGGACATCGATCAGCCCGTGGGGCGCGTAGTGGACCGCGTCGACGAACACGAGGGCCCCGGCTTCGTGCGCGAGTCGCGCCGCGGCGGCTACGTCCACGATCCGCCCCGTCGCGTTGGACGCCAAGGGAAGGGCGACGAGCCTCACCCGTCCCGCACCCGCGCGAAGGAGCCCTGCCAGCCCGTCGAGGTCGAGCCTGGCGGCATCCCCTCCCACCACGCGCCAGAAGACGGGCTCGATGCCGCTCGATTCGAGCCTGAGCCACGCGCCGATATTGGCCTCGTGGTCGAGCTCGGTCACGACGACGCGATCGCCCGGCCGGAAGCGCGGCCTCAACGCCTCGGCGATCATGCGGATCAACGACGTCGAGTTGAGACCGAAGACGATCTCCCGCGGCGACGACGCGTTCAGGAACGACGCGATCGCGCGGCGCGCGTCCGCGATGCTTTCGTCCACCGCGCGGGAGAGCGCGTAGTGACCGCCGCGCTGCACGTTCCGCTTCGCGTAGTGCTCGCGGACCGCGTCCACGACTTCGTCCGGAACCTGGGCACCCGCTGCGTTGTCGAAGAACACCTCGCGCTGGGTCGCGGCACGGAGCGCCGGGAATCGGTCCCTCACGCGCTCAAACACCGATGAGGACGTCATCTCCATCGATCTTCACCTCGTAGGTTCGCACCGCGACGACTTCCGTTTCGGGCATCTTGCCCGTCTTGATGCTGAACTTCCAGCCGTGCCACGGACAGCGGATGACGTCCCCGGTCAGGAGCCCCTCGCCGAGGTCGCCCCCCATGTGGGGGCATTGGTTCTTGATCGCGTACACTTCGCTGCCGCAAAGGAAGAGGGCGACCTTGATCCCCTCGATGGAGACGATGTGGCCTCTCCCCTCCTCGAGCCGCGAGAGCTTCGCGGCGTGTACGAATCGCGGCAAGCTGCCTCCTCCAACCCCCAAAACGAAAACCGGCGCCCCGTTTCCGGAGCGCCGGTCAGTCTAGCCTTCGTGGATGATCCGGCCTAGTGTCTCGCGTCGCGAGACCGGCCGGGGGTTCAGTGGCTCCCGCAGCCCCCGCCGCAGCCGCCGCCCTGGCTCTCGGCTCCTTCCTCGGTGGAGAAGGACGAGCCGCAACCACACGATTTGGCCGCGTTCGGGTTGTTGATCCGGAAGCCGCCCCCCTGGAGCGAGTCGTCGAAGTCGATCGACGCGCCGTCGAGGTACTGGTGGCTCCCCATGTCGACGATCACCTTTACGCCGGTTCCGTCGAACACGAGGTCTTCGGACGTCGCGGGCTCGTCGGCGATCTGCATCCCATACGACATGCCGGAGCACCCACCTCCCGCCACGAACACGCGGATGCCGTGGAAGGTGCCGCCGTTCTGCTCCATGATGGACTTGATCTCGGCCGCAGCCTTGTCGCTCAACGTGACCATGTCGTCCTACTCCTCCCGGATAAATTCATAGCTCATCGGGCCTTACGGCCTTCCTACGAGCAACTGGCATACCAACTTTTGGATGCCGGGGGCTCGAGGTAGGTGCAGGTCCTTCGAAGACAAGGATATCGGGCAATGCGGGCCCCGTCAACGGCCTGCCCGACCCAGGGCCAAAGCCGGGCAGTTTGCAGCCGGCGCCCTGCCTTCGGCCACCCTCCTACCGCCGGCCGGGCGGCACCTGGTCCGGCCGGCGTCCGAGCTGGATGATCCGGAGCAGATTCGTCCCGCCTGCCTGTGTCGTGGTCCCCGCGATCGCCACGACCCAGTCCCCACGCTGGAGAATCTTCTTCCCCTGAAGCATCTTCACTCCGGTCTCGATCATTCCTTCAGCCGTCCGCCATCGCGGCACGCGCACCGGCTGCACGCCCCACGTCAGCGTGAGCCTGCGGCACGTCGATTCGAGAGGCGTGAGGGCGAAGATCGGCCCCGCCGGTCGCGACTTGCTGACAAGCCGCGCGGAGTACCCCGTGTGCGTGAAGATCACCAAAGCGCGGGCGCGGATCTCGCGCGCCGCCTGCACGGCCGTGTGGGCCAGCGCCGCGGTCGGCGAGGTCAGGGCGTTCGCGATGCCATCCGACGCACGCCGCGGCGAGCGGGCGCCGGCCGAGAACTCGTCCGCCTCGGCCGCGATCCGCGCCATCGTCTGAATGGAGCGCTCGGGATAGTCCCCCACCGCGGTCTCGGCGCTCAGCATCACCGCATCCGTGCCGTCGAAGATCGCGTTCGCGACGTCGGAGGCCTCGGCGCGGGTAGGCCGCGCGGCGTGGACCATCGACTCGAGCATCTGGGTCGCGGTGATCACGAGCACCTCGCGCTGGTTCGCGCGCTCGATGATCCGCTTCTGCAAGATGGGAACCCGTTCCGGCGGATACTCCACGCCGAGATCGCCGCGCGCGATCATCACGCAGTCGGCTGCGTCGAGGATGGAATCGAGATTCTCGATCGCCTCGCGCCGCTCGATCTTCGCGATCACCGCCGGAGGCCGCTGCGCGCGGCGCAAGAGCCGCCGCAAGCCGACGAGATCGCTCGCATGCCGCACGAACGAGAGCGCGATCCCGTCCACGCCCATCGACACGCCGAATTCGACGTCGGCGCGATCCTTGGGCGTGATCGACGGCGCGCTCAGCCGGACGCCCGGGAAGTTGACCCCCTTGTGGTCCGAGAGCTCGCCCCCGGTGATCACGCGGCACTTGAGCCCTTCCTTCCCGCGCCCCACCACGCGCAGCTCCACGAGTCCGTCCGCGATCAGGATGCGATCGCCGACCGTGACGTCGCGCATGAGGTCGGAGTAGACGATCGGGATGCGGCGCACGCTCCCGAGGACGCGCCGGGGCGTCACCACCACTTCGGCCCCGCGCTCCACCTCCACGCGACCCGCCGCGAACTCGCCGAGCCGCAAACGGGGACCCTGCAGATCCAGGAGCAAGCCAACGGGCCGCCCGGCTTTGCGGGAGGCGGCGCGGATCCGCTCGATGACGCGGCGGTGCTCGGCGTGGGTGCCGTGGGAGAAGTTGAGCCGCGCGACATCCATCCCCGCGCGGATCATCCGGGCGATGACCGCGGGGTCGGACGAGGCAGGCCCCATCGTCGCGACGATCTTGGTGCGGCGCACGGGTAGCTGGGCCTAAAACGCGAGCGCCGCGACGAGCGCGGCGCGCGCGGAAGCGGATTCGATGGAACGGGGCACTAGATCGCCAAGGTCGCCATGACCTCTTCGGCGTGCCCCTCCACCTTCACTCTGCGGAAGACGTTCTCCACCCTGCCCTCGCGATCGATCACGAACGTGGTCCGCTCGATGCCCCAGTAGCTGCGGCCGTACAGGTTCTTCTCCTTGTACGTGCCGTACTGGCGCGAGACCGCGGCGTCCACGTCGGCCAGGAGCGGGAACGTCAGGTTGAACTTCTGGGCAAAGCGCTGATGGCTCAGCTCGTCGTCCAGGCTGATGCCGAGCACCACCGCGTCCTTCGACTCGATGCGCGGGAGGTTGTCCCGGAACGCGCAGGCTTCCATGGTGCAGCCCGGCGTGTCGTCCTTGGGATAGAAGTAGAGGATCACGCGGCGACCGCGGAACTCGCTCAGCGTCACCTTCCGGCCGAGCGTCGACGGGAGCGCGAACTCCGGCGCCATCATGCCCACGGTGAGGCTCTCGCCAGGCCAGTCCGGCGAGCCGGGCTTCGCGGCCGAGCGGCGGCGGGGGGTCGGACCCGGCACGGGGGGCGTCTTCGGGGTCTTCTCGGAGAAGGTGCTGATGGCCGGCTCCGAGTCGAACTCGAACGCGCTCTGGGACCCACGCCCGGGAGCGACGGCGGCCTTCCCCTTCACCACGGCCGGCGTCACGGCCTTGGCCGGTGCCTTCGACGGCGCCGCGGCCGCAGGACGCGCTGCCTTCGAGCGGGCCGCTACCTTGGTCGTCGGCTTGGACCTGGAGGTGGACTTCGATGCCCGCGACGGGGCCGCCTTCTTGGCTACTCGTGCCTTGGGACCCGCCTTCTTCACGGCCTTCCGCTTCGTGGGCACCCGTGTTCCTTTCCCTTTGGGCGACTTGGACTTGCCGGACTTGACCGCACGCTTGGGCCTTCGAGTCGAGGATTTCCTCGCCATGGAGGGGCCTCCCGAGCCGGTGAGCGCCGACGATAGGGGCTGTCCCGGGCATCCTAACCGCTGTAGTGAAGGGGATCAAGGGAAGGTGTGCGAAACGATGCAGGTTTCAGGCCGGGACGCGCGCCCCTTCGGTCCGGGACGCGCCGCCCGACCTCCAACCCTAGGCGCCGGTCCGCACCTTGGAGAACGTGAACACCGACTCGTCGAAGTGATCGGGCGCCGCGGCGTTCTCGAACCGCAGCATGACCGGCCTGCCCTCGAAGCGGCGGAGGAGCGACAGGCGGACGGGGCCGACCTGCGTCCAGGACTCCCAGGACGCGGACGAGGGGGGCGGCTTGCTGTCGGTCAGGAGCATCTCCCACTTGTCGACCAGGTGCGTCTTCTGGTTCACGAAGAGCCAGTAGTGGTCTTGCGGCGTGAGCCCCACGTTGGCGTCGAAGCTGAGCGCGAGCACGTCCCACACCTCACCGTTCGGCCCCTTGGCCTCGCGGTCGTACTTGAGATTGGTGCCGGGGTCGCGAAGCTTGAACGGCATCATCACCCAGTAGGTATCGTTGACCCACCGTTCGTAGCCGTTCTGGATCCGCGACTTCACCGTGGCGGCATCGGCGTCGGGCACGCCGTCGGTGAACGAGATCCCCTTCCTGTCGCCGAGGTTGAAGATCGCCACCACGTGATGCCCCTGATCGTCGGGCCCCTCGACGCGGCAGCGGCTGCTCTTCTTGTCCCACCAGTGCTGGAAGCGCGCCACTTCCTTGCCGTCCTTCACCGCGACGAAATCGAAGCGGAAGCAGGGGAGGTTGTCCCACGCGGATTGCCCGCCCATGGCGTCGGTCAGCTCCTTCGCGATCTGGGCGGCATGCGCGTCGGCCTTCCCCATCGCGGCGGGCGCGGGCTTGGCCGCGGCAGGCGCGGCCTTCTCGGACTTGGAGGCGTTGGAGCCTGGAGCCTGGCAGGCCGTGACGACAACCGCCAGGAGCGCGGGCCAGAGGAGAGGAATTCGACGACGCACGCGGAACCTCCCTGTTCGAAGCGGGCGATTCAATGCCGAGGCGCGCTTGGAGCGCGGCCGGCGATCAGGACATCGACTTCAGGAACTCGATGACCTTCTGGCGGTCGGGCACCTTCCCCATCTCGTGGATCTCGATCGAGCGGACGACGCCCTTCGTATCGATGACAAAGGTGGAGCGGGCGGCGACGCCGCTGTCGAGCAGCACGCCGTAGCGCTTGGCCACCTCCCCGTGGGGCCAGAAGTCCGCGAGGACCGGATAGTCGATCCCGCCCAAGTGCTCGGCCCAGATCTTGTGCACAGGCGAGGAGTCGACCGAGATGGCAAATACCTGCGCATTCAGCCCGTCGAAGGTCTGCTGCTCCTTGTTGTAGCCCGGCATCTGAACGTCGCACACGGATGTGAAGGAGAGCGGATAAAACACGAGGACGACGTTCTTCTTTCCAACGTAGGTCGAGAGCGTGACCTCGTTGCCGTTCTGATCGCGCAGCGTGAAGTCAGGTGCCTTGTCTCCGACCTTGAGCGTCGACGTGCTGGTCAGCGTGGCCTCCATGATCGCCCCTTCCGTATCGACAAGGCCCGGCGAGCCGGACCCCGGCTTGCTCTCGCCCCAGGCTGGCCAGGGGCGCTTCCATCGTACCCCGGCGAGCCGGGGACGGCCCTACTCCGCAGCGACGGTGTCGGCGCGCTGGCCTTCCTTCCGCGCGACGGTCTCAGGATCGTTGTATCCGACCTGAACTTCCTTGGGGATGTAGTCGAGCAGGTGCTTGAGGGAGAGCGCTTCCTTGACGAGGGCTCGAGCGACCACGAGCCGCTGCACCTGGTTGGTTCCTTCGTAGATCTGCGTGATCTTGGCGTCGCGCATGTACTTCTCGATGGGATAGTCGCGCATGTAGCCGTAGCCGCCGAAGATCTGCACCGCGTTCGTCGTGACCTCCATCGCCACGTCGGTCGCGAACAGCTTGCACATCGCGGACAGCTTGGACACGTTCGGCGCTCCCGAGTCGACGGCCATCGCCGCGACGTAGACGAGATTCCGCGCCGCCTCGACCTTGGTCGCCATGTCGGCGAGCATCTGCTGGATCATCTGGAAGGACGAGATCGGCGCACCGAACTGCTCCCGATGCCCGGCGTACACCATCGCGTACTCGAGCGCTCCCTGCGCGAGGCCGACCGCCTGCGCCGCCACGCCGGGGCGCGCCTTGTCGAGCGTCCCCATGGCGTGCTTGAAGCCCATGCCGGCGGATTCGCCCAGGAGGTTCTTCGCCGGGACGCGGCAGTTGTCGAAGTGGATCTCGACGACCGGCACCGCGCGGATCCCCATCTTGTCCTCGATCTTGCCGATCCTGAATCCGGGCATCCCCTTCTCCACCATGAGCGCGCTGATGCGGCGCGACTTGGAGTCGGGATCGGTGACGCAGAAGATGGAGTAGAAGTCGGCCGCGCCGCCGTTCGTGTTCCACTTCTTTTCGCCGTTGAGGACGTAGTGGTCCCCTTCGCGCGTGGCGTTGCAGCGAAGCCCAGCCGCGTCGCTCCCCGCGAACTTCTCGGAGAGGCCGAAGGAGATGAGCTTCTCTCCCTTCGCGATCGGGGTGAGCCAGCGATGCTTCTGCTCCTCGGTTCCGCCGACCATCACGGGGAACGTCCCGAGGGCATTCACCGCGTAGAGCACGCCCACACCGCCGCAGGCGCGCGACAGCTCCTCGACGCAAATGCAGAGATCGAGCACGCCTCCGCCCGAGCCTCCGTACTCCTTCGGAATCCAGACGCCCATCAGGCCCGCCTTGGCGATGGCGTCCTTGATGTCCCAGGGATATTCCTGGAGCCGGTCGTACTTGGCGGCGTTCGGGCGGACGAACTTCTCGGCAACCTCGCGGGCACGCTCGCGCCACTCAAGATTTTGCTGGCTAAGGAAGGCGGCCAAGGTACCCCCTGCGTTTCGTTGAGGAAGGACGATCCGAATCGGAACGGCGCCGCGGGACCGGGCGGCCGGCGCATCGGACGCGCGGGCATCGCGCGAACCCCGATTATTTCCCAGGCGACGCGGTTTGGCTAGGCCGGAGTTTGGATGGGTTGGGCGCCGATCATGAAGCGCGCCGGGCGCCGCCGGTTAAGCGCGGGGGCGAAGCGCGGCCTGGAGTTACGAACCGCGATGCCGCGACGTAAAAACGCCATGGAATCAGGTCCCAGGGGGCGGCCGCGGTCTCGCAGCCGATCCGGGCCGAGGTGGCCACGGCGTCATCCCGGACCGGTGTTCCAGGCTCGATCCAGACGTCCCGGCCGAGGAGATCCGCCCCGTTCTGGTCGAGGTCGAGCGCGAACGCCTGGCAGAGCTTCCCCGGTCCGCTCGCGAGGAGGTGCGGCTTGTCGAGACCGCGCGCCCGGCGCATCTCGTCGAGTCCGTGGGTCGGCTCGACCGCGCGGATGAGCACGGCCGCGGGGCTTCCCTTCGGTTCGGTGACGACGTTCAGCATGTAGTGCATGCCGTAGGTCAAGTAGACATACGCATGGCCGGGCTCCTCGTACATGACCGCGGTGCGCGGCGTGCGCCCCGCGCGCGCGTGGCAAGCCTTGTCCCCCTCGCCGACGTAGGCCTCGGACTCGACGATGACGCCCTTCAAGACAACGCCGGTTTTCGGATGGCGCCGCGCGAGCACGGCGCCGAGGAGCTCGCGGGCGACGGTCAGGGTGGGACGGGCGTAGAAGGATCGTGGAAGCGGACGGGGCATGGCGGAATTGTAGCGGATGCAGGAGCCGTCCTTGTCAGCGGAACCCGCGACGGTTACGCTCCCGGCATACTCGTACTGAATCCATGCAGTGAACCCGCGACCCCGAGGTCGTGAGATCGGAGGCATCACCGTGAAAGGCATCGTTCGTTCCCTTCCCTGGATCGCCCTCTTGCTAGGCATGGTGATGCTGGGAGGATCGGCGCTCGCGTACGAGCAGGCGGACAGCCTCACGGGCGCTCCGGCCCACGCCGACTCCGTGCAGGTTCCGCCGCCGCCACCGCCTCCGCAACAGGTGACGCCGCCACCGGCAACGCAGATGCAAACCACGCCGCCGCCGGCAGCGCAGACGCAGACCACGCCCCCGCCACCTCCGCCGGCGAAGCAGCAGCCGACCGGTCCCTTCGGCAAGGGAACGCGGCGCGCGACGTTCACCGCGGGATGGGGACGCTCGTTCGGCGAGGACTACCTGCTGCTCGGGCTCGGCGTCGGCTACTACTTCCGGAACAACATGGCGCTCAACCTCGGCCTCGAGACGTGGGCCCTCAACGATCCCAACGTCACCAAGTTCACGCCCGAGCTCCAGATCGTCGTTCCGAGGCCGCGCGGTCCAAGGCCCTATCTCGCCGGGTTCTGGCGGCACGCCTGGATCGAGGACGAGCCTGATCTGAGCTCGATCGGCGGCCGCGTCGGCATCTACAACAAGATCGGGGGGCGCTCCGCGGGTGGGATCGGCGCCGTGTACGAGCACTACCTCGATTGCGACGAGGACCGGTACAACACGTGCTCGCAGGTCTACCCCGAGGCCGTCTTCGGCGTCTCGTTCTGATCCGCACGTTGCTCGATGGCGTCGTGAAGCGCCGTGACAGGACCGGCGTTTCACCGACGCTCCGGTTCTAGGGAGAGCGCGATGGGCCTTCGACTCGCGCTCTTCCTGACCGTCTTCATCCACCTGGTCGGGTTCGGGATCATCGTCCCGCTCCTGCCGTACTACGCGCAGACGTACGGCGCGACCGGCGTGCAGGTGGGACTCCTCCTCGCGTCCTTCTCGGCGATGCAGTTCCTCTGCGCGCCCGCGTGGGGACGACTCTCCGATCGCGTCGGCCGGCGCCCGATGCTCATCGGAAGTCTGATCCTCACCGCCGGTTCCTACGTGATGTTCGCGTTCGCCGGGTCGCTCGCGATGCTCTTCGTCTCGCGCATCCTGGCCGGCATCGCCGGGGCGACCATCTCGACCGCGCAGGCCTACGTCGCCGACACGACGACGCCCGAGAAGCGCACGCAGGGGATGGGGCTCATCTACGCCGCGTTCGGCGCCGGCTTCATCTTCGGACCGGCGATCGGCGGCATCCTGAGCCACTATGGCTACGCGGTTCCGGGTCTCGCCGCGGCCGGGCTCGCGCTCGCGGCGTGCGTCGCCGCGATCGTCTTCCTGCCCGAGTCGCTCCCGCGCGAGTCGCGCGCCCATGCCGTGGCGCGGCGTGCGTCGGCGGGATCGCGATGGGCGATGTTCGAGCGGCCCGTGGTCGGAACCGGGCTCTGGCTCCTGTTCCTGTCCACCGTCTGCTTTGCCGCGATGGAAGGAACGTTCGCGCTCTTCGGTCAATGGCGCTTCGGGCTCGGTCCGCGCCAGGTCGGTCTGCTGCTCGCGTACGTCGGGACGCTCGCCGTGATCCTCCAGGGGGGCATCGTCGCGCGGCTCGCGCGGCGATTCGGGGAAGGCACAATGGTGCGCGCAGGGTTCCTCGTGATGGCCATAGGCCTGGTCGGAATGGCGATGGCTCCGCGGATGTCATGGCTGATGGCTGCGCTCGGCGCCATCGCGGTGGGATCGAGTCTCGCGGGGCCGACCCTGGCCGGGCTCGTGTCGTCCGCCGCGAGCGCCATGGAACAGGGCGCCGTGCTCGGCCTCTATCAATCGATGGGAAGCCTGGGACGCGCGGTGGGACCGTTCCTGGGTGGATGGGCGTTCGACCACATCGCCCACCCGAGCCCCATGTGGCTCGGAGCGATCGTGGTTCTAGTGTCGAGCCTGCTGGCGCTGAAGCTGCCGGTGCGGATCGGCGAGGGCTCGAAGACGGCCGGTTTGGGGTAGCAACTCGCCAAGACCGCCGACCTTCTGGCATCTTCCTCTCAGAAGTCCTGCCCCACGCTCACGACCGCCCTCCGATCCCCGAGCGTGTTCGCCTCGAGACCGCCCTCGATCCTTCCGAACGGCGTCCACCAGAGCGCGGACACGGACGCGCCGCCGAACCAGAGCGTGGCGTTCGAGAAGTCCGATCCGTCCGGTAGGAGCTGGTCTGCGGAGCCGCCGCCGCGAAGCTTGACGCGAATCTTGGTGAAGAGGGGGAACGCGGCGTCCACGCCCGCCACCACCTGCGCGCGGCCGCGTCGCTCGCCCCAGCGGAGCGCGGGGACGAGCTGGTCCATGCCGGGCGAGGGCACGATATCGCGCGGCGCGCCCTGCGTGACCGCGGCGACGTCGAACAACGGAGCGAGTGTGAGCTTCCGGAACGCGAACACGCGCGATCCACGCGCGCGGACCCGGGCGTAGCGCGCATCGCCGGTGCGAGCTTCCCCTTCCGCGCTCGTCGGGATGCCGACGAGCTGCAGGTTGTCGGGGATGAATCCGATCCGGACCATCGGTCCGAACGAGTCTCCACTCGGGCCGACGTTCGCGTCGAGCCCCTCCGCCGTGAAGATCGCGGTCGCCTCGATCGCCGGCCCGATCTTCCGAACCTCGGCTCCGATCCATCCGCCGCCCCGCTTCACATTGGGGTCGTCGCCATTGGGTTTCACGTTGAGGAAGCGGATCTCCGATTCCGCGATGTAGAGCCCGCCGCTCCACGCGGTCGGCAGGCGATTCACGGTGGGCACGCGCACGTTCATGCCGGCGGACTGTTCGACGCCGTTGGCCATCGCCTCCAGCGCGAACTCGACCGTATGCGATCCCATCGCTTCGAGTTTTCGCAGATTGGCCCAGCCCCGACCTCCGCGGTCGTTGTCGTAACCCACCGCACCATTCACCGAGAGAGCGCCCACCGTCTCGGCGCGGATGAGGAGCGCGGGAACGGCGTCGCTCACGGCCGCCGGCGTGGAGGACGTGTCGGGGGCGGCCCCGAGCGCCGAGAGCGTGGCGCTGTCCGGAGGTGCCGATGACGCGGCGGGCGGCGGCGCGGATGACTCGCCGGATGGGGGCTCGGAGAGCGTGTCGGCGGGTGCGCCCACGGCGGGCGTTTCGACTTCGGTCGAATCGTTGCCGACGCCGTCGAAGCCCTCGCGACCCGCCACGACTGGAGGCGACGTCTGAGGCGCTACTTGCGGGGGTGGCGTCTCGGTGGACCCCGCCGATGACGCGGGCGTTCCAGGCGGCTGGGCCGGTACTCCCTCCACCGACGGCCACACCCCCGTGAAGAGACCCGTCGCGTACAAGCGATCGACGTACTTCAAGATCTGATCGGCGTCGAAACGAGCCCCCCCGAAGCGGTCGAACGCGCGCTTCAAGAGCGGCCGAAGCGGCGAATTGGTGATCAGCACTCGCACCTCGGCCAGCGAGTCGGGAAGTGCCGGAAGCGTCCCCGGAGGCTCCGTAGAGCCAACCCCTTGCGGAAGCGAATCCGTCGCTCGATATCCATCCATGAACAAGGGCTCGGCGTCCGTTGGATAGCTGATCGGTGAGATCGTCGGATCGATGTTGGGCGCGATCAGGATGTCGGGGGGGAGCGTGTCGGCGCGAGCGTGCTGGACGAGGAGTCGGAGCGACCGGTCCATGACGGCGGACGCCTCGGTCGAGTGGATCTCCTTCGTTGGGAGGAGCACGTCCACCCCGATCACCTGGCGCGCGCCGAGGCGTCTCGCCTCCGCCACCGGGAAATAGTCGCTCACGCCTCCGTCCGTGAGCACGCGATCGCCCCACGCGGTCGGCGCGAAAACACCCGCCTGCGCCATGCTCGCGCGAACCGAGCGGGCGAGATCGCCGTAGCCGATCGACACGAGGTCTCCACTACGGAGGTCCGCCGCGATCGAGCGGAAGCGGCGCGGCAGGCGATCGAAGTCGCCGCGCACCGCGGCCGAGGGGCGGAAGAGCTGGCGCAAAAGCTGGCGATTGATCTGCCAGTCGTCGAGGTAGCCGCGGAGCTCCGGGGAGTTGCCGGTTCCCTGAAGGCGAAGGACGGGATAGTGAACCGAGCGGTCGAGACCGACCGGGGACGGGAACGGCGCGAAGATCTGCCGCCAGTCCTGCATGTCGACCACGCTCCAGACCGAGTCGGCGTTCATCCCCGACGCGTAGAGCGCGCCGATCACGGCCCCCATGCTCGTGCCGACCACGATGCCCGGGCTGTATCCCTTCTTCTCGAGCCCGGCGATCACGCCCGCGTGGGCGATGCCGCGGGAACCACCCCCGGAGAGGACGAGAGCCTGATCACGAGGTGCGGCTGTGGCTTCCTGCGAGCGTCCAGCCCGTGGTCCGGCGAAGGGGACGGCGATGGTGGCGGCAAGGAGCAGCGCGAAGGGCCGTCGCATATGGAAAAGCGTAGCAGAGGCAGCGGCGCGACAAGGAAGAGAAAGGGGGCGCCGCACTCGCGACGCCCCCTCGAATGAACTGGAGTTCCGGACGGCTACGGCCGTCCGCTAGTAGCCGATCGCCTTCTTGATGCTCGTCCGGAACTTCTCCAGACCCTGTGCGATCTCCTCCTTCGAGATGACGAGGGGCGGGCGGAACCGGATCGACGTCGAGCCGCAGCCGAGGACCACCACGCCCTCCGCGTACGCGTTCGAGATCACCTGATCGCGGAGCGCGCCGTCCCTGAGGTCGAACGCGCACATCATCCCCTTGCCGCGGGCGTTCATCACGTGCTCCGGGAACTCCTTCACGAGCGCTTCGAGGCCGGCGAGGAGCTCCAAGCCGCGCGCGGCCGCGTTCTCGACGAGCCGCTCCTCCGCGTAGATCTCGAAGTAGCGCTGGCTCCGGACCATGTCGACCAGGTTGCCGCCCCAGGTCGAGTTGATGCGGCTCGAGACGTGGAACACGTTCTCCGGCACGTCGTCGATCCGCTTCGTCGAGATGAAGCCGCAGACCTGCGACTTCTTGCCGAAGGCGACCATGTCGGGCGTCACACCGTAGTGCTCGAACGCCCAGAATTTGCCGGTCAGACCGTAGCCTGCCTGCACCTCGTCGAACACGAGGATGGCGCCCTTCTCATCGGCGATCCGGCGCAGCTCGCGGAAGAACTCCGGACGGAAGTGGTTGTCGCCCCCCTCGCCCTGGATCGGCTCGATGATGATCGCGGCGATGTCATCCGGGTACCGCTCGAACGCGCGCTCCATCTGCGCGACGGCGAGCGCTTCGCGCGCCTTCACGTCCTTCAACCGGTCCTCGTTGAGTGGGAACTCGGCCTTCGGATTCGTGACGCGGGGCCAGTCGAACTTCGGGAAGTAGGCAACCTTCCGGGGATCGGTCGTGTTCGTGAGGGAGAGCGTGTAGCCGGAGCGGCCGTGGAACGCCTGCTCGAAGTGGAGCACCTTCGTACCCCGCTCCTCGCGGTAGCCCTTGGCGAAGTTCTTCCGCACCTTCCAGTCGAACGCGGCCTTGAGCGCGTTTTCGACGCCGAGCGTGCCGCCAGCGACGAAGAAGGCGTGCTCGAACGTGTCCTTCATCGCGTGTCGCGCGAAGGTCTCGACGTACTCGGCCATCTCGGTCGTGTAGACGTCGCTGTTCGTGACGTTGTGGAGGGCCGCCTTGAGAAGCCGCGCCTGGAACTCCGGGTTCTTCACGCCCGGATGGTTCATGCCCACCGGGTTCGACGCGAAGAACGAGAAGAAGTCCATGAGGGTCTTGTTCGCGCGCGAATCGTGCAGCCAGACCCCCTGGCTCTTGTCGAGGTCGAGGACGAAATCGAAGCCGTCGGCCAGCATGTGCTTGGCCAGCGTGCTGTGCACCTGATCCGGAGTGACGTGGACCGAGGCGCCAGTGGCGGTCGGGTTCATGGCGTGCTCCTTTCGCGAGGGTTCGGTTGTCGTCGTACGTTCGTCAGGCGTCCCGTCGCGTCCTGCGCGTCGTCCCGCCGCTTCAGTCCAGCTTGATCCGGTGTCCTTCCTTGGAGGTGGCGAGAACGATCAGCGTCCGGGTCTGCCGGACGCCCCGGATCGTGTTGAGCTTCTCGATCAGCAGACGGCGGAACGCTCCCATGTCGGCCACGCGGACCTTGAGGAGGAGCGAGAACTCGCCGGTGATGTGATGGCACTCCTGCACTTCATCCAGCGTGCTCACGGCCTCGATGAATCCCGCCTCGTGCTTCGGGTGCTCGATGAACACCTCTACGAACGCCGTGACGTCGTGCCCGAGCTTCCGCTCGTCGAGCAGCGTCACGTAGCCGCGGATGTATCCCGCGCGCTCGAGCTTCCGGATCCGCTCGTTCACGGACGGCGCCGTGAGCCCCACGGTCTTGGCCATCTCGGCCTGGGGCATCTTGGCGTTGTCCTGAAGGAGGGCCAGGATCCGACGATCCGTCGGATCAAGGGTTCCGCTGTCTACTTTGATTCGGGTATCAGTGGCCATCTACCTAATATTATTCGGCAATCAGCCCCACAAGCTCAAGCTTTTTCTTGCCGTGGGGTTCGGAGGACATTGGTCCGCGACGCTTGAGGGGAGGCGCATCTAAGAGTAGGCTGGAGACGCAGGTAGCCCCCACCCGCCAGGAGGAATCCAAGGACGCCATGAATCGGGCTCAAACCATCAAGCAGCTTCGAGATAGCGGATACCAGCCGCGCACGGTCAAGCAGGAGATGCGGGCCAACCTGATCCGGGCGATCGAATCCGGCGAAGATCGCTTCCCCGGGATCGTCGGCTACGACAAGACCGCCCTGCCCCAGATCGAGAACGCGCTCCTGAGCGGGCACGACTTCATCCTTCTGGGGCTGCGCGGGCAGGCCAAGACGCGGATCCTGCGCCAGCTCTACCGCTTCCTCGACGAGTGGATGCCGGCGATCGAGGGATGCGAGATCAACGACGATCCGATGAACCCCCTCTGCCCCGTCTGCCAGCGCAAGGTGGCGATGCACGGGGACGAGGTGGCGATCCGCTGGATCCCGCGCGAGGAGCGCTATCGCGAGAAGCTCGCGACGCCTGACGTGACGATCGCCGACCTGATCGGCGACATCGATCCAATCAAGGCGGCGAACCAGAAGCTCTCCTACAGCGACCCCGAGGTCATGCACTACGGGATCATCCCGCGCACCAACCGCGGGATCTTCGCCATCAACGAGCTGCCCGATCTGCAGCCCCGGATCCAGGTGGGCCTGCTCAACATTCTCGAGGAGAAGGACATCCAGATCCGCGGATTCCCGATCCGGCTGCCGCTCGACCTCCAGATCGTCTTCTCCGCGAATCCCGAGGACTACACCAACCGCGGCAATATCATCACGCCGCTCCGGGATCGGATCGCGTCCCAGATCATGACCCACTACCCGTACACGATCGAAGACGCCATGAAGGTCACGTCGCAGGAAGCCTGGGTGAAACGGCCGGACGGGATCGAGATCCTGGTGCCCCCGTACATCCAGGAGCTCGTGGAGCACGTCGCGCTGCAGGCGCGGAAGTCGTCCTACGTCGACCAGTCGAGCGGCGTGAGCGTGCGCATGACGATCGCGCTCATGGAGAACATCGTCTCGAACGCCGAGCGGCGCGCCATCAAGACCGGCGAGCGGCGCCAGGCCGTGCGCATCTGCGACCTCCAGAACGGCATCGCCTCGATCACCGGCAAGGTGGAGCTGGTCTACGAGGGCGAGCAGGAAGGCGCGGTCGCGGTCGCGAAACACCTCGTGGGCAAGGCGGTGAAGGAGGTCTTCACCAAGTACTTCCCCGACGCCTACAAGGCGAAGGAGAAGAACGAGGGGGCCGCGTCCGAGTACGACCCGATCTTCCGCTGGTTCGCGCAGGGGAAGAAGGTCGAGATCTCGGACGAGCTCAACGCGCGCGAGTTCCACCAGCGGCTGCGGCAGGTCGCCGGCCTCGAGGAGCTGCCGAAGCGCTATCTGCCGGTCAAGGATCCGGCCGAGCTCCCGACGGCGATGGAGTTCGTGCTCGAGGCGCTCCACCAGAACTCGATCCTGGCCAAGGAGCGCACCGACACCGCCGCGCTCGCCTACACGGACATGTTCTCGACCATGCTCGGCAAGCCGGAGCAGGCCGAGGACTAGGACTCGTCGTATGGACTTTCGCTATTCGCGCTGGGACGAGCGGCTCACCCAGAACCTCAACTTCCAGCGCAATCTCCTCTCGCTCTATCACCGGCTCCTCCTCATGACCGACGGGAACGTGGAGCAGGCGCTCCGCGCGCTCGAGGAGCTGGGGGAGCGGTTCGGCTTCTTCAACGAGAAGTACACGATCGAGGACTTCAAGAATCACCTGAAAGAGAAGGACGCGATCGAGGAGGTGGACGGCAAGCCCGTCCTGACGCGCGCCGG
>Ga0111539_10003183_pt1 | contig 21718 bp, 25 predicted proteins | sample RhiMethybrSRZTD1_FD_79667 | JGI IMG/M metagenome (GOLD analysis project Ga0111539, IMG submission 79667) | Populus rhizosphere microbial communities from Tennessee, USA - Rhizosphere MetaG P. TD hybrid SRZTD1 (version 2) (version 2) | ecosystem: Host-associated > Plants > Roots > Rhizosphere >...
ATCGATCTTCACGATGATCAGATACGACTTCTCTTCACCGGGCCGAGCACTGTAGCTCCATTGCTGACCTACCTTGTATTTTGATTCAGCAGGTTCTTTCTGCGCGCCATCCTGCCCGAAGACCGATGCGAATAATAAAAGGCTAAGGAAGAACATAGTACAGTTAATCATGAATGACCTTCTTCTTTCTCTGTCCAACGGAGTATTGCCACCGACAATACTGTACACTTACTTTGACGGACGAGATTAGCGTGGACGTACTCGATAATAAATATCAGATCGAACAACTCCTCGGACAGGGCGGGAGCGATCAGTTTGAGGCGCTGGATATACCGCGAAGCAAATGGCAGGCGCGAATGAAGAGCCGTTTGACCAAAGCACAGTCCACAGATTACACAGATAGATCTGTGTAATCTGCGGAAGCTGTGGACGGATTTAACCAACGCGTAGCGCAATTTTTCCGAGATGGTGTTCATCGAGTGCGGCTTGCGCTTCAGCCGCCTGATCGAGTGGGAAAGTGCGGTGGACGTGCACGTCGAATGGGCCTGCCTCGATCAGTTGATTCAATCTGTCGAGAGCCTCGCGACCCCATTCGCCATCGTATGCGTCGACCTTTACTCGTGCGGGCGGCTTCGGTGCCGGCATTACGCCGTTTGGATATGCAATCCGGCCATCGGGTCGGATAGCAGAGAGCGCTCGATCAGTCGGTTCACCACCGGCGGTAACGAGCGCGGCGTCGATCCCGTCGGGTGCAAATTCGCGGGCCACATCCAACACTTTGTCGCTACGGCCGTCGACTGCTGCGTCCGCGCCGAGACGTTTGACAAAGCCCACGCCGTCATCGCCTGAAGCTACTGCAAATACGCGTGCTCCCAATCGCTTGGCAAGTTGTACGGCAAGGTGTCCGATACCGCCGCTGGCGCCGAAGATCATTACCGACTCGTCTGGTTGCAGACGAAGCACTCCTTCCAGACCCTTCAGTGCGGTCAGTCCGTCACTTGGTAACACTGCTGCCTGGTCCATGTTTAGATCGCCGGGGATGAGCGTCGCATTGTCTGCCTTGACGACGGCATACTCGGCATAGAAACCTCCTTTCGGGTTTCCCAGTACCGCGGCGTACACGCGGTCGCCTTCCTTGAAGTCTTTCACTTTTTCGCCAACCGCGGCGACTGTGCCTGCTCCGTCAGTTCCCAACACATAAGGGAACTCAGGTTTCTGGCCCAGCACTTCCACGAACCCGCCTTCGCGTTCAAACGGGTCCCACGCGCCTACGCCGGCGCATTCGACGTGAATCAGGATCTCGTCTGCATCAGGTTCGGGGGTTGGTATAGTTTGCACCTTCAGTGTTTCTGGACCACCAAAGCGATCAAGCGCGATCGCGCGCATTGTTTTTTCCTTAGCCTTTTTCGTCTGCGTCATATGATTACTCCTTGATTAGTTCTCGGGATAATTGAGGTTATGAAGCCGAGGGTTCAGCAGGGTCACAGAACGTTTCTTTTTTTGTGTGACTATTATTTCGCAATGGAAAGAGCGAACTTAGTTAACAATACAAAGAAGCTACGTTTAAGATCACAATTTGTGATCTTGAACGTCGAGGCTAAGTCACATGCCTTATTCGGCTTTAAAGGTCACAATCTGTGACCTTAAACCTTTACGCCAGGTTTTGGCTCCAAGCTGTGCAATCTGCGTAATCTGTGGATAAGTATTCCTTTGTGAATAACGACGGACATGTATTGAACTTCTCAGATCGCATCTGAGATCTGCCGGATCACTTCTTGAATCCAACGGAATGCAATTTCATTCTCCCGAGTTGCACATTGAATCTCGGAGATCTTGTTTGATCTCGCCAAATTCAATTTTGACTCTGCCGGATCAGATCTCATACATAATCCCTGAGATTCAAATTACTATTTCCGAGGATCCATTTAAGATCACGCGCGATCTAATCATTTCTGATTGCGTTCGAAATGAGATTTGGTTCGGGATATCTGCATTTCACCAAATTTCAGATGCTATTGGACAACGGCAGCCGGTGGTGGGAACCGGCCACTGAGCATTTCGGTCAGGACAGATGTGAGTTATCCGCGAACAACTCACGCTCCATCATTTCGACCTGAGCGTCAACCACGTTGTAGGGATTCAGCTCTGCGCACCGAATAAAGGCGTCGTATTTCGCCGCGTTCGCGAGCGCTTTCGGGTGTGCAGAGTTTTCAACCGCGGCCATGAGCACGAACAGCGCGGCAGCTTTGACTTCGGGCTCGTCACCAGCGCGACAGATGATCTCCGTCAACGCCGCGATCTTTCCGTCATCTGAATCGCCGCTGCTGGTTTCGGACAATCCCTCGAGATCGAGCGTCTCGCTAATCGCTTCTCCGGCGTCCGCACGACGCACGAGTTCAGCCAGCCACGGATCATCTATCTCCATGGCGTAACGAATAATCGCCCGACTCTGCGGATCGATCGATTTGTCGTTCAAGACTGCCTGCGCTCTTCGTTTAAGAGCATTGACGATAGTGTTGGTTCTTGATATTCGGTTTGAGTGAGGTGTTTCGCGCACGCTTGCGCTACTATGATTTGTCATAGGCTTCATCCTTTCTTTGGAAGGTTGAGGTCTTAGGGTCGGCTTTGTGTTGCACCACAAGTCGGCCCGCTTCGTTTTAGGGAGTGCCGCGCACTATACCACAAGTGGCGCGAGCACGTTTGTCTTTCTTGGCTTCTGTTGCGCGGGAAGGAGTGTTACGGAGAACGATCAGGCGTGTTGCCGCACAAAGGATATTAATTGTGAACGTTATAGGGAAGTAGTTGAAACATTTATCCGTGCTGGGCTGTTCCATTGGAATTTCTATTTGCACTACTATTCTGATTTCTTAAGGCTTGCGAACGCGCCAATTCATCCCTACGTTGTTGAGCCGCATTTTCTCTCTGGTTGCGCTGAACTTCTTCGGGTGTAGATCGGTATTTCTTGGACTCGCCGTTTCGATAAAATCGGTCGATAAAAATTCTGGTCATTCTCGCACCTCCACGAATGCTAAGTCAGATATTAACATTTGGAGATGATTTTTCAACCATACATGCAGTTCTCCAAGTGTAACGTTTGTTTTCGCTTATAACCTTAAATTCAAGCCTAAAACCTAAGTCTGGCGGGTGGGGAATCGCTATGAATCGAGTGCCGTAGATAATTTCATTTGGCTCTATATAAACATCATCTTTATGGAGCGGGTTGAACTGCCTAAGTTTTTGGTCGGGCATAGTAATTACCTCGCTGACTGATGTTTTGATGTATTCAAATACTTCCAATGTGCTTGCGCCAAGCAAGAACTTTATTTTCGACTGGCCAACATTCTTAATCTCTGTGCTCACCACGATAAAGGTAAAACCCTCAATGGATACGATTCTTCCCGAGACGCTTGGTACCAGGCTTTCTTTAAACTGTCTGCCTTTGCTAAACGTGAAGATGGCCCATATACCACCGGCAACGATTGCTATGGTTTGGATGAAATTATTAATTGTTTCGGCAAGATCCTTGGTTTGCGAGCGGTCACCCACAGTCGCGGAATAATGGATTAAGGCGCACACAATTAGCGCAATCGATAGAATCCCTATGAGTGGGACGGCATTTTCTTTTAGCCACTGAATAAATTGAGGTTCGTGAGGTTCGGGAGATCCGATATCACCTGTGCTGTCGGGTTCCGAAAGGGCTGTTTGCACTTCGCTAACAACACCGAGATCACTAGATTCGTCCATGAGGATGTCCTAATCGTTGAGGATGAGTTTACCAAGTTGCGTGTTTTTACCAGAGTGCTACAAGAAAGTAAAGATGGCCTACTAACATGCCTTAATAACAAAAGTCATGCTGTCAATTCTGATCATTACCGCCAGGCTTAGTTCGGAGCTAAATCATCGCTGCCCGGTGTGGAGATCGTCCACAACAAAAACGCAGAGGACATCGCGCTGATCGTTAACCACCACTGAAGCCCCTGAGACATCCAAAGTGAATAAGGTTGGCTTAGAACTAGTTTACCGAGCCGACCCCGATCATAATCGCGATCTCCCAGATCGAACCGGCACTCAAGGAGACAGCGACGGGCATCAGGAGTGATTTCACTTCTTCAATTATTCTTGTTCAGTCTATGCGGTTCGGCCCAACTTGGTACTGGTGAGGTCAAGATCCTCGAAAAGGTGATCAAAATCCTCCTCCCTTCCGTTCCCATCGTGCTCTGCTCGATGTTGTTTAGAATGCGCTGAAGATCTTCGAGGATGAACGGATTAAACTGGCGCTAGGTAGCGGGCGAGCATTCAAGTACGGTCTGGCGCTTCGTTCAGTGAGGAGTCTATACCTTTTCGGCATCTAAAAATCTTAACTTGACTGGCGTGATGCGCCCATAAATATTCACCATCACTTTAAGAAGACATTTCGCCTGGTTGATTCCCTCGACTTTGCCTGTAAAAGCTGTAAATGGACCCGACTTGATGCGTACAGTATCACCCAATCTGAATGCGAATCTTGAGTTCGTTCTGCTGGGTAAGTGTGGCAACATTCGCCGGATTTCATCGTCAGTCATCGCCTGCAATTCTCCTTATGTCATCAAAGCAATAGCACAAAAACGGGACTGCCCCGCACTGAATTAAGCGGCACATTCTACAGCACTTCAAGACTGGAGCTAGTCAAGCATATTCCGAGCAAAGCACGTCGAATTTAGTGTGCCGACTGTCCGTAATGGCACGGCGATACCCCGCATGTGTCATTTGAATTGTTCGTAACAGCGGATACTGCTCGGGAATTGCGTTTCTGATCATGGGACCACACTCAACTACTCGCGACCTGATCTCTGCTACTAGTTCATCAACCGAGATAATTCTCGCACCAGCGATTTGATCTCGACCTTTCGGGTGATTATAGAAAACCGCGATCTGTTCTAATGGTGTAGTGCGCGGAAGCCAAGGGAAGAGTTCACTGAACATGTACTTCTTAGCTAACTGGAGTTTCTTTTCGTAGCGTTCCTCCCGTCGGTCCCAAGTGAGAGCATCAAGAGACGGCTCGTAATGCACAAGACTCTTCGTCTGTGGATGAAAGCCAACAACATCCAATTCCATTTCCCAACCACCGCGTTCACGACGGCCTATTTTCGTGTTTCTGCGAATTAGATAGCCTTGCCACTCCAGATATTCGGCAATTAACGATTCGAGATGTGACATTCACTAAGACCTCCATGTCAGTTTACCGATAGATTGGAAGGTATAAGACAGGGTAATCCTACTACAGTATTGTGAGGTTGCAGCGATGGACCTACAACCGAATCAACCCCGATATCACCAGCCCGATAAATAAGAAAAACGCGCCGAAAATAATAAGCTGCAGCCGGGGCGACACGCGTTCATCGGCTTTCGTGTCTTTCTGGCCGAAGTGCTTATGCATGAATGCGCGAACGTTGTCCATTTTGTCCTGAGGTAGTAAGCCGGTGATGAGCGCTGCTGCTCCCGCCGCACAAGCGACGTAACCGTATAGCTGGAGCTTATCCATGCGCGGGAGTATAGCATCGCCGGCCAGGCTCGTTGCGCCTACTCTCAACAGCCCAGGTATTCAATCCGAAACTTAACGTCTGCCTCAGCGATCGTTTTGCCTTCCTTCACCTTGCTCAGCCGGCCTTTCAGGACAGCTTGAGACTTTCCGGCGCGCCAGAGTTCGCCCTCGCGCAAGAATTCTCCCTCGAAGCGATAGCCAGCGGCTTCCTCAGACGACGGTTCGGCGACGAGAGATATCCGCTGCTTAGTGACGACACCCGAAATCCCGTAAATCTCACCATACTCACCGTTAACTAAAGTCGAAATCAGCACCCGTCCCGAAATCTTGTCCTCATCGACGGCTATCTCAAGACAGTCAAACTCACGAAATTCTTTTGGCTTTCGCCCCAGAATAAAGTAACCACCGCGTGGATTAAATTCCGTGGGATCGTAGTCGAAAACAACCTCTGGCTTGGCGGGCGGCGGTTGAAAAGTCACCCGAACCCATTCGGATTGAGGAACAGGCGACGCTACCTCATGACTTTCAAAAAGCCGGTGACTGGTTGTTCCGATCAGGAACGTCGCTATAGCAAGTAGAAGGCGACAGAATGTGCGTTTCAAGAGTATGGCCCTCCTCAGGAGTTTAAGTTTTACTCCCAGGCAGGACGTGAAGGTAGGGTTTGCGCCACACTACCAGTCTGTGGCAGTCATCATTGATTACCTTAGTGACGATCGCGATCTCTGGTGCAGTGTCGTAGTCTAAACCTTTTCCACATCTAAAAATCTTAACTTGACTGGATTGGCGCGCCCGTAAATATTCACCATAACTTTAAGAAGGCATTTCGCCTGATTAATTCCCTCGACTCTGCCGGTAAAAGCTGTAAATGGACCAGATTTGATGCGTACAGTGTCGCCTAATCTGAATGTGAATCTTGAGTTCTTTCTGCTTGGTGTGTCTTGCAACATCCGCCGGATTTCATCGTCGGTCATGCGTGTAATTCTCCTTATGTCATTATATCTCTGTGGCAGTCATCGTTGATTACCACAGTGACCACCGTGGTCTTGGGCGCCAGCCGATCCGATAGAGGGCCAGCACGATGAGTGCTCCGATCAAGGCGCCGGCGGTGTCGGGGATTAAATCTCGTGCTCGACAGTGTCCCTGGCCTGTAACTCCTTCCAGAATCTCCACCAGTGCACCGAAGAACACTATTAATACCGCGGACCAAAGAAACGAGGACCATCTTGATAACTGAAACTGGGCGGCAGTCAGGATATAACCAAGCGCAAAAAGAATGATGTGCGGGAAATTTGTCAGCGAATAGATTGCCAGACCAACACCAAACACTAGTTCGCATGGATGAGGATCGAATCTGAAGCTTACCTTGAGTGGAAAGTAGAGCAGGCCCAGTATCATAAACGCCACGTAGGCCCAACGAAGCCCGCGCAGTGAAAGGACCGCGAGTAATAGTCTAATAAGCGTGAGTAGCCACATCACAGGATTAGGAAAACATTAAGTTGCCGAGTGCGTCTACGACGTACCCATCCGCTTACCGCGGACGGTTCTGACTGTGTCCAAGCCTGAAGCAAGGCTTGTCGAGAGACATTATAGTAACCTGTGACGCGCGGAGAATTTTGCTGGAAGAAACTGTCACCCTCAAGCGTCATAAATACGAGACGAAAGGAGACCACGTTGACTATGTGCCGTTTCGGACGATTGATCGTGTTACTGGCTGTGTCCTTTATCTCCTGCCCTTCCGCTCACACGCCGTCAAGTGCATCGCAACAGCCGTTGTTTACAAACGCTCCAGGTTCGCCCGTGCCGGTGCAGGGCGGGCCGAACAATGTTTTGATCGGCGACATGAACAACGATCGGAAGCTCGATCTTGTCGTGTCCTGTGCGCGTGCTCGTTCGATTACGGTATTCGAAGGCAAGGGCAACGGCCAATTCGGCGCGGCCCTCAGCAACACGACCCTCGCAGAAACTCCAAACGAGATGGCACTCGGCGACGTGAATGGCGATGGCAAACTCGACGTCGCTGTTGCTTCTCACGATAGTTATGGAGTGGTGTTACTAACAGGAGACGGTAAGGGTGGTCTGACTAAAGCGCCGGCTTCTCCGGTCGTGATGAGGCTGGGTGAGCATCCGCATACACACGGACTGGCAGTGGTGGATGTCAATCGTGACAACAAACCCGACCTGATCACTTGCAACGCCACCGATAACGACATCTCACTCGCATTCGGAGACGGTCGCGGTAATTTTACTCGTGCTCCGCAGTAGTTCCCTGTTGGTCCAAGCCCGTATCCATTTGGAGTCGGCGACGTCAACAACGATGGCTGGCCCGACATCGTAGCCACAGCCACTGCAACTGGTCCATTACGAAGACAACAACTTCCGTTCAGTCGCGCGTTGACGCTGCTCCTCTCTGACGCAAAGGGCGGCTTCTCAACACGCCAACTGCCTATGCGTACCGGCGAACCGTGGTTTGCTGCGATCGCGGATCTGAACCGTGATGGGAAAGCGGATATCCTCGCCACTCATCACGAACAGAGCGCGTTGACGGTGATGATGGGCGATGGCCGCGGCGGGTTTACCGAGGCAAACGGATCTCCATTTGATTTTGGAGCGGCTGTTTACCAGTTCATCCTCGCCGATGTAGATCGCGATGGGACGATCGACGTGGTTACGACCAGTGGCAACAGCCTGCGCGTGCTATTAGGCGACGGACGCGGTGGTTTTAGACCGGCTGCTTCGGTAACTATTGGCCCAGGAGCATGGCGGATGGCAGCCGGTGATCTGAACGGCGATGGTGCAATAGATTTTGTGACGAGTAATTCCGAAGCCAACAACGTTAGTGTGTTGCTGGGAATGCAACGCCAAGGGCGCGGAATATGATTCTACTGCGCCTTAACTTCCGGTAGTTTTTTGAAGCCGTCCTCCAGGGCTCTTCGCAGCCGGTCAATCGCCGTCGTCGGATCGCCGGGGAACTTCGGATCGGTATACAACAACACTTCGCCGTTTCGCGCATCCACGATCCCAATCTGTAGTCGCAAGTAAGCCGGAACTCCGCCAACGAGCAAATTAAAGGCCTGCTTACCGCCGGACAGTTTCTTCCCTTCGCCACGAATGAAAACGACCGCGTCCGCTCCCTTCTCCAAATTCATGTTCAGCACCTCATCGCCCATCGAGAAGCGACCTTTCTTAACGTCGCTGCGCTTCTTCATGATACGTGGCAACAGATCGTCAAACTTAGTTTGAAAGTCAGCCACGTTGTACTTCTGCTCGTCGGCGCCGGCCGCCGGCGTCAGAGTGGTGACATTCTTCCTTTTCGACAAGACTTCAGCGACCATCGCCGCTACGCGCGTGCTCAACTCGTCTGACTCGGCGGCCATGCCTTCCGGGCCTTTCATGCTGTCGCGGACGACGTTGACTTTCGCCGGCAACACAACGACGCGACGAATAGTTGTTTCTTTTGACTGGATCTTCGGGTGAAGAAACTGGGCCTGGACGTTTTGCAAGCCGCATACGGTGAGTAATGCCGCGATGGCAAACATCTTCAGCACGAAAGATCGTGCACTCATTTCTGTTTCTCCTTTAGCACTGTAATGCGTCTTTGAATTCGTTCGCGATCGGTCGCTGCGGGCGCCTGCTCAAGGTACTTCTCGTATTGAACAACAGCATCGGTTCCTCGTCCGAGTTTCTCGTAAAGCATGCCAAGCCCGCGATGGGCCACCGGCGTCGGGTTCTCATCGTTCAAGGCGCGCTGGTACAACTCTTCGGCCAGTTGTTGATGTTTTTGCCAGTTGTCCTTACCCAGCGGGGTGGCAAGCAGATCACGCTCCTCTTCTTCCGCGGTGCGCTTCTCGCGTAGTTTGGAGGCGTCTTTTTTCCCGCTGTTCGTCAACTCTTTTTCGGTGAGCTGTGGCGCACGCGGCCCGAGCGCGCGATAACTTTCTGCGAGCCAAAACAGATTCTCCGAATCGCCATGAAAATCCACCAGACGCTGCGCGAAGTACAGGGCCGAACGAGCGCGTGCAGCATTGATCGCGAGCTGGACATTGTGACGCATCATCGGTTCCAGCTTCTGAAAATACAACTTCCGCTCGCGGTTCAGCTCCATCTGAGGCGTCACCGTATTGGCGCGCGCGCCAAGATAACTACTCAGATACTTGATTCGTTCATCAAGTGCAGGATGGTCGTTATAAAACAGTTGGACGTTTTCACCTTCAATGTCTTTATCGAGCAGCTTCATCACGTTGACCATTTCTTCCGGCGGGTATTCAGCGCTGATCATCATGTCAATACCTTTGAGATCAGCTTCGCGCTCGAGGTCGCGGCTGTAACCATAGATCGTGGCCATCATGATGAATGGAGCCACGGTCGTGACAGCCATTATGACTGCTCCGACAACGCTCAGCGGCGCATACGCTCCGACCGCTTGCATTACATTCATCGTGAGAAATTTTTTGCGGTTGCTGCGATTGCTCAAATACGTATGTCGCCGCATCACGTGCGTCAGCTCATGAGCGATGATCGCCGCTAGCTGTGATTCGTTATCGATGAGAGTCATCAAGCCGGTCGTGACGTAGATCGAGCCGTTAGGGAGCGCGAAGGCGTTTGGCTGCGGGTCGCGGAGTGCGCGAAATTTCCACGTCACTCTTTCGAGCTTGAGGTCACGAGGAACGAGCGATTGCCCGATGCGGCGCAAGTATGCATTTGTCGCTTCGTCGGCGAGCACGAGGCCATCGCGGTCAAATCGAGCGTCGAGCAGATCCGCCTGTTCGAGGATCTCAATATCGACTTCGCCAAACTTGAATTCGGCGTTGACGGGCGGAGGCGTGGCTTCGACGGGCGCCGTCTTCTTCTGCGCGAGCGCCACCGGAGCGAATGACGTAAACGCGATGCATAAGCAAAGCGCTACAACGATCCAATTTGTCGGCTTGCGGGGGAACATAGCGGGCAAAAGATATCCTACAGACTCTTAAGATGTAAATGCAGTTAGATTCTGGCGCCACCTTGGAGTGCGGCGGCCTGGCGCCGCTTTGTTATCGATCGCGCTACATCGGGCCAAAGCGGCGCCAGGCCGCCGCACTCCAAATTACTTGTACGTTTTGCCGTTGTGCTTCACCCAACCTGCGACGTGCCTGCCCTGCGGATCGTGGTGCGTCCAATGGACGACTCCGCCTTTCGCGTTCCAGACGTACTCGCCGTTAAAGCTAACGCCGTCGCCTACCTCGAGACCGTTAATTCGCGGGGCGATATCGATGTTGTGTGCAATAAGGACTGTCTGTCCTGATTCAAGCTGAACGATGAATCGTTGGTGTCGCGGACCGTCCAGATCGTCCGGCAAAAGTCGAAGCACGTTTCCCTCGCCTTCGACTTGTATGTTGCTCGCGCCACTCGCGAACGCGCTGCCGATTGGATCGAGCGCCGCTGAACCTCGACCGGAGCCTGTGATCAGAAATGCTTTGTTCGGGCAGGTCCCAACAGAGACTCCCTGCGCCTCCGTTGCAATCGAGAACTGTGAAGGCACAGGTGACTCGGCGCAGATGATGTCGCCGTTTTCGGGCTGCTTTACCAATAGCTCAGCGCCGTTGCTGCACGCCGAATTACGCCTGTAACCAACGACAACCATGCCTTTCGGAACAGACGCAATCTTGCAGATGATCGGGGGCGTTGACGGCTTACGGGGCTTGCGCGTCTGTTTTTGAGCGACCAGTCCCGAAGGAAGTAAACAAAGGAGCAGCAGAAGCGTAACTAATTGTTGCATTGAGATCCTCGCGTGTTATTGAGTCTATGAGTATGAGGGCGGGCCTGCGTTTAGCCCAATCCAAACTACCAAATCCGACGCCCCACAATCAAGAGTCAGGACGCCGCACTTGGACACAGTCAGAACCAGTGCCAATTGGTCGAGAATCAGTTATCTTCACAGTCGACATTCTTCAGATCAATCAACACTGGACCAACCATATGCGAACTCTAATCGCGAGCTTCATGCTGACGCTTCTACTTGTAATCTCTGCCTTCGGCCAGGATCGAAAGACCGTTACCGTCGGTAACGCAACCGCCGCGCGGGGACAAAAAGTCACCGGGACGATCGAAGTTCCAGCCGGCGTCGACGCCGGACTGAGCATTCCCGTCGCCGTCATTAATGGCGTGAGGCCAGGACCGGTGTTGGCGCTCGTCGCCGGTTCGCATGGCACCGAATACACCTCAATCATCGCGCTCGAGAAGCTGATCGCGATACTGAATCCAGGCGTTGTCGCCGGTACAGTCATCATCGTGCCGCTCATTAATACTCAATCGTTCGAGCAAAAGGTGCCGCACGTTAACCCGGTGGATAAGAAAAGCATGAACCGCTTCTATCCGGGCAAGATTGATGGCACTCAAACTGAGCGCGCTTCATATCTGATCACTAAACAAGTGGTGGAGCAATGCGATCACTTGATCGATCTTCACGGCGGCGATTTGGACGAGAGCCTGCGTCCTTACAGTTATTGGACCAAGACCGGAAACGATAAGCAGGATCAGATTTCACGCGACATGGTCCTCGCTTTTGGTCTCGATCACATCATCATTTCCACGGAACGCCCAAAAGACCCGCAGGCTTCGCGCTATCTTGAAAACACTGCCACTACGCGCGGCAAACCCTCGATTACCGCGGAGGCAGGACATGCGGGCACAGTAGAAACAGACGATCTCAACGCACTTGTCAACGGCTGTTTGAATGTGATGCGTTATCTCAATATGCTGCCGGGAAAACCAGAAATGGTCGAACATCCGGTCTGGATCGAAAAGGTCGTGACGTTGGCCAGTGAACAAACCGGAATCTTTTATCCGAGCGTCAAACGTGGAACCTATGTCGAAGAGGGAATGAAAGTCGGTTACGTCACCGATTACGTCGGCAAAGTGATTTTTGAAGCTCGGGCGCCCGTGGCCGGAATCGTGCTTTATGTTTGTGCAGTACCGTCAATGACCAAGGGCGCAACCATCGCAAATATCGGCGTTGTAGCTAAACAGGCGGACGCAAAATCAAAAACGCAGGTCGTTCTCCTGGGCACAGGCACGCCCAACGCTGATCAGGACCGGTCCGGTCCGGCGGTAGCAATCGTCGTCAATGAAACTCCCTACCTCATCGACTTTGGTCCAGGTGTCGTGCGGCGTGCTGCTGCCGCTTACCGGATGGGTGTTAAGGCATTGGCGATGCCGAAACTAACGAAAGCGTTCGTCACGCATCTGCATTCAGATCACACCGTCGGTTATCCCGATCTGATCTTTACGCCCTGGGTGCTTGAACGCGTCCAACCGCTCGAGGTGTATGGGCCCAAGGGAATCGCGTCGATGACGAAGCACATTCTGGAAGCCTACCGCGAAGACATCCACATCCGCCTGGATGGTCTGGAACCCGCAAACGAGACTGGATACAAAGTGAAGGTTACTGAGATCAAACCCGGTCTGATTTATAGCGATCAGAATGTGAGAGTGACGGCCTTTCTGGTTAACCACGGTTCATGGCCCCAGGCATTCGGCTACCGATTTGATACACCGGATCGCTCGATCGTTATCTCAGGCGATACCGCTCCGAGCGAGAGTGTTATTAAAAACTGTAACGGCTGCGACGTGCTGATACATGAAGTTTATTCGCAAGCCGGTTTCGCGACACGCACTCCAGTTTGGCAAAAGTATCACTCCAGCTTTCACACCTCCTGTCGTGAGCTTGGTGAAATCGCGACGAAGGCCCATCCGGGGCTTTTGATTCTCTACCATCAGTTGTATTGGGGAACATCCGACGAGCAACTCGTCGATGAGGTGCGCCAGTTCTACAACGGCAAGGTCGTCTCGGGCTCCGACCTCGCGGTTTTTTGAATCCACCGATTACGCAGATTCAATTCTCAATCTGTGTAATCTGTGGATATTACGACCTTGCCGAAGGTCTCGTTTGATTCGAGGCGTCGATGAGCTTGCTGGATCTGATCGAGTGGGAAGACAGAGTCGACGACTGGTTGAATAGTTCCCTGCGCCAGTAGCGGGACAACTTCTTCTGCGAATGCGGTGATGTTTGCGATCTTCTCCGGCAGAGATCGCGCGCGCATCACGGTACCGATGATGTGAAGACGTTTGCGCAGGATCTGATAGAGATCGACATTCGTCTTACCGCCGGCCACTCCTCCGATGAGTATGAGCCGGCCTCTCAACGCCATCGCTTCGAGGCTCGAGGCAAAGTACGGACCTCCATTTAAATCGAGCACGACATCAAATCCGTCTACGTTATCGGCAAACGCAGCAAGCCCACCCAATGTGCTCGGCTCCGCAACTACGAATCCCGATTCGAGGCCAAATGGTTTCGCACGCTCGATCTTGTCGGGCGTACGCGAAGTGCCGAACGCACGACCGCCCAATGCTTTGACGAGTTGTGTTGCGGCCAATCCAACGCCGCTTCCAACGGCGTGAATCAGAACCTTTTCTCCTGCTTTGAATCGTGCCTGGAGAAGCGCGTCATGCGCAGTTATGAAGACCTCAGGAACGGCACCCGCGGCGGACCAGTCAAGGATCGGCGGCACGGCGGCCAGCGCATCTTGATGCGCCGTCACAAATTCGGCGTGTGCGCCACCACTGATGATGCCCATGACGCGGTCGCCTTTGCGCCAGCGCTGCGCGTTCGGTCCCAGCTCTGCGACTTCGCCGGCAAACTCGAGTCCGGAGATATTCTGAGGAGCACCCGGCGGCGCAGCATAGCCACCCAACCGCTGCAGGAGGTCTGCGCGATTGAGCGCGCTACTGCGCACGTGTACGAGAACTTCGTCCGGCCCGGGCTGTGGCGCCGGAACATCTTGAATTTCCAATACCTCCGGACCGCCGAAACGAGTTATAACAACAGCTCTCATGGTTTGGAGATAATATGGTTGATACCACCGTAGCAGCGCAAGCGTGTGACGCTTCTTCTCGACATGGATCCGCATTCGACAGATTTCCGGCGCGTGAAACCACTCTCGGAACATTAAAAATCCTGAGAGCGCTACCCATTCGACAGAAGCGACTCGTCGGCGCGTGGTGTTTTCTCGATCGGTTCGGGCCGCTTTCGTTCAGCGATGCCAAACCGATGGACGTCGCGCCACATCCGCACATTGGTTTGCAAACTGTAAGCTGGCTGCTTCAGGGAGAGATCGTTCACAAGGACAGTCTTGGTAGTGAAGCACTACTCAGACCTGGCGGCGTCAACGTGATGACCTCAGGCGGCGCCATCGCCCACTCGGAAGAGACACCTTCGCAGAACAGCGGCGTCCTGAACGGCGTCCAGTTGTGGGTTGCGCTTCCTGATGCTCATCGACATGGTGCAGCATCCTTTCAGCACATCGACGAGGTTCCGATCGTTGAGCAGAGCGGTGGCACCGTGAGCGTGTTCGCAGGATCTGTTCACGGCTACTCGTCTACAGCACAGCATTTCTCGCCGCTTCTCGGAGTGGACATTTCGTTGCACGCAAATGGCAGTCTGGAACTTCCATTGGACAGCTCATTTGAACATGCAGCACTACTGTTAAGAGGCGATGCAGAGATCGATGGTCAAGAGATCGACTCGATGAGTCTCTGGTATCTCGGGACAAGTCGTCCCAGTGTCGAATTCAAAAGTAAAAACGAGTCTCACATATTGCTTATTGGAGGACCTCCCTTTCCGGAGACGATCCTGATGTGGTGGAACTTCGTTGCGCGCACCGCTGAAGAGATTGCCCACGCGCGATCTGATTGGCAGAGTCACCAAAGATTTGGCGAGGTCGCTGCGTATGACGGACCACGCCTCGACGCGCCTCCGCTGCAGCGCTTCGCATCACCGAACGTACTGTAGGGGCGGCCCTCCGTGGCCGCCCCTTGCCGGAAATTCAAGCTTGGAGTTTGGATCATTGCCGCGCGAGAGGCGGCGATTCATTCGAAGGGAGTTCAATTCCCCAAAGGGGCGGCCACGGAGGGCCGCCCCCACAGGACGTTCTAGGATTTTGGTGGGTAACGAGCGAACATTTTGCGGGTGGCGGTCTCGGCCTTTTTTTCCGCCTTTGAATAATCCTCGACCAACGTGTTGGTCGCGATGCCGCGCCAGACGAGACGATTGTTTTTGGCATCTACCAAATCGACGATCAGCGTTTCCGGTTGCTCGATGTGCGGCACTAAACCCGAACTGTACCTGTATTCGTAACCCTGAATCGAAACCTCTTCCTTAATCCCGGCGTTGTAAACAATCAACAGATCCGGCTGCTCGCCTTCGTAAACCGGCAACAGACCCCGCAGCGCCAAACTAACCTGAATCGTATCCAGGATTGTCTTATGACAAACCTTCATCTTTGAGGGATTCTTACTCTCCAACAGCGCGTAGTTTCGGAAGCGGGAAAAATCGACAGTCGGATCGAAATTGACTTCCACTCTCTGCTCACCTGCCGGTGGGGCCAGCATCGCGAGGAATGCTAAGCTGATTATCAAGCCGCCAAGTTTCATCACTTCGCTGCCAACTCAATGATGCGTCCGCCACGCAACACTTTGCAGCGTACGGGAGTATGAGATTCGGAGCTTGCGATGCGAGCGAAAACACTCCTGTAGGTTTCGCGGTTGCCGTCGACAATAGTTCCATCTATCGAGAGAATGACGTCGCCGCCGACCAAAACTTCCTGGTTGTTGATGACTGCTGCGAGCTCGCCGCCCTTTAGACCTAGTCGTTCGGCTAACGATCCCTTGGCCACAGTCGTTACGAGAAATCCGGCGGGCTGCGGGATATTCAGAGCGCGAGCAAATGCACCTGTTATCAACAATCCCTCGATGCCTGTTTGCTTCCCGTTGCCCTCGAGCAGTTGCGCGCGCGCTGAGTTTACAGTCGCAGCAAAACCTACCCCCTGAAACTCACCCGACTCGCTGAGTATGCTGGAAACGATCCCGATAACTTCTTCCTGCTTATTAAAGACCGGGCTACCCGAATTCCCCGGATTGACTGTCGCATCCGTTTGCAGAAACTCAACTGAGCTCATGATGCCGCTGCGGGATTGATCCGGACGTCGCGCGCTGATTCGTCCCACGGTCAACGTATAACTGAGACCGTACGGCGCGCCGACAATAAAGATGTCGTCGCCCGTCTCGGCTTTGTCGGAGTCGCCGAGCTTTGCGGGAGTCGCGTCTTTGGGCACCCGGTCACATTGCAGTAACGCGACATCAGCAGTCGCGGATGAACTAATAACCTTTGCCGGAACCCATTCGTCATTTGCGAACTCGACCAGCAGTCGTTCTTCTCCATCGACGACGTGTGCCGCAGTCAGAATCTTTCCATCGCTGGAAATCAAAACTCCCGAGCCCAATCCTGAATCCTCAACTTCGCCGGGGCGACTTGAATCCGTCGGTTTTGGATTGCTGCTGTGAACGACCACCACCGAGTTCCTAACGCGCCGAAAGGAGTCGCGCAGTTGCTGACCACAAACAAAGTGGGACGCACAAACAAAGACAACCAGCGCGACTCCTGTTTGAAAAAACCTATTCATGTCCATTGGTACAACTCAAACTCCACCCTTGTATTCAGGCAGGAGGAGGCTGCGATTCAGAATCATGTTGAATTCCGTTCCGGGCTTAACTTCTGCCTCCTTGCCTTTGCTGAAGAGAGCAGCGCCAACGCCGGCTCCGGCGCCAATGCCCAATCCCGCAGCGCCATTAATCAGACCGCCAACAACAGCACCTCCGGCAATGAAAGCGGCATTTCGCTTTTTGGACGACTTACCTTTTACTTCACCTTCGTTATCAGCACTGGCACTTTCGGCAAGCGAGCCATTCAGTGAGTAAGTCCTTCCATTTGGTAATTGAACTGCTGTAAAAGCGACGTTCAGACTACCGGCGTTGCTCTTGCGCTTGGCTCGCACGACGTGCGTGATGTGCCCGATCACGATGCTTCCGGGAGGTATTACCTGGAACCCCTTACCATAAACCGGATCAACCACCGTTGATCTGAACTGGTCGCCGACGTTTGCCTTTTTTGACGTCAACGAGTCGTTTAGCCGTAACCGCATCATTGTGTTGGCCGCAACGGTGTACTTTGGCGGTCCCGTTTTCTTCTTTTTGGTTTGCGCGCTTGACTGAGTTGTGCCGAGAACAACTGTGAGGATCGCTAAAAGCGCAAGAATTGTTGATCTTATTTTCATCAGTTATCTCGAATTCTCTCGATGAGGCAGACTCCGCCGTCGTTGGGGCTTTCTCCGCTTCATTGGTCTGACAGTGATGGTATCGAAGGAGGTAAGACAAATTAACTGTCATTTTTGACAGTCGCCGGGAGCCGGCTCCTGCTCCTAAATAATGCTCGACCTTCGGACTAAATCAAGGAGCTGATCATGACCAGACTAATGTTTTCGTGCCTAGTTCTAGCTATTGCTTTCACCGCAGCGGGCAGCACCGCTTTAGCACAAAGAGAAACAGCCAACGGTGTCGAGGTTGAAAAAGATCTTGAGTTGCTTCGGCGCGACCTGCGCTCGGAGAAGAAACAACTGATAGCGATGAACCTCACGCTAACAGATGCAGAAGCCACTAAGTTTTGGCCCGTTTATGACGAATACGTAGCCGAGATGGCCAAACACAATGACCAGTTCTATGGGCTAATCAAAGAGTATGCGGCAAATCAGAAGACACTCACCGACGAGCAGGCCGCCAGTATGATCAGCCGCTGGGCCGATATTCAGGTGAAACAAGCCCAGACGCGGCAGAAGTACATCCCGATCGTAGAGAAGGCTATTCCGGGAAGAAAGGCAGCGTTGTTCTTCCAGGTCGACCGCCGTCTTTACGCGTTGATGGATCTGCAGGTTGCGTCGCAGATCCCGCTTGTCAGGCAGTAAAGACAGTTAGACAGGATGAACAGGATTATTCAGGATGAAACAAGATAAATCCTGTTCATCCTGAATAATCTTGTCATCCTGTCTAAAAACTTACCTCGGAATCTCAGGCACGAGGTAGAACATCAACGCGATGATCGCGTACACCGTGGTCAGTTGCACGCCTTTGTACCAGTTGGATTGCCCGTCGCCGCAAACCAGCGCCCCAATCAAAACCGCCATAAACAACGACCCAATCTCAGCACGACTAAACGCGAGCTCGAGCGGTTGTGGCGCGATGAAATAGCTCGCCAGCACAAGTATCGGCGCTACAAACAACGCGATCTGGATACAACTTCCGAGTGCGATGCCCACGGACAAGTCCATCTTGTTCTTGCGCGCCATCGCCACTGCCGAGCCACTCTCCGCAGCGCCTCCGACAACCGCGACAAAAACGATCCCGATGAAAACCTGAGACATGCCGAGCGCTTTTCCAGTCGCTTCAGCGGCTCCCACGAGAATCTCGCTCATCCAGGCAGCCATTACCGAAGCAACCACCAAACTAATCACAGCACGAGGCACACTCCACAGCTCCTCGTGATGACCTGTGTCTTCTTCAGTTTCCAAACTGGCGAAGGCACTGGAATGTGTTCGCAGTGAGAACAGGATGTACAGTCCATATGCCACCAGCAACATGATCGCGATACCGACGTTCAGCAGTTGCTCCTGACGAATCACTTCGTTGGGCGCGAAGATGCGGCTAAACGAGCTCGGCACGGTCATACTCACCGCAGCCAGAAACATCATCGAGCTGTAAGCGCGCGCAGCCGTCGGATTGAATCTCTGCTCGTGAAAACGCAGGCCACCCATCAAGAAACCAACGCCAAGCGCAAGGAGTAAATTTGCCAGTATGGCGCCGACCAATGACGCTCGAACCATGTCGAGGTAACCAGCCTTCAACGCCACGAGGGCAATGATCAGTTCGGGCGCATTGCCGAATGTGGCATTCAACAGTCCGCCTATTGCATCACCAGTGCGATGTGCAATCTGTTCGGTCGCGCGCACGATCAGTGCCGCGATGGGAATGATCGAGACCGCCGCCATAAAGAAAAGCACCGGCGCGGAAACGTGAGCGAGATGTTCCAACGCGATCGTCAGCGGAATGAAGAGTAACAACCAATTTATCGGGCTGCGCAGAAACTTGCTCAGAGTCGTGCGCTGTACTTCTGAAACTACGTGACCAGTTGCGGTTGACATGATTACCTGCCTTGATTCATGAGTGCGCCGCATCCGCAAACCCGCTCGCCTGGCGGTGTCGACGAATGATATCCATGGCCTCTTCGGCATTGTTCACACAGATGGGAATATCTACGTCCTCGACGTTGATAAGCGGCGTCTCGAACGAGAGCATCGAGCTGCGTACCCATTCGACCAGACCCGGCCACAGCTTTCCGACGAGAATCAACGGCGTGTGCTCGAGATGGCGAACCTGAAGCAACTGCCAGATCATCATCGTCTCCAAAACAGTTCCGATACCGCCGGGAGCAACAATGAACGCGTCAGACGCGAGTACGAAGTGATGCAGACGCGTAAAGAAAGTCTTGTGTTCGTAAGCCAGCTCAACGAAGGGATTCACTTCCTGCTCGAAAGGAAGATCGACCCGGATGCCCACTGATTTTGAGCCACCGGCGGCATCAACTCCTTCATTTGCGGCCTGCATCAACCCTGGACCCCCACCGGTGATGATGTCGCACCCCATCGCCGCCAGCGCCTTTGCAACTCGCTTCGTCTCTTCGTATGCGATCGTTCCCGGTTTAGCTCTTGCGGATCCAAAGATCGTCACGCGGTAACGATCGTTTCGCGAAGGCCGGATACGAGTCAGATTGTTGACGACGTCCCATAGTCCCAGCACAGAATCGACGAGAACTTTCTTGACCGCTTCCTCATCAGAAAGATTTACGACACTCATATCTCTTTTTCTCCGTACTGATCCGTATAAAAATCCGTCTAATCCGTGGCTCAGATTTCAATCACATCACCAATCGCCGGCCGTTCCGTCTTCAAACCAAAACTGGATTCGATCAGCTCCCCGAATGTCTGTCGCGCGCGATCTTCGCCGTGCGTAATGATCGTACGGGGACGAGATGGCGCGACCGCAGCAAACCAATCGAGCAACTCACTCTGATCAGCATGTGCGCTAAATCCGCCCATCGTATGAATCGAGGCTCGCACCGGAATTTCTTCGCCAAATATTTTGACCGACTCCGCCCCGTCAATAAGTCTTCGTCCCAGTGAACCTTCAGATTGGAACCCGACCATCAGGATTTCCGTTTCCGGCAGCGGCAGGTTATGCCGCATGTGGTGCATGATTCGGCCACCGTTGCACATGCCACTTCCAGCCATGATGAGACACGGACCTTTGACTGCGTTCAAAGCGCGTGAATCTTCGGCGGTGGGACACGGAACAGCCGACTTGAGACCACGGCTCAGTTCGCCCGACTTCATCATCTCCACCGCCTCGTCATCAAACAGTTCATTATTCTTCCCGTAGATCTTTGTGGCTTCTACGGCCATCGGGCTGTCGAGAAAAATCGGAAACTCGGGCAAAGTTCCTCTTTGAAAAGCACCGGCCAGCAAATAGAGCAGTAACTGAGTGCGTCCGACAGCAAAGATCGGCACGAGAACCTTAGCCTTGTTCGTAATGGCCCTGGCAATAATCTTCCGTCCTTCGACTGCGCTTTTGTGGAGAGAACGATGGTTTCGATCACCGTAAGTTGACTCCATGATCACCACATCGGCTGTCTTGAACGGCATCGGATCTTTGAGTAACGGAGCCCCACGTGGTCCAAGATCTCCTGAGAAGACGACTATTTTCTTGTGGCCATTCTCACGGACGGTGAGTTCAATACTGGCGGACCCGATAACATGGCCGGCGTCTACGAGCCGTGCCTCGATACCGGGTGCGATTTCAAAACGCTGATTGTATTTGACGGGTTTAGCGAGCGGTTTCAGCTTGCGGACATCAGCTTCTTCAAAAAGCGGTTCAAGCGGCGGCAGCTTCGCGCGGGTGCGTTTACGGTTTTGGCGCTGGAGATCTGATTGCTGTAAGGCAAGCGAATCTTTAAGAATCAACGTTGCCAGATCGATCGTTGGCTTCGTTGCGAAGATCGGTCCCTTGTATCCCTTGCGAGTCAGCAGCGGCAAGCGACCCACATGGTCCAGATGCCCGTGCGTCAATACGACTGCGTCGAGCTTACCGCCGGCAAGCGATGTCTTGCGGCGGTTTTTTTCGCGCTCTTCTTTTCGTCCCTGAAAAAGGCCGCAGTCAACGAGGATGCTCGCGTTCTTCGTGACGACGTGATAAGCCGATCCCGTCACGTCACCGGCTGCGCCA
>Ga0111539_10003184_pt1 | contig 21716 bp, 11 predicted proteins | sample RhiMethybrSRZTD1_FD_79667 | JGI IMG/M metagenome (GOLD analysis project Ga0111539, IMG submission 79667) | Populus rhizosphere microbial communities from Tennessee, USA - Rhizosphere MetaG P. TD hybrid SRZTD1 (version 2) (version 2) | ecosystem: Host-associated > Plants > Roots > Rhizosphere >...
AGTCGCAGTGTTTTGACTCCAGCCGGGCGCCTGGAAGTCGGAGATCATCACGATCTTCTTCGGACCGCTGGTTTGGATCTCGCCCAGCAACGACTCCGCGCCGCGCAGGGCTTGTTCGTAATCGGTTCCGTCCCAACCGGCGGTCAGGGTCCTGATCGACAGCCGCAAATGGCTCTTGTCGGCAGTGAAGCGATTGATGATTGCGTAGCGTTTGTCGAACGACAAAACCGCGAGCTGTTCGCCGTTTCTCGCGTCGTCGACGATGGCTTCCGCGCGTTTTAGGGCTTCAGTGAAGAGTGGCTCGCGTCGCATGCTCAACGAGTTGTCGACGAGAATCACGGTGGCCCCGGCGGCGGTGTTTTCTTTCGCCGAACTGCCGCCGCTAAAGAACGGACGCGTAAACGCGATGACGATTAGCAGGATCGCGAGACAACGGAGCAGGAGCAAAAGCACGTTCTGAAGTGTGCGACGGCGGATGGTGCGTTGCGGCACCTGCCGCACGAAGACGAGAGCAGGGAACTGAACCTTGCGCGCGCGCGTGCGACGCACCAGATGCACGAGTATCGGTGCCGCCAGAGCTGCTACACCAAGAAAAAATAAGGGCGTCAGAAACGACATTTCTGTAAATCTGTGTTACCGGCCTGCCCGCCGTGATAAGAACGAGAACAACGCAAAATCCAGCGGCTGCTTCGTCGTCAGCATTTCGTAGTCAACATGGTTGGCGGCCGCACACGCACGCATGTCTGCAACATGCTGCTTCATGCGTTCGCGATAGCCGTTCATCACCACATCCGGAAGCACCGGCATCTGCTCCTGCGTCTCCGCGTCTTCGAGCAACAACACCGGATCGGTGAAATCGAAGTCGAGCTCGTTCTGATCGAGCACGTGAAACGCAACCAGGTCGTGTCCCTTGAACCGCAGATGCTGAAACGCTTCTTTCAACGGATCTGTCTGATCATAAAAGTCTGAGATCAGCACGACGATGCCACGGCGCGTCAGAATCTCCGCGAGCTGATGCAGCGACTCGGCGAGACGCGTTTCGCCACCCGGCTGAAGCATCGACAACGTGCCGAAGATCGTCCGCATGTGCCCGGTGCGATTACGCGCGGGCACATGCGTGTGCACCTTTTCCGAAAACGCCACCAGACCGACCGCGTCCTGTTGCCGGTTCAATAGATACGCGATCGACGCCGCGAGAAACTGCGCGTACTGCAACTTCGTCACCGAGCTCGCATGCGCGTAGTTCATTGAAGCGCTGGTATCGATCAGGATGTGACACTGCGTGTTCGTGTCCGCGCGGTATTTTTTGATGAAGTAGCGATCGGTGCGGCCGAGGAGCCGCCAGTCGAGGTAACGCAGGTCGTCGCCGGGGTTGTACTGTCGATACTCGGTGAACTCAGTCGAAAAACCGGTGAACGGCGAACGATGCAACCCGGACATGAAACCTTCGACGACGGCGCGCGCGAGTAGTTCGAGCGATCCGATCCGCGCGAGCAGTTCAGGATCGAGAAACCTCGATGGTGTTGTAGCAGCGCTCATCGCCCTTTTTTTGCCTTTGTGGTTACAAACCGCTCTTTGGTTCGGGCACGTGGTCGATCAACTGTTTGATGACCTGATCGGAATCGACCTTTTCAGCTTCAGCCTGGAAGTTCAACAACACGCGATGTCGCAACACCGCCGGTGCGACCGCGCGTATGTCTTCGCACGAAACGTTGTAACGCCCGCGCAGGATCGCGCGCGCCTTGCCGCCGAAGATCAAAAACTGCGACGCGCGCAACGACGCGCCCCACGTCACCCACTTATTAACAAACTCGGGCGCAGGTGGCGTTCCGGGTCTGCTCGCGTTGACGAGCCGCACGGCATAACGCGCAACTGTGTCGGAAGCAGGGACCTGCCGCACCAATCTTTGAAACGCGATGATCTCGTCGGCCGACATCAGCCGTTCGAACTCGTAGTCCTGCGGTGAAGTCGTTTGCTTCACCACTTCGACTTCCTCTTCCTCCGGCAGGTAGCCGATTTTGACGTTGAACATGAAACGATCGAGTTGCGCTTCCGGCAACGGGTACGTGCCTTCCATCTCGATCGGATTCTGCGTCGCGAGCACATGAAACGGTCGCGGCAGATCGTAACTCACGCCCTGGACCGTGACGCGTCCTTCCTGCATCGCTTCGAGCAGCGCGGCCTGCGTCTTCGGCGGCGTGCGATTGATCTCGTCGGCGAGCACGATGTTCGCAAAGATTGGACCAGGGATGAACTGCAACGCGCGCCGTCCGGTGGCGCGGTCCTCTTCGATGATCTCAGTGCCGGTTATGTCGGCCGGCATCAGGTCAGGGGTGAACTGAATGCGTTTGAACGAGAGATCGAGAACGCTGGCGATAGTGCGGACCAGGAGAGTCTTGGCCAGACCGGGGACGCCGGTGATGATCGAGTGGCCGCCGACAAACAGCGCCAGCAGCACCTGCTCGACGACCTCGTCCTGGCCGATGATGGCTTTTCTGATTTCCCGCAGGAGGCGCTCGCGCGCTGAACCCAGTTTGTCGAGCATTTGCTCGTCGCTGATCGTTAATTGGTCAACCGCCATGGTTCTCCTTGGACCACTACCCAGATTTACTGTCCGACAATTCTCAACAACAACTCCTGAGCTTTTTCGTAACGCGGCGCCGCTTCCAGCGCGCGCAACACCGAGCGCTTCGCGTCGAGCTCCCGGCCGAGCGCGTGAAACGCGGTGGCGACATTGTAGTTTGCTTCCGCGATGTTCGGGGGCTCCAACGCCAGTGCGACCTGAAACTCCGTCAACGCCTGTGCGTTATCTTTTAGATCGGTACTCAACTCGCCAGCTTGCGTGTGCAACTTGTAATCGAACGGACTAATGAAGAAACTCGCGCGCAACGCATCGAGCGCTTTTTGCTTTTCGCCAAGCGCCGAGCGGATTCGCGCGACGTTCTTCAGCGCTTCGAGATTGTTCTCGTCCGTCTTGACGAGTCTTTCGAGTATCAACGCGGCCCGCGCGGCGTCGCCTTTCTGCTCCAGCATCTTCGCCAGCGACTCGTAGGGATTTCCACGCGAGGTCACATACGGGAAGAGCTCGATCGCGCGAATGTAATGCTGCGCCGCTCCGGCCGTGTCCCCGTCGGCAGCCAACAGTTCAGCCGCGCGAATGCGCAGCGCGAACGTGTCTTGCGTCTCGAGTTGTTTCAAGACTTCTTCTTTTGTCATCGACGCGACTACGTTGTTCTGCGTGCTCAATGCCTGATGCAGCGGCCGCGCTTTCTTGTCGATGTAAGCGAAGAACTCGCGATCGAAATCTGCTTCGGTCAGCTTCAGCACTTGTCGAATGACGTCGGGCGTGCGCGCTTTTTCGCGATACATCGCAAGCATCTGAAGGATCGCGTCAAAACCGAAACGTTCGGCGACGAACTCGCAAATTTGCGACGCCTCGAAGTAAGCGATCGGCACATCCTGCGGGCTGCGCGGACGCTGAAAAGCAGCATCGAGATCCGCGATCTTGAACCAGCGTCCGTCGATAAACGAACGAACAAACATCGGGTTCCAATCATCGCCCCAGCCGGGTCGCGCGCGTCGCTCTTCGTAGACTGAAAGCCCTTCGGAGAACCAGCGCGGTATCCGATAGTCCGTCATCTGAAGCGTGATGACGTGCGTGTATTCGTGCCACAGCGTGCTGCCCCAGTTGAACTCGCCCGCCTCGCGCGCGGAAGGCGAGTCCTGCACGATCACGACGCCGAAACAAACGCCAAGCGCGCCAAGACCGGGTATGCCCAACGTGCGCACGGCGAAATCTTCATGGTTCGGAAAGATCTCGATGATGATCGGGCCTTTCGGCGTGAACTTGTATTTCGCCGTCAGCTTCGCCGCGGCCTCTTCGAGCAGACTGGCCGCGTAGGGCGGCAACACGTCGCTTTCCTGCGCGGAGGTCTTAATAATGAAACCGACGCGCTTGGTTTCGCGGAAGTCGGCCATCGTGTCGAGCAGGTCGAGCGTGTTCTTGGCCCACAGGTTGAATGGATCGCCTTTGAACGCCTTTTCGACCTCTTCGCGTCCGGTCTCCATCTGGCCCATGCGCAACAGCGCCATGCCGAGGTTGAGGTGTGCGTCCCACAATCGCGGCGCGATCTGAATCGCGCGACGCGCAAACGCCGCGCCTTGTTCGGTGCGTCGCGTGATCGTCGCGTAGTGCGAAAGCGTGTTGTAGACGCCGCCGTAACGCGGGCTGATCGCGAGTGTCGCCGCCACTTCCGGTTCGAACTCTTTGTCCTGCAAATAAAACATCGCCGCCCGCAGCGAGTGCGCTTCGAGCGAACGTGGATTGATCTTCAGCGCTTTGTCGATCTCGGTGACGGCAGCGTCAAACTGGCCCGCGTCCAACGCCAGCGCGGCCTTGAGCGCGATTGCCTCCACGAGATTCGGATTGATTGTTAGCGCCCGACCGAGCGCTGCGTCGTCGCCGCCGTCGATACGTTTGTTCAGTGCGACGTCGAGATGAGCGCGGGCGCTGTTTGGATTGATCTTCAGCGCGTCGTCGAGAAATTGTGACGCGTCGCCGTATTGATACTTCTCGGTGAACAACTCACCCGCGCCAAGCTGCGCGTCGAGATAGTTCGAGTCGGCCTCGATCGCCGAACGATACATGTCGTTGGCGTCCTGAAACCGCTCGAGGTGGACCAGCGCTCGGGCGATCAGCGTCAACTCAAACGCCGATTGGGGATCGTTGTCCGTGTAGTACTTCACGAACGATTCGTAGATTGGTTTGGCGCGATCTTCCTGACCGATCAGATCGAGCACTTCGGCACGACGTAGATCGCTTGCGAGTTTTTCGTGTGGAGCGTCAGACTTTTCTGAATCAGCGGCGGCTCGTTCAAACTCGGCGATTGCTTCGGTGTGTTTGCCGACGATCGCGAGCACTTCGCCAAGTTCGTAACGGACAGTCCCCGCGTCCGGAGTTTTCGTGAGGAAACGTTTGGCTGTCGCTTCGGCTTCAGGGTAGCGTCCGGTTTCGATGTAGACGCGCAAGAGCGCTTTTTGTGCGACGACGTCGGTCGGATTTGAAACAAGACGCGCGCTCAACAGCTTGAACGCGTTGTCGTAATCGCCCTTTTGCAGTTCAGCCAGACCGCGCGTTTGGTTGGTCTGCGATTGCGACAGGACGGACGGGCCGACGCAGATCAGCGACAAGGCGGCGAAGGTTAGCAACAGAAATAGGATCGTGGTCCTGGAGCGCATCAAGTTCCTGCTTGCTTGATCGATCGATTCACTTTCGCCAGCTCGATGAAGAGACGTTCGAGCGTGGCCTCGTACTCGGCTTCCGCCATGTTTGACTTGCGCGCGATCAGTTGTTCGATCTCGCCTTCGAGACGCGCGCGTTCCTTCAAGAGTCTGCCCGTGGCGGCGCTCGCCGCTGCTTCGTCGACGCTCAACGAATCGAGATAGGTCGCGCGGGCTAGCAAACCTTCACCGGCTTCGGGTTTTTCACGTCCGACACCGTCGCCGTTGTCGTCGAGCAATGCGTGTTCAGTCGCGAGACGGCCGGCGCGTTTATAAAACTCTTCGGTTAGACGGTTCGCATAGACAAAAGCTTCAAGCACTGACGTGTGACCGTCCTGGTCCGTGTCGCCGTCGGTCGCGGTGAGCGCATTGATAAAGAACCCGGCAAAGCGTGTCGCGTTCGTCTCCTGACCATTGCGCGTGGCGGTGACGACGATGCGTCCCTTGGCGGACAGTGGTTTGACAAACTCACCGCTTGCGCTCGACATGTTGAAGATGACGACGCGTTTCGTCGGCAGCGCCGTCAGCAACTGGTTGTAGTCTGAGGCCGAGAGATCCGGTCCCACCAGATTGAACTTCGCGTCTTTACCGTCAAACGATCCGTGACCGATGAAAAAAACGAAGAGAACGTTGTTGGCGTCCAACTCTGATTTTAACGAGGTGAACGTGCGTTGAACTTCTTCGGCCGTTGCCAGTTTATCGGACAGGACTTTGATCTGTTTCGCATCGAAACCGTAACGCTGCGACAAAACTGAACTTAGGTCCGTGGTCCACTCCGTGAACTGCTTCGCGTAAGCAGGCTCGCCGCCCGGACCATTGATAATTACTGCAAACTTGTTCGTATCACTCTTCTGAGCCGCGGATGGGACCCAGATCAACAGAATGAGAGCCAACGATGGTACGTATCTCATCAAGCATCTCATCAAGCGAAAATTCATCAAGCGAGGCCCTCACGTTTGCGCAAAAACCATTCGGCGCTCAACAGTCCAATTATCAACAGGAAATTGAAGGGCATGTCCCACAGATCTTTCGTCACGCGCTCTGAATACGGCGTCTGCCGGTAGACCAGATCGTCGAGCAGCGACTGCGCTTCGGCCGGCGTGTAATACTTCCCGCCGGTTTCCGCCGCGATCCGTTTCAACAGATCGCTATTCTGCGCCGCGCTGTAATACTCGCGATTCAGATCGCTCACGAGTATGTTCGACTTAGCGTTCAACGTGCCGAGACCCGCGCTGGTTCCGATCAGTTCGATCCGATGTTCGCCCAGTTCGTCAGCCTTGAACTGTCCTGCGTAAGTGTTCACGGAATTAAGTGTCGTGAACGTCAATGGCACGTCGACGATCGCGCCCGACGGTTTAGTAACTCGCGCCGTCGCATGGGCATCGCTGACCGGGTTGTAACGCTTGTCGCGAATGTCGGCGACGATATTGACCGTGTCGTCCATCGCGTAGACGTCTCGTTCGGCTCCGATTTCGATCTGCTGAGGAGTTCCGCTTACAACATACCGGAGCATCTGTCGCCAAAAAGTCTCGTGCGCATTGTTTTTTGAATCCATGCGCATGCGCCAGCGCCACGTGTCGGACGCGGTAAGGGCCAACGTTTGTCCGCGGCCGTACCGCTGTTGGACCAGCAACGGGGCACTCTGCGATCCCGATCCTTCAACTCGCCGCGCTTCCAGCAGGACCAAAGCGCCTGGTTTGACGTTCGCGAGCACTTCTGACACGGAGATCGGCGGCAGTTCGTTCCACGCTTTTTGATTCGCGCCGCGATCGTCCTGCAAACGCGTGATCGGATGTGTCTGGCCGGCGCCGGTGAGCAGCGGTTTGTAAACGGGCGCGAATGAGCTGGCGTCGTCGGTTGGACCACCCGTCAACGACACCGGCAGCAAATCTTCGATCGTCGTGCCTTTGTACTTGCCGCCATCGAATGCCAGACGCCCGCCGATCGCCAGTAGCCCACCACCACGGCGTGCGACGAAAGCCTCGATTGCGCGCAACTGGTCTGCCGTGAAGAACCCTGCTTCAACACTGCCGATGACCAGCCCGTCGTACGAGAACAGTTCTTCCTCTGTTAGCGGAAAACCGGTGGCGAGTTCTGTTTGACCGCCGATGCCCTGGCGATAGAACTTGTTTTCGCCGGTGCGCTGAAGCGAAACGAGAACGATGTTCTTTTCGTTGAGCGCCAGCGCCTCACGGATTTTGCCGAGCTCCCAACGAGGTTCGCCTTCGACGTGCAACAGACGCAACGGTCCGGAGATGACTTCAACGAGCGCATCCTGTTTGTTGTTTTCGATGGTCAACTCGCCGTCCAGCGGCGTGACCTCGACCGTGTAACGATGAACGCCCGGCGTAGTCGGCGTGATTTCGAGATTCACTGCCTGCGTGTCGTTGCCGCGCAGGTTGAACTCCTCTGTTTTGATCGCGCGGCCGTCTTCGCGTACGCCGAGCAGAACCTTCGTCGCCTGGTAACCGCTCAAACCGACGTAAGTTTCGATGTTGACTCGCGATCCGACTAACACGCGGCGTGGCATGTTAATGCGCGTCAGTTCAGCGTCTACCGGGCGCGCGGTATTGCCGACGCCGACCGTGAAAACGGGAATGTCGCGAGCGCGCAATTCCCGCAACGTGGCGGCGAGATCGCGTGGAACGTTCGACGCCCCATCGGTCGCCAGCACGACCGCGGAGAGCGGCATTCCGGACGAACGTTTGATCGTTTCGTCCAGGGCGCCAGCGAGATCGCTCGATCGTCCTTCGGCGAAAAGATCGTCAGCGCCTTTCAGTCGCGACACTGCGCCGGCGAAACCGTAAAGGCTGGTCTTGAACTTGTCGTCGAGTCGATTCAGAAACGAGTTCGGACCCGTCGAAAGAAACGTTTGCTTCACGTTGTCGATACGGGCGTTGCCGTCGGGCATGTCGCGCAGCTTCATGCTGACGGAGTCGTCGACAAGAATCGCCACGTAGCTGCTGCGCGGAATCACCGACGAGACGACAACCACCGGCCGCAGGAGCAGCGTGACCAGCACGGTTAAGAGCGCGATACGAAGGGCGATCAGCGTCGCCGTCGTTCGTCTTGACAGGCGAACGCGCGGACGCAGATAGACGAAATAAATGAAAACGGCGGCGAGGATTACGATCAGCACCAACAGCAACGGACCCGGACGCACGTCAAAGCCAAACCGGCCGTTAGTAAAAACGGCCTGCTCATGACCGAACAGAAACCGTACAAGTTGGTTCATTTTTTGGTGCTCGTCATTATACACGCGGCCCCGCGTGGGGCCGCAAAACTGTGGCGAGCTTTAGCGCGTTACCAGTTTAGTTGCCATTTTAGTAGCGGCGACCCTGCTGCCGGGTTGTTTAGGTAAGCCGGATTTAAAAATTGCGAACTAGGATGTCCGGAATTTATCGCCGCTCGTCCAGAATTTTGTTCGCTGCTAAGGGATGCTGTGATATGTCTAGGCCGATGAACCTCAAACAGCCTGCTTCCACGCTCGTGGTTCTGTTGGTGACAGTGTGTCTACTTATCGTTTCGCTTATCGTCACGCCGTCGTCGGCCCATCACTCTGCGGTCCAGGAGCCTGCCAGTGAGGGACGACCGATCACGCCGGCCGGTACGCTGGTGCGCGATGCGACGACGCGGCAAATCGCGGTCGGCGCGTTGCCGGTCGATTTCGTTCGCAGCCCGGACAGGCTCGGTCCCGGTGGAAAAGGACGTTTCCTGATCGCGGTGAACAGTGGTTATGGCGTTCAGTTCCGCGTGACGGGAAATCGTGGTCAGCAGTCGCTGGCGGTGATCGATCTCAACGCGAAACCGGCGGCCGTGATTCAGAACGTTTATTTTCCGTCGCCGCAGAGCGTGAATGTCGGCGTCGTGTTCAGTCCGCGGTCTGAACTGGATGGATCACATTTGCTGTACGTTTCGGGTGGGTTTGAAAACAAGATCTGGATCTTTCGTTTTCATCCCGCGCGCAAACTGCCGATCAGTCCCACGTCGCCTGGACCGGAAACGCGCGTTGAAGCGCCGTTCATCGACGTCAGTGGGTTTGCCGATGAGACGAAGTCGCCTCGTTACAACAGCGATCACGCGCCCGTGTATCCGACGGGTCTCGCAATCGGGTCTGATGGCAATATTCTATTTGTAGCAAATAATCTTGGGGACACTCTCGGAGTGATTAGGGACCTTCGCGGTGAGCGCAAGCTTCTTCGTATCCCACTGCGTCGTGATCGAAAGCAGTTGTTGTATCCGTATGGCGTGGCTGTGTTGCCGGGGCCGAGGTATAAGGTTTACGTGTCGTGTTGGAACGACGATACGGTCACGGTGATCAATCCGTTTCATGGGGAGCTAGCGCTGGTGCAGATCTCTGTAGGCCGTCATCCGACGGCTATGTTGCTCAATCCGGAAAGCACGCGACTCTATGTGGCTAATTCGAATGACGACAGCGTTTCAGTGATCGATACGCAAACTGATCGAGAGATCGAACGGATCAGTGTGCGGTTGTCTGAAACTGTTCCGCAGGGCAACAGTCCGGAAGGTTTGGCGTTGAGCGGAGACGATCTGTATGTCGCGAATGCTCATAGTAATTCGGTTGCGGTGGTGGAACTGTCTGCTCGATCGCGCGGTGAGGCGGCGCCTCGCGGTGAAACAGATAGCGAATGGTCCGAGCGCAGTATGGTGCGTGGTTTCATTCCGACCGGACAGTATCCGTCCGCACTAGCGGTTGTCGGTCAAACGATCTTCGTCGGAAATGGGAAGGGAACTGGTATCGCGAACTCGTCGCTCGTGGCGAACAGTTCCGGGCGTGTTCCGAACGCGCCGAATGAACAGTTTCCACCCGGGTCGACGAGTAGAAGACAAGGCGGACAGTACAGCGTTTCGCTCGTCGTGGGAAACATCAGCGCGATCAACGCGCCTGATGATCCGGGCCTGGCGCGCTACACGCAGCAGGTGATGAGAAATAATGGTTTGCTTAGTCCGGAGCGCGCGCGACTCTTTGCGGGTCGATCGCCGATCAAGCACATTATCTACATCATCAAGGAGAACCGCACGTACGATCAGGTTTTCGGCGACGTCGGTGCTTCAGGCGACGGGACGAAAGCGGACGGAGATGCTTCGCTGGCGATCTTCGGCGCCGGGTCCGCGGCCGCGCGGCCTGACGGTAAAAAGCAGGATATCTCGCCAAACCATCGTGCGTTGGCGTTGCGGTTTGGGCTGCTCGATCGGTTCTTCGTGAACTCGGAAGCGAGTCCTGATGGGCATAATTGGTCCACCGCTGCCTTCTCGACTGACTATGTCGACAAAGCGTTTCGCTGGCAATACAGCCGGCGGGGACGCACGTACGATTACGAGGGTTTCAATCGTTTGCCGAACTATCAGTTTTTGAAGGGAGCGCCTTCGTTGTTTGCGCCGGACGTCGAGGCGGAAGAGGTTGCCGACTATCTGCGGAAGCACATTCCGTATCTTCACGGCGATCGGGACGTCGCCGAACCGGCGACGCTTTATCTCTGGGACGCGGCGGCGCGTGCCGGGTTGACGTATCGGAATTACGGAGAGTTTCTGGCGACGCTTTCCGAGGCCGATATCAAGGAGGTCCGGGAGAACCGCGAGAAAACGTATCCCGATATCTCGCCGACGGTGTCTGCGTTTCCGACCAAGAAGTCGCTCGAGGGACGTTTCAATACGCAGTATCGCAACTTTGACATGGCGACGCCTGATGCGATGACTGTCGATTCGTATCGAGCTGCGCGGGAGAGTAATGCTGATCCGCTGATTAACGGTTCGCACGCGGAGGCGCGGTTTCGCGGGAATTCGCGATTGGGTGCGTGGCTGGATGAGTTTCGCATGTTTGCTGCTGAACGTGCGGCGGGAACTGGTGATCGTTTGCCGAATCTTTCCGTGCTGCGGTTGTCGAATGACCATACGGATGGGGTAACGGCGCACAAGCCGACGCCGCAGTTTTATGTTGCGGATAACGATTACGCGCTCGGGTTGTTGGTGGAGGCCGTTTCGAACAGTCCGTATTGGAAAGACACTTGTATCGCCGTAGTTGAAGACGATGCGCAGGATGGACCGGATCATGTCGATGCGCATCGATCGGTGGCGCTGTTGATTAGTGCGTACAATCGACCGGGAGCGTTGGTGCACGAGTTTCACAACACGGTGAGTTTGATCAGGACGATCGAGTTGTTGCTCGGGATCGAGCCGATGAACCAGCTCGACGCCACGGCCACGCCCATCAACATCTTTCGCACCGCAGCCGATGTTCAGCCTGACCTGCGCCCCTACAAAGTGTTGCTTCCAGACGTCGCGCTCGACAACCTGCTCACGCCACCGGCTCGCGACGCCACCACGGCGTACTGGATGCGACGCACCGCGGAGCAGGATATGGCCCACGCGGACATGGCCGATCCCGTGATACTGAACCGTATCATCTGGTTCTCTGTCAGAGGCTCAACCCCGATGCCCCCCATCGCTCGCCTCCCCATCTTCGACGCCATGCGCCTCGGCCTGCAGGAAGAACGCGAAGAGATCGCTGAACGGAGGAGAAAAGATCCTGACGATTGACGAGGCACTTTGTAGATCCAACTGTGCGTGCTATAGTGCGGAGCAGGAGTTAAAACATGTCTCACACGCTTCCATTTGAACCGTTTGTTTTTGAAGAACTCTCCGATGAGGAACAGATTCAGTACATCGAGGACCACTTGGATGAGATCGTTGCTCGACTAGGAGCGAATAAGGCAATCCCTCCTTGGCATGCTGAAATTCTAGCGGATCGATTGGCCAGAGAGCGGTCTCAGGCTAAAGGAGGCATCCCGTGGGAGGAATTTGAGAAGGAGTTCATGAAGGACTAGAAAAGAAATAACAGCACACTAGATTCCTCACACAATAAGAAATGAGTCGTCGCATCATCCTCTCACCGGATGCCCGAGCCGATATTGAATCGGCTGCTCGGTGGTACCGCCGCAAAGAAAAAAACTTGTCTCACCGCTTTCGAGCTGAAGTACGATCAACGTTATTGCGTATTGCACGAAATCCGTACTCGTTCGTGCGGTATGATATGGCTGTTCGGCGTGCGTGCATGGATCGCTTTCGCTACTACATCTACTTCAGGTTTAACGCCGATCAGGTGGTTGTCAGGGCCATAATCCATCAACGTAGGTCAGACGCAATTTGGAAGGACCGCCTGGACAAACGCACTGGGATGAGCGATGACTGACAAAAACTTTCTCAAGCTAGCCAAGAAGTACTCTGAGCCGTTTCGCATCACCGACGGCAAGAAGTTCAAACTGAAGCAGATCGATCCTGCCGAGACGTCGGGGTTAGCGGCGGGGGACAAGGAGAAGGCGAAGGAGGCGTTGGAGAACGGCGTCGAGCTGCTCGCAAAATTACAGGACAAACTTTACGCGCACGACCGCTGGGCAGTGTTGCTGATTTTCCAGGCGATGGACGCCGCGGGCAAAGACGGCGCGATCAAGCATGTGATGTCGGGAGTCAATCCGCAGGGTTGCGAAGTCACTTCATTCAAAGCCCCGTCAGCAGAAGAACTGGACCACGACTACCTGTGGCGCTGCGCCAAACGTCTCCCGGAGCGCGGCCGCATCGGCATATTCAACCGCAGTTACTACGAAGAGACGCTCGTCGTCCGCGTCCATCCTGAATATCTGAATGCCCAACGACTCCCGGAAACCGGCACAGCGAAGGATTTCTGGAAGCAACGCTTCAACGATATCAACAACTTCGAGCGTTATCTCACGAACAACGGCATCGTGATTCTCAAGTTCTTCCTCCACGTTTCAAAGGAAGAGCAGCAGAAACGTTTCCTCGCGCGCATCGACGACCCCGCCAAGAACTGGAAGTTCTCAATGAAGGACGTCAAAGAACGCGAGCATTGGGACGAATACATGGACGCCTACGAACAAACAGTGCGCCACACCGCAACCGATTACGCGCCGTGGTACGTCGTGCCCGCCGACACGAAGTGGTTCACGCGTCTCGTCGTCGCGTCCGCGATCGTGCAGCGTCTCAGCGCGCTCGATCTCACTTATCCAAAACTCAGCAAGGACGAACTAGCGGAACTCAAAGCGGCGAGACAAGCACTGATTGAAACCACGAATCAATCGACCGAGTAAACCAGTTTGCGATCCCGTCTACTCTGGCCGAACAGCAATCCGCCGACAGCACCGGCGCCGACTCCGATCAGCGCACCCATGTAAATGTAGATCTCATAGTCATCTCTGTCCGATCGGTATTTCCCAGCGCCAATAGCTGTTCCAACCCCACCACCGACTCCCGCGCCAATCAATGCCCATTTTCCTTTTTCCGCTTTCCCGGAGATCACGTGCACCCGGCGCACCTCGCCTCGCGGAATCTCGAACGGCTTCCCGTCGCGGTCGATCCTCAACGTAGTGTCCGACGCGTCGATCATGCGTCCTTTAAACTCTTTCCCATCCTTTTTCCGCACAACGAGCTTCTCGTCAGTCCGGATCTGTTGGACGGCGGCCCAATCGCTTAAAGACGGTTCCTCGACGGCGGCCCATGACGTTTGGCCGGAGATGAGAAAGACGACGAGTAACAGTGGTAGGCTCTTGCGTTTCATGTTGTTCTCCTTTGAAGTAAGAGGACTTCTAGAGAAAACAAGTGCAAGCCATGTTCCTGCGGCATTCAGCGAAAAACACCGCTGGACCATGCGCAAGACGCAGAGAAATTCCGTAATCACACGGGGAACGCAGGAAAAGGCGAGGAATAGAATCCGACACTTGTCGGAATGATTATGCTCTGAGCTTAGTCAAAAAACAGCTCCCGGACTGAGGATGTATATTTTCGTGGGATACCGACAGGTGCTTCCTTTAGGATATCTCTTACCGTCTCCGGGTACTGCCGGCGGTAAATGTCCTCTTCCACAATCAACTTAGCCCAGTTCTTGTCTGCGAGCCTGGCGCGCTCGTTGTCGACAATATACAAGCTGTTTGACTTCTGCGCGTCTTCGCACATGAGATAAGCCAGTGTGCCCGGTTGTACTCTCGACAGATTGCCGCCCAGTTCCTGCAGCCACTTGGTAACGCTCAGGCCGCCCGGCGTTCCGTCGTTGAAGCGACCGTATAGACGGTCCACTTGATCCTGGAAGGCTTTCTGATCAAACTCCTCCACTTCTTCTCTCACGCTCACTGCACTCCTGCCTCCGGCGCTTACCACCGCTTTCCCACCGCCGACGCTCACTCCTCTCCCACCGCCTTTGGGTTTGGGAACCGGCGCCGATCGTAGACGTTCGTCATTAATCCAACCCACAGCCGTTCCTGCGCTAGCCGGGTGGCTCTTCGTTAAAAACCTTTCCTCAACCTCGACATAGGAGTGCTCATTCGTAACCCACCCCGCTTTGAAATTGCTTATCCTGCCTCCCTTGTCGAGAACGGTTACAGGACTGTTAATCGTGACCTGGTCGATCTCTTGATGTGTGACTTCATCGCGCAGGGTTGCGTACGACACAACCTTGTACGGGCCTGGAGGAAGTTGTCTTTGGACAACGGAACGTGCGGAAGCCGTTCCTGCCGGTACCTTGTTGGGCACTCCTGTTTTTCCTTTCGCCTGCACAGTTCTCTTTGTCACCGGACGATAGACCGGAGGTGCGACTGGCTGGCGCGGTGCTTCAACGGTTCTTGTGGATTCAAGTGGTGAAGCTTTTCTTTGTAGAACTCGAGGCGTCGGTTGTGGGCGAGAGACAGGAGGTGCAACCGGTGCTTTCGGGTTAGGGGCGCCACTTGCTGCTTTGCGTTGGATTAACTTCGGCTGTGACTGCTGGCGACTAACTCGCTGTGGGACACCTCTTGGTCCTGGGCTTTTCTTTGTCGGGTTCATGGAAATGACTCTCCTTCGGTGCAGGTTTGGGAGTCCAGCGCGGTCATATTTCCCGTGAGGCGACCTACGCTAATTCCTGTGTATTCATCTGTCAAGAGCAAGATCTCTTACTGAGGAGGGGTTCCTGACGTAAGCTTTTCAGCGTCAGCAAGCAGCTTCTTGAACGCGGGCAGTGAGTGGAGCGATTTGAAGTCTTCTTCGTCGCTGATCCATCGCAGCATCACCGAATCGAGTTCAATCGATTTTTCAAGCGCCGCGATTGCTTCCTTCCTGCGTCCGAGTCGGGCCAGGACGGTCGCGCGTCGGTAATGGGCTCCGATGTTGTTCTCTTCCAGCTTCAATGCATGGTCCACAGCTCTGAGCGCCTCGGTCAAGCGCGACTGCCGGAGATAAGCAGTCGACATCGCGACGTGCGGTTGAGCCTGCTTCGGGTCGATCAGCGTGGCGTTCTTGATGATGGCCAACGCCAGGGCGTAACTCTTCTCGCGGAGGTAGATGTCGGACAGCGCAAGATTCGCCCAGACGCTTATCTGCAAGCGTTGCTTCTCGGCAACGGCGAGTCGTGCAGCATCCCCCAGCGTCATTTCTTCTTCCATTCGGCTGAACACAGTCGCGAGCACATCATCGTCCTCGGTCACGTACTTGTCAGACGCGACGAGCACCGCGGAAACCTCATTGACGCGGCCGTTTTGAATCAGGAAGATCGCGAGGTCTTCATAACCCTGTATTTCAAACGGGTCAACTGCGATCACTTTTCGATACGCAGCCTCAGCCAACGCCGTTTCCTTCTTCACCTCGTAAAGTACAGCGAGCTCGCGGTATCCGCGCGGATCGTGCGGCTCGAGCGCTGAATAGCGCTTGTAGATCTCGATCGCCTCGTCAGGTTTTTCTTCGGACAACGTGCCGGCCAGATCGTACAGAGCAGGAACGTAGGGCGGTTGCTCGTTGCTCAATTCTGTCAATATCCGCGTGTACTCCTCTTCCTTGCCCTCGACGCTGTACAGCACCTGTACTTTGAGAAAGCGAAGACTCTGGTCCGTTGGTTTGGCCTCCAACGCGCGATTGACAGTTAGGAGCGCTGTTTCAATCTCGTCCGCTTCGAGCAGCGCCATGGTCTTCACGAAATCCGAAACGGCGCCCGGGTTCGCCTGCTTTCCGGCCCGGCTTGCTTCGATCGACTTAATAACAGGCCCAAATGTTTCGGCGTTGACCTGGAGTCCCGGATCCGGGTGGACCACGTCGACCAGATACCAAACATCATCGCGCCGCAAGAGACGCAATTTCATCAGCATGTCGTCCGGCGAATTAAAGAGCACCGCTTCGGCGCGGTCGCCCTTCTCTTCGAAATGCAGCAGGTGCAGGCCGTTGACATAGAGGCCGCTCTCTTGAGCGTCGAGTATTTTCTGAATCGCCCTCCGGTATGCCGACGACATCAGATCGCGCTCGCGTTCGTTCAACCCGTTCCACGCGCCCGGGCCCATGAACTCGTCCGTTAACGTTGCGAGATCGATCGTTGCTTCGAGATCGGATTTGTTCGCTGCTGGAATCGCTGTCACGAGGTGCTCGACGAGTGCCTTCGCGCTCTTCTGAAAATCCGGGACTGTGCGTCGCGTCTCGACGATTTCAACGTCGAGCAGATTCAACGCTGCCGCAGTGACGAGCGTGCTCGTTTGGTTGCGAATATGCGTAGCGTCGACGAAGTCCGTGCCCCAGGTCGGATCGATCTCGACCCATTCGCCGACCCATACTTCGACCCACGCATGACCGCCAAATGAATTGCCGCTGTACGCGAGTCCCGACACGATGCGCGCGGGCAATCCGAGCGAGCGCGCCATCGCAACGTACAACTGGCTGAACTCAGAACAATCCGCTTCGCGAGTCGCAAGCGTTTCGGCCGCGCCTGCTCGTGCGACGCTCTTCCAGGTGAGGTTTTTGTGAGTCCAATCGCCGAGTTTCTGCGCGACACTCCACGCATCGCGATCGTCGCCCGCGATCTCGCGCGCCTGTTGAATCACGTTCCTGTTGTCAGACGCGAACTCGCCGGTCGCTTTTACAAACGCCGCAACTTCGGGGTTCGTCACCGGTAACTGAATCTTCTTATCCGGAGTATTGCGTCGCGCCGCGATGGTCACCATCAGCTCGTTCGGCGACTTTTGTTCGACTTTCTGCGTCGACGACTTGATGTCGTCCCTGATGCTGTCGATTGGACCAGGAGCTTTTGCGCGAACTTTGAGAACGATGTCGCTGAGACGCTTTTGATCGATGATCGGCATTCCGTGAGGCTGGAGCGTCGCGTACGTGATGTTGACGCCGTGCGGCAGGTATGAAAAGTCGGCGACCGCATAACGTCCTTCGCGGTCCATCGCCACGGACGAATGGCCCTCGATCGCTCCGGGGGTGGCTGTTGCGTAGAAGCTTTGACTATGGAAAGCGCTCGCGATAGAGAAAAATATGCCCGCCATTTGTGCGTTAAGCCCGTCGCCAGTTTTGGCGCTCGCAACCGCTACCGCGCTTTCGAGGTTGTAACCACCGAACGCGACAATTCCCGTTGGAGCTTTCTCGGCCGCTCTCGAATAGTCGCGTGTCGAGGCAAGATTTGTTTTGGCGCCTAACGCTGACATTCCTTTGCCGGTATTCGAAACGACAAGGAAGCCGTTCTTGATCGCAACGAAGTACGAAGTCTCGCCGTCTTTGATTTCAGCCGTATCGGTGGTTGGGCCAACACCGCGAAACAGCTTGCCTGCGGTGAACGCTTCCGAGAGTTTGTTGCTCTTGAGTTTGCAGAAAGCGGCCCACGTCGGGTCAAACTCTTTCGAACCGAAATCAGGCAGCTCGAGCAGGACAGCGCCGCATTCCGGTCCCAGCTCCGGCATCACTTCCTTCTTGAAATCCAAAGACCAGAAAGCCGGATCTATTTCAAACCTGCTCTCGCGGAGGTGCAGGGTTTTAGGCCACGTCTGCAGGGCTGTGCCGACGTCGAGTTTCATCAGGTAGTAGGCGAGAGTCGACGAAGGCAACAAGTCGCGTGGCGCCGACAGATCCTTCGGATGAAACGGAAGCAGAGGCTTGGACCATTCACTCTCGTCGAAAACGAATCGATGAGAGTTTTCCCACGACGAGCTGGAAAACTTCAGCGCGCCACTCTCGTTTGATTTCTTGACCGCTTGGATGTCCTTGTCGTTTGGATCGGCAAGGACAGCTTTAAGGTCGCTGAAGTAGACCACGTCGGCGTCGGTTGCCACGGCGCGACGAAACTCTTCGTTCCCGGCCAGCAACTGTTGTTCGGCGGTGGTCGCACGCGACAAGAGATCGCGAACCGTCGCGAGGTCGTAAGTCAGAATCGCCACATCGTCGATGAACGTGAGGTAAGTGGCCGCAACCGAGACGTTCCCATCGTAGCTTAGGGAGCGATGTTCGATCGTCTTGATCGGTATTCCATTCCATTCCGTTTGTCCCACCAGCGAATAACGCACGAGAGGAGGAGAGGCGGGCTTGTCTGGATCGGCGGAGAGCATTGCCTGGGCCATGAATGGAAGAAACGCGGGCAAAGCGGCCGCGGCGCGCGTACCAACCGCCAGGTAGTCGGTGAGGGACGTGAAGGCCCCGCCTGTCTGCTGAAAGTCTTCGACGACGCGTTCGAAGCGTTCTCGATCTTTCACGCGCAAGACGATAGCTTTGCGTTGCGCGAGCGAGACGCTGTCGTGCGCTCCGGCGGCGGTCCACGAAGCCAGCACGATCGGCGAGTCGGATTTGATTCCCGTGTAGTCGATCAATGCCGGCGCATCGGGTGGAGCACCCAACTGCTGACCGAGCCTTTCACGCATGCCCCCCATGATCAGGATCAGGTTTGCCTGCGCGCGAGGTGAATCGAGTTGCAGTCCGTGGAAGGTTGCGTAGAACCGTTGCACCGCCTGGGCCGGGTTCGGGATCGCGGTGTAGTACTTGACCTTCTGAGGCAGGATGTTTTCGGCGAACGACTTGATCTTGAAATCTGCCGGGAGACTGCGCGGTGGCGTTGCGGGCGAGCAGCCGGCGGAGGTGATTTCGCAGTCGTAGCGCCATGCGAAATCGTCAAGCGCAGGATCTAACGTCGCTTTACGAATGACCTCGCGCCACGCTTCGGCGCCTTTTGCGACTGCCAGCTCGTTTCGAAACCGGATCTTCTTGATCGAGAGGTCGATCTCTTCGTCAAGTGCTTTTCGCTCCGCGGCGTCCTTCTTTTCTTCGCCTTTTGCGGAAGGTTTGGTAGATGCGGTGGCGGACGTTTTCGAAATCATCGCCTGGAGTCGGGGAATGTCGGAAACCGCTGCGCACTGCCCCAGGTTTTCAACCGCTAGTCGCTTGATTTGTTGATTGGATGAAGCCGCCAGCTTCAGCAACACGTCGAGCGGAAGCGCTTCACCACGATCGTTCGCGATGCGAAGCGCGACGCTCGTCATCGTATCGTCCCTGGCTGCCAGAATGCGGGTCAATGGAAGTTTGAGTTCGTCGGCGGGGACCGCGCGGAGCAATGTCAATGCTCCGGTTTGGACCTTCCGATCCGGCAAGCTCTGAGCGAAAAGACCCTGGATGTAACTTGCGCGGTCCTCTTTCGTCATGAACGGCCAGACACGGGCAGACATCTCGTTCGCGGTCGTGGACCACGATCGGTTCAGAAGCTGCGAAACTATGTCGCTCCCCTGTCCGAGACCTCGCGCCGCGACCTGGGCAACAAATGGGTCTCGATCGTCGAGTATGTTCCAGAGAAAAAGTTTCAATTTCGCGTTCTTGCTGCGAACGAATGCTTCAGCCGCCGCGGATCGCACGGCGACGCGTCGATCGACGAGCAGATCGATCACCGTTTCGGGTTGTGAAACAAACAGTGGCGTCAGCCGGTTGATCGCGGCTTCACGATCCGAGTCCAGTTGATTCAGACTGACGACGATGTTCTCAACTTCATCGATTCGTCCCGCAGCCGGCGTGATCGCGTCCAACCGCGTGGCTTCAAAGTTTGCGAAGTTCTTCCCGACGAACATCACCGACTGCACGATTGCTTTGAAGAAAGGCTCGAGCGCTGCCGCGTGTTCGATCGGCACGTACAGGCTGACTCTGAGTGCCAACGGACCAGAGATCGTGAGCCAGTTGACGCTCCGAAACATCTTTCCTTCGCTGCCTGGTATATCAAGAAAAATCTCGCGAGCTTCGAGATCCTGAAATTGAGTGCGGCGTGTGAGAATGCCTTCGCTGGATCCGATCTGATCTGCGGTCGCTTTCAAGGTGCCGGCCACGAACTCCATTAACGGGTAGCCGTCCGGTACCTCGCGTGAAAAGACAATCAGATGAGCTTCGTGTGGCCCAATGAACTCAAGTGTATCTCCCTCCTGCTTCCAATCGGCGGGAACGCGAAAGATCACACTTTGCTCAGGCACCACCTTGCGGTTGAAGTTCGTTTGCGGAAGCGCATAGTTTTTCCATTCCACCTCGCGTTCTTCTAAACGAGGGATCTGGGCGTTCAGCGAGACCGTGCTGCCACAAAACAGGCAGATAATTAGGAGGAGCAACTTGCGCATTCAGGGACCTTTCGAGGAATACAGAGTCTGCAGAGTGGTTCCGTCGGAGCTCTGGGCCGGTTTAGTTATATACATGTTTCTATCGTTGTGGCAATAAGAGATACAATCCGGTTTGCTTCAGACGGACTGAATGCCTGATTCCAACATAAGACGCGTAAAAGTGATCGACTCGCACACCGGCGGTGAGCCGACGCGTGTGGTGATCAGCGGTGCTCCCGATCTCGGCAGCGACACGCTTGCCACGAGGCTCGAACGCTTCCGTGCCGAACACGACGACTTCCGCTCGGCCATCGTCAACGAACCGCGCGGATCGGACGCTATCGTGGGCGCGTTGTTGTGCGATCCCCTCGATGATACATGTGTCACGGGCGTAATTTATTTCAACAACGTAGCGTATCTGGGCATGTGCGGGCACGGAACGATAGGGGTCGTGGCGACGCTTGCTTATCTCGGTCGGATCGGACCGGGCACGCACCGCATCGAGACGCCTGTCGGTGTGGTTACCGCAAAGCTCGACGCTGACGGATCAGTCGAAGTCGCGAATGTGCCGAGTTATCGACTTGCTGCGGATGTGTCCGTTCATGTCATCGGCCTCGGACCAGTGATCGGCGACGTCGCCTGGGGTGGCAACTGGTTTTTCCTGGTGAAAAATCATGGCCTCGAACTTTCACTCGACAACCTCAAAAACCTGACGGACTTCGGCTCGGCTGTTCGGGAGTCCCTCGCAAGTGCAGGGATCACCGGTAACGACGGACACGAAATCGATCACATCGAATTGTTTGGGCCTTCAGAAATCGCAGGGGTCGATAGTAAGAATTTCGTACTTTGCCCTGGCAGTGCCTACGACCGTTCGCCGTGCGGCACCGGTACGAGCGCGAAGCTGGCGTGTCTGTTTGCTGATGGAAAGCTTGCCGAAGGGCAAGTGTGGCGGCAGGAGAGTATCGTCGGCAGCATCTTCGAAGGAACGGTTTCGGTAATCGACAACGCAATCCATCCGCACATCAAAGGTTCCGCGTTCATCACCGCCGAGGCTGAATTGAT
>Ga0111539_10003185_pt1 | contig 21714 bp, 20 predicted proteins | sample RhiMethybrSRZTD1_FD_79667 | JGI IMG/M metagenome (GOLD analysis project Ga0111539, IMG submission 79667) | Populus rhizosphere microbial communities from Tennessee, USA - Rhizosphere MetaG P. TD hybrid SRZTD1 (version 2) (version 2) | ecosystem: Host-associated > Plants > Roots > Rhizosphere >...
TCAGAGCTGCCGTGCCGAGGTAGAACGGTTCGACGAAAGCGGGCTAGAGCCGTCGCAGCGGCGCCACGACGGAAAAGGCCGTGCCGTTCCCTAGCCCGCTTTCGATCGATCCCTCTTGATGTGGCATGCAATGGCGAGATCCGCTATCCCGTCACCAGCGAGAATTTCCCGCATTGTAGCGCTGCGCTGGCAAGCACTAATGGCCCCTCTATCTGGTCGGTATCGCCCTGAACACCACTATATGCGCGGCCCTGGCCCGAAGTGGCGCGAGAAGCACCGCATGTCCGGATGAGCACTCCGCAAGGGCAACGCGACTACGACGATCAAGAACGGTGATCCTGACAAGGCTTCCGCGGCTATGGGCAGCATGATCGATGGATGGTTCTTGATATTTCTCATCTCATTCATCTCGGCAGTTGGTGGATTATCCGTGCTGCTGATCCAAACCGGCCTTGGCGAACAGGGAGGGATGGACCGACATGCCGAAACTGATAACCCCGGCATTGTGCCTCCCTTCTCATGATGATCGAGACTCTCGCGCTGCCTGCAATCGAATGAAAGGACCCCTGAGATGCGGCTGTCACTTGTTCCTCGTCTCGCTCTTAGTCTGACGCTCTGCATTGCGGCGTTGCCCCAGCACAAGGTCATGGCTCAGGTGATGGAGAAGAAGGTTCTGACACTGGCCGCGGCCCGCAAGATGGTCACTGCCGCCGAGGCAGAGGCGCAGCGTAACAAGTGGCCGGGCGTGATCGCGGTAGTTGATGACGGCGGATGGCCCATCCTGATAGAGCGCATGGACCACGCAGCGATCCTCGCGGGAGTCGAACTGGCACCGGGCAAGGCACGGGCGGCCGCCCTGTTTCGGAAGCCGAGCCAGGCGCTTGAAGATGCCGTCAATACTGGGCGGATCGCCGCGACGACGGCTGGGTTCGTCGAGATGAAAGGCGCGCTACCGATCGTGGTCAATGGTGAGGTCATCGGCGCCATCGGCGTCAGCGCGGACACGCCGGATCACGATGTGCAGATCGCCCAGGCCGGACTCGCTGCGTTCGCGCCATAATGGGTGGCGATGGCCGCGTAGATACGCCGGCTCTTGTGGCTCTGCACCGTTGTTCCGAGGAGCTTGAAGCTGCGGACGGCGGCTCGATGAGTGAGCCGGACTGCTGTCCAGTGTGATCGAGCTGAAGAGCGGCCCGAGATCGGTCAACGCGCACAAAGGAGAGGACATGTTCCAGATTCTGGCACTTGTATGTTCGATCGGCATGGCGCCCGCGGATTGCCAGACCGATACCGCGATCAAGACGATGCTCGGACCGGAAGCAGAAAATGAGGTGCAATGCGGGCTGTACGGTCAGGCCTATTTCGCGGAATTGGGTCACTACTCGCTAGGAAAGAGCGAATACCTGAAGGTCATGTGCACGCGCACATCCATTGGCAGGGCCGCCGGCTAGGGCTCTTCCTGGCAAGCCCGTTGATCGCTGATCCACATTCGTCGTGCCGCAACGTGCGGCGTGGAAAATGCGACCGGAGCAAGACTAAGCCGTCGACGAGAGCAGCAGGACGAGGCCGGTGAGCGCCAGCGCCACAGTCCAGATCAGGTCGAAATTGATCCAGGCGGTGCGCAGGACCGCCAGGCCCAGCCACTCGCGGACGACGATCGCGATCATACCGGTAACTGCAAGCATCGCGGCGGTGTGGATGCCGACTGCCGCCAGCGTCAGTCCTATCGAACCTTCCGCCGCGATCGTGCCGAGAGGAGAGTCCGCAAGGCAGAGCGGGATGAGCGCCGGCAACACCATCACTCCGGCGCCGTGGGCCGTCGCCATCAAGAACGACCAGAGCGCGAGCCCGGCAAGGCCGGTACGCATGCCGATCCGGACCCGGTGGCGATGACCGTATAACTGATGATACATCGCCCACCCGACCAGCAGGATACCGCTGCCCGCCAGCAGCGCATGCGACCTGATCGCGATTCCCGTCAGCACGACCGCACCGGCAACGATCGCGATAGAGGCGGCGTGCGCGATGGCGATGACCGGCAGCGCCTTGACGAGGATGACGCCGCTGTTGCGGTGCAGGCCGAGCGCGACGGCAAACAGCCAGCCCATTGCAGGATTGAGGCCGTGGAAAGCGCCGAGTCCTGCCAACACCAGCCAGGGCCAATATTCGTTCACGCCGTCTCAGCTCCCATGCGAAGCGTGTCGCGTTTGCGAGGCATGCAACGCTTCTCTTTCTGCAGCTGCGCGGCTCATGGGTAGCAATAGGAATCCGATGAGCAATCGCCGCCCTGCAGCCTGACTTGATGGGGGCGATGCGGTGCCGGCCAGTCGACGAAGAATTCATCGTCGAAGGCGATGCCGCCTTCCGGCTTGGCATCGAGCTTGACCATCCAGCCCTTTAGGCCATCCGGATAGAATTGCTCGTCGATCGCTCCATAGAGCGAGTTGGTGAAATACACGCGTCGGCCGTCGCGGCTCACTTCAACCATCTGCGGACCACCGTTGAGCGGCTGGCCGTTGGCGCCGGGATGAGCGGCGCGCCCAACGATGCCGCCGATCCTGACGCTGCCGGTGAGCCGGGGCTTGAACGGATCGGAGACATCATATTGGCGCAATTCGCCGGTGCCCCAGCACGCCAGGTAGAGGAAGCGGTCATCCATCGAGAGGTCGATGTCGGTGACCAGCGGCGGTACCGCCTTGAAGCCTTTGAGCATCGGCGGCAGCTGATCCGGCTCGGCCGGCTCTGCTGGAACATCGATGATCTTGGTGACTGCCCACCGTGCACCGTCGCGGTGCCACACCCAGATCGAGGAGGAGAGATCCGCGAGGCTCAGCACACAATTGACGAAGCCATAGGCCTTGGTCGGATCGTGCGCTGGCCGCAGTTCGAACACCAGCTGGTACTTGTCGCCGAAATCGATGGTCTGCTGGTGTTTGCGCGTATGAAGGTCCCAGAAATGCAGGCGGCGGCCGTACTGCGCGCCGAGCAGGATCTCCGGCACCAGCCCCTCTTCGAACGTGTCGGGCGTGCCCCACTCGCTGGTCACCAGGGTGTCGTGCCCGAGATGCCACCAGGCATCATAGGCAAGCTCTTGCTCGCCGCGATCAATTTCCCACCGCCCGCGGATGTCGAAACTCTCGTGATCCATCAGGAACACGCCACCCGGCCGCTTGCCCTCCGCGTTGCCAAGCGCCGCGATATAGATGCCTTCCGGCCCGCAATGCACTGTATGCGGCCGGGTATAGCCGGCCCGCTCGGCGACCTCCGATGGCTCGATCACCTTGACGATCGTGGGCTTGGCCGGATCGGGCTTGGTGTCGAGCACATGGATGCGCGACGAGCGCAGACCCGGCACGATCAGATACCGGCGTTCCACGTGCGGGTGCGGCGCATTCGGGCACAGGCACGACGAACAGGCATTCCAGCCAAAATGATGCAGCTCGTCCCCGGCCTTCGGCATCGCGACGTTGTTGATGATCTTCGAGTAGGTCGCCGATTTAGGATCGACGTCGACCACCGCAATGCGGTCAGGCACCTGCCGCTTCGGATCGAAAGACGCCACATAGGCCACCGTCTCCGCCGGAGCCTTCATGGCCATCCGCGGTGAGGGATAGAAAGTCGGATCGGGTTTCCAGGTCGCCATGTTTCATTCTCCTTGCTAAGGGCCGTTGCAGCCAGCGGCCGGGAGACGCAGCGTTAGTCATTGTTCACCGATGGAGGGCACCATCGATTCCCGCCGCTGTCAGGCGCGAAGCGTGACACCTTCACGCATGAGCTGAGTACTGTACCGAAAAGCGGACGATCATGAAACAGTCAGGGTCTTACAAGCGTAACATGACTCGGATCAGGTGAGGGATCAATTGGCGCTCAGCGCCCAGTCACCGCCCTGCCGATAAACATGCCTTGGATGCTAACGCGGAATAAAGCCCGTGAGTAGTGCCTGATCCTGCCAGCGTCTTGGACAGTTCGATAAAATCAGCATGTCACTTTGGTCATGTGAAGCGATCTATGATCTCAAGAAGCCTGTCGCAGGACCTCGCGAGATGCTTTTGCGGAGATGTCGCGATGCCCAACAGCAGACCGGATCGCGCAGACGCCGAAGACACATACCAAACCGACAGTGGGACGGGCGCGAGCCCGAACGCCAGCGCTTCCCTGGCGATTGCCAGGTCCGATACCCCGTCCGACAATCCCACCAACGCAGTCAAACCGGCGGTCGCGATGTCAATGCCCTTGGCGTGCAGCCGAAGATATTTCAGCAATGCATCGCGTTGCGCCGAGTAGACTCGCTTCGTGCGCCGAAGATGCCGCATATAGTGGCCTTCGCGCATGAATTCCGCGGTTGCAAGCTGAACGGATGGCCCGGGCGCCGGAGCGAGACACACCGCGACCTCGGCAAACCGGGATGCCAATGGCAAAGGAGCGACGAGGAAGCCCAGGCGCAAGGTTGGGCTGATGGTTTTGCTGAACGAGCCGATGTGAATGACGCGCCCGGCGCGATCGATTGAGGCAAGCGCTGGGGCGGCGCGAGCCGTTAGCTGCAGCTCGCCCAGATAATCATCTTCGATCACCCAGACATTTGCTTGCGCGGCCCATTCCAAGAGGCGTAAACGCCGTGCCAGCGACAAGGTTGACCCGAGTGGCGCCTGCTGTCCTGGTGTTACGACAGCCAACGCCGCATCCGAAGCATGGTGCAGTCCATAGTCCACATCGATGCCGTCCTTATCCACCGGGATCGGCGCGAGAGACAATCCTCCGAGCTCAAGGCCGCGCCTCGTGAATGGGAAACCAGGGTTCTCCATCCAAACCTTGCGACCCTCAAGGCCGAGCGCACGGAGCGCCAATCCGAGGCCGCTGCTGAAGCCGCCGGTGACGATGATCTGGGAGGGCGAACTATCGATGCCGCGCGCGATTGCAAGATAGGCGGCTATTTCTTGCCGCAGTTCCAGTTCTCCGCGAGGATCCGGATACAGGGGTGCCGCGCTCGATTCTGCGCGAACGGCGTGTGAGCGAATCCTGGCGAAGAGCTTTGCGGGAAATGTTTCCTGCGCAGGCACGCCCATCCGGAAGATCGCGGGGCCTACGTTGAGCTCGCGATACATTTCCATGAACGAGCCGCGCTCAGGCGGTTGGTCCAGCCGAACCGCTTTGGAAGGCCGATCAGCGACACGGGTTCCGGTTGCGCGCGACGCAACGATGAGCTGAGCGGCGGATAACTTTTCGTACGCCGCGCGCACCGTGCCGCGGGCCACGCCTAGTTGAGTTGCAAGGTCCTGCCAGGATGGCAGACGCGCTCCCGAAGCGAGCACGCCGCTCTCGATGGCGGCGCTGATGCCGCCGCGGATCTGCTCAGCCAGCGGCGTCTTCGCAGAGCGATCGAGTTCCAGCTGTAGCAGCTTGGTCATGCCCCCGTAGTATAGGAGTTTTGACAGTTTTTGGTGCTTTTTCTGGACCAGTGAAAAGCCAAATAAGCACGGGAAAGGAGAACGACCGCCATGAACATCAAATCCATCTTTGGCGCAGCATGCGCCGCTATCGCCATCACCGTCGCAATGCCTGCTGCTGCTCACGACCCCGGCGAAAAAGTCACGCCGACCTTCGAGCACGCCATCCCCAACATCCCCGGCAAGTCGCTGGTTGCCTTGGTTGTCGACTATGCGCCAGGCGGAGCCTCGCCCTCGCACGTGCATTCAAAATCAGCTTTCATCTTCGCTTACGTCGTATCGGGGGCAATCGAGTCGCAGGTTAATGACGGACCCAAGCGGGTCTACCGCGCCGGCGAGAGTTGGTACGAAAATCCCGGTTCCAGCCATCGCGTCAGCCGCAACGCGAGCAAGACCGAGCCCGCGAAGCTGCTCGCGGTCTTCGTCGCCGATACCGGCGACAAGGCCCTGACCACCCCTGTCGAATAAAACAGGCCTTCAACGAGAAGCAGGCGCCTCAATTACAGCCAGATCGCGTCGGTCGGCGTGAAAGCGGTCGGTGGCGTCTGCGGCTACGTAATGCCGGGCGGGCTGTCCCCCGTGCCTATCGATTTGGTCTACCAGCGCGCCTCGCAGAGCGACAGCAGGGTCTTTGCGCCGCAGGCTGCATTCGAGAGGTAAGACGGGCGCTTGCGTCGAAGCGCAAGTACCCAAGGAGGTTGGCTATGAAGATATTTGTTGCAGGTGCTGCGGGCGCGGTGGGCTTACCGCTCGTGCGCGCGCTGTGCGCACTCGGCCACCAGGTGACCGGTATGACGCGCGCCGGCCCGGGTGTGGATCGTCTACGCGGACTGGGGGCCGAGGCATCCTGCGCCGATGCCTTCGACGCCAAGGCGGTGCGAGCCGCGATCGAGGCGGCATCGCCGGACGTAGTAATCGACCAGCTCACCTGGCTTCCCGCCAATCCTGCCGACATCATCAAGTTTTCGCCCGCCGATACCCGCCTCCATCGCGAGGGAAGCGGCAATCTGCTCGCAGCAGCCCAGGAACTAGGCGTCGGCCGCTACATCATGCAATCGCGCGGCTTCTACCTCGATGCCCCCGCGGGAAAGCTCGCCGATGAAACTGCCAAGCTCAGGTACGAAGCTCCTGGCGAGATCGGCGAGAGCGCGCGCGTCTTGGGCGAGTACGAGGACTGGGTCGTCGCCTCGCCGTCGCTGGAGGGTGTCGTCCTGCGGTATGGCTTCTTCTACGGTCCCGGTACCTGGTACAAGCCGGACGGGGCCGTTGCGGCTCAGGTGCGCAAGCGCGAGGCGGCGATCATCGGCGCGGGGAATGCCGTCTGGTCGTTCGTGCACATCGACGATGCGATCGCCGCGACGGTCGCCTCCCTCACCAGCGAACCGAGCGTCTACAACATCGTCGACGACGACCCGCTGCCGGTCGCTGAATGGCTACCGGCCTTCGCTCGGTGGGTCGAGGCCCCCGAGCCGCCGCGCGTGAGCGTCAGAGACGCGCTGAAGACGGCCGGCGAGGAAGCCGTCTACTACCACACGAAGCTGACCGGAGCCTCGAACAGCCGGGCGAAGGCGCTACTCGGGTTCGCGCCACGGCCGCTCGCGTGGCAGCGCGAAAACGCCGGTCACTTGGGTGAGACTCGGCTCCGCTTGTGCTGACCGAGGAGACATAGCACGATGACCGACGTGCTGCGGACGACCGGTGTGCGAGCCGGCACTGCTTCATTCGGTCCATTCACACTGGTTCCGGCACAGCACCTCCTGCTGGAAGGCGACACCCCTGTCCACCTTGGTGGCCGCGCGTTTGACATATTGATTGCGTTGCTCGAGCGACCCGGCGAACTGGTCAGCAAGGACGAGCTTATGGCTCGCGTCTGGCCCGATAAGATCGTCGAAGAAAGCAACATCAAGGCCCATGTCGCAGCGCTGCGCAAGGCGCTGAGGGACGGCCAGCCTGGCCGCCGGTACTTGGCAACTGTCAATGGCCGCGGCTATCGCTTCGTGGCGCCTGTCGCTTTGTCCGCGCTCAAGGAACCCGCACCCGGCCAGGCCGCAGCTGAAAAGCACTCGCACAGGCCGCCGATCTTCCGGACCCGCCCGATCGGCCGCATGAACAGCATCGATCCGCTCAAGAAGCGGTTGCCGCGCCACCGCTTCATTACCATCGTTGGGACGGGCGGAGTCGGAAAGACGACCGTCGCTCTTGAAGTGGCCGACATGCTGGTCGACTCCTACGAGCATGGCGTCTGCTTCGTGGATTTCTCTCCGTTCGCTGATCCAAACTATGTCCCCAGCACGCTCGCTTCCGCGCTCGGCGTCCCAGCCCGCGCGGAAGATCCTGCCTCCGGGCTGCTGGAGCATCTGCGTGACAAGCAGATGCTGGTGGTCCTGGACAGCTGCGAGCACGTGATCGATGCGGCCGCGATCCTCGCGGAGAAGATGTTTCTCCGCGCTCCTGGCGTTCACATCCTGGCGACCAGCCGCGAGCCTCTCCGTTCGGCGGGAGAGTACGTGCATCGCTTGTCGCCCCTCGAAACCCCGCCCCATGCGTCACCGACCGCATCGGGCGCGCTCGCCTATCCGTCCGTCCAGCTTTTCGTGGAACGCGCCGCATCGGTGCTCGGCGGCTTCGAGCTGACCGACGGGCAGGCCCCGTTCGTCGCCGCGATCTGTCGCAAGCTGGACGGCATCCCGCTCGCGATCGAACTCGCCGCCAGCCACATCAACGCCTTCGGTGTGCGTCAGCTTTCCGGCCTGCTGGATGACAGCTTCCAGCTGCGTGCGCAGGGACGGCGCACTGCCGTGCCCCGACACCAGACTTTGGAGGCGACCCTCGCCTGGAGCTACGACCTCCTGTCTCAGGAGGAGCGCGCGGTTCTGTGCCAGCTGTCCGTCTTTGCCGGCGCGTTCACGTTAACGGAAGCGAGCGTTGTGGCAGAAACCGACTTGAGCGCTCCGGTGGTTGTCCAAGGTATCGCCAGCCTGGTGGCAAAGTCCCTGCTGTTGGTCGACGTTGGTGATGCGGTCGTGCACTACAGGATGCTCGATACAACGCGGGCCTATGCGCGGCGGAAGCTCGCAGAGAGCGGCCGGCTCGCCGAGTTCGTGCGGCGCCATGTTGAGTATCATCGCAACCTGGGCGTACAGGATGAAAGCTGATGGCGGAGGCGCCCCACCACCACGTGAGTTTCTCCAACTACGGCTATCACTATCGTAATGATGGAATGTGCTGCGATATGCAGGGGTGCAGTTGCATGACGCGCGGCAGCCGGCCGCACCAATGCGCGGTGTCCGATGCTAAGACCAGTAGCGCAAGGGCCGCGTCGATCCGCCATCTTTCGCGCGTAGGAAAGTCCGCGAAACTGCTGCGGTCGACGAGAGCGACATGTAGGGCGACATATGATGATAGGAAGTACCAACGCTTACCTGGTGCAAGGCGATGCCGGCTCGCCGGAGGTGCTTACCGGCGGCAGCGCGCCAGGCGAAAACGGCGTCTCCGTCGTCAGAGCGCGATTCCGCGGCGGCGTCCATTTCAGGGCGACGCTGGAGCAGCACCTCGTCTGCTTTCATCTGACGGCGCCGGTCCGCATTGAGTGTCGCATTGCCGGTCGGGCGCAGTACCACGAGGCGCCGGTCGGATCTATGGCTATTCTTCCTGCCGGAGTGGACTCCACTGCCGATACTGACGAAAGCGTCGACGCGCTACTCATCGAGGTCCATCGCGCCCGGCTTACGCTTGCTGCAGCAGACGATGCCCACTTGATCGAGCGCCTGTCAGGCGCTGACGTTGCGCTCTTGGAACTTGCCCAAACGCTTGCGCTGGAGAGCGAAGCGCGATACCCGAACGGGCCGCTTTTCTGGGGCGAGGTCGCGAGCGCTTTTATTGATGGTTTGATCGCTCGTCACACGTCGAAGGCCCATGAGCGCCCACGGGGCATGTTGGGCAAGGACGTGCTCAATCGGCTCAGGAAGCACGTGCTTGCCCATCTGCATGAGCCCATCGACGTCGCCTCGCTCGCAGATCTCGCGGGACATAGCCCATTCCATTTCTGTCGTGTCTTCGCCCGATCCGTTGGGCTGACTCCGCATCGCTACGTCGTGCATATGCGACTGCAGCGCGCGATCGAGCTGGTCCGCGAACGGCGATCAGGCTTGGCAGAAATCGCGGCTGAGACAGGCTTCGCTGATCAGGCCCATTTGTCGCGCTGGGTTCGGCGCGTTCACGGCGCTTCGCTCACTGAGTTGGCCGCAGGACACCGACAAAACCGCAAGAATCTTCAAGATCAAGTCGCTCCGCGATCGTAAATGCCCCTGACGCGGCGCGTTTTCGCGTTGCGAGCTTGGAGGAACAACGATGCGGATCGACACGGCTTTTCTGGCGCTTGCCGGCGTCTGCCTGATCGTCGGTGCTTGTCTCGGCATCTACATGGGCATCAATGAGGACTTTCAGCTGGTCGCGGTTCATGCGCATGTCAACCTGGCCGGCTGGGTGTCTTTGGCGTTGTTTGGCGCGATCTACCGGCTCTATCCCGAGTTGTCGGGGCCGCGCATGGCGCGGTTCCATTTCGGGCTCAGCGCGGTGGGTGCCCTGCTGCTGCCGCCAGGGATCTATCTAGCGGAATTTCACAGGACGCCGTTGCTGGCCATCGTTGGCTCGCTGCTCTGGCTGGCGGGCGCGCTGGTTTTCTTTGCGGCGATTGCCCGGCTGACGTTTTCGCGTCGCAGTCGGGCGATGGCCGTCGCGACAGGCAAGTAAGAGCAGCCCGCCGCACGACGTGGCCCCGGGGCGGCTGACGACCGTCAGTGAAGCGATCGACCCCATCGATACTCGGCTTCCCGAGGACGTCTGGAGCCACAAACTTCCGCAAAGTGCAAACAGGCGCACGCCCGCACATGGGTGTGAGGGCCCGCAACTCGCGAGAATTTTGCCATGACACAAAGAACCGCACCCTTGAAGGACCGCGACATCATGCATAACTACGACTTCCTATGTCGTAGTTTATTCTACGGCTCACGAACGAGTGCTCTCATGCCGCATCTGCGTGCCCGCTTGTGCACCGTCGTCGTAGCGCTCACTGGAGCAGTTCTCCTTGGAGCCGCACCCGGAGCGCTCGGTGACGAGCCGGCGCCGCCGCCGCAAGTCACCGTCGCCAACCCTGTCGCTCAATCCGTGCCGCGATGGGACGAATACACCGGCCGCTTCGAACCGATTGAACAGGTCGAAGTCCGGCCGCGCGTATCCGGGGCGGTCGACTCCATACATTTTGTCGATGGCCAGCTCGTGAAGCAGGGCGACCTGCTGTTTGTGATCGACCCCCGGCCCTTCCAGATAGCGGTCGATAGCGCCAAGGCGGACGTGGCGAGGACGAAGGCGCAGTTGGCGGTTGCAACCTATGATGTTGCCCGCGCGCGCGAACTGGTCAAGACGAACGTCGTGGGACGGAGCGAGGTCGAGCATCGTGAAGCGGAGCTCGGCGTGGCCAGCGCGGAGCAACTCATTGCTGAAGCGGCCCTGCGAAATGCCGAGCTGAACCTGGAATGGACCCAGGTTCGCGCCCCGATCTCCGGCCGGGTGTCCGACCATCGGGTCGATGTGGGAAATCTCGTCCAGGGTGGCCAGGTCAATGCCTCTCTGCTGACGACGATTGTAGAACTCAGCCCGATCCACTTTGTATTCGACGCTTCGGAGGCCGACTACATCCGCTATGCGCGCCTGTCCGCCGAGGGCAAGCAGCCATCGGGCTCCAGTGATCCGGTCATGGGTAACCCGGTCATGATCCGGCTCGCAGATGAGCCGGATTGGAGCCAGAGCCGTTCAGGCTCGATAGACTTCCTGGACAACCAGCTCAACCCCCGGGGTGGCACGATCCGCGGGCGAGCGGTTGTCGAGAACAAGGACCTGTTCCTCATTCCAGGTACCTTTGCCCGACTCCGGCTCTTCGGCGGGACGATCAACGCGCTCCTCATTCCCGACGCGACCATCATGTCGGATCAGTCGAACAAGATCGTCTTTGTCGTCGATGAGAAGGGCAAGGTCGTGCAGAAAACCGTGACGCTCGGTGTGATATATCACGGCCTGCGCGTGGTTCTCGACGGGCTGACCAAGAATGACCGGGTCGTGATCGAAGGGGTTGCGAATCCGTTCGTCCGCCCGGGCGCCACGGTCGAAGCAAAGCAGACCGTCATTCACCAATCTTCCGACACCGCCACGAACTGATCAGGACGTACAGGGCACAAACCCATGCGCATGTCCCATTTCTTCATCGACCGGCCGATCTTCGCGGCAGTGATCTCCATCCTGCTGACAATCGCCGGCGCCATTGCGCAGAGATCCCTGCCGGTGGCCGAGTATCCCGAGATCGCACCTCCTACCGTCAACATCTCGACCTACTATCCGGGCGCGTCGGCGGAAGTCATCGCGGAAACCGTTGCCACGCCCATCGAGCAGAAGGTCAACGGCGTGGACGACATGCTCTATATGACCTCTCAGTCAACCGGAGACGGTAAGCTTTCTATCGACGTCGTGTTCAAGGCCGGAACCGACGTCGACAAGGCTCAGGTCCTCGTGCAGAACCGCGTTGCAATTGCGACCCCCCGCCTGCCACAGGAAGTCATCCGGCAGGGCGTCACGGTGCAGAAGGCCTCGCCCGACCTGATGATGGTCGTCCATATGATCTCGCCCGACGGGTCGCGCGATCAGAATTATATCTCGAACTATGCGACGCTGTACGTGAAGGATGCGCTTTCTCGCGTCGACGGCGTCGGCAACGTGCAGATCCTCGGCGCGCGGGACTATTCGATGCGCGTGTGGCTTGATCCGGGCAAGGTGGCGGCGCGGGGCCTCACCGCGGGCGACGTCGTCGCGGCGATCCAGGCCGCCAACATTCAGGTTGCGGCGGGCGCGATCAACCAACCGCCGACCGAGCCGCTGGGCGGGTTCCAGATCTCGGTTCAAACTCTGGGACGGCTCAGCGATCCAAAGCAGTTCGGCGACATCGTCGTACGTGCCGACGCGGACGGCGACATCCGGCTGCGCGACGTGGCCCGCGTCGAGCTCGGCGCCCAGGACTACACGATCAATACCTATCTTGATCGCGATGTCGCCACTGCGCTCCTGATCTTCCAGCGGCCCGGGTCCAACGCGCTTGCCACGGCGGCGGGCGTGAAGGCCGTGATGCAGGAAGCCAAGACCAGCTTCCCCCCGGGGCTGGACTACACGATCGTCTACAACCCGACGGAATTCATCCAGGAATCGGTGGACGAGGTGGTGCGCACCCTGTTCGAGGCCGTCGGCCTGGTCGTCCTCGTGGTGATCGTCTTCCTGCAGACCTGGCGGGCGGCCATCATCCCCGTCATCGCCATCCCGGTATCCCTGATCGGATGCTTTTTCATCATGAGCGGCGCGGGCTTGACCTTCAACTCGCTGTCCTTGTTCGGCATCGTTCTGGCGATCGGCATTGTCGTCGACGATGCGATCGTGGTCGTCGAGAATGTCGAGCGCTACCTGGAACATGGGATGAGCCCGAAGGAAGCCGCCCATCGGACGATGGACGAGGTGGGTGGGGCACTGCTCGCGATCGCCCTGGTGCTGTGCGCGGTCTTCATTCCAGTCGCCTACATTGCAGGGCGCCTTCTTCAAGCAGTTCGCGATCACAATAGCAGGCGCGACGCTCATCTCCGCATTCGTCTCATTGACGTTGTCGCCGGCGATGGCGGCCATCCTGCTCAAGCCGCATCAGGCGCGCTCGAAGCAGTCTGGCCTGATCCAACGCCTCATGCTTCCAATGCGCTGGAGCTTCGCCGGCTTCAACTGGGCTTTCGACAAGCTCAGCGCCGGTTACGGACGCCTGACGGCGCGGCTCATCCGAATGGGCATGATCCTGATCATACTCTATGCCGGATTGATCTACTTCGCGTTCGATCTGCTGAACAAGACCCCGACAGGCCTCATCCCGCAGCTGGATCGCGGCTACCTGATCGCCGTGTTCCAGCTGCCGCCTGGCGCATCTCTCGAGCGCACCGACAAAGTGCTCCGTCAAGCGGCGGACATCATTCTCAAGCGCAAGGGCGTCCTGCACGTCGATCCCTTTGTCGGCTTTGACGGCGCGACCTTTACCAACCAGACCAATACCGGCGCGATCTACGTCGTCCTGAAGCCGTTCGAGGAACGGATCAAGGAGGATCTGACAGCGGCCAAGATCCTGGCCGACGTGCGCGAGCAGCTCGCCGTCTTGACCGACGCGTTCGTGTTGGTGCTCGAGCCGCCATCCGTGCCGGGAATCGGAACTGGCGGCGGCCTCAAGGGCTATGTGCAGGATCGGGCCGGCCGCGGTCTCAGGGAGCTCGAGAATGCGACGTGGGGCGTGATCGGAGCGACGCTGGCCAATCGCGGCTTCACGCAGGCATTCACGTTGTTCAACACGCATACCCCGCAGATTTATGCCGATATCGACCGCACCAAGGCCGAACTCCTGGGCGTGCCCATCTCCCGCGTGTTCGAGGCGCTGTCCGTCTACATGGGATCGGCCTATGTCAACGACTTCAATCTTCTTGGGCGCACGTACCAGGTCAACGCCCAGGCGGACAACGAGTTTCGCCTGTCCAAACGCGATCTCGCCAATCTGAAGACGCGGAACGCATCCGGCGACATGGTGCCGATCGGATCGGTCGCCACGCTGAAGGATTCGACCGGTCCGTTCCGCGTGACTCGATACAATCTATTCCCCGCGGCGGAGCTGCAGACCAGCCTGGCCCGCGGATTCTCGTCAGGCCAGGGCATCGCGGCGGTCGAGGCGGCGGCCAAGGAAAAGCTGCCGCATGGCTTCAGCTTCGAATGGACCGAGATCGCCCTGCAGGAGAAACTGGCCGGCAACACCGCCTTCATCGCCTTTGGTCTCGCCGTGGTGTTCGTCTTTCTTTTGCTGGCGGCGCTGTACGAGAGCTGGCTGCTGCCTGCTGCGATCATCCTGATCGTGCCGATGTGCATCCTGGCCGCAATGATCGGGGTTACCTATCGGAACTTCGACCGCAACATCCTGGTGGATATCGGCCTCATCGTGCTGGTCGGCCTGGCCGCCAAGAACGCCATTCTGATCGTGGAGTTCGCCAAGCAAGCCGAGGATGGGGGACAGACGCGGTTCCAGGCTGCCGTCTCCGCCGCACGAACACGGCTACGGCCGATTCTCATGACGTCCTTTGCATTCATCTTCGGCGTCCTGCCGCTGGTGGTCGCAAGGGGTGCTGGCGCCGAAATGCGTCAATCGCTCGGCACCGCCGTTTTCGCCGGCATGATCGGCGTCACTATCTTCGGATTGCTGTTTACCCCGGCCTTCTATGTGCTCATCAGGGGGATTGCGACATGGCTCGGTCGTTTCCGCCGGCCAACTCGGCGCGAGGGCGTACTGCTCGCTTTGCCCGCGCCCGGCAAATTCCATGATGGAACGACATCTGGTCCGGAACCATCGGCGGAAACAGGCGCCGGCTAGGCGGTCGTTTCCTTCGCGACCCTCGTATTGATAAGGTCAATGATTGCTGTTCAACAACCCGGAGACTTGCATGGCTCATATCACCACAGGGGTCGAGTACGGGCTGCACTGCCTCTTTTATCTGGTCGGTCCTCTTGAGGGGAAGCAGTCGGCAAGTGCGCGCGACCTCGCCGAACTTCAGGGCGTGCCGGTCGAGTACGTCGCGAAACTCTTCACCAAGCTGAAGAAAGCAGGGTTGGTGCTGGCGTCTGAAGGAGTCGGCGGCGGGTTTCGGCTTGCTCGCCCAGCGGAGTCGATCACGGTGCTCGAAGTCGTAGAAGCGATTGAAGGCAAGAAGCCGCTTTTCGATTGTCAGGAGATCCGCGGTCGATGTGCCGTCTTCAATGGTCGGCCACCGACATGGGCGACGCGGGGAACCTGTTCGATCCACGCGGTCATGCTTGAGGCCGAGGCGCAGATGCGAAAGGTGTTGGCATCGTACAGCCTAGCCGATATCGCCAATTCATTAACCTGCAAAGCTCCGGCGAACTACAGTCGCGAAGTGGCTAAATGGCTGAATGGATGACAGTCCGACGTCGGGCAAGGCAAGAAGGCGTGCTCGCGACCTGCGATCGGCGACCTGCTAGTCAGCGCCAGTACTGCTTGGCGACGACGCCGATCGAATTCGGTCTGTGATGACCTTCGTGCACAACAAGGATACCTGCGCCATCTCACCCATTGACCTCCCGCCAATCCCTACCTAACTACGATATATATAGTCGGAGTTAATCATGGCACAGTCCGGAGCTGACACAGCAGTCGATTTCCCAAGGAGCTCTAGATGGTAGAACACCGCGGCCAAGCTTCCCTTCTCGCGCCTCGTCCATCCCTGAAACGCGGGACTGCCGACACAACCGAGACAGTGCACGATATCGTCGGCTGGCTTTCGGGTTCAGACTCCTACGAATTGGACGAGGCCGGTCTGGTTGCAGCCCTGGGCGGGCGGCTAAGAGCGGCAGGCCTACCACTCGACAGGCTAACCTTGCACATCAGGATGCCGCACCCGGAATTTTGCGGTCGAACGGTCGCCTGGGCACCAGGCGAATCCGTGGAAGTCTATGAACGTGCTCACGGCTCATTGGAATCGGTCGATTTTGCCGGCAGTCCGTTGCGCGTCGTGATGGAAACGTGCCGCCCGCTGCATGTCCGCTTGGACACCGAAGAAGGCAGAAAATGGACGCATATTGACGTCTACCAGGGACGGGGGCTGGTCGAGCATTTCATTGTATCACTCGGCAACAGAGAAGGACCAAGTGCCGCCACCTTCTGTACCGCCGACCCGAAAGGCTTTTCGGCGGCCGACTGTGACGTAATGACGGCGATAGTCCCGGCCCTCCGCGGTGCCTGCGAGATCCGCATCTTGCGCCAAGTCGAACGCATGCTGCTGAATACCTACATCGGCTCCAGCACTGCGCGGCGCCTTCTCGCTGGCGAGGTCAGGCGTGGCCATGTGGAAACGATAGAGGTTGCGCTGATGCTGTGCGACCTGCGCGGGTTCACGGAGCTCTCGAATCGCCTGCCCAGCCAGCGCATCATGCAGGTTCTGGATGTCTACTTCGATCATGTCGTGCCAGCCATAACCGAGGCTGGCGGGGAGGTTCTCAAATTCATGGGTGACGGCGTGCTTGCGTACTTCCGCGGCGATGATGCACGGAATGCCGCGGCTTCGGCTCTTCGCGCCGCCGTGACATCGATAGAAAACTTAGCGTGCATCGATCTTCCGGATGCCAAGCTCGTGGCTGGAGTTGCACTTCACTATGGAGAGGTCAGCTACGGCAACATAGGCGCCATCCATCGGCTTGATTTCACCATCATTGGCCGGGACGTCAATCTCGTCAGTCGAATTCAGGATGTATGCGCAGCCGTCGATCAACCGATTCTCCTATCGAAGAAATTCGCCAGCCTCCTGCATGGCGTACAGACGGAATCCATCGGGTATCATGACCTGAAGGGGTTTGATGAACCCGTCGAGCTATACGCTCTTCGGCGGCAGTTTCATTGCATGCGCGAGCGCCGCGAACCTGGCCTTCTGACGGCCAGCCACTGAGCAGCCAGAACGTTCTTGGCTGTGTGAAAACCATTCGAGCGGTCGACGGGGCGCAGAGGGCGTTGAGGCGGTCATGACTTCGCCGTCTCAAGCTCCAACAGGAGCTGCTTTGCCGCCACCAGATCGGCCGTCCCGGATCCTTCCTCGAACCGGCCGTAGGTAAAGGCGAGAAGGTCGATCGCCGGCTGAATACGCCCGTTCCGATGCCATAGCTGCGCGAGGCTGATCGCCGCCTTCAGTTCCCACGACAAAGCCTTCTGTTCCCTGGCGCATGCGTATGCCTGCGAGAACAATGTCTCGGCCTCTCCGAGAGCGGCGCTGGAACCATCCAGAACGAGCAAATCGCCCTTGATCCGAAGAATCGAGGAGGTACACCAGGCTTCATCGGTGGTGGTGAGCCAATCGAAGGCTTCCTCGATGATGGCGAGCCCCTTCGAGACCTGGCCGGCCCACCCCAGGCTCTGCGCGAGCTCGGCGAGATAGGCGATGTAAGACGGCCGGTAGTGCATGGTGCGGAACTCCTCCAACGCACCGCGCACCAGGCCGATGCCCTCCTCGAGCCTTCCGGACCGGTTGCGCAGAACACCCCTGAGACCCTTGGCGAGCGCACCCCACAGCGCAAGCTTGTGGCGCGTTGAATGCTCGTCCAGCGTGGCGACGGCCGCCTCCGCTCCCGTCAGATCTCCGGACCAGATCGAGACCGGGCACACCGCCACAGCCAGCGCATAGCAATAGGTGTTTGGATGATCGCGCTCCGCCGCTTCCTCGAGCGCTTCCCGGGCGGCGCGCATCCCCTGATCTGGAAAGCCCATTTGCCACAGAACCCGCGCCAGCGTTCCTCGCGTCGCGACGCGCTGATCCAGCTGGAACCGGGCGATATGAGCCTTCGATGTCGCGACGTCATAGCGGTCCAGCACCGTTTCGAGACATCGCCTCGCTTCCACGAACTCGCCCAGCTGAAGGTGGGTGACGCCGATCTGCCGATCGGCGATCGCGATTTCCTCGGGCGCGCCCCTCGATACGGCGATCGTGCGATAACGGCGTGTCAGCGCGAGCGCCGACGTGAAATCGCAGGAAAACGTCCGATAGGTCCAAAGCCGCCACAATGCGCTCAACTGCCGTTCGGTATCGTCGCTGTCTTGCGGAGATTTGGACCAGGCGGCCGTCGAAAAGGCCGATCGCGCGGTCGTGAAGAAGAGGCAGGTCCCAAATCCAGCGTCGAGCTTGATGGTCGCCCACTGATCGGCCGATCCCGGCTCAATGGAACCAAGAGCCCGCTGGATGCGCTCGCGCGCTTCGGCGAGCAGCGACAGTTCGAGCCAGAGCGGCGTCGCAGATACAGTCAGCGCCACCCCGATCGACGCATCTCCGCCAGGTGAGAAGGCCCAGTCCAGGGCGGTACGCACTTCATCCAGAATCAAGTGATGCGTCTCGGCACCCCCCGCCTGCTGCAAGCCCACCGGCTGCAAGCCCCATTCGGCTTCGACCCCTTCCAGCAGGTCGCGATGGTACTCGGCGTGACGGCGGCAAAGCCGTTGGGTTTCCCCGGATTCGGCGAGCCTCTCGCGCGCATAAAGTCGTGTGAATTCGAACAGCCGGAAGAGCGGGTCGTCTCCGCGGACATCCACAGTCACAAGCGATTTTCCAACCAGGTTCGCAACGGTGTCCACGATATCCGGTTCCGAATTCTCGTGTCCCGCCACGCCGGTCGCCGCCGCGAGCGGAAAGGCTCCAGCAAAGATGCTGAGGCGCTGAAGGACCGTGCGCTCGAGCTCCGTCAGTCCGTCGTAGCTCCAATCAAGTGTCGCTTCCATGGTCCGGTGCCGCGGCTCCTCGGGCCGGCGCCGGCTCGGGAGCCGCAGCCGATCCTCCAGGTTCGCTGCAATGCTGCGAATTCCCAACGTATCGACACGCGCGGCGGCGAACTCGATCGCAAGCGGAACGCCGTCGAGCTTCGCGCAGATGTCGGCAACGAACGGCGCGATCTCGTCGGTCAGCTCGAAACCCGCGAGGTTCGCGGCCGCGCGTTCGACGAACAGCTGAATGGCCGGATATGTGAGGGCCTCAGCGGCCGCGACCCGGCTCGGCGGAAAATCGAGCGGCTGAAGGCGGAGCACATGCTCGCCGCCGGCGCGCAGCGGCTCGCGGCTGGTGGCGAGAACATCAACGCCTGGTGCACGGCGCCGGATCTGGCCGGCCAGCTGAGCCGCCGCATCGATGACGCGCTCGCAATTATCAAGCACGACCAGCATGTGGCTTTCGACGATGGCCCCGAGCAAGCCGGACAGCAGATCCTCGCCGTGTATCTCTCGCCCAAGGACCATCGCCAGCACCGCCGGAACGAGACCAGGATCGGAAAGCGGGGCAAGATCGACCAGCCAGACGCCATTTTCGTAGACAGGCAACAGTCGTTCCGCGGCCGCGAGAGCGACGCTGGTAGTTCCAACGCCACCAGTCCCAACGATCGTCACCAAGTGCTGCCGCGGCAGATTCCGCACAAGCTTTTCGATGACCTCCTCACGTCCAACAAGCCTCGGCATCATGCTCGGCAGATTATGCTTATGCTTCGGCGGTGACCTCGGCGAGGCGCCGGCGCCCTCTGTCGATGCGATCGGAGCTACGAACTGGTAGCCACGCCCGGCAACCGTCTGAATATACCGGTTGCCGTCCTGGCCTTCGCCCAGCAACCGCCGCAACATAGCAATATGGACCTTGAGGTTTGATTCCTCGACGATCGTATCCGGCCACACCCGCGCCATCAGCTCGTCCTTGCCGACCAACTCGCCGGCATGCTCGACAAGCACGATCAGGATTTCCATAGCCCGGCTGCCGATGCGGAGAGCCTTCTCTCCCGCGAGCAACAACCGCTGGTCTGGATGGAGGTGAAATGGTCCGAATGAGATCACGCGCTCAACTGAAGCGGCGGACAAGTCAGTCTCCTTCAGTGCATGTATAGATTATGACAGGTAGAACGACCTGTCTAAGTGCGCCGCGTAGAAAAAGCTAGGTCGCCTGCAACCGGAGGCCCCAAATGACTGTCAAAAAACTGTAACTGAGATTCCGAAGCAATTTGCCTATGCCGATCCAGATCTATTTTCGATCTCGATCCTTCAATTCTTCGGCGGGAGCAGCGGACCTTGTCCCATACCGATGAAGATCGGCCTTGCACCCAGAAGCCGACATTGTCGATGCCATAGCAATGCACGGCACCTTCGTCATTGAGGGCCGCCAACCGGATCCCTCCGCGGCCGATTTACGTTCTTCGCGCCCAAACGCCCACCTCACCGCGGCCGACTATGACGCTGCGGTTTGCCGCCATTTCCTCGACTATCCGGTCGAAGAGCGTTTCGATTTGGAGTTCGTCCGCGGTTGCCACACCGAGTCGCACGATGTCGTCGGCGACAATCATGGCTTGATCGGCATCCAAATGTATTTCGTCCAATGCGCTTGCGCCGCCAACGATTGCGTGCAGGCGCATGGTTGGTGCCGGGAGGCCGGCATCTTGAAACATCGAATACAACTTGGTCCCGATGCTCACATCGACGCCGCTTCGGCGATAGGTTTCACTAAGCCACCGACAGGCCAGGTCATAGGTCGGGGCTGGCGGGTATGAGCGCATCAGATCTCGTTCGGGCTCATGAAACACCACAATGCCACCGGGCCGTATCAAGCCGGCGATCTTCCGTAGCAAAACAACGGGGTCGGGCTGGAAGCACATGACATAGCGCCCGATCACGGCGTCGAAGAGATCGTGGAATTCCATTGTGGCCAGGTCGCCCTCGCGGAACGTGACGTTGGAAAGTGACTTTTCCTTGGCGCGAGCCTGCGCCTTCTCCAGGGCTGCCGCCGCTCGATCGACGCCGACCACCTGTCCCGTCGTACCGACAAGCGTTGCCGCCAGAAAAGCGACATCACCCGCACCGCAGCCGATATCCAGCACCCGCATGCCAGCACCGATGCCCGCCTCGACCAGGAATTGACGGGTCATTGGATCCACGAGCTTCGCTTGCAAACGTAGGCGCTCCAGTTCTCTGTCCGAGTGACCGAGAACATATTCCGCTGCTTCGCGCTCTGGCTTGGCCATGCACGCACCTATGGGTGTCAGGCTGGGAACATCAATATTGCGGCCCCAAATTCTAGTCAGCAAGCACAATCCCGACTCAAGCAGGTCGGCAATGTCCGCTATCCGCAAGACCGTGGTAGAGCGTTGCTGCCATGCGGCCCGTCTCGAGCACGACCCGCTGACAGCATGGTGCTCGCGCCAGCGCCGCCGCAATCACCTCAGGCAGGGTCGTTGCGATATTTGGTCCCCAAACCGCCGCGAGCCAGGCGAACGCGTCTGGACAGCTCCATCGCCAGGGACCACATAGACAGCGGAGGCAGCGAAGCACGAGTGATCGCGCCCGCGCCGATCCCATCTCGCCCGGAGGATCACCATGAGTGAAAATACAAAACAAACGTCTGGTCTCGATCTCGCCGCCGGCATTGCGATCACCGATATTGCCGACGGTGGGATGTTGCAGGGCCACGTCGGCGAAGAGTCGGTGCTGCTGGCGCGGCGGGGCGACGAGTTCTTCGCCGTCGGCGCGACCTGCACTCACTACCACGGACCGCTGGCGGAAGGCCTGATGGTCGGCGACACCGTCCGCTGTCCCTGGCACCATGCCTGCTTCAGCCTTCGCACGGGCGAGGCGGTGCGGGCA
>Ga0111539_10003188_pt1 | contig 21704 bp, 15 predicted proteins | sample RhiMethybrSRZTD1_FD_79667 | JGI IMG/M metagenome (GOLD analysis project Ga0111539, IMG submission 79667) | Populus rhizosphere microbial communities from Tennessee, USA - Rhizosphere MetaG P. TD hybrid SRZTD1 (version 2) (version 2) | ecosystem: Host-associated > Plants > Roots > Rhizosphere >...
GCGAATCAATGTCGCTTGTTGCTTGGGATCAGTTGCAAGATTGTTGAGTTCGTATGGATCGCTTCGAACATCGTATAATTCTTCTGCAGGTTTATTTGGTACAAACCATTTCATTTGAACTTCATTCAATTCACCCTTGTCCCTCATCGCAAGCATTTCCTTCATCATATCCTGCTGAAGCCTGAATTCAACGTTTTGATATAGTGGAAGCTCTGGACGAAAATTTCTAATGTATTTATATTGAGTATCACGGACTGCTCTTACTCTTTCATATTCAGAGTCCATCCGGTCACGAGCCGCATAGATGTATTGATGGGGTTTATCATCTTTGTATTTACCCAGGAATGCTTTGCCCTGCATATAAGAAGGAGGTTTAATTCCAGCCAACGACAACACTGTTGGTGCAAAGTCGATCGAACTGATAAGGCGAGCTTCTCTTTTACCCGCATCCTTCTTTCCAGGGAACCGTATGACGAGTGGAACATGCAGGCCCCGATCATACAATTCACGTTTAAAGAACGGCAATCCATCGCCGTGATCGCTCCAGAAAAAAATGATCGTATTGTCGGTGAGCTTGTCTTCTTCGAGTTGATGAAGGAGTCCACCAACAAGGCTATCAAGGTCTGCCACGTTGCTGAGAAATCTTGCGACGTCGTTTCTAACTGTTTTTGTATCGGGATAGAACGGAGGAAGTTTCACATTGGCAGGATCGACATGCATGGGGTGTTTTTTCCGAAACCATACCTGGGATTCGTGTGTCACCATAATATTAAAGACAGCAAAGAAAGGCTGACCTTCTTTTCTGTTCCGCCATGTCGCTTTATCGCTGACTTCATCCCAGACTGTCGGAGGTGCTTCAAATTGATAATCTGTCTTGGAATTATTCGTACAATAATATCCTTTTGCGCGAAGGAATTCTGGGAAGGCCTTGATTTCGGCTGGTGGTACAATTGAGTAAGCTTGTGGCAAGCCAGTTTTCTCAGGAAAAGTATTGAGCAACGTTCGCATGTTATGTCCACCTGCTGTTACCTGGTTCACCCCTGTGATGATTGCGCATCGGCTGGGAGCGCATACACCGGCGGTGGTAAATACATTGTCGTATGTTATGCCTTCGCGGGATAGGCGTGATAAGTTCGGTGTGGCTACTGAATTATCTCCGTAGAATTCAAAGTGGGGGCTGAGGTCCTCGCAACTTATCCAAAGGATGTTCGGGGGTTGTGAGGAGGATTGTGCGTAAGCGAGTATAGTGCAATTGCAGAAAACAATTGCCAAAATACTGAATAGCCGGATGCGTGTAGTCATTGTAGTTTTGTACTTGACGTCAAGTGTGCGTTTGCGTGTGAGTGTGGGCATGGGTGTGTTAACCGCAAAGGCGCCATGGCCCGCCTACGCGAAACGCTTCGGACGGGCAGGCGCAAAGATTTCGCAAAGAGGCTCCTACTTCACTTCGTGAGTAAACATTTGTTCATAATGAGGCGAGGGCATGAAGATGCCGCCACTTTCGTCGTAGAATGATTGATCGGTATTATAGACTCCTTGTTTTGTTTGCGTCCAGGTTCCGTTCGCTCGCGGATGGTAGGTCATCATGGTATTCCAATTCTTATAATACTGATGACCGTTTGTTTCCTGAAGTCCGATACCAATGTTTGAAAAAGGCGCAAGTCGGGCAGCAATATTTTTATTCCAGTCAACCAGGATCGGGTTTACGGTAAGATCCGCACAGAAGCATGTCACTTTCTTTTCGTGTGCAAGCTGCGTGATCCGCATGGTTTCGCTTAGCGTTTTCGCAATAGCTTTCACCGCTATAGCTGAGTACCCTTGTTCAATACGCTTGGAGGCATCGGCAACAGTATGTGCACTTTCATCAGCTGCAATCGTGACACCGAGATCTCCAACAAATACGTCATTCCGTTCTCCGAATGGCTCTTCTACAACCGCGATCTGATCAAAAGCGCCAATCTTCTTCGCATGGTCAAGGAACCGCTGCAACGTGCTCTTCTCATCGTACCGTTCGTTGGCATCAAAGTAGTAAGGGATCTTTCCATTCTTGGTATACGGCGTCTCATAATGACCGATCGCGGAATGCACCGCCGTCAGAAACTCGATATCCTTCTCGAGCATTTCTTTTTGAGTGCCTGCAGATCCGGTCTTTAACTTCATGATAAAGTATCCTTCGTCTGCTGCCGCTTTGATCTTCCTTACATCTGCGCCGACGCTGAATGACGGCATGCTTGCGACCTTACTGTGTCTGAACGACAATCCTGGTTTCAACTGTGCTGGTATCAGATCATCGAAGCGCGTGATTTTGTTTTCGGCCGCATACAGCAACCATGCAGCATTATCGACACACACCAAAGAGTTTAATGCAAAAGTCTTGCGAAGATCGGGATTGCCTGTGATCTTCTTTCCATATTCGTAAACTTCTGGCAGTAGTTGATCGAGTAACTCCAATGGATTTGTAAAAGAGTTTCCCTTCATCATTTGCAACGCACGTTCACTCATGGCATACATTAACGCATTGCCTCCATTTGCCGAGTGGGCGGCGAAAACTTTTGAATCAGACCAAAGAATTCCCTGTCCGCCAATGCCAACCTTATGGATACCCGATTCGGCTTCAAGGTAGGCAGCGGTCTGCCAACCCTCAGATATCACACTGCCTTTGAATCGATATGGATAAAGTGGCTCGCGTTCAAAGTTTGAGTCGACATTTTTTATCTTGATTGGTGATAATGTTTTCATCTCCTTGCCTAAAGTCTGGTTGTAGTATAAAGGTCCGACTGTACACGCCATTCCAAGCACCGCCGTGTCCCTGATAAACTGGCGGCGGCCGATCTTCCCCGTATTAGATGGCAAGCTCATAACAAATTACTTACTGTGGAATGTTATTTAAAGTGTACCACGCTTCTGAAGACCACAGAGACTCACCCTTCGCATTCCTAAGTTCATCAGGTAGCCGAAAATAAACAACGCGTTCCTTTTTTAATCCTGGAATCTCAAGATATACTCTCTTCCGGTCGTTGGAGATTGTAATAGCATTGATCTTCAAGTTTTCAAGATCCATTTTCGGACCACCGTAATTTTGAGTAGGAAGATACCACCATTGCTGGACAATAAAATAGGATCGCTTCAAATCTCTTTGCTCAAGGGGCATGGTGAACTCAATTTCGAAACCCTTCGGCTTTGCCCGTATGGCTAGCATTTCAAAAGTTGATTTTCCATTGTACTTCATCCTTTGAAGCCCGTACTGTCGTTCCTTCCAGGTCCAGCCTCCTACCATTCCAACTTCACCTATATACAGCGCACTATCGGGTCCCCAGCAAAGACGATTTACGCCTGCTTCAAGACCTTGTGTAAACCTGAAGACGGCGCCTTGATATTCATCATTGACCTTTTCGAGGAAATCTCTTTGAATTCCTCCGTATGTAACATCGCCATGGATCAGTTGACCTTTGTATGGTCCGTCCTGCATCAAAACGGGCTCTGAAGGCGAGTTGGCAATTTCATTTTCAGGAAGGTAGATGGCGGGAGCAGCCACGGGCGTCGTGGTTGGAAGTGAATCGGGAAGTCCCCAGCGCATGCCATGATATTCTCCTTGCTTCACATGTATGAGCTTGTTTGCCGGCGTCCATTCGCCCTGGTTGTCAGCAACAAACAATTCATTGTCTGGCCCTACACCGATGCCATTCGGTGTTCGCAGTCCGAAATTTATCCACTCATACGTTCCGTCGCGAGCGATCTTTATGGCTCTGCCACGGTCCGGCTGCTGCTTTTCGCCTGACATCAAGCGCATCGCCATTGAAAGCGTCGCATAAAAGTATCCGCCCTTATAGACAAGGCCGAAAGCGAATTCATGAAAGTCCGCGGTCACACCCCAGCTATTGCATACGGCTTCATAGACGTCAGTCACATCATCACCGTCAATATCAACAAGCCGTGTAAGCTCCTGTTTTTGCAAAACATAGATTTCGCCGTCAACCACTTCAATGCCCAAAGGCTCAGCCAAGCCGGAGGCCATTCGTTTCACCACAACTTTTGTACTGTCACCACTTTGAACATTACTCAAAGCGTACACCGAGCCCGTTTCGTCCCATGTTGTCACCAACAAGCGGCCATCGGGAAGGAATGCCAATCCACCAACGCGCGGCTGAAAATCCTTTCTGTGAAGAGTATTGACGGTGTAGCTTGGATGAAGTCCCTCCAGTGGCGCGCCGAAGCCCGGCCTGACGTTCTGTTCAGATTCAGCCGTGCTGGTTTGAACAGGAATTCCACGGCCAGGATCAGTGTTGAGTGAAAGAATATAGTCAATCATGACACGTATCTCATTCTCCGCGAGAGTTGAATGCGTATTCATGGCAACAGTTCCCCAAACACCAGAACCTCCCTCTCTAACCTTACGAACAAGGTATTGAATAGCAGTCTTCTCCTTTGGATATTTTTTGGAAATGTCAACAAATGATGGTCCCACCGTTGCACGATCGGTTTCGTGACAAGTGAGGCAATCGCTCTTTTCGACAAAGTATCGTCCACGATGATCATATTCTGCTTCATTCTGTGGTGGGAATGATGCAGCCAAGTAATTAAAAAATTGAACTGATCTTGTTTCACCATTTAGTGTCAGGGAGAATACGCTATCAGGTGAGATCAAAGAGACTGATACATCCTGCGGAACACCGCTAGTAGTGAATATTCTTTCGAAGCCAGGTTTTCCGTTTTTGTGGCGCACAAACTCAGGGCGTTCTTCTATAGTGATAGTGTCCGCGCCGAGCACCATCAGATACTTCAGTTCAATTTGTCCATTGTGAAAAGAATAGCCTTTGCTGATGGTCCTGGAAGAAGCCGGTTTGCCACCTATCAATGCTGCCCACTGAAAATGGTGGAGGCTATCAGTAAAATAGGATTTACCCCAGGAGGTGGGTTGTACGTTCTTTTTGTCCGTGTAATTGGCGCCTTCAAGCGTTACTCCACCCTTCCATACCTTGTAGATGATACATCGCTCGAGATCGTATGCTGCATAACATGCGGAATCCAATGCAAGCGTAAGCATCCTCGGTCGTTTGTCTAACACGGAACGAAATGCCCAGGGATCGGCTGGACGATTGTACACACTTGGCTGCTTGTCAGTGCACGACGCACTAACAAAGGCACCAATTAATACGATGCCGAGGTGATAACAAATCAGAAATAAACAATCCTTGAATCTATTAAATTCTTTACGCGGTATAATAAACATCCTAAGTTGATCTCATCACAATATCACCAATTTAAGAATGAAATCAGGGTTATTTCCGTACCCGGACTTATTATTATTTAAAGTGATCCGTTCTCTACTTCGTGATCAGATCAAGACATTGTTGTAGCAGAGTGTGCGTTCTTCCCGGATGGATCACCTAGTCGTGCGGAGTAACTTTGAGATTGAATAATGGAATATCAATGAGAATCGAAAGATTGAATACTGTCTCAGGTTTTACTACCCTGAATTCTGTTTGTCCTTCAAAAACAAGCTTTGGTGTACGCCGGACCCCGGCACAAATTGACAGCGGCAGTCTGGGTAGTGCATAGATCACCTGGGCCGATGGAGAAATAATACTTTCAAGCCGAACTTCCTGCTTAAGCGTATCAGTAGCACTGTTGTTAAGTCTGTACGCCACGAGCGACCCTACGTCGATCACAGAGATAAATAGCGAAACTGCTCCACTGTTTCCTTTATTGAGTCCCCAACTTGAAGCAACACCGAGGGGAGCATAGACATTCCGTCCGTATAAACCGTCCTTGAAGTCCCACGCATATCCTACATAAGCATTAATACCAATGCTGAACTTCGATTTCTGTTTAACGGAAAAACTTCCCGGTGGCAAGGTTGCGGCGTCCAGCGCGGCTTTCACCTCATCTGAATTTTGGGCGGAGGCGATGTTGGCTCCGAATGAGAGGTACTTAACCAGCTTTGCTTTTGAATCAGTATCATTAATGATGTTGTTTTGTTCGACAAAACGAATGACGTCGTTGAAAATGCCAGTGTAATTTCTCTGATGGATATCTATGACGAGGTTTGCAGTGATGTCGAGGTTAGCGAGCACCTTACTTACATCGTCTGGAAAAGTCTTATGGCCAAGAACAACCGACAACCCCTTAACTATACGCGAAACGGCCACGGTCGAGCCAGATACAAACGATCCATAACTGCTCGCTTCCACCGGTAGACCCTGATCAAGATGTTTCTTTATTGCCGAATATCCAAAGTTCACGTTGTCGAGCGATGAGAGCAGTCCATAAAATTCCGTGCGTTTAACTAGGATTGCCTGGAAAATTTTTTCAAGGGAAGCTTCGCTGATTTTCAAGTGCTGTGGTTTGAAGCACTCCATTACATTATATCTTTCATACCCGAGGCCCAAAAAAACAATTAACAGTTGCTCATTGGCGAAGAGCTCTTTTAGCTGAACTTCATTGATGAAGAGTCCACTTGTGGCTCTCAGCATGTCCATTAGTATATAACAAAGTTTAAAATAACCTCCAAGGTCATCATTACCATCGCTCACACAAAAGGTTTCATCCGTGACTACTGTACCCAGGATTGATATAATATTGTTACCATTTAGTATCCCTTGGGCTACCAGCATAGATACCGCTGCGGGTCGTGTAGCTGCCGCATTCTTAATTTTCTCGATTCTCTCATTATGGTTTTTACATTTCGCTTGTTCCGAACCTGTTAATTTGGAACAGTCAAGGCTATCCATATCACGAAGGGCAAGTACATTCGACGGTCCATTGAGAAGGTCTTTGCCAAATGCATCTCTCAATTCCTGGAGCAACGTGAGAATATTGTGATTCTCTATTTCTTCAAGGATCTCAAACGTCTGTGGGAATAAGGTCGTCAGCTCAGGGTATTTCTTAAACTCCTCTTTCATTTTGTCAAAGAATGCCATGGATAATTCCTGCTTTCCTCTTTCGATGAGAAACTTTGCAAGTCCATCCGCAAAATTGGTAACGTTCAACCCGAACAGCCCTGACCCAGCTCCGGTTGCTACTCCAACATCACTCGACTCTTCCGTCATAGCGGCCATACGCCGTGGAAGGACCTTACTTAACTTCAAGAACGGGTTTGCAAGAATTATCGAATCAATTTCACGCCTTGTAGCGGCCGGTTTGTTGGCATAATAACCGATAATTTTGACCACGTCTTCTACCTGGTCCCCACTAACAACCGTAGTCGCATCAGTAAAAACAAGACCGGTTTGGCCATAGCAGACAGCAACAAGCATAACCGCCCAAGCTGTGAAAATTATGACTGATAACTTTTTCATATTCAAGAGGGTTTGAGTTTTAAGGCGGCAGCAGTTTTTTGAATGGGCAACACAAGGGTGAACTGCTTGTTTTTCCCTGTGATCATTCCAACCAGGTTGCCGTCGCTGTCGAAAACAGATCCACCGGAGTCACCATGATCGGTAACGGGACGGCATTCTTTCGTAGGTCGGTCGCCGACAAGGATCACTTCATCGAAAACTAAAACCCGTCCAAAGTTGTACTTGATACCCATCTTATTCTTGATCACGTCGATGATGAATGCTTCAGTAACTGTTTTACTCACATTACCTTTCGCGCAAACTTGTAGTTTCAGCCGGTCTTCCGGTTTTATTTCACGAAATGCTTTGAAGAATTCGACCTGGTTGTTGCTCATGAACGTATCTGGGTCGTTCAGTTCGATGCAGGCAAAATCATTTTGCTTATCCATCTTGCCGTACGTCCATCTTCCAACTAACGCCTGGTCATACGTCACTTTTTCTCTGCTGGAATCGATGTCGAATTGAGGATTTTCCAGGTCTCCCTCTGTCATGACGTGACAATTGGTTATCAGGCAAATCGAATCATTCTCGTCTTTCATGACGCAGCAACCAGATCCACGGAAATCAGGCGATGCGCTATTAGCCAATTCGCCTTCCATGCCTCCGGTCACCGTCCCGAACTCAAATTCCGGTATGATCTCTGTCGGAACAATTGTCACTCTCCCGCTCGGGAACCTTACACTGAGACAGTTAGGGATCCCGTCAGCATTCGAATCATTAAGATAGATCGCTACTACTGGTTTGCGTTCTCCATTGATAACAGCAACTGAATCATCGAGGAACGCAATATTGGGAAACTTGTTCTTGAGCACAGTTTCATTTTGAGTGATAGCAAGTATGATTTCGTCGGATTCGGTATAGTTAATCAGCTCGTCTACTTGTGTAATTGTCTGGGCTTCATCGACGTGATTCAGTTTCCGCTTCAGGTCTTTTGCCTCCATCAGGTTGTCGATGAGGTCGTGAAAAAATTTTGAACCGAAGCTGAGAAAGAATCCTGTCGTAATAACTCCAAAGAGAAAACGGAATGAAAACGTCAACTCGGGGTTAAAATGAAGTGCGTCCTTCAGAAGGCCTTCCTCCCACGAAGACATCCAATCGCCCCCGGCGATCAGCATTTCAACCATGTCGGCCTGGAACATAAATGCCACTACAGTCCCCGCCAAAAAACTTAGCAACGTTATCTCTTTCCCTTTTTCTTCCTCAGGACTTCCTTCGTCGATATTCGACAGAGGGTTCATGGAGGAAGAAATATTCCTTGAGCCAATATGGTATAGGTAATTGATCTTCTTAGCCATGGTACTACGATTTGCCTGTTTGGACTCCAATGGCTCGCGAAAAAGTTTCAAAGAGAGTACACTGAGCGCTATTACAAGAATTACTATAAACACGAGTGCTAACAGAAGATAGTACCAGCGGTAGTCGAATGAGAAGAAAGAAAACGCCGATACAAGAAAAAAATAACCGGAGAGAATCGTTAGAAGTAATTGGCATTGTGTGGGATATTTCCGGATAAGACTGACTGCCTTCTCGGTGATCACACTCAGGATAAAAAGTGCAATGAGGGCACCGATCAACTTGTCGAGGAAATCCGCATCATTTGCCATGGGCGAAGAGGGTTTGAGGTGAAAGGAAAATCTCAGTACGTATTGTCCATCCGTCTGACCACAATGGTCCGGCTACATTCACTTAATGCACGAACATTAGAAATGTAAACCTGCTTGATCCGTAAAATCTTCGATTCTGCTGGTTAGAAAATCAATAACATACGATAAGTAAAAAGCCCACCTTTCGGCATATCCGCCGAAATGATGGGCTCCATAAATACGTATCGAATTTAAAGACCGGCAGAGACATTTACAAGGTTCTGGTCGACACTAAACCAGTTACACTCCCCATTTCCTGGGAGGAGTCGTTAATCGTCATTGCTCACTGTTCATTGCTCTTGCCAATGGCGTACCCCGACTTTTGAAGCACAGAGGAATCGGGCGTGCCACTTAACTTGATTTATTGGAGTTGGCGTGACTGCGACTCATCGTGCGCAACCACAGAGGACTCCGAGGAGTCGTTAATCGTAAGTTATTGCTCACTGTTCATTGCTCATTGCTCATTGCTCATCGCTCATTGCCAATGTAGTACCCCGACTTTAAGCGCAAAAACCGCAAAAGAATGCACGCAAAACACGCAAAAAAAAAACGATAGACACGACCTTTTGATCATTCTTTATTCTTCATTCTTCATTCTTCATTCCTCATTGCTCACTGCTAATTGCTCACTGCTGACTGCTCCTAGGGCCAGTTCAGGTGTTTGCGAAGAAATCTGAAGGTACCGTCCTGGCGCATCGAGTGACCACCGTTGAAAACTTGAATATCCGTTTTGTCTTCAAGATTGAACTTATCGTAAACATATTTCACTTTCCCATACTCATAAAAAACCCATTCATCTGGCTGGACAAGGTCGTCATGACCACGCTCAACCATAAAAGGTCTTGGAAGAATAAGGTAGGCCATCTCCGCATAACTGAATGTGCTTCCCATATTAAAGTACGGCATTTCCCATTCAAACGTGCTCATAAAACTAACCTTGTTGTGTGTATCCACAACCTTTCGTGACCAGTCGCCAAAATCGCCGGAACATATAGAAAGACAATAGCCTTCCAACACTGCCGGTACACGCATTGCTGTTTCACCGCCGTAACTCAACCCATAAAAAGCAATTCTCGACTTATCAACAAATGGCAATGAACCTAGCCATCGAAGAGCTTGATCGTGCTGTGAAACGATGAAAGAGAATAAAGTCTTCTTCATGGTGTTCGCCTTCCGATCAAGGAAACGATAACGATCTTCACCTCTATAGGGATTTTGAGGAGCATAGACAATAAAACCCTGGTCAGCAAGTTTTGCGGCAACGTCGTTATAATAGGTCTTGTTACCCTCAACGATGTCGCGAGCCACGCTATTCCGGCCGTGTTGACATACTACCACCGGACGCTGTTCACCGGGTTTAAGATCTTTCGGAATCAGTAAAACGCCTGTTGCAAAGAGATCCTGATACACGTCCATTACAACTTCATATCCCGTCCATCGTTCCTTGTCAAAAATCTTCCTGGTTTGCGGATTCGGCGGCAACAATGCATCGTCAAAACTTCCGAGAATTTCCTCCCTAAAATATTTCCGGTATTCCTTTCCCTTTTCAATAAAATGATCAGGCGAATAGTACGGATGATGAGCCTTTGTACTCCATGATCTTTTTTCAAACTCCGGCATCACACTGTAAAGAAAAAATTTGTTTCGCTCGTTGTCTGAGTCGCGAAGGAGCCACTGCACGTGATCCTCAATCTCCTTGACCTGTCGTACTTGTCGCGCTTGAGAGTCAAATGTCTTGCGCCGGTCTTGCGGCACATCATTCGATATTTTCAAAGTCGAATTATAACCAAGCGACTGTGTAAACTTTTCTAATGCAGATGCAGATCCAAAACTCACCGCAGCATTCTTTGGGCCGCTGATAAGTTGCTTTGGTTGGAACCCGGGTTTTAATAAGGCCTCGATGCGGTTGTATTCTGCATTCACAGATTCAAAGGGAGGAGTTTGAATGTGGCCCTTGTATCCCGTAAACGGCCAACCTCCAACCTCAGCTTGCTTTTCGAGTGATTCAATCCGCTCATTAATTTCAGGCACCGAACTGTATTCAATTACCAATGAACGTGGCGCGATCAATGTAGCTATTTCAGCATCTCCGAATTCTGTAAGTTGAGCCCACACATTCCTGTACAGCGGTTCGTCCCACACGCGCTGTCGCGACGTAAAGTAGCCACTCACCAGTGCTGCATCAATTCGCTTGTCCACCGCCGCCGCATAAAATGCTATAAGTGCTCCCTCCGAATAACCCGCCACGCCTACCTTAACGTCTTTATCAGGAGATTGCTTAAACCAATCAACGGCAGCCAAAACTTTTTGTACTTCATAACCGATGATGTGCCGACCCATATGGAAGGACTGCCTGTAAAGCCATTCGCGATACGTCTGTTGATTCTGCTTGCCTGGAAATAAGAAGGTTCGGCTCACAAGCGTGGGGATCAACACCTGGAATCCATTCTCGGCAAGATGCCTTGCAAATTGTGAAACGGCAGGAACTCCCGGAGACAGCCCCACAAGTTGTTCAGGTTGTTGATCTGCATCAGGTATTGCGATAATGTTGGCGACCGGCTTTGTCTTCGGTTGAAGTAATAGCCCTTCACCGAATACTCTATATAATACAGGCCAACGCACCTGGTACACGATATACTTGTCTGTTTCAGCAACCGCTACTGGGTCGTTGTCAACGACAATTTTTTGCATGGAAACGTCCGGGTGTTTCTCTTCGATACCTGTATTGTAGCTGGCCGGAGCCTTACTTTTGTCGACCACACCAATGTATTTCATAAAACGTTGGCGATTGGGTTCAATCGACATTTCGTAGGCAGCCGATGTGCTGAAATCGCGATTCCATAGTTTCTGGCGAGCGGATATGGATGCCTGAATTTTATCTTCGATGAATTTATGTGCGCCGTCCAACATTTTCACTGACAGGTCGCCTTGCCATGTGAGTGGACGTGTGCCTGGTAGGACGTCGGGCATTTTTTGGTACGGGAAATTCGAACTCTCATTGTTCTGAGCATCGACATTAGCGACAATGAGCAGCGCAGCAATGCAAACAATTGATGACCTGACTTCCATTCAAAATCCGTTAGTTCTTAAAGATAGAGATTAACCTAAAGAATCACCAAATCACCTAATGAAGCGGAGTCGATTACGACTACTTCTTCAGAATTTTTTTTGGATTGGTCTGATAAACTTTTTTGAGGATATTTTCTTTCAAACCAAAACCGTGTGATGGCCAATGATAAAATCTGAAATAGTAGAAATGTTCGTCCAACGTTTCGAGGATCCGAAATGTAACCTCATACATTTCTGCTTCAGGTAAGTTGTCGGTTCCATAAAGAAGTCTGTCCTGATACTTTTCGTAGAAAGAGGCCATGTACCGGGGAATTGCTGATGTCTCACCGAATCGTGCGGACGCATCAGCGTAAAGGTTTGGGTACTTATCGAACAGCGAACCCAAGATCGAAAGGTCGTATTCGCAGTTTGCATAGTGACAGGCAATAAAGATTGTTTTAGGATTATCCCTAACAACATCTTCCAGCGTTTTTATGAGTTGACCGTGATCCAGGATTCCTTCTTTGGTGAGGTCAATTTTCCACTTGTATGCATTCATGAGGCCATCGTTCGTGGAATCCATCGGCAAATACATCCAATACGGTTCCGCCACATGGATGTTGATCGGTATTTTTAAGTCACCACATTTTTTCAACAACGGTTTCATAATAGGATCATTGATGTGCGGTCCAAACCCACCTTGATAACGAAGTCCCATACCCTTGTCGCTTAACTCCCCTATGCCACGGGCACCGATCTTTACACATCGTTCCAATTCTTTCACTGACCTCTCGCTCCACCCCGGTTCATTAAAACCAACCAAGTCAAAGCCACACCAAAGCTCAAAATGATCAGGATATTTTGAATACTTTGTATAGAGGCTGTCGAATCGTCGGCCCGTCGCGCCCGTCAGAATTATCGTCTTTTCAACACCCGCGGCATCCATCGTTTTTACCCACGTCGCCAGTTCCTCATCCGTCTTTGCATATGCATGACTGTGCATATCGATCGCTGGAAATTTTGCTTTTTTTATCGGTGTTACGGGCACGCGATAAACTGATTTAGGACGATAGTCTTTGAGCTTTAACTCTGTTACATCCTGGGCGGAAGATTGTATACAGCTAAAAAAGAGCAAAAGCAAAACTGGAAATACTGGCAGCTTAGTCATGTTGTTAATTTAGTAAGTTAGAGAGTTCAATTCTCAGTGTAATACAAAATCATCTGATCTCTCCTGAATCATTTTGTTTCCGTGGGAATCAGTCGCCTCAATGACTATGCGAAAGATTCCAAATTTCTCAGGAGGAATTTTCTTACTGTACACATTGTCTCCTTCCGTTACATCACCAGTCTTCCCATCATCCTGAAGCTCAATGTCGAAAACTTTTGAAGGATCATTCTTTAAGATAAGTCTTGCTTTCACAGATTGGATCTTCGACCCATCAAAAAGTTTTGCTTTTAGGATGTTTTCTCCGGTTAGCTGGACCCTCTGAAGTTCAGGAGCAGTAGTGTCCTTACCCTTTACTTCTATTTTAATTACACCTTGTTTAATAGTATGTAAAGGATAATCCGGAAGCCAGTACTCAGCAAAAAATTCGATCTTATGATTTTCAGGGCAATTTGAGCTTATCAGGGGGACATCGTATTTGGCGGATGCACCCACATGATCGTAGTTTCCCCAGTAATCAGATTTCCTCATGGAAATTCCGAAGGGATTAATGTTGGGATCCGAAGTGTATAAGTCACTTCGCCAATACATATTTTTGTCCTTTACGAGGAGGATAATTGATTCCCCGGGATTCGCCACTCCATCACCATTGCCGCTGCCCAATAGAATTGTTTCGGAATCATTGCCGCCTTTAGCCACAGTAAATACTTTGCCGTCGGCAATTTCAAACTCTGTTATTTCCGATACATCCTTTCTTACAGGCAATTCAAAAAAGTCGACCCATACATTTTTATTCTCGTCCTGGATTTCGAGTTTGAATTTTACGATCTCAACACCGCGTTTTACCTGGAAGGTGTAGTTCGCCTGGCCACTCAGTAATTCGTTCACGGCAATGTTACCAAACGAAGAATTGCCCTGTTTAATACTGACGTTGTCCTTCGTACCCGATAACTTCGCACTGATTCCCCTTCCCGTTGAAAGTCCCTTGTTCAATAGTTTAATTGACAGCGAAACCTCCTTGTCTTCCGTAGCCCAATTCATGTTTTGAATATCAATGGAGAGGATTTGAATATTTGGTTTATCACCTTTTTTATTTATACCGATTTCGTGTAAGCCTCCAGTGGTGGAGATCACCAACCGTCCCTGACTATCGCTACGAAGCGTTCGTTGCGTGCTCTTGAGCGACTTGAGGTCGAAATCATTAATGATATACTCGGTATTTTTTTCGTACAGTGGCGGGGTAGTTGCGGAAACATTAACAAATTGTAACAACTCACCATCGGGAAGGAACTCCCTTACTGAACATCGAAAGCCTCGTCTATCTACATCTTCCAGGATTGTAAATCCCGAAACGTTACGGTCGGTTCTAAACTCGTAGCCCCAAACTGAAAAGTCAGGATATACATCGGTGTGGTCCCATTTCAACGGCCGTGCAATTGGCTTTTCAAACGCCTGAAGCAAGAATCCGAACATCTCGTCAAGGCCACACGTCGAATGTGCTGCACCGTAAATTTTCCATTCGTAGTTAGTCATTACTTCTGGCCATATCCGGTTCATGTCCTCGTGATAGCCACGGATAAAATCCTTGTCGCCATAATTCAGTCTGAGCTTCACGCCAGCATAATTCTTATACATATCAATGTGTCGGTATTCGACCGGAAAATCTTTTGGGCCAACCACGAATTCAGCGGAGCCACAAAAATTCCCAGCTGCAGAAATCAAATGAGGATACTTTCCAGCGATCCAGAACGTCATGAATCCTCCCATCGAAAGGCCGGAAATTGCACGATGTTCGCGGTCACCAATTGTTCTGTATTCTGTATCGATGTGTTCGATCATTTCGGGAAAGTAGAGCGGAAACTGGCGATAGGTTTCGACCGGGCCAATGTTATAGGGCCGCACGTAGTATTTTTCATCAGGGCTCCGGTTATAACCATCCGCCTTTACCACAATCACGTCGTGAGATGCCACAAAGTTCGCAATATTGTCCCCTTTGTTTTCATCGCCTTTATCAAAATCCGCATAGTTGTCGCTGCTCCCGAAAAAGCGCTGCGACCAACCGTGATAGAAATAGATCACTGGATATCTCTTCGATGGATTTTCTGCATACGAGGGAGGTAAAAAAATCCGGTAGTGCCTGACCTCGGCAAAAACGTTACTGTAGTGTTGAGCGTCGATAATCGTGACCTTGTGCGCGTCACTTACCTGTGCAAGGGTGGTCGTCGTACATTGGAAAAAGTTGATCGAGAGCAAACCAAGATACATGATGGACTTCATCGGTTCGGATAGGTTAACACGGTACAATTTAAGCCAAATCCTTGTGAAGCCATTAATCGTTAAACGTTAATCGTTGAAGGTATCCGAGACCTTGTCGGAATTTGTTGTCCAACATAGAGAGAGTGTTCTTATTTTGTGGGTTCGGCCCACAAGACTTTTTTCACCGCCCGCCTACGCGCGGCTTCTAACGGGCAGGCAAAGACGCCGAGACGCTAAGAATCCGCAAGAGTCTTTGCGTAATCTTTGCGTCATTGCGCCTTAGCGGTTAGCATGCCCAAGCCCCACACACACTCACGATTAACGGATAACGGATAACGATTAACGCGCTATGCGGTATACACCGCGCACGCTACCGGACACTTCCAGAAACCATTACAACTTATTACAAATCATTACTGAACCGTGACATCTTTCGTTATAACCTTTCCGTTTCCCTCATTGTTAGACACAACAACTCAAAAAAAAATTATGAAACTCAAATTATTGACGATGATGATCGCGATGGTGGCGTTTTCCGCGATCAAGGTGAAGGCACAGGCTGATGAGTCCCGCATTAAAGTTCTCAACACAGAGAAAGCGGGTGTAATAAAACTGGTAAGCGCGTTTCAAATTGAAGACGGCGCAACGGTCAACTTTTTTACCGACGAAGGAACTCTTAAGACCGACGAAATCAAAGGATCGTTCCCTAAAGGGTTTGCAAAAAGGTACGATGTACGCAAGGTCAATAAAGATTTCTGGATCGAAGTAATCACACCGCGTTTAAGTGTGACATATCATATCATTCCTTCCAAGGACGGAAAGACATTCACTTCAAATCTGGAAGAGGCGGTACATAAATATGACGTAATCGTTGCCTCAAGAGATTAGTATTGCCTCGATAGTTGGGGGTTGATACGGGGATTGGGTCACTTAGGGATTGGATCAGTGCAGCATCTCACGACGTGAACCATCTCATCATCGGTTCAGGTGTCGAGCTTTGGAAGGAGAGCGAGACATCTGGACCTTTTTATTAAACCGTTTGTAGAAAAAATTACTCATAAAGTCGTCTATCAGGAATTTTCTTCCAAACTCTCGCCTCATAATCACTTACTGAAGCTGCTATTCACTGGCCTGTGAATTGAACTCAGCATATCCAGAGCAAATCAAAATTGGAATGAAGCATCCTTCACTATATATTCTGATACTATTACTTTTAGCGTTCATTCTTATCGGATGGAAAGTGATAGGCACCATTTTTAGCATAGGGGTATACACGGGCATTTTCATTGTAGTGTTATTTATTGCATTGATAATTCTTGCAGTGGTCAGATTTGGCAAACGAGATTGATCATTCAAATGGATATGCCATTAATAATCGTTCACTATGGCAATAAACTTTTCATTCTTTAAACAACTTCCGGGATTGTTGAAAGAAACATTCAAACAATGGAACTCGCGCGATCCCTTCACGAACAGCACGGTTATCGCGTATTATACAATCTTTTCTCTACCTGGCTTGCTTGTAATAGTAATTAACATTGCCGGGTATTTCTATGACAAGAAAGAAGTGACAAAGCATATTACAACACAAATTCAAAATGTGGTCGGAGGAGATACAGCTTCTGACATGGAGGAGATTATAGGCAAGGCAAGCGAGACAAAAGGAACAGTGCTTGCTTCGATATTAGGTATTGCAACGCTCCTCTTTGGCGCTACGGGGGTGTTCTATCAATTGCAGCAGATGTTGAACAGGATATGGGAGGTGAAACCAGAAGTAAAAACAAAACAGAAAATTCTTGCACTGATCAAAGACCGACTGTTCTCATTCGGACTCATCCTGGCCGTAGGATTCTTACTACTTGTTTCGTTAGTGATATCGGCTGCTATCGGAGCAGTAAGTAATTGGATTTCACGAAATTTTTCTGAAGCGTTGGCGGTTGTATTTGGTTTCCTTGACATTGTTGTGTCAATCAGCGTCGTAACACTGCTGTTTGCTGCAATCTTTAAGTTCCTTCCTGACGCAAAAATAAAGTGGAGAGATGTTTGGCCTGGAGCGTTTCTTACCTCTATCCTATTCGTTGTCGCCAAGTTTGCACTTGGATTGTATCTCGGAAAAAGTGATCCAGGATCTTCGTATGGAGCGGCGGGTTCGATTATACTGATCATGTTATGGGTATCCTACGCGGGAGTCATTCTCTTATTCGGTGCTGAATTCACCCGAGCCTATACCACACGCACATCTGGTCAAATGCCAGAACCCAATCCCACTGCAGTATCAAGCAGCGCAACATAAGAACTCATTTTCTGGATCCCGAAAATTTCTACGACAAATTTTAAAGATCGAACTATTCTGAAGTTTCCTCTTATTCGTTGGAATATTTAATAATATAAAGAATGATGATGAGGAAGATCCTTGTAAAAGTGATACGCTAACCCGGCATGGGGAACTAAGCTGTTAATTGCGGAAATTCTCGTGAACTAAATTAGCTGGGCAAGGGTTAACTGAAAAAATAAGAAATCACAGAAGAATTTAGTTCAGACGTGTGTTTAAGCTCGGGAGACCAAAAGTTTCCTGAGCTTTTTTATTGGATAGCCACATTGACATGATCTCTGGGCCTCACTGGCACGATTTTTACCTTTACTTATGAAGCCCGAGTAAAATTATTTAACAACCTAAAACCAATTGTCATGAAATATCTATTAATAATGTTCGCATTCGTATTTGCAGTGTTCTCACAAACATATGCGCAAGATCCGGAGCAGGAGCAGGTGGTTGGTGAGGAAAAAGTCACAGATGAAGAATTGAAAAAATACGCAGTCGCAATGGATTCGATAAATGACATGAAAGCGACGTTGCTCAAGGAGATTGGCGACATAGTGAAAGAAGACGGCAAGATGACAAATGCGCGATATAACGAACTCTCCAAGATTGCCAATGACGACGCAAAGCTCGCTCAGGCAAAGGCAACCGAAGAGGAAAAAGCACTTTTGAAAAAAGTAGCGGAGAAAAAGGCTACAGGCACGGAACAGATCAATACTACTTTTCAGTCTCTCGCAAAGGATTATGTGGGGGCCGAATCCTACAATAAGATCAAAAAGGCGCTGACGACCGATCAGGAGCTTAAGTCCAAATACGAAGCAATGCTTAAAGAATTGGATAAGAGCGGAACTAAGCCGTAGAACACCCCTAAATCCCCTTTAGGGGCTTTGAATGCAACGCTAAGTCCCCTAAAAGGGGACTTGAATTCATCATTGATCGCTCCTCATTCCTCATTCCTACGATTCGTCCCTTGTAGTGCGAACAAGGCTCAATCCCGACGTAAGAAAGATTACGCCGAGGATACCATAGATGACAAGCGCACGAAGGTCACGGCCGCCACCACCTCCGTTATTAACAAAGAGTATAGCGCCGTAAACAAGGCCAACAATCCCAAGAATTGTTAAGATCGACCCAAAGATTCTCTTTATGTTCATGGCTACAATATTTTCTAAGTTGAATAAGGTAAAACTATGCCAGAATAGAATTAACTGCTCTTGCTGTAGTATCCTGGGGAAATTAGTACACATCGAGGACGGAGGTCAATCCAGGAAAGTTTAACAATTAAAATAATTTTCAGGCAAGCAACGACGTCGTTATTTTTTGCCGCCATCAACTTACTATCTCAACAAAGCGATAAAAGGGTCAAAGCGTGGAATTGCTACACAGCATATTTCCCTATTTGGGGAGAAAATACAGTATGTGCAGAGCCTACTATCAATTTTTTATTTATTCAAACAACATTTATTTATAAGTGACCATCATGGACGCAAAATTGCAGAACGATTGATAGTGAATTATTAATAACTCAATAAAAATTAAATCATGAAAAAACTTATGTTACTTATTGTAGCGGTATTTTGTTTAAGTGCCGTTGCAGTTAAAGCTCAGGATCCTCAGAAAAAGGACACAGTTACGCAAAGTCAGAACTATCGCCAGGACATGGTAGTAATCAAATCCAGCGATCTTCCAGCTAGTCTTCGTACGACTCTTCAAGACGCACAATACACGGGATGGGAAACTGGAACTTTCTACACCAACAAAACAAAAGACACTTATGTTGTAGAAATTAAAGATGCAAGCACTAACAAGGCAAAGGCATTCCGTTTCGATGCTAGCGGAAAACCGATGAGAGATAATTAGGCTAGCTTTTAGAGAATGAGCCGGGAAATTTGCCCGGCTTTTCTTTTTCTAGTACCCGCTCAAAATTCGCCTTTCATATTCAGTCTTTAGATTTTTTTTGAGACCTTCGGGATATATCCTTTCAACTTATGAAAAGAGCATATGTCCTTTTTTTCCTTGCCATTGTATCTCCTCAATATCTATTCGCACAAAATGGAGAGTTAACCTACAAGACGTACTGCAGTGGTTGTCACGGCGCCCAGATGCAGGGTGGAACCGCATCAAAGCTGATAAAAACCGAGTGGAAATACGGCCGAAGAAAGGATGCGATCTTTCGGAACATAAAATATGGAATCCAGGGAACTGAAATGGTTGCATGGGGACAGGTCCTGAAAAATGAGGACATAAATGCCGTAGCCGATTTTATCATGGCCTCACAGGAAGTTCCGCCCGCCGCAGTCCGTCCAATACCCGAAACGCTGTCCACAAAAGCTTACACGCTTAGAGTTGAAAAGTTAGTTTCATCAGGAATACGGATACCCTGGGGGATAGAATTTGTCGACAAAGAAAAAGCGTTGATCACGGAACGTGGAGGATCGATCCGGTGGATGATAAATGGCAAGCTGGACCCCAAACCTGTTGAAGGATTGCCGAAAACCTTTGCTCACAACACGGGAGGATATATGGATATAGCACTTGATCCATCGTATGCTAAGAATGGTTGGATCTATTTTGCATTCAGTCACACGAAAGGTGATACCGCAGATCAAAAAGCCTCAGGCATGACCAAGGTAATACGTGGAAAGATCAAGGATTATAAATGGATTGAAGAGCAGACTCTTTTTGAAGTTCCAGACTCCCTAAAAATCCCCGGCGGTAACCGTTGGGGTAGCCGCCTGTTGTTCGACAGAGACGGATACTTGCTGTTCTCTATCGGTGATATGGCTCGTGGACAGGACTCGCAAAATCCGGGAAAGCCTGCGGGAAAGGTATACAGGATAAATCCAGATGGATCTATCCCAAAAGATAATCCGTATGCCGGCAAGAAACGTGCGCTGCACGCAATATTTTCCATCGGCAATCGCAACGTACAGGGTATCGCACAACATCCCGTAACGGGAGAGATATGGGCTACCGAACATGGGCCTATGGGCGGTGATGAATTAAATATATTAAAGAAGGGCGCGAACTACGGATGGCCAATAATCACCTATGGAGTTGACTACGATGGTTCCATCGTTTCTACTGAAAAGGTTAAAGCAGGAATGGAACAGCCTATCACTCAATGGACACCCTCACCCGGCGTATGCGCTGCGGAATTTGTGACGGGGGATCTGTTTCCTTTATGGAGGAATAACCTGTTGATTGGAAATTTGGCATTTGAAGAGATCCGCAGACTAACAATCGAAAATCACAAGGTGATCGAAGAAGAGATGGTGCTGAAGGGTGTTGGTCGTGTGCGCGATCTGAAGATGGGTCCCGACGGCGCCATATACGTTTTGTTAAATGCTCCGGATATGGTTCTACGGATTACACCGGTGAAAAAATAATTGTGTTGTTAGTTCAGACTAACAACACAATAGCTCTTCTGATTATATCACGCTTGATTGTAATTTATCGCGCCCTTGATAAATTGGAAACCACCAAAAACGATAGCTCCCCAAAAAATAAAACCAATGTTTGCAACGGTGGCCACTGTTCCCCCGATACACCATAGCGCGCCATAGATCATGTCCTTTCGGCCTGATTCTTTTCTAGCGTTTTTGATTTCAACCTCAAGATTATGTACGATGGTGTAAGCGGCGCTTTCGCTTAAGCCTTTTCCCACCAGAGCGATTTGTACGTCCTTTGAGGTTTTCTTGTCATTTACTAACAGGTTAGCGGCAAAGTCGTAATACTCGTTCACGGCCGTGTTAGCACTACCTTGTTGGTTGTCCATAACAGTTTTTAGGTGATTCATAGCTTTAAATAAGAAAAGGTGACCTGAAGACAACCAAAAGATTGTGCAACTACTTGTCCATGTGTAACCTCATGGGAACAATAATCCACAAGAACAACCGCAAACGTATCGAAAACATCACATTTTGCAATGTTTA